>Ga0181520_10002757_pt1 | contig 32012 bp, 19 predicted proteins | sample PEATcosm2014_Bin_29_FD_132451 | JGI IMG/M metagenome (GOLD analysis project Ga0181520, IMG submission 132451) | Peatland microbial communities from MTU Mesocosm Facility, Houghton, MI, USA - PEATcosm2014_Bin02_30_metaG | ecosystem: Environmental > Terrestrial > Soil > Wetlands > Peat | place...
GCCCGGCTTCTTCCGAACGAACCTGATCGAAAGAGGAAGCGCGAAATACGCCAAGAGCACGATCGCCGACTATGCCCACGAGGGCTCGGCCGAAGATATGTGGTCCCAGTACGACGGCAAGCAGCCAGGTGATCCTTTCAAGCTTGGAAAGGCCGTTGTGAAGATCGCCAATATGGAGCAGCCCATGAAACTCTTTGTTGCCGGAGAAGACGCACTCGACGTCATCACTCCGGTAGTAGAAGAGCGCCTGAAAGCGATGCATGAAAATGCAGAGTTCTCCAAGTCAACCGCGATTTCGGAGTGAGAGCCATCTGATTCTTTGCCTGTATGGTGACGTAGTGATGCGTGGCCGCGCAGACTGAGAATGATACGAATGAATGAAGAACAGATGAAATTTGTTGACCAAACACAGTGACTAGATATTTGAGGAGCGCTGGTTGAGTTGTGGATGAGCACTTAACCGATGCATGCTTCGAGCGAATCAGGATCTGGAATCGCGACAAACCTTGCTGTCGCCCAATCAGGGAAGAGAGAAATTGGAGGAGTTACTACAATGACCGCTGAAACCAACAAGATCGTTATGCGACGTTTTTTGGAGTTCATCAATACTGCCAGCGAGAGCCTTGCCCAAGAACTCATTTCGCCAGACGCGATATTTCATGTTCCGTGGAGTACCGAGCCGATGCGCGGTCCGGCTGGATACCTCGCAATCATCGGGATAATGCGCGGAGGGTTCCCCGACATTCAATGGACTCTGGAGGAGATGGTGGCTGAGGGCGACAAGGTGGCCGCGAGGTTCACAATGCGGGGCACTCATCGGGGTGCATTTTTCGGCGTCCCGCCGACGGGAAAAATAATCGCGGCGCAGGCCATGAATATTTACCGTCTGACGGGCGGCCAATTCGTAGAAGAACATGGCCAGCCGGATATGCTCGGGCTGTTGCAGCAAATCGGCGCGGTGCCAGCAACTTAGAGAAGTGCAGGCCTGTCAATTGGGTCGCTTCGCTGACTCGCTATCAAAAGGGCCTGGTACCAGCGATGCGGATCGTAGGAATCGGGCTGCGGCTACGAACCAGAGGGTCGCCATTGCGTTTGATACATTCTCTCCGAAGTACTCTTCAGGCGGTCGGAAGCATGGGAGATGTGGCTACTCGGTTCTTCAGGAAGTCAGGCGGTCATCCGAAATCTGCTTTATCCCCGATAACATCAGACTCTTCAACGAATCCACCGCGCCGGTCCAGCCAACGTGAATCTCAGCAAGCTCATTGGCTGTCGGGTAGCACCTTGCCGTAATTGCTCGCCTTTTGTCTACGAAGGTTTCAATGACCGAACCGTCAATCCAAATGTGCAAAGTGGAAAACCCATCGCTATCTGGGCTGAGCGGCATGACTTTATCGCCGACAGTGACGATGGGTTGGTCATTGGCACCGTCATACGCGATGGTCAGCAGAGAGCCGCTATCCTCCTTTGGGCCGAGCCGCAGTTGAAGTCCACAGCTGCTCTGTCCTACCTTGAAGCTACATATGATTTCGCCAGCACGTCCGTGAATGATTGCTTGTGCGAGCCATTGGCGCAACTCGCTGTATTCATGTGGGCGCTCAATTTTTCCTATACCCGTTCGAAGCTGCGCGAACTCCGAGGCGACTTCCATTTGCAGTTCACTGTTGGTCCCCAAGGTGAGCACGCGCGGCAAGGATATACAGCCCGCCCATCCGGCTGCGTCTAAGGCCTCCTTCGATCGCGTCTCCTGCACCCATCCCCATAGAACCCGCCTCATCTTCCCGTCGAGCATTGATTTTGGCGCGTAGTAAGCACCATGATCCAGCCGGCCTTTGCGCTCGGAGTGGAAGCGAAGTTCGCGCTTGTCAAAGGTGCCAACCTCCCAGAATGTCGTGTGTTCGGTGGAGTAGATCAGGACGTGCTTTTCCCCGAGGGGAAAAAAATCAGGACATTCCCACATCTCACCGCTGGGCACCGGATTCGAAGAGGCCTCACCATTCCACGTTCCCTGCGCTAGGGGGTGCAGGTATTCCCAGTGACGGGTATCTTTTGAACGATAAAGCAATACGGCGCCGCCGGTTTGCGAGAAGCCCGAACCCACGCCCATAAACCATGTATCGCCCTCTTTCCACGAGAATGGGTCCCGGAAGCCAGTGATCTTCACCCCCGGTGGCGGCCCTTCGATTACAGGCTCTTCCAGCTTGTGCCAGGTCCTCAGATCCGCATCCGTTGACGTTGCAATACACTGCACTTCCCGTAGTCCTTCATTTCGAATGGTCTCCTGATCAGCCGGAACCTTGGTGACGCCGGTATAGATCACGCTGGCGCCGTTGCCGCCAGGCAAGACACTTCCGGTGAACGTCCCGTATGCGTCGAAAGAACCAGGCGTGCGCACGAGTGCGATCGGCAAGTGACTCCAGTGGACCAGGTCGGGGCTCATCGCGTGGTGCCAGCCCCCTCCCCCGAAGCTTCCGTGGTAGAAAACGTGGTACTGGCCTCGGAAGAATCGCGGCGCGCAAGGGTCGCCGACAAATCCAGCCTGCGGAAGAAGGTGATACTCCGGCCGCAATAGGTCTCGCATGAGCCTTTCGCGGAGCATCTGATCGGTAGTTGCTATGCCATTCCGCGATTCCTTTCCGAGTGCGGACGACAATCCACTGTGCAATGCCAAGGCTGCGGATGACAGAATGAACTTGCGACGGTCCATATTAACTCCTCCTTTCAGTGCTGGCTGCACCCAAATCGGCTGAATCAATCGGCAGGTCCAAGTTGTTCATATCCTTCCACTGAGTGACTCCACGCTAATCTTCTTGCGATGTCCCTTCAATGTGGCCGATTGATCCTGGCTATGGTTATGTCCTCAGCTCTCGCATTGGAGCCCGTGCATCCGAGAGCGACGCCCTCACTGCCGCTCAAGGTCGGATAAATCCGCGCTGCAAATGCGGACCTGTCATCGATAAACACTTCCAGCACTGAGTGATCGAGGAAAACATCCATCTGGATTGCATCCTCCCTGGAGGGGAAGTACGTTTCCTGCTGCACGTCTCGTTTGACCTGGGAGTCCAAACTTGATCGGCTTCTATCCAATGTCAATCTTCCAGTCTCCCACTCATACCGAATCGCAGTTTGCTCCTGGCCGTCGAGCGCTCGCCGAACCATAAGCGCTACCGAATGCGACTCGCCTTTTCTGAACCTGACATGGAGATGAAGGCAAGTGCCCGAGACATTCTCCAGAGCATGAAGCTGGCCCTCCTGAAGGGCAATGCCTGGAATGGCAACAGGCTGTTCTGTCCAGCGTTCGATGCCTTCAAACTGCTTTTGCAAGAGACGCCCGCTTCCATCGGTTGAAAGGACTCTGGGTAGCGAATAAAGATGCGCCCATCCTGCCTTCCAGCACTGCTTGGAGGGTCTTTCGTCGGGGATAATCCCCATAGTGATGACTCTACCCTGTTGATCGATATGCGGCGTCGGGCTTAGCAGGTGGTTGAAGAGTTCCAGACGCCGTGGCGATGCTGTGGATGGAGTGAAGGTCTCATCCTTCCAGGAGCCAACCCAATAGGACGCTCGTCCTGGGACTTCGCAGACGATCAAAGCATGGTCGCCGCCCACCGGCACAAAGATGGGCATCTCCCAAAAAAGACCCGAGGTTTCCCGGTCACCCACAAGCAGAGGTTTTCGATACTCCCAGGAGACCAGGTCCTTCGATCGATACAGGAGAACTGTGCCTCCCACTCCCTTTACGGCCGAGCCGATGATCAGGTAATAGGCGTCTCCCTCGCGCCACACGAATGGATCGCGGAACTCGGGACAGTTCATGCCCTGAGGGGGCTCGGGAATGATCGGGTTGCCCGGGAACTTTGTGAAGTGGATGCCATCAGAACTGTGCGCGAGGCAGATGCTTGCACGATGACCGTCTCCGCCGGTGTAGATCAGCGCCAGCTTCCCGTCGTGGTCAATCACACTTCCCGACCAGCAGCCTTCCGCGTCGGGACCGGGTTCCGGCGATAGTGCGACGGGCATTTCTGTCCAGCGGTAAAGATCGGGGCTGGTTAAATGACCCCAGTTGATGTGTCCCCAGTAAGGTCCGTTGGGATTCTTTTGATAGAAGAGGTGATACTGGCCTCCCCAATGAATCAGACCATGCGGTTCGTTGGTCCATGCTCGCGGAGGCAATGCGTGGCAGACGGGCCGCTGCGGATCGTCCGCGCACCATGGGCCGTTGATTTGAAGATCGGGCGGGCCGTCGGGTAGCGACTCGTCCGCGAGCTCCGCGATCGATTTCGGCGAGAGCTTTCCATCGAAGACTCGCACATCGCGAAGCAGTCCGTTCAGAACGCCGGTAGGAAATGTGCCGGCCACAACAGGGCAATCCGTGGACTTGCCGAGGGTGACACCTGCATCTTTCGCAAATTGAAGCCGGTAGCCCAATGAGGGCAGATGCCCACACGGCAATCCATCCATATGAATCGTCGTGCCGGAATCGCCGCTAGCAGCGGCGAGATGAATCCATCTTGCTTTAGGGATCGGATGCGCCGACTTACAAACGCTCCATGTTCCGTCCTTGCGCGAGCCGAATTGGAGGTAACCCCATCTATCGATAGAGAAACGAAACTCCGCGTCAGGCTTGCCACCCAATTGCACGATGGCCGCTTCATCCACGGGATAGGATTCCAACGCCAGCCATGCTGAAATAGTGAGCGATTGGCTGCGCAGAGGCAGTTCCTTTTGAACGTGATTGATCCATACTGAGTAACCATCCAGCCTGAGAGCCCGATTCCGGCCCTTCCCAACCCAGATTGCGTGGCCTGTGCGCGATTGAATCGCATCTTCCCCTCCGCTGATGGACTCCGGAGCTGCATCACCGGATTCCTCCAGCTTCCAGTAGAGAACCGGAGTGTCCCGGTTCTCTGCCCAAGTCCATCTCGGCATGAGCAATCCTGCAGCGGCAGTGACGAAAGACCTGCGCGTAAGATTGGTCTTAGCGTTCCGGGTTGATTGGCTCAATCTCCACTCCAGTCTGCGTTGATGGGATCTCAACGCTAATGCATACCAGTTCAGGCTTTCACCAGCCTGCCTTGCAACTGCTCCAGTGTCTGTCCCTTGGTCTCGGGGTAGAACAGCGTGACCACAAAGAGTTGCAACAACGTGGCGCAAGCGAAGAAGACGAACGGCGTCCCCGAGCCGTACTTGTGCGCCAGCACCGGGAAGGCAAAGGCGATGATGGTGTTGGTGATCCAGTGGCTGGCGTTGCCCGCGCCCTGGCCCTTGGAGCGCACGGAGGTGGGAAAGACCTCGCCGATGTAGATCCAGATCACCGCGCCCTGCGACAGAGCGAAGAAAGCGATGTAGACCACCAGCAGGCCCAGCAGTGCCGCCTGATGGCTTTGCGAGATGAACACCCAGGCCACTCCGGCCAGGCAGGCCGCGGTTCCGGCCACGGCCACCGTCAGGCCCTTGTCGTAATCGCTCAGGCTATAGAGACGCACCACCGATTCGATGATCCCGGAGATGACCACGGTATCGAATCCGAACAGCAGGCCGCCCAGCGCGCCCGTCAGTGTTGACTTGATCAGTTTGGAATTGGGTCGCATCGTTTCTTGTCTCTCAATAAGGATTTCTTTTTATACTTTTCCAGCCCGCGCCGGTTTGAAGCATCTTGCTGGACCTTGTGGAGTTCCATGTCTTCAGGTCGAAAGCCGGTCAACGGAGATGGGCGGCAATTGCCGAACGGACAGGCTCACAATGACGTTGTCTCGCCTGCTCGCAACACCAGGTCACGAACCTCGGAAAGAACGCTTCCAGGCAGCGGCGGGGTCGCTGAGACATGACGCACTACGCAACTCGACAGGATGTTGGCCAGTTCCAGGCTATGTTCGGGCGCCCATCCCTGCATGATGCCGAACAACAACCCGGCCGCAAACGAGTCTCCAGCGCCGACTGGATGGACCAATGCCTGGTCGAGCCCAGAATCCGGAAGGTTGTGCTGATTCCCCTCCGTGGCCAGCAGCGCGCCTTTCGGGCCACGCGTAATGGCGACAGCGTGCAGCGAAAACTCTTTGCGGAGCCGCTCCATGAATAGACGGGTTCTTTCTTCCGGGTCGCGCGATTCCGAGGTGAACCCCAGCATCAAACCTACTTCTTCGAGTTCCAGATCATTCATCTTCACCACTGTCGCCAGCCTGAGGCTTTCTACAATGATTTCGGCATTGTAGCCAGCCACGCCATTTGTAGTGTTTCGACGAAGGTTCACGTCGTACAATCGGTGACCGTTCACGGTTGAAACGAAATGCTGGATGCTCTCCCGGGAAACTTCTGAACGCTGCGCCAGGCTGCCGAAGACCACGGCATCGCAGCGTTTGGCAAGTGCGCGAGCGCTGTCGCTCAAGCGAATAAAGTCCCAAGCGACATCCGGTTGGATTTCGAAGCCGGCTCCGCCTTCCCGCACAAAAACCAGCGCCGTTCCAGTGGCCCGGTCCACCTCCGCAAGATAGCCGGTCGACATTCCGGCCGCAGCTACCACGGAGCGGATATGACTGCCCCATCGATCATGGCCGACGGCACTCAGAAACACCGCCTCTCCCGTCCGCAGTGCGGTCAATAGCTGATGAAGATGAAAAGTCACGTTGAACGGCGCGCCCCCCACAGTGGCTTCTCCGCTCTCGAAAACGTCCATGAGAACTTCGCCAATCCCAACTACACATTGCTTCGAAGACATTGCGCGACTCCGCGGTTTATGCGGCAAATACACCGCATAGATGCCATGTTGGATTTTTCGTTTCTTGACGTCAGCGCCCGCTCATCGAATTTGGAAAAGCGGACCAAGAAAGTGATTCGTAAATGCCCAGTCACTCAGGTCGTAAGCCGGTCAGCGGAGATGGGCGACATTTGCCAAACTGCGAAGCCCACGATATTCGCCGTCGTGCCTGTCCATTGCAGCCGCATATCCTGCGGGTTGCTGCCGAGAGAATAAAAGCGCTTGGTCCAAACGTCCTGCTGGTTCACAAACACTTCAATCACCGAGCCATCGACGTAGAGATGCAGTTCCAGGTCCTCGTTCTCTCCCGGGAGAACGGACAGCGGGCGGGCATCTACCGTGATCTGGCTGGTGTGAGACGGATCGTATTGCAGCCTGAGCCACGTAGCTGCTCCGTCTGCAGATTGCAGTGCAAGTTCAAACGGCTCGTGTGTTCTTCGTACGCTGCACAGGATTTCGCCACAACATCCTTCGAGGCGCATTGCCTTCATCTGCCGCTGGTTGTTTTCTTCACCCGCGGAGATGTCAAGCGTCTGTTCGCGGCCTCGAAGTTGATTCACTTCTGCAGCCACGCCGATCCTGAGCCGGCCATTTCCACCCAGAGAGAGCACGCGGGGCAAGGACATCAATCCCGCCCAGCCTGCGGCCTTGAACTCGTCCTGTGGGCGCGTCTCGGGAATCCATCCCCAGAGGATGCGGTTTCCTGACTTATCCAGTTGCGTCTTGGGCGCATAGAAGGAGCCGAAATCAAGAATGCCGGCCTGCTCGGGGCCAAAGTGCATTGTCTCCGCATCCAGCACTCCGCTCTGCCAAGGAGCTTTGCCTGCCGTGGAAAAAATGAGAATATGCTTGCCGCCCAATGCGAAGAATTCGGGACACTCCCAAACCTCCCACGGATCAAACGGATCAAAGGGCGTCGCGCCATTCTGATTGCGCCCGGCGAGAACGTGCATATACTCCCAGCTTCGCAAGTCTTTCGACTTGTAAAGGAGAACGGCGCCGCCCTGGTTTGCAATGCCGGAGCCGAGCACCAAGTACCACCAATCGCCCTGGCGCCACGGAGATGGATCGCGGAAGCCATTGACCTGCATTCCCGGAGGGGGAGCCTGAATGACCGGCGTGGACAATTTCGACCAGGTCTTGAGTTCGGAATCGTTTGATGTGGCCAGGCACTGCGTCTCACGCAAACTGTGCGCGCCTTCCTTGATGGTGGCCTGATCTTCCGGTGCGGCGTGAACCCCGGTGTAGAGGACAACGACCCGCCCATCCTGCACCGCCGCGGTTCCCGTGAAGCAGCCGTCTGCATCCGGCCCGCCAGGCGTCGGGGCAAGAGCCACAGGCAGATGCTCCCAGTGAACCATGTCGGCGCTGATGGCATGACCCCAGTGCATGTCGCCCCAGATGGCGCCATTGGGGTTGTATTGGTAGAACATGTGGTAATGACCGTTGAAGTAGATGGGCGCGTTCGGATCGTTCATCCAGTTGGCGGCCGGGAGCAGGTGGAACTGCGGGCGGTGAGGATCAGCCGCCAGAACTGCTGGTGCTGTGGCAGCCAGGACGGGAACCACGCGAAGGTTCCGGCCGAGAGCCGCGAGGGCGGCCGTTCCGAACGCGCAGGAGAGAAAACCACGGCGGTCAACATTCATGACTTGTCATCTCTGAAGGGAGCACTGGCCGGTTCAATTGCTTGAGCCTGAATTGTTGATGCCTGTGAAGGGTCTGTGTTTCGGACCCGGCAGGCGGTAGTTCGCCGGAAAAATCCGAGGGTAAGGCGCGCCGGATTGCTCCGTCGCGCGTCACCCTCGTCAGGAAAGATCGGTCAAGGCTGAACAAGAGACCTTGACCGGACCGGCCTAGAAGCGGAAATTGGTGCTCAACTGCAGGGTGCGCGCTTGTGCGGTGCCACCTGCGATGCCGAAGTTGGGGTCGTTCAGGTTCGTGTCCCAACCCTGCACGTTGACGCGGTTGAAGGTGTTGTACACATCCAAACGGAACTGGAGGTTGGCCTTTTCTTTCGAGAACCACGGAATACTTGAATTCTTCGAAAGTGAGGAGTCGGTCTGCGCGAAGCCGGGGCCGCGATAGGTATTGCGACCCAAATCTCCCTCTTGTCCCAGGGGAACGCCATTGGCGTCCACGGGCAGCGGGAACTGGTTTGCGGTGAAGGTACCTTTCAGATAGTTGGAACGATGCAGGCCTTTGAGGGTTCTCCCAAACGATGGAACGTTCGGAAGGTCGTAATCCTGGCCGTCCTTGTTGAAGTCGTCATGGGGATTGCTGGTATAGACCGTGGCCGGGAAACCGCTCATCAGGGTTCCCAGAGCGCTGATCTGCCATCCCCCTGCAATGGTCTTCAACACTCCATGGCTGATGCCCGGAGTGGGAATCTCCCAAAGGCCATTGTAGGAGAGCTGCTTTGGAGTGTCCTGGCTGGACAGTCCCCGCTGGGCAGCAATGTCGTAGGCATCGATGACCACCGAGTACTCAGCGCCCTTCTGTTGCCCTGGAACCGTGCTCATCAGATCGAGGGTCTTTTGCGCGGTGTAGGCCACCTGGAAGCTGTAGCCCTGTTTGAACGACTTGCGGACGAATGCCGTAAGGCCGTTGTAGTTGGATCCGGCCCGGTTATCGGCGTAGTTGATTCCGGAGAAATAGGGGTTCGGCAAAGCTCCAAGGGTCTCGGAATAGTTGCCATTGCCCAGGTATTGGATGTTGTTGATGCCATCCAAGCGATTGACGTTGGTGATCGAGTATTCGTGAATGCCATTGGAGTGGGTGTAATCGGCTTCCACGATCCAGTTGGACCGGAAGGCGTGCTGGATACCGAAGAAGTAGTTCTCGGCATAAGCCATCTTCAGGTGCGGGTCAGGGCCGCCAATGCTATCGACGTCTCCGAACCCGCCACGAGGATTGAGCGGAGGCAACGTGGTCGTCAGTCCGGTAGGAAGCGGGCAGTTATAGGGGTACGTGGCAGACTGGCAAAGCCCGAATGCCGGAGGCAAAGGCGCCAGAGGGTTATGAATGGTGGCGCTGAAGTTGCCGTCAATAGGCGGGTTGGCGGTTTCCGTGTCGCTCCAGTTAGTGTTGCCGCCGCGATCGAAGAAGACACCCGCGCCGCCGCGAACCGACCAGTTCTTAAGCCCGAACGGCTGCCATGCAAAGCCAAACCGGGGAGCAAAGTAGGCTTTCTTCTGGTCGATGAAAGGATGACGCTTGCTGGGATCCGGATTGAGGCCGACGGAGATGCCCTCGACCTGTTCGAGCAGCGTGGAGGCCTGGGGCACGGTCAGAGTTGACATCGTGCCGTGAGCTTCCGACGGGTTCGAGGTCGCATCCCAGCGCAGACCGATGTTCAGGGTCAGGCCGTTGCGCACTTTCCAATCGTCCTGGACGTAAGCGCCATAGGTGCTGTCGCGGAAGTACCGGTTGTTGTTGGCAACGCCGCCTGTCGCGGGATTGAAGGAGATGGTGCCGTATTCGTCGGCCTGGGAGTTGGCAAAGTCGAAGACGGTGTCGAAACCCCAACCCTGCTGGCGGTTGTCGGGAATGGTGAACGGAGCATAGTCCTGGTTGTGGAACCATTCGGCCCCTGTCTTCAGAGCGTGTTTTCCGTGGACGATCGAGACCATGTCTCTCCAGTGGAAATCATTCTGAGCGAAACCGACAGGTGCGAATCCGTCGCCAAAGCCGACGATCCCGTTGACGCCCGTGGGAAGCAGATTGCAATCCCTGCAGGGAATCTCGACCGAGGTCTTGGTATACCCGAAGGCATCCTCATTGACGACGGAAGGCGAGAAGACGTGCGTGTAGTTGATGGCGCCAAACCAGGCATCCTGGGGGAAGTTGATGTCGAAGCCCTGGCGGACACCATTGTCCCACGGCCCCGTGAGGTAGGTTCTGTACATGTTGCCGTAAATGCGATCCCGCGACTGGGCAAAGGACTGGTCGATGCGGGCGTTGTACTGGTATCCATTATGAATCGAAACGCTTGTGCCCTCTGTGGTGTCGATCAAATTCATGCTGCACGGCATGCCCAACGGTCCAACTCCGGTGGGGTCGTTGACCAGATCCGCGCAGTTATGAGCCGCTCCGGCTGGATCCCCCGTGAGCCCGCCCTGAATGGCTTCAATCTGGGCCACCGAAGCAACCGATTTTGGAGTCGGGTTGACCGTAGCCTTGTAAGTACTCAGCAGCGTTGTGGGAAGGCTGCCAGGCAGGTTGGTGGTCATCCATGACGTGAAGGCAGGATCTTCAACGGTGTTCAGGCCAGCCGAAGTCGTCGAAGAGATCACTTGGTCCCAACTGCCGAAGAAAAAGGTCTTATCCTTCCGGATGGGGCCGCCGATGGAGCCACCGAACTCATTGCGGGTATAGGGGGTAATGTACCCGTTGAGCGGATCGTTATAGTTCTGGAACTCAGTGCGAGCGGTCAGGCTGTTGCTCTGGTATTCTTCAAAACCCGAGCCGTGAAATCTATCGGTACCCGCCTTGCTGGTGATCTGTGTGACCAGGCTGGCCGCTTTTCCAAATTCAGCGGAGTAGTTGCTGGTGGAGACGACAACTTCATCCACGGAGTCCGGATTGGGAACCAGCTTCGAGTCGCCGCCGGAAGGTGAATCGTCCAGCGAAACGCCGTCCAGCAGGTAGGTGTTGCCGTGGTTCGGAGCGCCGTTGGCCACGACCGCCGGGGTGGTGGTGGCGTAGAAGATGTCAGTGTTGGCCGCGGTCGAACCCATCAGCCCCGTCCCGGTAACGCCGGGAGTCTGGTTGGCGACCGTGAAAATATTGCGCCCCTGGATGGGCAGTTCCTCAACCAGCTTCTCATCCGTTACGGTGGAGATCTTCGCCTCATCGGTTTCCACCGCCGTCGGCGTAGCCTCAACTTCAATGCTGGTCGTGACAGAAGACGGCTGCATTTTGAAGGAGACATCCCTGGTCTGCATCGCCGTCAGAATCACGTTCTCTTCCGTTTCTGAAGCGAAACCCTGGACCATTACTGTGACCTTGTAGCTGCCAGGACCGAGAGTCGGAAACTTATAAAATCCCGCTGAATTACTTTTCGTTGTACTTGTAACGCCGGTGTCTGTGCCTGTCAATACAACCTTGGCGCCTGGAACGATTGCGCCTGTGCTGTCTGTTACGCTGCCCTCAATCGAACTGCTGAACTGTGCGAACGCTGCGCTGGAGCACAGCAAAAGCACGATCCAAAGCCACACTTGTCTCCTGAATGCTTGCTTCATTGTTCCTCCTCATTTGGCCTCGATAGAGCGCTATGTTCGGAGCATTTTGCCCCTGAGAGAGATGATCTGGTCGTCATCTTCAGATCCGAAGCATGAATGCCGATTGCCAGGTTGAACTCCTGCGCAAGAAATGGAATCTGCCTTGAGCCCTGGAGAACTGCCAGGGGATGTCCGGGAGTTTCCCGGCGAGCAGCGGAAACCAGTTGCCTATCGAGGTGGTTGTACTCCGTCTACAGAGACGGAAGAGGGGTACCGGAATCAGGCTCGCCTGTAAACTTTTTTGCTCATGCCTGTACATTTTTTCGCCGTTCTCTGTAATTAAGTTGCTGCGCTGCCGGAGCACAACGCAGATATTCTTGCGAGAGGAACCTGAATTTTGGCGCGCTCTTTCGTCTTACTAATAGGCAGGGGCTTGGGTATACTTCCTTGACGAGCTTTGAGGCGGCGGCGGGAGCAGCACCGGGATGGAATAACCATCCAACGGCGACATTCCGCCTCACGGGGTCAGATCCGCGGATGGACGAGCAACTTGCTGCATATGTGAGCGGACTTTACGAGGAGCACTACGGCCGTCTATTCCGGCACCTTATGCTGTCCGGATCGACTGCTGCGGAGGCTGACGATCTCATACAGGAGGGCTTCCTGCGCCTTTTTCGCCACTTGGGAAGCGGCCGCCAGGTGGACAATCCACAGTGGTGGCTGTTGCGCGTAATGCACAACTTGCGCATTGATGAGATTCGCAAGCGCAAGCGGGAATTCGCGTTGGATCGTCCCGAATTCGAGTGCCTGATCGCGCAACTGCACACTAAAGATCCGGATGCCGAAGAGCAAATCATCGCGCGTGAGCAGCAGGCACGGATCAAAACTGCCGTTGGCAAGTTGGCACCGCGCCAATATCAGTATTTGTTGCTTCGGGCAGAAGGTCTCAAGCTTCGTGAAATCGCCGAAATGTTCCGCGTGACGGTGCAAACCGTGTCGGAATCGTGTGCGAAGGCAATGCTTGAGTTGGGGAGATTAACCGATGAATCGTAAGCCTTGGCAAGATCGGGACGGGCATCCCCCAGCCGACCTTCTACTGCTTCATCTGGAAGATGAGCTGGAGGGGCGCGCCGCAGACACAGTGCGCCAGCACGTGAACCAATGCGCGGCATGCCTGCTTGCGTGCGAACAGCTTGAGCGCGGCATGTCCCGCTTCATCGCATTCCGCGACAGCGCGGTATTGCCGACACCGGCTCCTCGCACAACGGCGTTCCACGAGCGGCTCCTTCGCACGGATGCCGAAAGTTCCTTTATACCCGCGATCACTCGGCTTCGCGGCCTATTTCGACTTAATTCTCCACGACGCCTCGCCTTTGCATTTGGAGGCGCCTTTCTCTGCCTGGTCGTCTGGCTCTCCATCTTTTTTCTTGGCACCCCAAGGCAGTCAGTGTATGCCTCGCAGATCCTCGACGATGCGCGAAGTGCCTCCGACTCGCTCATAGCTCACTCAAAGGTTCTGAATCAAAAAATTCGATTGCGGCGAGGGAACCTGGTAATCGAACGAAGCGTTCACCACGGCCGCCGGACTGTTGTGCAGGCGCAGGACTCGAATATCGACTCCCAATTGCAGCAAGCACTCGATCTCGCCCACATCAATTTGAACGATCCCCTCAACTCCAATGACTTTGCCGACTGGAGAACCGAGCAGCGGGAACATACCGACTCGGTCAAAGAAACTGCTCTGGGGGTGACGATTACGACGCGCGTGGCTGGAGGCGCAATCACAGAAGGGTCCTTGACACTGTCTCGGGCGGGCTGGCGGCCGATTGCGCGAAGCGTGGAATTTCGTGGTGAAGCTCCCATTGAAATCAGCGAATTAGGGTACGACATCAGCGATTGGCCTTCCTTGATGCCCGAGTCCGCGACTCTCGCCGCAGCGCCAGGCAGCCTCACCCCCCCCAACCCACCCGCAGCCGCGGCTGAAGTGTCCACCGCCGAATTGGAAGCCACCGAACTGGATTTGCGCGAAGCGCTTCACTCAATCGGGGCCGACGTTTCAGCCGCTCCGGTGATCTGGAGGTCTGAACGTACGGTGTTCTTCCATGCGGTCGCTGAGAATCCGAGACAGGAGGAAGCGATCAGAGATGCCGCGAACCGCATCCCCCATGTCAAGGAAGCGGACAAACAGCCTGCGCGACTTTTGGAGACGCCGCCCGCACAAACATGGGGTCCCTATAAGACGACACCGCCGCTTGCAGATGCGCTGGCAGCCAAGCTGGGCAGTGGGCGGGCAGTGAGGAGCTTTCTCGATTCATTCCGAGTTCGTTCCTCGCGCGTGGTAGCCGAAGCCACCGCGTTGGACCAACTTGGCAAGAGATACCCGGTTGACGAGATAAAGAAGCTTCCGCCCGATCTGCGATTTCGCGTCAACCGTCTCGCAACCAACATGCTTTCTTCGCTTCAACATGACTCAGCTGACTATGTGAAGTCACTGTCCCCAACTCTGGACGGGATGGCTCATGATCTGAACATCACAGCGCCTGTTGACGACAACAACAAGGTTCCTGGCTGCCTTACCTGGCAAGAGAACGCGGCTCTCGCGGCGCCGCAATTGCGCAATCTCGCGAATAATGTCTCTCTTCTGTTTGTTCCGAACCAGACGGACACGCCCGCTGCACTGTCAGCCGACAAACTGGTCGCCGAAAGCCTCAGGGCCAAGTCCTTTTTGGAACTTCACCTGATGTCAACGTGCCAGCTGTTCGGAGCCAACTGACCATTTCATCTGAAATGGTGCTACGCCTGCTGCCTGTTTTGTCCCGCAGGCCACTGTTAACGACGGCAAGTGAATGGACTCGACCGTTAACGGTGGTCCTGCGAAGGGCGAAGCAAAGCCCGGCCAGTTCGACGAAGCCGTGGGGTTATTCTGGTCCGTCGCCGTCAACTCAGCTGCGCGCACTTGACCCGCTCTAGAAGCTGAGTCGCAAGGCAAACTGAATCGTACGCGGAAGATTCGCCTGATTTTCCACCTGGCCGAAGCCGGGAGAGGACAGATTCACAATCGGTTCGGCGAACTGGGCGTGATTGAAGAGGTCGAATATTTCTGTGTTGAATTTCAGTCTTGTGTGCTCGGTGATGTCGACGGATTTATTGATTGACAGATCGAAGTTGTCTTCTCCCTCGGCCTTCAACTCTGCATCGACGCGAGGTTCGTTCCCGAATGAGAAGTTGTCCGGCTGAGCGAAGCAGGCCGTATTGAACCACTTGTTGACCCTGGCTGCGCTGTGTGGAGATCCCGATGCTTTTTTCGAGCACCCTGGCATAAAGTTGGGCCGGATTGCGCCGGCGCCAAACTGGCTGAGTCCATTACCCGCTGCTACCAGCGCGAGCGGGAGACCGCTACGCAGCTTTGTGATGCCGTTGACCCGCCAGCCACCAATGACAGCATTGACTCCGCCCCTGACGTGGGAGAGATAGGCCTCTCCGTGTCCAAAGGGGAGATCGATTCCATAGTTGATCACCAGATTGTTGGCCAGGTCCCCCTCGCTGACGGCCTTTTCGGCTTTCAGGTCGTAGTTGTCCTGCACCACTGCGATTCCGCCCTGACCGTCCTGGAAGGCGCTGGTGTTTTCGGTGTCGCTCAGCAGCTTGCCCCACGTATATGCGCCTTGCAGGATCCCTGCGTGTCTGAAGTGGCGGATGTACGTTGCCTGCAGCGCGTGATATGTGGAGTCGCCGTCGCGCGGCACTGCCTGCGAAACACCCTCCGGGTATTGCGGGTGGGGCATCAGGAGGTACCCTTCCGCAACCCTGGCTGCGCCCATGGTTGTACCGGGGGGAAGAACTCCAAAGAAGGGATTTGCGACTTGGGTCAGCAAAGCAGAACCCAGGGAGTCGTAACCGTCAGGAAGTTGATTCAGGTTCAATCCCGTACCTGTGTAGGTCAAGGACAGAATCAGGTGGGTTCCCTTGGAGGCGGCATAGGCAATCGTGGCAGTGGAGTTGTGATCGAGGGCATGTTCCAGTGCCAGGTTCCATTGTTGCGAGTACCCGTAAGCCTGGTTGGGGATGCGCCCTGTGATACTCTGCCCGAGAGCCGCGTCGAGGCCTGCTTGTGTGCGGCCAGTGGGGAGGTTGATGCCGTTCGGCAGGGGATTGTCCACTGTAGCAAGCAACGGGTTCCCTGGGGGCGGGTTGGTTATACCGGTGAAAGCCGCATTGATGGGACTGGAGCCAGGCGAATCTGCGGTCATTTCTGAGGGGAAAAAGGATATTCCGTAGCCAGAGCGGACGACGGTCGCGGAATCGAAACGATAGGCAAAGCCCAGGCGCGGAGAAAACAGCTTCAAGTGGAGAGCCTCTTCCCTTCGCGAAGGATATTGCGGGCTATCGACAAATACCAGTTGCCCAGTGAGGGGCGCAACTGCACCGGTGACCGGATTCGTAATCGAACTCAGGCTGCCGATGGTGACTGCGGCGACCGGCTCGAGCACCGTGTCCAGGTTATTCTCCTCGGAGTAGGAACCGGGCTGCTCCCAGTGCAGTCCGGCCGTCACGGTCAGCTTCGAGCCCGCCTGGAAGGTGTCGGAGACAAACAAACCGCAGTTGTGCAGGAACGCTCGCCACGTGCCAACTTGTTGGATGCCGGTGCTCGAGGGAATTCCAAGCAAAAACGAGGCCAGCGCGTTGCCATGAGCACTGTCGGTTGCGTTTGCGGCTGTATAGAACGGAGTAGCGTTGATGCCCAGGCCCTGGCTGTTTCCGTAGCTCTCCCATAGCACCTGGCGCCAGTTGCCGCCTGCCTTGACAGTGTGTCTGCCCAGGATCCTGGTTACGCTACCGTTAATGGCCCAGGCGTTATTGTTCCAGTAAAGGTGCGAGAGCTCGGGCCCGACGCCGTAGCCCTGGATGCTGAGGCCGGGGAGCAGACCTTCATGATCCTCGCTCTCCGATTGAATTCTTCCATAGTTGCCGCTGATCGACGACATATTGAATCCGCCGCTCAGCGGGTACTGAAAGTTATAGTTCTCCAGGTACGACAGGCGCACGTCAGCGATGGTGGTCGCATTGAAGACGTGCGTGTCGCCAAGCACGCCTTCCTGGGTGTAATTGCCCGTGGGGCCCGCGCCGGTCTTGTTTCCGAAAGGATCACTGGGTTCATTGTGGGGATTCCAAAATGTATAACGCGCGAACAGCTTGTCGGCCTCGTCGGGGTTGGCATCGATGCGGGCGTTGTATTGGTCCTGGTACCCCTTGATCGGCGCAGAGGCATAGAAGTTGGTGGTGTACGGCGTTTGGCTTACTCGGGACTCATCGGGAGTTTCGAGCCTGAGAATTCTCAGAGCCGCCTGGTCGATCCTGTTTGAAGGAATCTTATTGCCGAAGAATGGCTGCCCGGTATCGGGGTCGTAGATGACTTGCGGGTCACTGGAGAAGTCTCCGCTCAGCTCCGCAACAGTAGGCACTGTGGCCGACGTTGGACTGCTTGAAAGAAGCGATTCATGCTCCCAGGAGAAAAAAAAGAAGAGATTGCTCTTCGAGGCAGGTCCGCCGAGGTTCACACCATATTGATTCTGATGCAGCGTAGACCGGCCCAGATCGTCATGGTTGCTGAACCAGTCGTTGGCATCGAGATCAGTGTTGCGAAAGTATTCATAAGCATTCCCATGGAAGCTTTTGGTGCCGCTCTTGGAGGAAATTTGAATGACTCCGCCACCGTACCCGCCAAATTCAGCGCTCACGTTGTTCGTGGAAACGCGGAACTCCTGCACCGCATCCTGGGTGAGAACCAGCGTGTTGACGTTATTCTCAGCGATGTTCGACCCAACGCCATCAATGAAGAACAGGCTTTGCCCGCTGAATGCACCGCCAATCTGGTAATTTCCGTATGCGATCGCCTGTGTTTGTCCGCCGGCTTTGAAGTTGCCGCTGCCCCCATTGGCCATGGTGCTGCCCTGGGTTCCGCCGCCCGGAATCACACCGGGCACGAAGTCGAGCAGGTTGTTCACGTTTCGACCGTTGAGCGGAGCCTCGACCACCTGCTGGCCTTCGATAACTCCATCCAATGTGGCACTGTCTGTATGCAGATCACCAGCCGCACTTGTCACTGTCAATGTCTGCGTCACATCGCCTATCTTCAGAGTGACATCGACACGCGTAAGTCCGCCTATCTGCACGTCTACCTGGCTGCGCCTGGAGGATTGAAAACCCTGCTGCGACACGGTGAGGGTATAGGAACCTGGATTCAGGTTGAGGAAGCTGTATGTCCCGCTATCGCCGGTTGTTGTCACCTCCGTGGCGTCTGTGCCGTCATTCTTCAAAGTGACCGTCGCGCCCCGCACGGTCGCTCCGGTAGTATCGCTGACGGTTCCAATCACGGTTCCATAGCTTGTTTGCGCCTGGACAAAAGAGTGGCCGGCAACACTCATCAGACAAAAAGCGAGCAGCAACGCGAAGGAGGAAGACAGTCTCCCGCAGTGCAGCGCAGACAGCCTGACGAACAGGTGCGGCTGATCACTTGCCCCCGCAAGAGGCGATCCGATTAACATCTCAACTCCGAACCACGAGTTCCGATTGCCACGATGGACACCTTGGGAAACGCGCCCATGCCCGCAGACCTGCACGGAAGGACGGAATTGCCTCTCGCTCTCGACAACTGCCACGAAAGCCTGATATCACCGCTTGTTCCGGGGGCCCATTCATATCGCCATCTGTGTGGTCCCACTTGAGAAGACAATGGTCGCGGCTTCGAGAGCGCCTGCCAACACGGACAGGTGCATTGGCGCTCCTCGAATTCCCGAATTTGGCATGTTATTCGCTAAAAGATGGCAGAAGCAAAAGCAAGAAACCGTTTGTGTTCTGCCAGGTTGTCTCATGGACCACTGCGCGTGTTTTCAGGAAGACGGAGCACTCGAAGAATATCTTTGAGCGAGACATAGACTAGACCACCACGAGCTTACTTGTCAATAAAAGAAGATTACAGGTGGCAAGATTATATGATACAGTCTGGAAAGATTGTCATCCGGTAAGATGCGTAGCGGATTCACGGGATTTGCCTTGACGCAATCCGGAGAGCCTCAGCTTCACTATTGATCCGGCCCTGAAATAGAAGCACCGTGCCCCATCCATTTCGCAGGTTTCATCGCGAAATGGGTGGGAAGGCATGACAGTATTTAGGGGCCGGATCAATAGGAGAAGGTCGAGTTGCAAAAGGCTAGGGTCGCAGGTGTGGCACAACATGCAACCCATGAGAAGGAGCAAATTCCTGTTGACGAATTCCAGAGGCTGCATGACCCTCGGTTCATCGTTGTTCGAATGAGAAGAGAAAAATGTCCCAGAACGTAAAAGTCGAAGCCGCGAAGAAAGGGCCAAAGTACAAGCGCGTTTACCTCGAACTCCGCGGAGCCCTCATGGACGGCACCCACAGGCGGGGCGACAAGTTGTCCAGCGAGAACGAACTTGTGGAGAGATTTGGCGTAAGCCGGCCGACCGTGCGCCGGGCTCTGGCGCAATTGGTAACGGAAGGGTTCATCGAGCGCCGCATGGGTGCGGGGACAGTCGTCGCGAATCGAAGCGAGCACGAGGTCCTTGCCTTCGGGCTGCTTATCCCTGAACTGGGGACGACCGAGATCTTTGAGCCAATCTGCCAGGGCATTTCGCAGGCTGACGGCAGGGGCCGGCATGACCTTTTATGGGGCCCCTCCTTCCTCAAGGGAGCCACCAAGGAAGTTCAGGCCGAGCACTTGTGCAAGTACTACATTGAGCGCCAGGTTTCCGGAGTTTTCTTTGCCCCGATGGAGCATTTCGAGGGCAGGGATGCGGTGAATCTCTCCATTGCGCGCACTCTGGACGAAGCGCATATACCGATTGTGCTGTTGGACCGTGACATAGTGCTGTTCCCGGCGCGAAGCAAGTACGACCTTGTCGGCATAGACAACCACCGCGCTGGCTATGTGCTCGCCGAACACCTGCTTCTTTCCGGCTCACGCAGGGTAGGATTCCTTGCCCCGCCCTTTTCAGCCCACACAGTGGACGCCAGAATCGGCGGTTACCAGGAGGCGCTGCACACGCACCAGGGATCGGCAGCGCAAACTCTGGTCACGTGGATCGATCCCAGCGATGTGCCCGCGGTTAAGGACTTTCTCGATCAAATGAAGCCCGATTCAATCATCTGTGCCAACGATTATGCCGCGGCACAACTGCTGAGAACTCTGAGTAGCATTGGTGTCCAGGTTCCTGCCCAGGTCCGCATCGCGGGAATCGACGACGTAAAGTACGCGCAACTGCTGCAAACCCCCTTGACGACCATCCGCCAGCCGTGCCTGGAGATTGGATCGACTGCGCTGCTTGCCATGCTGGATCGAATTGCTCGCCCGGCCGCGCCTGCAAGGGAGTTTATCGTGGATTTTCAGCTTGTAGTAAGGAAGTCTACCGAGGTGGACGGGCAGAAACAATCCGAGTTGGACCACAGCCGACTCAGCGGCAATGGTGACACGGCTATGTCGCAACCGGCGAACGATGGCCGGGTTCCTTTTTGGGGGTCTGGTGAAGCCATGCCGGCGGAAAGGGAAAAATTCTGATGCGAACGCAAATCCCAATCGCGGCTCGCTGCTGTCGTGTCTCACTGAGGTACTGGCTCCCGTTCACGCTGTTGATTTTCTGTGGTCTTTCCGTCCCTCGGCCTATGATCTGCCAACCCGGAGAATATGCTCAAGCCGAGGCCCTGGTGCGAAATCATCAGTGGGACGATGGCCTCGCACTCGTGTTGCGGCTCCTGAAGAGCGATCCGCACAACACAAAAGAGTTGAACCTGGCAGGCCTTGCACTTACTGGTAAGGGGGACATCCAACAGGCCAACGAATACTTCAGCAAGGCCCTCACTGTAACCCCGGGGTTCGTTGCGGCGCTGAAGAATCTGGCAATTAACGAATTCAACCAGAAGCAATACGATTCTGCTCAAAAGCACTTGCTCGCTGCCCAAAAGGAAGCGCCGGGCGACCCGGTGGTAGAGCTTTATCTGGGCGAAATCGCATACCGTCAACACAAGTTTCAGCGCGCCGCCGAAGCCTTGAGCCGGTCGCCCGACTTTGTTCTTCGAAATGCAAACGTAGCCGCGTACCTGGCGGTGAGCTACCTCGAGATCAACCAGCACCAAAAGGCATTAGAGATCCTGGATCGGCTCACACCTGAAGCTGTCGAGCCTCAATCGCAGTTTGCGCTGGGCCTGGCTCTCGAGCAATTTGGGCTTGCAGAGCGTTCCATTCCTTACCTGGAAGCGGTGCGACAACGATATCCCGATTCCTACGACATCGGGTTCGACCTGGTCCTCGGCTACATCGAGGCCAAGGATTTTCTCAAGGCAATCGAAGTGTCGAAGGATTTAATCGGCCACGGTCGCGAGACCTCTGAGTTGAACAATGTTCTTGCCGAAGCATATGAAGGAAACAACGAAATTCAACACGCAGTTGACGCGCTGCGCAGAGCCATCGCCCTCGACCCCGCGGACGAGGAGAACTATCTTGACTTCGCCTCTCTGTGCATGAATCAGCGCTCTCTCCAGGCAGGAATGACGGTCATCCAAGTAGCCCTTGAAACGCATCCCAAATCCGACCGGCTCATATTCATGCGCGGCGTTCTGCATGCCATGCAGGATGAGTTCGAGATGGCGGAAAAGGACTTCAAGCTGGCGTCGGAACTCGCTCCCCAAACCAACCTCGGCTATGTGGGGCTGGGAATTTCCTATCTAGAGACGGGCCATGATGCGCAGGCCATTCAAATCCTCCGTCAACGGCTGCGCGAGAAACCGAATGACGCGAGCCTTCTATACTTGTTGGGTGAGGCGCTGATTCGAACTGGCGCCGCTCCCGGAACGCCCACCTACATCGAAGCGCAATCCTCGCTCGAAAAGTCAGTTCGCCTCAACCCGAGCCTCTGCCTGCCTCACGTCTCTCTGGGGACCATTTTCCTGGATGAAGACCGGCCGAAGGACGCGGTCGACCAGTTTGAAGAGGCCAGGGCCATCGACCCCAACGAGCGGTCCGCTTACTCCCATCTTGCCGTCGCCTACCGGCGGCTCGGTCAGGTGGAGAAATCAAAGCAAGTTCTCAACTCCTTGAAGGAAGTTATCGAACAGGAACGCCAAAGCACGCGAGAGAAGATGAAGACCGCGGCAGGCGCGCCCGCGGATGGCGGAACTACTGATAAGGGCCAGCAGCCGTAACTCACTCCAACAGGTATGCGTCGAAGCACCTGCCTTAGACGGCTCGGAGGAATACCGTACCTTGTCCACAGAGCGCGCGAGGCTTCAATGATTCCTTTCAGCGACTCCAGGAGCCGCAAAGCAGGAAGGAATACTCGCGCAGCCTGATGATGCGCCTTACGAAATCCATTTTTCCATTGCAAGAGCCTCGGGCAGCGGATGCACCTGAAAGCGCTCGGCCAGATTCTTGAGCTCTTGCGTGGTGATGGAGTGCTTCTTCCCTCCCATCGACAGGACCTTGACCAGAACCTGGGCAGCTTTCTCCGCTGTATCGATCAATCCAAAGGCCTCGTCCAAGGTGGCGCCGGAACCGAAGATTCCATGAAATGGCCACAGCACCAGCGGATGTTTCTGCATGGCTGTGGCCGTCGCTTCGCCGATGGTTGCGGTTCCTGGAACCATCCACGGCAGTACGCCGATTCCGTCGGGAAAGACGACCAGACATTCCGTGCTCATCTCCCACAGTGCGCGGGTCAGCGCGGCGGCAGATAGATCCAGCACGTAGGAGAGCGCAATGAGGTTGGTTGCGTGGCAGTGCATGATGACGCGGCTCGCGCCTTGAGTGACACGCTGCCGCGTCCGATGGGAATTGAGGTGCGCAGAGATCTCGGAAGTCGGAACGCCGCTTCCACCAAACCCCCACAGGACGCGCACCGATCTTCCATCCGGCAATATCTCGATCAGGCCCAGGTGGTCTTCCGGGTCCAGCGCGGTATTTCTGAAGTACTTTCCGGAACCGGTCACAAGGAACAACTGCCCCGCCAGCTCGGTGACGGTTTCTCCAAGCTCCAAATCCCGAGGCGTTGTGAAATGCGGCCGGTACGGCTTGATGTCCTCCGCGTCGACGCGCAAGCTGACATTGCCGCCATTGCGCTCGTCCCATCCCTTGAGCCACATGTCGGTGGTTGCCTTGACCATGGCTCTGACGAACCAGGACTCTTCGATTGGATTTCTCACCGCGCCCTCTTTTCACGCTTGCCCAGGATGTCTGCCTCATACGTGCGCACCGTATCCAGCCACTCGATGGTCGATGCAACTCCCTGGCTCGCGCAGTAGTGTTCCCACACCGCGGACCAGGGCATGGATTTCTGCTCTTCGAAGAGCGCCATGCGCGCCGCGCCATCAAAGCGATTCTCCGCTTCGATCTGCTTCGCTGCTGGTTCCAGCAGGGCGAGTAACAGGGCTTTGCGCATGTTCCTGGCGCCGATGATCCAGGCCGCAAGGCGGTTGATGCTGGCATCGAAGAAGTCCAGGCCGATGTGCACGCGCTCGAGCGCGTTGGTGCGCACAATCTCCTGCGCGATAGCTCTTGTTGCATCGTCGAGAAGAACCACATGATCGGAGTCCCAGCGCACGGGGCGCGAGACATGGAGCAGAATTTCGTCCAGAAAGCACAAGGCCGTGGAGATTTTGTCGGCGACGCTTTCAGTGGGATGAAAATGTCCGGCGTCAAGACAGAGGAGAGTCTTGCGCGTGGCGGCATAGGCAAGATAGAAGTCGTTCGAGCCAACCGTGTAACTTTCGCTGCCGATCCCAAAAAGCTTGCCTTCGACGGCGACCTTATGATGATTGCCGAAGGGCGCGACAATGATCTCATCCAGCGCTTCAATCAGCCTCTTGCGCGGCGCCAGGCGGTCAGCAGGCTGATCCTTGTCCCCGTCAGGAATCCAGATATTCATCACCGCCGGCGTGCCGAGCTCGGTTCCGAAATACTCGCTGATGCGCCTGCTTGCGAGGCAATGATCGATCCAGAAACGCCGTATCGCCGCATCGGGATGGCTCAGCGTGGCCCGCTCGCTGAGAGGATGCGAAAAGCAGGTTGGATTGAAGTCCAGGCCAAGATTATTTTGCCTGGCCCACTTGACCCAGCGCTCGAAATGCCGCGGCTCAATGGCATCGCGTTCCACCGGCGCGGCAGATTCAAGATAGATTGCGTGCAGGTTGATCCGTTTCTTGCCCGGGATTTGCGCCAGAGCAACTTCCAGATCGGCGCGCAACTCATCGGCGTTCCGCGCTCGTCCGGGATGATTGCCGCTGGTTTGGATTCCTCCGGTCAAGTCTCCATCGGGATTTTCAAACCCGCGCACGTCGTCGCCCTGCCAGCATTGAATGGAGATAGGAATCTCATTCAAAGTGCGAAGAGCACTTTCGGTGTCCACACCAAGGTCGGCGAATCGTTCGCTGGCCAGGTCATAGGCCAATTGAGTCTTTGTTCCAGCGTTCTTCATCAAACTTCCTCCTGCGCGCCAAGTGCTGCAAATTCGCGAAACCTGTTCCACACATTGTCTGGAGGCGCTTCCTGCGGCCGGAATTCGTCGATCTCAAAAGATCGCCCTATCAGCGTGCGCGCCTCGTCAAGGCCGGGTATCTCACCCAGGGCGATCATCTGGGCTGAAATATTACCCAATGCGGATGCCTCGACGGGCCCCGCACTGACGGGCAGTTGGCAAGCGCTGGCACAAAGCTGATTGAGGAGACGATTTTTGGAGCCGCCTCCAACGATGCGAATTCTCTTGAGGCGCCTACCGCTGAGAGACTCCAGTTGCTCTTTGACCAACCGGTAGGAAAGCGCCAGGCTCTCGAATGCGCAGCGGGCAAATTGCGCCAGAGATTGGGGCGCTGGCTGGCTGGTTTCCAGGCAATAGTCGCGCATCGCGCACTTCATCGAAGCGGGGTTCAGGAATCGCAGATCGTCCGGATTCACAAGAGACCGCCATGGCATGGCGTCGGCTGCGGCGCTCATCAAGGCATCGTCGATCGGAACTTGAAACTCCTGGCATAGCCGTTGCAGAAGCCACAATCCCATGATGTTCTTAAGCACCCGATAGCGACGCCCGAACCCGCCCTCGTTGGAGAAATTCCATTGCAGGGCCTGCTGCGACGCAAATGGAACCATGCTTTCCATGCCCATGAGCGACCATGTTCCCGAACTCAGAAATGCCTCTCCATCGGCTTCGAGCGGCGTCCCTGCTACCGCGGACGCCGTGTCATGGGTCGCCGGCGCCACCACGGTTACAGCACCCTGCCCAAGGCGCATTGTTCCCAGCGCCGTGCCCGCCTCCATGGGCGGTTGCATCCAGATGCGCGGCAATCCCGCAGCCGCAAACAAAGCCGGGTCCCATTCACCGTTCAAGTTCAGAAGTTGCGTAGTGGTAGCATTGGTGTATTCGTTCGCCAGGACGCTGCACAGGCGAAAGTGCAGGTAATCGGGAATCATCAGGAGATGGCGCGCCCGGCTCAGCCACTCCGGCTCCTGGGCGGCCATGGCGGCCAACTGATAGATCGTGTTGAAAGGCTGAAACTGAATGCCGGTTCTGCGATAGATCTCGATCGCCGGAATGCGGGCCGTTACCTGCTCGATCATCCCCCGCGTCCGTTTGTCGCGATAGCTGACCGCTTTGCCCACTCGTTGCCGCTCCGCGTCGAGCAGGACAAAATCCACGCCCCAACTATCGACGCCAACGCTGCGAATTGGGGCCAGGCCGGCCGCTCGCGCGATGCCCTGGCGAATGTACTCCTCGATCGCATCGATCGGCCAGCAGAGATAGCCACTGCCCGGGTCTTCACCAAACGAAGTGGGAAACCGGTTCACTTCATGTAGGCGCAGACGCTCCTCAACAACTTGCGCGGCAATCACGCGTCCGCTGCTCGCCCCCAGGTCCGCCGCCACGTAACACCACGGAAGCTGCGATGAGAGATTGCCTTCTGCGCCCATCCCGCTACCTTCCCGTTCTGCATTGCTCTTGCGGAGCTTTCATGCGTCTTTCCGAGCCGGTTCGACGCCGGCCCCTCAGGAACCCGGCGCGGTCTTTCACCAGGAATAGGCAAGCGCAGGAAGCCTGGAACCGCGAACGACGCCTCTGCCGCAGACTGCGGATGGTGAAGCGGCAAATCCTGCGATCAGTATACGCCATAAAATCCGAGACATATAAAATATCTGTATTGAGTTTGGATGATTCAATATGCCCCGGATGAGTGTTCGGGGAGGGATTGAATCAGGCGGCGGGATCGAGAACCCAAATGGCGCGGATCGCTCCACTGCAGAAACGGTTCCGGAAGCAGCCGCCGGGTTGATCACGGTGTCACCCGAGGGGTTCCGCATCGGGACAATCAACCTTCCGGACCCAGAATCCAGGGGATGGCCAGAACCAGGCAAGATCCAGGCCAGCGGGCTTTTCCAGGGTATGCATTCGAATAGCAAATCATTTCCCGCACGAATTCAGCCGTTTTCGTGCTAAGGTACGAAACGCAAGAAAAAGCACTCCACTCGCGCGTCGCACGCTGTGGAGAAGGCTCTCAGCATCTTCGAAGATCAAGCCGCAAGCGTTGCATGATAAAGGAGATAAATGAACATCCCGGCGATCAAATTGATTTCAGCAAGCCTGGTGCTTGCCTTTTCTGTGGGCGCCGCCCAGGCCGATTCGTTGCAGAGCGGCTTCCAGAATCCTCCCCAAAGTGCGCGTCCGCGAGTGTGGTGGCACTGGATGAACGGAAACATCTCAAAGGACGGCATCAAGCTGGACCTGGAGTGGATGAACAGGGTTGGCGTGGGCGGTTTTCATAACTTCGATGCGGCCCTGGATACGCCGCAGGTGGTGGACAAGCGTCTGGCGTATATGACTCCGGAATGGAAGGACGCGTTCCGATACGCAACGACCCTTGCCGACCAGTTGGGCATGGAAGAGGCCATTGCGGGCTCACCCGGATGGAGCGAATCGGGCGGTCCCTGGGTGCCACCGGCCCAGGGCATGAAGAAGTATGTGTGGAGCGAGACTTTCGTGGAAGGGGAAAAGCACTTTTCCGGCAAGCTTGCTCATCCGCCTTCGAACACGGGTGCGTTTCAGAACCTGAGCATTCACGATATGCTGCAGCCGCCTCCGGGTTCAGCTGCGGCTCCGCAGTTTTATGGCGACTCGGTCGTCGTGGCCTATCGCAGGGCCGCTGTGGATGTGCCTCTTGAGACATTGCACCCGAAAGTCACAGCCAGCGGCGGGTCGCTGGATGTAGCGATGCTGAGCGACGGTGACCTGGAAAAGTCGACCAAACTTCCCATTCCGGCGCCGGGCTCAGTTTCCTGGATTCAGTACGAGTTTCCGACGCCGCAATCGATCCGCGCCATCACGTTTGTCACGAAGGACCCGAACTGGATTACCGCAATAGTGGCCGGAATCTCAGCCCCGGAGAAAAACCTCGAGGCCAGCGACGACGGGCAAAACTTCCGGCTGGTTGCCAAACTCTCCGGCGGCAGCGCCCCTGAACACACAATTTCCTTTCCTGCAGTTACGGCAAAGTTCTTCCGGGTCACCTTCAAGCGGCTGCCTCCTCCTCCTGTACCGGATTGGGCAGTCGGCATCGACCCGGCGACCATGGGAATCAAAGTGGGCGCTCCGGTGACCGACTATGAGATTGCCGAACTGGTTCTGCACGCGGGGCCGCGCGTGAACCGCTTTGAAGAGAAAGCCGCCTTCACGCCGGAACCGGATCTTTATGGGTTTCAGACACCGGCGGTAGCTGCGAATGAAGCCGTTTCGAAATCGGACGTCATCGACCTGACTGCGATGATGAGCCCGGATGGAACCCTCGATTGGACTCCGCCGGCGGGCGACTGGGTGGTGCTTCGTTTTGGCTACTCTTTGCTGGGAATTACCAACCACCCCGCAACCGCCGAGGCCACGGGACTGGAGGTCGACAAGCTGGACAGCAGGTTTGTGAAGAAGTACTTCGACACCTACCTGGACAGCTACAAGGAAACTGTAGGCGCGGACTTCATGGGCAAGCGGGGCGTAACGTATGTGGTCAACGATAGCTGGGAGGCGGGGTCGCAAAACTGGACCGACAATATGATCGCACAGTTCAGAAAGCGGCGCGGCTACGATCCCCTGCCCTGGATGCCAGTGCTGACGGGGCAGGTTGTCGAGAGTGCCGAGGCCAGCGACCGATTTCTGTGGGACGTGCGCAAGACGATCTCTGATTTGATCGCCGACGAGCACTACGGCCAATTGGAGCAGACTCTGCACGAGCGCGGCATGGGCCACTACGGAGAATCGCACGAAGGCGGGCGTGCCTTTGTTGCCGATGGGATGGAGGTGAAAAAGTTCAACGAAGTTCCCATGAGCGCGATGTGGACGCAGACGCCGGGAGTGAACAAGGAACAATTCGGATACAACGCCGACGATCGCGAGTCAGCCTCTGTGGCGCACATTTACGGGCAGAATCTTGTGGCGGCGGAATCGATGACCGCGGCTGCGGCGCCCTGGGCATGGTCTCCTGCAACGCTCAAGCCCACCGCCGACCAGGAGTTCCTCAACGGCATTAATCGCATCGTGATTCATGAGTCGGCGCACCAGCCGCTCGTGGGCAAAGCGCCCGGACTCACACTGGGGCCCTTTGGGCAGTGGTTTAACCGCAACGAAACCTGGGCCGAACAGGCCGGTCCGTGGATCGACTATCTTGCCCGCACCAGCTATCTGCTGCAGCAAGGCCATTTCGGCGCGGATCTGCTCTACTTCTACGGAGAAGATTCAAACCTGACCGCAATTTTTGCCGACAAGGCGCCGAAGGTGCCGGATGGCTACGGCTTCGATTACATCAACGCTGACGGCCTGATCCACGAACTCAGTACAACCAATGGCCGCATAACCAGCCCCAACGGGATGAGTTACCGATTGCTGGGTCTCGACCCCTACAGCCGCCACATGTCTCTGCCGGTTCTGCGCGCCATCTATAAGTTAGTGAATGACGGCGCCGTGGTTGCAGGTCCGAAGCCGATCGACGATCCCAGCTTGGCCGACGATCAGGCCGAGTTCAACAAATTGAACCGCGGGTTATTCGGCGATGGCTCAGGCGTGCACAAAGTTGGCAAGGGCGCCGTTTACGCCGGACAGGACATCGCCGACGTGTTCAACGCCCTGCAAGTAACTCCCGACTTCGACTTTACCAAGCCTGAAGCGGACACCCGTCTTCTTTTTGTTCATCGCAAACTGAGCGACGGCGACCTGTACTTCGTAGACAACCGCAGCGACCGCAGCGAATCCGTCGAAGCTAACTTCCGGGTAACTGGGATGGAGCCAGAGTTATGGTACGCCGAGACCGGCAAATCCAGACCCGCTTCATTCAAGATTGCCGCCGGGCGAACGACTGTGCCATTGAAACTGGAACCGTGGGGCACTGTTTTTGTGGTCTTTCGCAAGCCAACGCATCAGACCGAACGCACTCTTCCAGCGGAAGTCCAAACGGAGCTGACTACTGTGGAAGGCGCGTGGAACGTTGCTTTCCCGGCGGATCGCGGCGCACCGGCCTCCATCACGGTGGACAAACTCGCCTCCTGGAGCGACAACCAGGACGCTGGAGTCAAGTACTTCTCCGGAACAGGCACCTATTCAAAGAGAATCGATGTCCGTCCAGAATGGTTGAAGAGCGGCGCGCATTTGTGGATTGATCTGGGCGACGTAAAGAACCTCGCTGAGGTCACCGTGAACGGCCAGCCTCTTGGTGTCGTGTGGCATGGGCCATACCGCGTGGACGCGACCGCTGCTTTGAAGGCCGGCGCCAATCAGATTTCGATCAAAGTAACCAACGCATGGGTCAACCGGCTGATCGGCGATCAGCAGCCGGGTGCAACAAAATACACGTTCACAACCGGGAATCCTTACAAGGCGACTTCCCCGTTGCTTCCTTCCGGCCTGTTCGGACCCGTGCGGCTGTATTCCGTTGCGGTCGAGTAAAGTCAGGCTGACAAACGGAACGTTCGAAACTACAACTCTTAGCCGTAAAGGTCGTGAGCGTATGAATTCCGATTCGACATCTGTGAGCTCGGGAGATTCGATCCCCAAGAGATTCGCCTTCATCCTGCGTCTGCGCCCGGGCGCCGCACAGGCCTACGAGGAGGCGCACAGGGCGGTGTGGCCCGAGTTGCTTGCGCTGCTCAAGAGCGCCGGCATCACTGAATACTCCATCTATCGCAGAGACGAGTTACTTGTTCTTACTTTGCGCGCGGTGGACTTTGAGGCCGCCTGGAGCCAGTTGGAAAACCACCCGGTGAACCTGAAATGGCAGGAGACCATGGCGTCCTTGTTTGCGCCCCCGGAGGGTCTGCGTCCCGGTGAGCGCTTTCCCATGATGGAAGAGGTTTTTTATCTGCCGTAAAACGGTTCTTACCGCTAGAGCCGGCAACCAGCACACAACGGCAAGCTGTGTTTGTGCGATCGTTTCTTGCGCAGCATTCTCTTGACCGAGGAACAGCAGTACGACCAAGGAGCCAGTTTCATGGCAGGTGGCGTTTTGCGCGTTGGCTTGTGCGGTATAGGGCTGGATGCCTACTGGCCGCAGTTTGAAGGCCTGCAGGCTCGCCTGGAGGGCTATGTCCGCCGAGTGGGTGAACGGCTGGAAAAGACGGGCGCGGTGGTTGAGAACCTGGGCATGGTGGACACGCCGCAGCGCGGCCGGGATGCGGGCCATGCGTGCCGTCGCGCCGATGTGGATTTGCTGGTTATCTATGTGACGACTTACGCGCTGTCGAGTACTGTGTTGCCGATGGTGCAGCGCGCCAAGGTGCCGGTACTGGTGCTGAATCTGCAGCCTTCTGCAGCCATTGACTACGACGCCTTCAATCGCTTGCCCAATCGTACGGCGATGACCGGCGAATGGCTAGCATACTGCTCGGCCTGCACGGCGCCGGAGATCGCCAATGTGCTGTTGCGCGCAGGGCACGCCCTGCACCAGGTGACGGGCATGCTGGACGATGAGGCCACGTGGACGGAGATCGAGGAGTGGGTCGAGGCCGCACGCGTCAAGAAAGCGCTGGCCGACAATCGACTGGGACTGATGGGCCACTACTACAACGGAATGCTGGACATTGTGACGGATCTTACCCAAGTGACGATCACCTTCGGCAGCCATATCGAACAACTGGAAGTCGACGAGTTGAGCGCACTGCGCGGAGCGGTGAGCGATGCCGAGATTGCGCGGCGGGTCGCCTATTTCCGAGCTGTCTTCAATGTGCAACCGGATTGCGCGGAGGAGGAACTGGCGCGCGCCGCGCGCACATCCGTGGCGCTGGACCGGCTGGTGGAGCAGCATGAGCTCGATTCGCTGGCCTACTATTTCATGGGTAGTGGCGTGCCGGAAAACGAAGACACCATGAGTTCGGTCATTCTCGGCACGTCTCTGTTGACGGCGCGTGGCATTCCAGTGGCAGGTGAGTATGAAGTGAAGAATGCGCTGGCCATGAAGATCATGGATTGCCTGGGAGCAGGCGGCTCTTTCACCGAGTATTATGCACTGGACCTGAAGGCCGATCATGTGCTGATGGGCCACGACGGGCCGGGCCACCTGGCCATTGCCCAGAGCAAAACCAAGGTGCGCCCGTTGCAGGTGTACCACGGCAAGGTGGGCCGAGGACTTTCTGTGGAGATGAGCGTCAAGCACGGCCCGGTAACTTTGCTGGCCGTGGCGGAAGATGCCGCGCATGGCTTCAAACTGCTGGTGGCCGAGGGAGACTGCGTTCCCGGCGAAGTGCTGCAAATCGGAAACACCAACAGCCACTATCGGTTTTCGCTCGGTGCGCGTGGGTTTGTTGAAGCCTGGAATGCACAAGGACCGGCGCATCATTGCGCTGTCGGCGTCGGGCATCTGTCAGGAAAACTGCGCAAACTCGCGCAACTGATGGAACTGCCGCTTGTACAAATCTGCTAGCCTGCATTTCTCACAGGCGGTCATTTCAAGGCGTTTTGGTGAAGCAGATCAGCCTTGGCGGGTGTTTTTCGGGTGATGGGGTCGGCCGGTA
>Ga0181520_10002765_pt1 | contig 31974 bp, 21 predicted proteins | sample PEATcosm2014_Bin_29_FD_132451 | JGI IMG/M metagenome (GOLD analysis project Ga0181520, IMG submission 132451) | Peatland microbial communities from MTU Mesocosm Facility, Houghton, MI, USA - PEATcosm2014_Bin02_30_metaG | ecosystem: Environmental > Terrestrial > Soil > Wetlands > Peat | place...
AATACTCTGCGCGTGCATTTGTTCTTTGACAATCTAACCAGCCCCCGGCGTAGCGAACCGGGGGCCATTAGTAATGCGCAGGCGCCGACTCGCCTAAGTCGGCGCCTGCGCCGGCGGCTGCGCGGAAACTGTGACGCGTGGGTCTCGTACCTCGACCCACCTATGGCCCGGGCAACGTTCGCGAACGGTCGCACTTGCCGCGGCAGCAATTAATTATTTTTCTGACTCTGCGATTAAATAGCTAAAAGAAAATGGCGTGTGCCGATTCGCAAGGGCTGAGCGCGGCTGGCGGACCGTCAGATGCCTTCCCCGTGGACGAAAACGTTTTGCCCCCGGTCGAAGACTTTCACCGTCCGCGGCGAGACGAAGACCTGGCTCTGGACGCCAATCGCCAAGGCCCGAAAACGATCTTGTGGCATCTCGGCTTGAAGCGGTTCGCCGCTGTCGGTCTGCAGTTCGATCCGCACGTTGGGACCTGCCGAATGGACCCGCTTGATTACGGCCGGGAAGGCCGCGTGGCCGTTCCGCTTCGTTTCGATTTCGAGGTCGTGAGGACGAACGAAAACTCGCACGAGCTGCGGGGGTGAGAGGGAGGGATGCGGCGCATCCAGGGAAAGCGTGGCGAAGTGGATCTTGCCACCCTCGACCCGGCCGTGGAACTGGTTCACCTGGCCAAGAAAGTTCATTACGAACTCAGTCTTGGGATTATGGAACACCTCGTCGGGCGTGCCGATCTGTTCGACGCGGCCTTCGTTCATCACCAGCACTCGGTCGGCAAGCTCCATCGCTTCGTCTTGGTCATGGGTCACGAAGACGCTGGTCAAGTGGATCTCGTCGTGCAAGCGGCGCAGCCATTGCCGCAACTCCTGCCGCACCCGGGCGTCGAGGGCCCCGAACGGCTCGTCCAGCAGCAGCACCTTCGGTTCGATGGCCAATGCCCGGGCCAGGGCCACACGTTGCCGCTGGCCGCCGGAAAGCTGGTGCGGATACCGATGGGCCTGGACGTCCAACTGCACGAGCTTGAGCAGTTTCGTGACCTTCTCGCGGATTTGCTCTTTCGTCGGCCGCCGCGCCCGCGGCCGTACCCGCAGGCCGAAGGCCACGTTCTCAAATACCGACATGTGCCGGAACAAGGCATAGTGCTGGAAGACGAAACCGACCTGGCGGCTGCCTACGTCGCGGTGGGCCACGTCTTGATTGTGGAACTTGATCGGCCCGCTGCCGGGATCGGCCTGCTCCAGGCCAGCAATAATCCGCAGGAGTGTCGTCTTGCCGGAACCGGACGGGCCGAGCAGGGCTACTAACTCGCCCGCCTCGACCGTCAGGCTGACGTCCTGGAGGGCGCGGAACGCGCCGAAGGTCTTGCTGATGCGTTGGGCTTCGATACTCATGGTTCTTAGCACCCCAAACTATCTTTTCTGTGCTTGCGTTAATTGACTTGCCACGTGCCACTCGACGAACGTCTTCGCCACCAAAGTCACCAGGCCGAGCATGGCCAGCAGCGAGGCGAGGGCGAAGGCCGCCGCGTAACATCCGGAATCGTTGTACAAGGTGGCCACTTCCAAGGGCATCGTATTGGTCACGCCGCTGACCCGCGCCGTCACCACGGAGACCGCGCCGAACTCGCCCATCGCGCGGGCGTTGCAGAGGATGACGCCGTAGAGCAATCCCCACTTGGCGTTGGGCAGCGTGATGCGCCAAAAAATCTGCCACCCGCTGGCCTCCAAGACTCGAGCCGCCTGCTCTTCTTCCGTTCCTTGCGATTCGAACAAGGGAATCAGCTCGCGGGCTACGAAGGGAAAGGTTACGAACATCGTGGCAATGATAATGCCCGGGATGGCGAAGATCACGCGAATGCCATGTCCGGCCAGCCATGGACCGAAGTAGCCGTGCGTAGGACTGAAAAGAATCACGAAGAGCAACCCAGCGATGACCGGCGAGATGGAAAACGGCAGGTCGATCAGCGTGATCAAGAGGTTCTTGCCCACGAAGTGAAATTTAGCAATCGACCAGGCGGCAGCCAGGCCGAAAAGCGTGCCCATCGGCACCGAGACCGCCGCGGCAAGGCCCGTGAGATAGATGGCATGCAAAGCGTCCGGCGAAACCAGGGACGCGAAGTAGGCCTTCACGCCATTTTCCAACGCCGCGCTGAAGACCAACAACAACGGCACGAGCAGGAACAAGGCGAGGAAGACCAGCGCCAGACCGATGAGCAGTCCACGGAGCCAGAGAGGCTCGGTAACGCGGACTTCCGCGTGGCCATGCGTGGCGGTGGAGACAAGCGATCCAGCGGCAGCAGGCATGGTCAGGCCCCCAAAGGCGAACATGAACTCGAAATCCGAAACACGAAATCCGAAACAAATCCCAAATACAAAGAAAGGAAATTCAAAACGCCCGTTTCAGACCTTTGAATTTCCTGCTTTGAATTTGTTGCCGATCGGAACGATCGGACGTATTTCGAAATTCGTGTTTCGTATTTCATGTTAGAGGGTGTATCTTTGGCTCCACCATTGGAGCAGATTGACAGTCAACAACAGCAGGAACGAGGCCAAGAGCATCATCGCGCCCAGGGCCGTCGCTCCCGCGTAATCGTACTGTTCCAGCTTGGAAACAATGTGCATCGGCACGATCTGCGCGTCGCCGGCCGACGTGCTGGCGATGAACACGACCGAACCGTATTCGCCCAGCGCCCGGGCAAAGGCCAGCGAAAAGCCGGTTAGCAGGGCCGGCAACACCGTCGGCAGGATCACGCGGAAAAATGCCTGTCGGCGCCCTGCGCCCAGACTGGCGGCGGCTTCTTCGATTTGTGGGTCGAGATCCTCCAGCGCCGGTTGCAAGGTCCGTACCACGAAGGGCAGGCCGATAAAAGTCAACACGATCACCACGCCCCAATACGAGTAGGAAATCTCCACCCCGTAGGGAAACAGGCGGCCGATCCAACCGTCGCGGGCGTACAGCGCGCTCAGGGCGATTCCCGACACCGCGGTGGGCAGCGCGAAGGGCAAATCGACAATGGCATCGATCAATTGCTTGCCGGGAAACGTATAACGCACCAGCACCCAAGCCACGAGGAAACCGAAGACGGCATTCACCAGCGCCCCGGCCAACGACGCCCCCAAGCTCAAACGATAAGAAGCCAGGATCTGCGGCTGCGTGACCGTGTCGACGAACCGCGACCAGCCCATCGTCGCGGTTTGCAGCACCAGTCCGGCCAAGGGAATGAGCACCAGCAGCGACAGGTAAAAAAGCGTGAAACCCATCGTCAGGCCGAAGCCGGGCAACACGCTCGTTTTTTTCCATTGGAATGCCATGACAGGCGGGGTGGGCTTGAGCCCACATCACTTCGAATAATCTGCATGGGACGGTGGACCGAAGCCTGCCCTACCGCGTATAAATCTCGTCGAACACGCCTTTATCGGCGAAGTGCACCTTCTGCGCGCTTTGCCAGCCGCCGAACACGTCACTCACCGTGAACAACTTCAGGTCGGCAAATGGCTTGAGCAGTTCGGCATCGACCGCTTTGCGATCGCTGGGCCGATAACAATTCTTCGCGGCAATCTTTTGACCCTCGGCCGAATAGAGGTACTTCAAATATTCCTCGGCCACTTGGCGAGTGCCCAGGCGATCGACAACCGTGTCGACCACGGCCACGGGCGGCTCGGCCAGGATGCTGATGCTCGGCGTGATCACGTCGAATTTCTCGGCGCCTGGCCCTTGCGTCTCCTGCAAAGCTTCATTCTCCCAGGCGATCAATACGTCGCCCTGGTTCTTCCGCACGAAAGTAATCGTGGCGTCACGCGCGCCGGAATCGAGGATTTTCACGTGGTGATAGAGATCGCCTACAAACTCCTTGGCCTTCTTCTGCGCCGCTTCGACCGCCTCGGCCTGGCGGGGATCGTGCAGCTTGCTGAGATCGCCCAATTCGCGATGCAGCGCGAATCCCCAAGCGGCCAGGTAATTCCAACGCGCGCCGCCCGACGTCTTGGGATGCGGCGTAATAATCTCGATGCCCGGCCTGACCAGGTCGTCCCAGTCGTGAATGCCCTTGGGATTGCCCTTGTGAACCAGAAAGAGAATCGTCGAAGTGTACGGACTGTTGTTGTGGGGCAACTTCTGCGGACCGGTCTGCCAGTCCTTGGCCAGCAAGCCCCGCTCGGCGATGGCATCGATGTCATAGGCCATAGCCAGCGTAACCACCGAGGCCTCCGAACCGTCGATCACGCTTCGCGTCTGCTTGCCCGATCCGCCGTGCGATGAATGAACGGTTACAACCTCTCCGGTCGTCTCCTTCCAGTGCTTGGCGAAAGCGACGTCATATTCCTTATACAACTCTCGCGTCGGGTCGTACGAGACGTTCAGAAGTTCCTTGCCGCCGCCCTCTCCGCTCGAATGACCACAGCCGGAAAGAAGGGTGATACCACCTAGCAAGGCAAGGACGGCTGCGAACGAGCGGGCAAATATCATTGCATTTTTCATGTTGGATCAGGTTTCAGTTTGCGCCAATCCGCGCGCCCCGCTTGGTCCGCCGCCTCTTGCCCGCGGGCGAAAGGCCGGGAACGACCCGGGAAAGCAGCGCTTGCACGCGCTTGCCGATTCGCCGCAGAATGTATCGACCGTAGAGTTTCCACTGTTGGTACTTCGTCATGCCTGCGATACCTTCAGGGCTTGGTCGAGGTCGGCGATGATGTCCCGCACGTCCTCGATGCCCACCGACAGGCGCACGTACTCGGGCGTCACGCCGGTCTGGGCTTGCTCCTCGGCAGTCAATTGGGAGTGTGTGGTCGTGGCCGGGTGGATGATGAGCGATTTCGCGTCGCCGATGTTGGCCAGGTGGCTGAAGAGCTTGACGCTGTTGATCAGCTTGGCGCCGGCTTCTTTGCCGCCCTTGATGCCAAAACCGACAATCGCACCCTGTCCGTCGGGCAGGTACTTCTGAGCGCGGGCGTAGTCGGGGTGGCTGGGCAGGCCGGGATAATTCACCCACAGCACGGCCGGATGCTTTTCCAAGAACTCCGCGACCGCCAGGGCATTCTTCGAGTGCCGCTCCAGCCGCAGGTGCAACGTCTCCAGTCCCAGCAGCGTCAAGAAAGAGCCGAACGGACTCTGCGTAGCGCCCGTGTCGCGCAGCCAGTGCGTGCGGATGTGGAGAATATAGGCGATGTTGCCGATGGGCCGCAGGGCCTCTTCGAAGATCAAGCCGTGGTAGGCCGGGTCGGGCGCGGTGAACTCGGGCCATTTTCCGGGATCCTTGGCCCAGGGGAACTTGCCGCTGTCGACAATCGCTCCGCCGATATGTACGCCGTGCCCGCCTATGAACTTCGTCGTCGAATAGACCACGATGTCGAATCCGTGCTCGATGGGGCGGAACAAGGCCGCGGTCAGGGCCGTGTTGTCGATGATCGTCGGCAGGCCGTGGCTGTGCGCGATGTCGGTGATCTTGCGGTAATCGGGTACGTCGTTTTTCGGATTGCCCGGGGTCTCGATGTAGACGGCCCGCGTGTTCTTGTCGACCAGCCGGCTCAACGTCTCCGGCTTGCTGGGGTCGAAGAATCGGACCTCGATCCCCAGCTTTGCAAAGGTCTGCGTGAAAAGAGTCCAAGTCCCGCCGTAGAGGCTGGTGGCCGAGATGAAGTTCTGTCCGGAGTGGACGATCGTGAGCAACGAGGCCGTAATGGCCGCCTGGCCGCTGGAGAAGACCAGCCCTGCCGCACCGCCGTCGAGCGCCGTAAGACGCTTCTCGAGCACGTCGGTCGTGGGATTCATCAGCCGCGTATAGATATTGCCAAACTCGCGCAGGCCGAAGAGGTTCGCCGCATGCTCCGTGTCATGAAACACGTAACTGGTCGTGGCGTAGATCGGCACCGCGCGGGCGGTCGTGGTGGGATCGGGCGTCTGACCGGCGTGTAATGCCAGGGTGCCGATGTGCGGGGAATCTGCTTGTTCTTGACTCATGGGACGTGTTTCTCCAGGGAAATGGAATGCCGGAGTAATGCTGATTCATTACTTCCTGCAACATTCATGCCGGCAATGTTGATAATTCGCGATATGATCTTGTCTCGCAAATTCGTTGCTTTCGCGCCGAAAAAATAGATCGCGGAGAGCCGGGACGAACCTGCCGGACAATCAGTCCGTGGAATGTAATCGAATTGCCGTGGCCCGTGCTGGTGCGCCGTGATATGTCCCAGCGAAAGACGACTCCGACATGCAGCAATCGTCTCGACGCAACGAGGATAGCAAGCGAGGGCCGAAACAACCGCGCCGCCCCTTGCCAAGACCAATTGTCGTTCTCCGGTTGGCCCGAATATAATCAAGCAGAATTGACATTATTCGCCAGCCCCCTAGGATTCCATGTCGGGGCAATCGTGGTCTCGGCGAAGATGACCGTATCTCAATTGGTTCTATTGCGGTGGTTGACCGCGGAGGTGAAGCTATGATCAAGTCGTTCGCAACCGCTTTGGTGGCATTTTCCCTATTCAGCGTGGCAGCGCAGAACGGCTTTGCCGACAACCCCTGCGGCGCTCGCTGGTATCCGTTCTATGGCTATCGCCAGCCAGCCTACTTGGTTCCGCGTTCGGCAGTCACGGTTCAGCCCGCGGTAACCACGGCCCAACCGAACGGTGCTCAGGCGTATTCGACCGGCTATTGGCCATCCGAGACGACCGTTGCGCCGCCGGCCGGTAGCTATTACTCCCAACCCTCAACGAGCGGCAAGTTCTATCCATTCTATGGTTACCGCCGGCCCGGTTACTTGAACCAGTGAGGGAGACCAAGTTAGAACGCGCGGCGTCGATAGCCGGCCCCGCGGACCGTTTCAATCAAGTGGGCACGACTGCCCAGCTTCTTCCGCAGCGACATGACGTGGCCGTCCACGGAATGATCCGTAGCCGGGTAGTCGTCGCCCTGAACGGCCGCGATGATCTCCTTCCGGGCGAACACGCTTCCATCGCTCTGCATCAAGAAGAGCAAGACGCGGAATTCGGTTTTCGTCAGTCCCAGCGGCTGACCTTCCAGAAACGCTTCGCCCTTGGAAGGATCGATAGTCAATCCAGCGATTTGCACTAGTTTTCCAGTTTCCTCCATGGCGGCCCCCAGATGGTACCGACCTTGCACGCAATATTCATGCCAGCAATGTCCGACAGCGACTTGCGCCGCAATTTTGTCGTGCCAAGAAAGCCAGCGAGGGACCAAGCAACTGCCTTGCCCCCCGCTGTCACCACTTCCTGACCAATCAACAACGATTCGGATTTCGAACTGGCTTGACCCTGCCTTGTTAGGCCAGCCCCCCTTATCTGCAAGTCGAATCAAAACTCGTACTTCATCTGCACGTACCACGCGCTGTCGGCCTGCGCGTTGGCCAGATTGCCGAAGTGGCCCCAGCCGGCAACGAAGGTGGAATGCGGGTTGAGAATCAGGCCGACGTCGATCGCGTTCCAGTTGTCCTCGCCACCGATCAGCCCCGGGATCTCTCCGTAGGGGTCGGTCTTCTGCCGGAACTCGTAGGCGATCAGCACCTTATCCCAGGGCAGGATCGCAACGTTGCCTTCGAAGGTAGCATTGTACTTGTTGCCAAAACCGAGGAAGCCCAGGTCGGCTGCCTCGCTCAAGCGCAGACCCGCCGTGGTGATGAGCGGCTTCCCAAAGAACCCCTTGCCAAAGGTCTTGGTGGCGGTAAACGTGTAGTCTTCACCGAATGCGCTGTTGTAGCCGATGCCGGCCAGCGCCCCGCCCAATTTGTTGTTGATGTCAGAGATGCTGTCGTTGTACTTGAAGTGAATGCCCACGGTGAACGCCGGGACATCGAGGCCGCCCAGCAGTTCTTTTAATACCGGGTCGTTCTCCTTGATTAGCAGGCCGCGGATGTTGAAGTTGTGCAGCCACAGGTCGCTGTGACCGATGTCGACCTTCGTGGCCGTGCGAATGTCGTCAGGCAACGTTCCCAAGCCCAGGCGATCCGCTCCGTAGCCGAGTTCCAAGCGGCCGTAGAGCGTCTCGGTGGCGGTCAGGGCGTCGAGGTTCTTGCTGCCCAGCCCCACGAAAGACATTGCCCCGGCTGGCTTGCCGAAGAGCGTGCATTCGTCGCCGGCGTTGACCAGGTAGGCCATCGGCGTGATGGCCCCGCCGCCGTAGCCTTCGATCGTATGGAACGGAAGCGGCGGTCCCTTTTCAGGAGCCGGGTCCGCCGCCGGGGCCGGCGCCGGCGCGTTGCCCGCCGCCGCAGCCAGCGGCGGCGGCTGCGGCGGGGCCGTAGTGTCGGCGGCCTCCTCGGCCCATATTCGCGTTGCACTTGCCCAGGCCAGAACCGCGGCCAGGGCGGCAATTCGCACGACTTGATACTTTGACATTTCACCCTCCTTGTTATTTGTCAAAACGTCAATTCCGGAAGCTGGCGAACACCTTTGTGTCGGGATTCTGGGTCGTGTTCAAACCAGCTTTGTGAGTCCATTCAATAAGGACCTACGTTGCCCATCGGGGCCAAAAGACTACTATCTTCATCAGTTTTTGGGGATATAGCTGCCACCGGCTGCAATCTTTGCGCGATTGATTTAACCGTAACGAAACATCAAATCGAGTAGTTGGACCAGCCCCTGGCCAGCGATCCTGCAATAGCAGTACCTTGATGGCGGACCGCAGGAGAACGCATGTCGCCGGTTCGTGTCGGCAGCGGTCTCTGCAAAGCCGGCATGCGCGGCTGGGCGACCACGACAGCCCTTGCACATGCAACACGTTCCCGTGGTTGTTCTGATAATGGCACCGAGAGCGTTACAAAACACTCCAATGTCGCAAACGACCCACAAATACAATTCTTATCCATGTCGTCCTCAGTTCAAGAATGATCGCATTCGGTACAATAGCACGCGTGGCAACGGCCACTGAATTCCACTTGGGCAAAGTCCATGCCAGTGGCGACAATCCTTTCCAGGAAAAAACTGCGGGGATGGAAAACCTTCACGCGTTTGACCTTGTAAACCAAACGCCACTTGCAGTTACGTTGACAATTATGTCTGTTCCCTGGCGCCTTCTGCGGTCCTGGACAGAGCCTTGAATTGTCACGAATGGCCAGCCCAGCAGCCGTGACCGTGAAATACGATAGCTAGCCCGTAGAGGGTGCCTGGCAAGCCGTGATGTGCCCTGGAGACAACCGCGGATGGCTCACGATCGCAAGATGCGATGAACGGCAGCCACCAAGCGGTCGATCTCTTCGCAAGTGTTGTAAAGTGAGAACGAAGGGCGGACGGTCGATTCCAGCCCGTAGCGGCGAAGCGAAGGCTGGGCGCAGTGATGGCCGGCCCGCACGGCGATCCCTTCCTGGTCCAATAGCCGGCCGACCTCTTCCGTCTTCCGCTCCTTGAGCACGAACGAGATCAGCCCGACTTTCTCCGGGGCCGTGCCGATGATCCGCAGGCTGGGAATGCGGACGAGTTGCTCCGTGGCGTAGCGCAGCAACTCCTGCTCGTGCCGCGCGATGTTCGGCAGCCCCAGGCGGCTGACGTAGTCCAGGGCCGCGCCGAGTCCTACGGCGTCGGCGATATTCGGCGTGCCGGCCTCGAACTTGGCCGGCGGCTCGGCGTACGTCGTCTCCTCGAACGTCACGTTGCCGATCATGTTGCCCCCGCCTTGCCAGGGCGGCATGATCTCCAGCAGTTCCTCTTTGGCGTAAGCCACGCCGATACCCGTGGGGGCAAAGATCTTGTGGCCCGAAAAAACAAAGAAGTCGCAGCCGATCTGCTGCACGTCGACGGGCATGTGCGAGACCGATTGGGCCCCGTCGATCAGCACCCGGGCGTTGTAGCGCTTGGCCATCTGCGTCATCTCGGCCACCGGCAGGACCGTGCCCAACGTGTTGGACGCCTGCGACAGGGCCACCAGGCGAGTGCGCGGGCCTAATAGCGACTGGTACTCTTCCAGCACGACCTCGCCGCGATCGTTGATGGGGACGACCCGCAACACGGCCCCTTTTTCCTTGGCGATCATCTGCCAGGGGACGATGTTGGCGTGATGTTCGAGCGTAGTGAGCACGATCTCGTCGCCCGGCTGCAGGAACTTCCGCCCGTAGGTTTGCGCCACGAGATTGATGCCCTCGGTCGTGCCGCGGACGAAGAGGATTTCCTTGGCCGACGACGCGCCCAGGAAGGCCTGGACTTTCTGCCGCGCCTGTTCGTAGGCGTCGGTGGCCCGGGCGGCCAGCGTATGGGCGCCGCGATGGATGTTCGAGTTGTCGTGCGCATAGAAGTTCGCCACGGCGTCGATCACGCTCTGTGGCTTCTGCGTCGTGGCCGCGTTGTCGAACCAGACCAGCGGTTTGCCGTGGACCTGCTGGTCGAGCACGGGGAAATCGCGGCGAATCGTGGGCACGTCGAACGGCCCGGGCCCCAGACCCCCGATGGCGGACGGTTTGCCCGCCACAACTCCCTCCTTGCGGAACCCGCGTTGCAGGGCTGCCAGGCTGGGGTCGTTGCCCAGCGGCCCGTCGCCGTTGCGCCATTGCACGGCGCGAATGGTCCGCACAAAGGCCCTGAGCGGATCGTCGGCCGCAGTGGCCGGCGGCGCGGCAGCCGTGAGCGGCGCGGGGACTGCTGTCGCCAGCGGATAGCCAGGTGAAGGCAACGCATACGCATGGCCAGGATCAGCTTGAAGCGCCTCCGGGGCCGGCGGCCTATAGGCGGGCAACTCGGTGGGCACGTGCAAGGATGCAGGATCGGCGGCCGTCTCCGATTTCGGGATTTGGCCCATGCCGGGGATTTCGTTGTACAGGCGGCGCGCAGCGGCCGCAATCAGTTCGGGCGAGATGTCGTTCATCACGGTGCTCCTGCAAGCGGACTAGATTCCCAACCCATGCTCGAACTTCTTGCCCTCGCGGTTGGCGTAGTCGTGGTAGTAGCCAACCTCGACGTTTTCCAGGGCGCCCACGGCGTCGTCGGTCAGCACCGCGCAGGAGAAGTAGGAGGTCAAGAGATAGGAGGCCACGCCCAGGCTGTCGAGGCCCATGAGGCGGGCGGAAAGGCTGGGCAGGATTTCGCCGGGGATGCCGGTCTGGTGCAAACCGACCACGCCCTGGTCGGCCTCGCCGATGCGGAGCAAGAGGATGCTCGTCGTGCCGTACCATTGGTTCGACTGGTAGCGGCTCTTGATTTCCAGCTTGTCGCAGGGCACCATGGGCACGCCCCGCCAGGTGATGACCGGGGCGCCGAACAGGTCAATGGTGACCGGCGGCACGCCCCGCCAGGTGCATTCCCGCTCGAAAGCGGCAATCGCCTTGGGATGGGCCAGGAAGAAGGCCGGCTTCTTCCAGACCAAAGCCAGCAGTTCGTCGATGTCGTCGGGCGTCGGCGCACCGTAACGCGTGCTGATCCGCATGGCCGGATCGACCGAATGGATCAGGCCGAACTTCTTGCTGTTGAGCATCTCCCATTCCTGCCGCTCCTTGATCCCCTCGATCGTCAGCCGCATCTGCTCTTCGAGTTGATCGTAAGGATTGTTGTACAGGTCGGACACCCGCGTGTGGACCCGCACCACGGTCTGCACCGACGAGAGCGAGTATTCCCGCGGGGCTGCCGAGTAATCGACGAAGGTCTCGGGAATCTCCACGTTCTCGGCGAAACCGGAAACCAGGTCGATGTTCCGCTCGCCGTAGCGGTTCACCGTCGAGCGTAGTTCCTCGTGCTCGGCCAGCGCGCGGTTGAACTCTTCTTGCAGTCCCGGCGGTTCCGCCAGCACGGCATCCAGGTCCTTGCGCGAAAGGGTCAAAAGAATGCAGGGTGTGGTCGTGCGCACCGTGACCTCCGACGGCCGGTCGGAAACGAGGTCCGTCTCGCCGAAGAACTCGCCTTCGGTCAGCAGCGCGATCCGCAAATCGCTGCCGTGGACGCCCTTGCTCAGGACCTCGACCTGGCCCTGGGCGATGATGAAGAACTTGCTGCGGTCCTCGCCTTCGACGATCAGCTTGTTGCCCAGCGAGACGTCTTCCGTCTTGAAGCGGCTGTTCATGCGGCCAAGGATCGCGTCGGGCAGGCGGGAGAACAAGGGGACGTTGCGCAAGGCTTCCGTTGTAAAGCTGGCCCCGCCCGCCGAAACGTCGACGCCGATCCGCTTGGCCCTCGTCAATTCTACCTTTGTGCGATTCACACGATACGTGCCGCCGTCGACCTGCACCCAGGGCAAGAGCCGCAAGAGCCAGCGCGGGGTGATGGACATCATCTTTGGCGATGTCTTTGTCGTACTGGCCAGGTTCCGCGCCACGGAGGTCGTTACGCTACGCTGTAACAAATTGTCGGACATGATGGTTTCTCCAGGTTCAACGCCGCGAGCGCGCCTGCCCTTGCCGGCGCGAATCGATCTGCGGCACGTTTCAAGACGCAATTATTGTAGTTCACTTACGAGAAAAGGCGAGGAGGCGCGAAGGCAAACGCGACGTATTTTCTGCAAATCCAACAATGCGCGACACTTGGTTATACAACCTTGTCTTTGTATTGTCACAACACACAAAACATCGCCGTGACATATCACGGAAAGGCCGTGACAGTACATGGGCGTTGGTACAATGGGGCGCGCATCGCCAAGCCGACCAGGCGCGTCGATCTCTCCTAATCTTTCCGACGGCCTGTCATTAAAGCGCCGCGGCGACGGCTGCGTTGCTGGCTGCCGCCGGCGGTGGTGCGTTGGTCAAGCCTTCGAACAGGGGCGTCGACAGGTAGCGTTCTCCGAAGCTGGGCGCGAAGGTCACGATCACCTTGCCGCGATTCTCCGGCAGGCTGGCCACACGGACCGCCGCCGCCACGTTTGCTCCGGAACTGATGCCCACGAGAATTCCCTCCTCGTGCGCCAGACGCCGCGCCCAGGCAAAGGCATCTTCATTGGTCACCGTCTCGACGCCCGTCAGCAGGCGCGTGTCGAGATTCTTGGGCACGAACCCGGCGCCGATGCCCTGGATCTTGTGCGGTCCCGATTTGCCGCCGGAGATGACGGGTGAATCGGCCGGCTCGACGGCAATCGCGCGGAAGTGCGGGTTCTTGGAGCGGAGGTAACGCGTGACCCCCGTGATCGTGCCCCCGGTGCCCACGCCGGCCACGACGGCGTCGACGCGCCCGCCCGTGTCCTCCCAGATCTCCCGCCCCGTCGTCCGCTCGTGTACCTCCGGGTTCGCGGGATTGTCGAATTGCTGTGGGATCCAGCTATCGGGCGTGATTTCGGCCAGTTCCTGGGCCCTGGCGATCGCCCCGCGCATGCCGTCCTTGGCGGGAGTCAGCACAAGGTTGGCGCCCAGCGCCCGCAACAATGCCCGGCGCTCCAGGCTCATCGACTCGGGCATCGTAAGCGTGAGGCGATAGCCCTTGGCGGCTGCCACAAAGGCCAGGGCGATGCCCGTATTGCCGCTGGTCGGTTCGATGATGTGCGTCTGCGGTTGCAGGATGCCGGCCTTTTCCGCGGTCTCGATCATGGCCCGCCCGATGCGGTCCTTGACGCTGCTGAAGGGGTTGAAGAATTCCAGCTTCAAGAGCACGGTGGCGGCCCCCGCAGGAACCACGCGATTCAACTTGACCAGCGGCGTATCGAACGTCGTTTCCACAATGTTGGCGTACGTTTTCTGACGAGACATGAATTTCCTCCTTTGATGGAAGAGCGGTTTCGCCGCCGGGCACGCGGGCAAGACGCCCCCGTTACCGACCCGATGGTGAAACGGCCCCTTAGAACTTATTTCAAAAACGATTCTGAGCCGGCCTTTCTTTGTGCCGCAAGAGGGCTTTGCAATAAGTTCTCAGATTTTCGGATCGAACTGCCAATTCCAAAACCAGTACCAGTAGTCTTCGATGAGCTGCGCGTTGGGATGATCGGTCTCGACCTCGAGATCGATCAGCGGTATCTCGGTCGCCGCGCCACTCCGCAGCGCCTGGCACTTCAGCCCCGTCCCATCTTGCGCAAGGCGATCGGAGGGCGGCAGCAAGGCAACGACCGTCACGTTGGACGTCCATGGCCGCAACACACCCGATTCCTCAGGGCAACGCGCTTCAAACGGCAGACACAGGTGGGCAGCAAGGTAGCCATGGTAGCGGACGAGCCATTCGTTCACGGCGTGGGGCAACGGCCCGCGCAGCAGCCCCAGGGCGGCCAGAATCCGGTCTTCCTGGGTCTGCGGTCTCGGCGAAAGGACGGCCACAGTCGCAGCATTGATCGACACGGTGGTTGTTTGAATGCTTTGGTCCATTGGTCACGTCTCCCCTTCGATCCGGTACTTGGCCCAATCGATTCCCAGCTTTCGCATCCGTGCCCGCAAGGTGTGCGGGTTGATCTTCAGCAGCGCGGCGGTCCCGCGCCGGCCTTCAATGCGGCCGCGTGTCATGACCAGGACGCGTTCAATGTGCTTTTTTATCATCGCATCGAGCGACAGAATCTCCCCGGTTGCCGGCGCAGCCGGCGGCAGCGGCTGAGACTGCGGAACGGCCAACGGCCGCTCGCTTGCCCCCAGGGCCTGGGCCACGTCCAAGCGCTTGCCGTTGCCCAGGATCACCGCGCGGTCGATGACCGCTCCCAGCTCGCGCACGTTTCCGGGCCAGGGATAGGCGGTCAACAATTGAATGTCGTCGGTCGTCAAAGGGGCTTCCGGCAGCACGAAGCGCACGGCGGCCCGCTCGGCAAAGTGCCGGGCCATGGCGGGGATGTCCTCGGGCCGCTCGCGGAGCGGAGGCAGGCGGATGGGAAACACGGCGATCCGATACCAGAGGTCCTCGCGGAACTCCCCTTCGGCCACCATCGCCGCCAGGTCGCGATGGGTGGCAGCCACGATACGCACGTCGACGTGGACCGGCTCGTTTCCCCCCACGCGTTCCATCCAGCCGTCTTGAAGAATTCGCAGCAGCCGGACCTGGGCTGCCAAGGGCAGTTCGCCGATTTCATCCAACAGCAGCGTTCCGCCATCGGCCCGCTCGAACCATCCCTGCCGCGACTCCACCGCGCCGGTAAAGGCCCCGCGCTCGTGGCCGAAGAGTTGCGAGTCGATCAACTCCGCCGGAATCGCGCCGCAGTTGACGCGCAGAAAAGGACCGTTGGCCCGCGGCGATTGCGTGTGGATCATCCGCGCGATAACTTCCTTGCCGGTGCCCGTCTCTCCCAGGATGAGAACAGGCGCGTCGTTGCGGGCCACCAAGCCCACGCGTTCCACGACGTGCTGGAGCCCCGAATCCGCGCCCACCACGGTGTCGGTCAGTTTCTTCCGCCCCAGCCGCTTCAACAGCGATTCCTTGTCGGCCTCGGCCGCCGCCCGCATGGCCGCCATCTCGCGCAGCCGGTGGTCGTTCTCCAAGGCCATCGAGAAAGGCTCAAGCAGGGCTTCCACCAGGCCAACGTGCGAATCGTCGAAGGCCGTGCCGCGCTGGGCCACGAAAACGACCACGCCGGAGGGATTATCCGCATCGCCGAGCGGCCCCATGACGACGTCGGCTGCTATTCCCGGAGGAACGATCGTCTTCAGAAGTTCGTGGGCGGATCGGAGCGTATTCTGGTGCAGGACCTGATGTTGGCGGCACCACGCCAAAAGGCACTTGAGTTGATCCTCGTCGCAGGTTGTGCGGGCCTCCGGCAGCAGATAATCGGGCACCGCAACGCCCACGGCCACGGTTTCCAAGCACGACCGGGCTCGGTCGAGCTTGCGGACGAGCAATTGTCCGAGAGGCGCTAATTTTCCTAGTATCCCGCAAATCGTGTGGGTCGACTCCTGGATTTCGGTGTGACGGCAGGCCTCGCGCCAGACCTCGACGAGGACCGAGCTATCGACGCCAGTGGTTGCGAATCTATCAAATTTCACGGAAACACCATCATCAAGTACGGCTGTACCCATCATATATAACGGCCTATATTACTAACTTCTGCTTTACTGAGGGTGGCGAGGATTGTGAGTTTTGCAAGGTAAATCAGAACTTCGATTCTTAACATACTGCTGTATTTCGACTTGTGGCAATCGCCTTTGCGATTTTTATTGTGGAAAAAACCCCTTAGCGTCATTGACCCCCGCCTGAGATCCTTCTCAGGAAGAGGCTTAGTGCAAAAAGCGGGCCAGAGAATCCCCGCAATGTCCGCCGGAAATCACGGCATAGCATGCAGCCGGAGAAAGCGGTGCGAATCCCCGTCGCCTAGCGACGATGTGATGGTTGCAACCCACGGCTAGTGCATTCAAGAGCAAGCAGACGACATCGAGAAGGCCGTCATCCCCCAGTATCTTTCACTCGTATTCCATCCACGCAAAGAGCAAATTCCAGCCACCTTTGTTGCGGTCTTTCACCACGGCCAGGTGACGATTTCGCCACCGTTACGGCTGCCCAACGCCGACCAGACCAGCGGGTCGACGTCGTTGCTGATGAACTGCAGCGAGCTGTCGGCCATCACGAGATTCACGCCGCCGGGATGACGGCTCGATGCGGTTGTCGCGCCGCCCTGATTGTTGGCGGCTGTGGTCAGGTCGGCCGTGCCTGATGCGCAGCGGGCACAACTCCGCGAATTGGGCGGCATGACGTGGTTGTATCGGGTAACCACGTAGTTGCCCATGACCCAATTGCGGCCGGAGCGGGAAAACTGGTTCCCGGCGCCGGCCTGGGGGGTAAGACTAACGCATTCGTTATAGACTTCGCTGGCCGTCGCGTCGCCCGTGCTGATGCGAAACCAGTCGCTGGGGGCCTCGATATGGTTGTCGTCGCCGTCACCGAGTATCGCCTCGGAGAAGAGCGCCGTGTGCGCCGTGCCGTCGGTCACTTGTTCCAATCGGATGGGCTGATTCGTAACAAAGATGCCGTTGTTCTGCTCCGTGTTGGTGTTGGGAAACCACTGACCCGTGTCGTTGCCCGCATTAGCTTTGTAGTTGTTCTTTCCCCAGCCGAACTGACCGTCTCCCACGTCCGCGGTCAAACGATTTATGTCCGACGGGCAGAGAAACGTGTCGATCTGCGTCGTTACGACCTGCGCGTTCGCGGGATCGCTAGGCGATTTCAGGAAGTTGATGTTCTTATACGTGGAAACCTGCTCCAAGTAGGGCAGGATCTGGGAATGCACGCTCCAAAGGAGCGCGTCGTCCGTGCCCTTCATGCGACCCGTCGGATACACGCCCCCCGAGGAATCGAGGAAGCAATGGACCGCAATCCCCAGTTGACGGAGGTTATTCGAGCAGGTCGTACGGCGGCCGCTCTCGCGCGCCGATTGGACGGCGGGCAACAGCAAACCAATCAAGATCCCGATGATGGCAACCACGACCAGCAGTTCCACAAGCGTGAAACCGAGCTTCAGCCGTGAGGCCGTGCCGCTTTTCCTTATTTTCTTCGGATTGGAATGGCTCACGATGAACAACACTCCCTTGTTCAGTTGATTCCGACAGTCACTGCTGGCCATTGCACCCGAGCAAGACATGTGCCATCCGCCATTGTTTTGCTCGCGCCTGTGATGCATCCGGCCCTCTCTGAGAAAACCCAAGCTCTTTCTGCGCTATGGTTTGCGCGTGAAAAAGCCGCGATCAGGCAAGCGAACAGTATTGTCTGCGGCGGCAACGGGCGGGTCGATGGCAGCGATTTGAGTCGCAAGGATGCTGGTTGAAGTCCGTGAAATATACTATTCCCGCAAATATCACCAGCACCCATGACCGAGTTCGCTTGGCGGCATGGTTGTGCGTTAGCCCAAGCCGGAATTTTTGATTTTCACTTTTTGGGACCGGTTCCGAGCAAGTCCGTGACCGGCCACACCCTGCCGTGACCCGCGGTCGCGAAGCCAGCAATTTACCGCGGCTGCCAGCAGCTTTCGACGCTGATCAAAACGGCGCAAATGGATTTTCCAGGGCCGCGTCTGCGGCGGCTCAGCGTTCAAGTCTTGCCTTGGCACGCAATATGCGTTGCGGTGCGAGCCAACATTTGGACGGGTCCGCCGACTCAAACTCATAGGAACGTTCGGAAGAAATCGGCACAGGACCCGCCAAAGCACCGCACTTTCCCCATTTCTTCCGGACGTTCCAAGGTGATTGCCATGATTACATTCGACGCAGGGTGGCGGCAGGCTGTGGTGGTTTCGGCGATAGGGACGCGGACCAGGGCGCAGGGAATGCAGCGCTTGGGTCGGGCGCGGCAGCGATTGCTCTTGCTGGCGGTGCTCGCCGCCACCGCGCTGGGCACGATGCCCGACCGCACGGTAGCCGCGAACGTCGACTGGATTACCGGTACCAGCGGCAAATGGAGTACAGCGGCAGACTGGTCAGGCGGCAAGTCGCCTACTTCTGCCAATAATGTAGTCATAGAAAGCGGCGGGACTTGCACCGTCACCGGCTCGCAGCAAGCCAGTTCGCTTATTCTTGGAGATAATGACAGCAGCTATGCTGGCGCCGGAACTTTTTCTTTGAGTTCCACCGCCGACGTGTCCATAACCAATGGTCTGCAATTTGGCCCCGCCTCGGGAACGATCCAGAACGGCACTCTGGATATTGCCCCCAGCGCCGTGCTGTCGCTGGGCGGCGCTATTACCGTGGGCGCGTCCGTCGGCGCGGCGACCATCAATTTGTCCGGTGGCGAGCTCAACCTAGGGGGCAACAACATTGCGCCAGGCATTAACTTCAACTTCTCCGGGGGCACGCTCCAGAACGTGAGCGCGGAGAACGCCAACCTCAACTTTTCAGGCGGTACCGTCTATACGACCAATCCCACGTCGACCTTCAACGGCGCGTTTACCGGCACCGGCGGCACTTTGACCACGCTGGGCGCCGGCGTGCTGATCCTGGCGAGCACGTCAGGCACTTCAGACCTCTCGCTCAGTATCGGCCCCGGTTCGACCGTGCAACTCCACGGCGCCAATCAGATTTCCAACACGGGTAGCGTCACCCTGGGCGGCGGCACACTCGACCTGAATACGTACGGCGCAGCCGTGAGCAGCCTTTCCGGCAGCGGAACGATCGATACTGTAGCCGGCGGCAGCCCTGCCTTGACCGTGGGCTACAATAATGCTTCGAGCACTTTCAGCGGCACGATCCAGAACAGCGCGGGAGCGCTGGTCCTGCTGAAGACCGGCAGCGGCACGCTCGACCTTTCCGGCGCGACCACGTACACGGGCGCGACGACGATCAGCGGCGGCGCGCTGGTGCTGGACCACGGCGCAGGCAACTCGGGCTCGCTGGGCGCCACGGCGGTCAGTGTCAGCGGCGGCGCGGCTTTGGTCGTCAAGGGCAACACCTCCATCGCCCAGGGCGGCGGCCTGAACGTGGCTGGCGGCACTTCGCCTGCCACCCAGGGACTCATCGACCTGCGCGACGGGACCATCAATACGTTCACGGTCAACGGCAACCTGAGCCTGGGCAGCGCGTCCGGCGGTTCGGTCCTCGATTTCGAGATCGGCGGTAACGGGGTGGACCAGATTAGCGCGGCCAGTGTTGCGTTGTCCGGCACCAGCACGATCAATCTAAGTTCCCTGGGATCCGTCCCGAGCGGTAACTCTTACCCGCTGATTACGGTCAGCGGAGGCACGCTGAATGCCAGCAAGTTCCAACTCGGCGTGGAACCGGGCGGCTTTGCCACGTTTGGGCTTTCCACTGCGGCGAACAACACGGAGTTAGTGCTCAATATCACGGCAAACCCGACTCCCGGCACCGCTTATTGGACGGGGAAGGGGAGCTTCCTGACTTCCGACTCCGCGAACTACTGGGGCGGCGGCGGTACCTCCGGTTCGACTAACTGGGGGCAGAACCCCGACGGCAGCAACGACCCGCTGCAGATTCCCGGCACCACGACCAATGTGATCTTCGCGGCAACCAACGTTGCCGGTTCCGGGGCCTTGAGCACCACGCTGGACCACAACTACGTCATCCAGAGCCTTACATTCGCTGTGCCTGCAAGTACCGCGATCACGGGCGTCACCGTCAACACGGCCGCGAATTCTTTGGCCATCGGTTCCGGTGGGCTGACCTTAAGCGAAATATCCAGTAGCGGTGGAACGATCGGCGGCGCGGGCGGCGTCATCGTCGGCGGCAGCCAGTCCTGGGCCAATAACTCCAACAGCGCAAACCTGACGGTCAGCACGCCCATTACGGCGGCCCTAGGTCCGACGACCCTGACCCTGAACGGCACGGGTACGGGCGGCGTGACGCTCAGCGGCGGTATCGCGAATGGAAACGGCGGCCCGCTGGCACTCAGCTTCAGTCAAGCCGGCGCGACCCTGCTCTCGGGATCGAACACCTACAGTGGCGGCACCACGCTCAGTGCCGGAATCCTACAGTTGGGCAACACCGCGGCTCTGCCGGCCGGCCAGGCGGTAACCGTCAATGGCGGGGTACTCGACCTGAACGGCTTCAGCCCGAGCGTGGGCGCTTTGAACGGGTCGGCAGGAACCATCCAGAGCAGCGGGGCCGCGGCCACATTGACCACCGGCGCGGGCGGCGCCAGTTCGGCCTTCTACGGCACGATTCAAAACGGGTCCGGCAGTGTGGCACTCACAATCGGCGGCGGCACGCTGGCCCTCTATGGCAACAATACCTACATGGGCGGCACGTCGCTCACGGCCGGCGAATTGGCGATCGGCGGCAGCGGCGCGCTGGGCAGCGGCACACTGAGCCTCGGCGGCGGCACGCTGGCCACAGCGGGCGGATCGCAAACGCTGGGCAATGTAGTCGCAACGACCAGCGCGGCGCAGGCCTTCGATACGACCAACGGCAATCTCACGTTCACCGGCGCCCTTTCGGCCGTCAGCGGAGGCACTTCCCAAGCCCTCTACAGCAAGTACGGACCCGGCAATTTGACCTTCCTCAACAGCACGGGCACGCTCGGCGGCGGCCTGGCGGTCTATAGCGGGACGATCAATTTCGACGGCGCCAACGTGACCGACCCCTACGACACGCTTCGCTGGGAGAATACCACCGGCACCACCGCGATCGTGATCACCGACAACGCCAATTTGCAACTCGGCGCTAATGACAGCAGCGTCAACTCGAAAATGGGTCAGACGGCAGCCACCAAGTCGAACCCCGCCTACCAGTTCTTGACGCTCAATTCCGGGACGCTCAACTTTGCCAACGGCACCCAGTTCCATCAGTTGTTCGTGGGCGATACGGACTACAACACGAGCAGGGTCAACCAATACGGCGGCCTGCTCAGTTTCGCGACCACCAGCAACACGGACGGCGTCGAGTTGGCCGTGGCCGCAAATGCCACCGGCACCTACAACCTGGCTGGCGGCATTCTCCTGACCCCCGCAGTGACAAGCGGGTCCGGAACGAGCACCTTCTTCTTTGGCAGCGGCACCCTGCAAGCCGGTGGCGGAACCCTGCAAGCCAATGTCAGCAACCCCAACTTCTTCCCCAACAACAAGCTGACTACAGCCTACATCAACCTGGGCGGCGCGTTCATCAACGATGGCGGCTTCAGTATTACCATCGGCCAGAACTTGCAGGGTCTCGGTGGGTTGACGAAGAGCGGTTCAGGTACGCTGACCCTCTCGGGCTCGAACACCTACCAAGGCGGCACGACGATCAGCCAGGGCGCTCTGGCTGTCAGCGCCGACAGCGGACTAGGCACCGGCGGGCTCTCGATCGGCCCGGCCACCTTCCTGGTCCAAGGCAACATCCTCAATTCGTCGCGATCCATCATCCTGGCGGACCCGGCTGCCACGATCCAGGTCGCTCAGTCCTTCGTCTACAACAACTCCGGAACGATCTCCGGCAGTGGAGGATTGACGGTGAACGGGGCAGGGCTTCTGGTCCTCGATGGCTCGAACACCTACAGCGGCGGCACCACGCTGGCCGCGGGCACGCTGGCTGTGGGCAATGCCGGCGCTCTAGGCTCCGGCGCGCTAACGATTACCGGCGGCGTGCTGGACGCCGCCGCCCCGCTCACCCTTTCCGCCCTGCCCCAGGCCTGGAACGGCGACTTCGCCTTCGGCGGCAGCAACCCGCTCAATACCGGGATCGGCACGGTCATTCTGGGCGGCAACCGCACCGTTACGGTCAATGGCCCAAGCGCACTGAACATTGGCGGCCCCATCGGCGATAACGGCGCGGGATACGGTTTGACCAAAGCCGGCGCTGGCACCTTGGTTTTGGCCGGCAGCAATACCTATAGCGGCAGCACCACGGTCAACGGCGGCGCCCTGGTCGTGGACCAAAGCGGAAACAACTCCGGCGCGCTGGGTGGCACGGCCGTCAGTGTCAACAACGGCGCCGCTTTTGTCGTCCGCGGCGACTCCTCTATCGCTCCGGGCGGTAGTCTGACCGTCGCTGGCGGCGTATCGCCGGGAACTACCGACCTTCGCGACGGGACCTTCAATACGTTCACCGTCAACGGCTATCTGTTCCTTCAGGGTAATGCCAACGGGGGTTCTATCCTCGATTTCGACCTTGGCAACGGCTCCGCGGACCAGATTGCCGCGACGGGCACGGCATTTGTCACGGGTGCCGGGAACACGATCAACCTCAACCCCATCGGCGTCGTGGGCAGCGGCAGTTACCCGCTGATTACCGCCAGTAGTGGTTTGAGTGCGAGCAATTTCCTCTTGGGCAGCAAACCGGCCGGCTTCTACACGTTCAGCCTTGCGACGCCGTCACCTTCGGCGCTGGTCTTGAGCATTACGGGCGCTAACGACCCTTACACGGCTTATTGGACGGGCAACGCCAGCCAACTCAGCGGCGATCCGGCGAACAGTTGGGGCACGGGTTACAACCACAACACCGCGAGCAACTGGAGCACCGATTCCACCGGCGCGACCGACACCCAACAGGTCCCGGGCGCGATTACCGACGTGTTCTTTACCGCGGTCAACGCCACGGGCAGTCCTTCCGGCGCGCTAGCTACGACCCTGGACGCGCCCTACTCAATCAAGAGCTTGACCTTCGGCGTTTCCACCGGCACGATCACGAGCGTCACGGTCAATACGGGCACGAACTCCCTGACCATCGGCGCCGGCGGGCTCACCTTGAACTCGGCCTCCCTTGCCAGTGCCACGATCAGCGGCTCGGGGGCCGTCGTGCTCAACGGCAGCCAAGCCTGGTCCAACAACTCCAGCCAGGGGCTGACGGTCAACGCGCCCGTCACGGCCTTCTCGGGCGTGACGACTTTGACTGTGCAGGGCACGGGCACGGGGGGCGTGACGTTTGGCGGCACGCTCGCCGACGGTCGCGGCCAGTTGGCACTGAACGTCAGCTCGGGTCTGACCGTGCTGCTGGGATCGAACACGTATAGCGGCGGCACGACGATCAACGGCGGCACGCTACAGGTGGGCGACGGCGCCAGCTATGGCGGTGGCACGACGATCAACGGCGGTGTGCTCGAAGTGGGCAACGGCGGCAGCGGCGCTTCCTTCGGCAGCGCCGGCGGCCTGCTCGATAACGGCAGTCTCATTTTCAACCATGCCGACAGTGTGGCCTTCTCTCCGGTGATCAGTGGCAATGGCAGCGTGACGCAAACGGGTGTGGGCAGTCTAACGCTGTTGGGCAACAACACGTACACCGGCGGCACGACGATCGCCGGCGGCACGCTGGCCGTCAGCGCCGAGAGCAACCTGGGCGATCCCAGCGGCACTCTCTCGATCGGCCAGGGCACGTTGCTGGTCCAAGCCAGCATCAATTCGGCGCGAAGCCTCAGCCTGACCAACTCGGCCGCTACGATCCAGGTCGCTCCATCGTTGACGTACAGCAACTCCGGGACGATCTCCGGCGTGGGAGGATTGACGGAGAGCGGAGGAGGTCTTCTGGTCCTCACCGGCGGCAACAGCTATACCGGCCCCACGACGATCACCGGCGGCACACTGCAGGTGGGCAACGGCGGCAACGGGGCTTCGATCGGCGGCAGCAGCAACGTGCTCGACAATGGCAGCCTCGTTTTCAACCTCAGTGACACGACGTCCGTTTCGTCAGTCAGCGGCAACGGCAGTCTGACAAAAACAGGCTCGGGCGTCCTCACGCTGTTGGGCGCGAACAGCTACAGCGGCACGACCACGATCACCTCCGGCGCCATCGACTTCGGACAAACCTCCGGGCCCTTGCCGAATGCGAATTCGAACGTGTTGTTCAACGGGGGTTCCGGGGGCACGGCGGGGGTCATACAAGCCAGCGGCACGCTCAGCCTCGCAACGGGAACCGGCCCCGGCCAGGTGCAGTGGGCGAAGACCTCGGGCGGCTTCGCCGCCCGGGGCGGCACGCTGACGGTCACCTTGGACGGGGGCGCGACGGAAACGTGGGGCGTCGCGGGCGCGCCCTTCGACGTCAGCGGCGGATTGATCTTCGGATCGCCCACGGCCGATAGCCCCGTGATCTTCACCAACAGCATCAATTTGAACAGCGGAAATCGAGACATTTATGTGAACCAGGGAGTCGGCGGGGATTATGCCCTGATGTCGGGGAACCTGATCACCAGCAGTAGCGACACGACATCCAATATCAAGAAGGAGGGAAATGGCTTGTTGATCCTCACGGGCTCGAACTCCTATCCCGGCACTACAACGATCAGCGGAGGCACCCTCCAAATCGGCAACGGCGGAAACAGTGGATCGCTGGGGTCGGGCGCGATTACGGACAACGCCGCGTTGGTGTTCGATCGCAGCGACAACGGCCTGATCGTTTCCAATGCCATCAGCGGCAGCGGCAGCTTGACGCAGATCGGCTACGGCACGCTGACGCTTTCCGGCAGCAATACCTATAGCAGCGGCACGACCGTGAACGCCGGCACGCTCGTGCTGGCCAACACCAGCGGCTCGGCCATCGGCTCGGGCACTCTGACACTCAACGGCGGCACGTTGGCCGGTACGACTTTTGGCGGCACGGTCAGCAGCCTGGTCCAGGCCGGCAGCGGTTCCCATACGATCGCCCCGGGGGCAGGCCTGCCCAGTGGGCAGTACGGTATCTTGAACCTCAACGGCGGGCTGAATGCCAACACCTACACCACGCTGGCCTTCAACCTGAATCAGAGCACTTCAAGCGGTACCGGCGGCAACAGCGAGCCGATTTATGTCGGCGACCTGATCAACCTGGGCGGCAGCGGATTGAGCGGTTCGGGTAACCTCGCTTTCGGCGGCGTTATACCGACGACAGGCGATTACCGCCTGTTCACCAATGGTAATTTCGCCAGCCTGACCTTGGCCAACTTCACGTTGCCCACGTTCAGCCGGCCAGGCGCGTACTACCTTTCGACCAGCGTCGACCCGGGTAACCTCGATCTGGTTGTGGCACCGACCGGTGGCGCGACCTGGAACATCAGTAGCAGCGGAAGTTGGAACAACGCCCAGAATTGGTCGCCCGCAACGGTTCCCACCAGCGGCGTAGTGACGTTTGCCGGCACGGCGAATGCTCCCATCACGGTAACACTGGACGCCAATCAAACGGCTGGGGTATTGGCGTTCGGCGACAACGCCAATCCAAGTTACACGATCAGCGCCGGCACGGTCGATATCGCGGCGACGTTGACCTTGGGCACTCCAGCCGCCGCGGCCTTGATCAGCGTGTTCAGCGGCACGCACACGATTTCGGCGCCCTTGGTCCTGGCCAATAGCGCCGACGTTGCCCCGGCTGCCGGCACGCAGTTGACGGTTTCCGGCGATGTCAGCGAGACCCCCGCCAAGAGCGGTCTATCTCTGACGTTAAGCGGCCCCGGCACGCTAATTCTCAGTGGCAGCAACAGTTATATGGGTGGTACCGACGTGGCCGCCGGTACGCTAATTCTGACGTCCGATACCGCCCTGCCCGACGGGACGAGCTTGACCGTCGGTGCGGGCGGGGCGTTCATTTACGATCCGTCGCAAGCAAACGCGCCCCCGATCAGCGGCGCGTACGAGTCGGCGGCAGTCGTGGCGGTCGTGCCGGAACCGGGAACACTTGCCCTCTTGGCAGCCGCGGCGGCATTCCTGCTGCTGGCAGCGGCGAAGGCTGCCCGCAGGTCCGTGCGGTCCATACCGCGCTCAGCACTTCTGGCCCTGGCCTTCCTGGCCTGCACCCAAGTTCCGCTTCGCGCCGCCGACCCGATCAACCTGGCCTTGAACAAGCCGGCCAGCAGTTCGTCGATCGAAAACGACGAGCACAGCGCGGCCCAGGCCAACGACGGCGATGCGGAGACATGCTGGACGGCCGATGACGAACCCGAGGGCGGGCCGGAGTGGTGGCAGGTCGATCTGCAAAAGCCTTTCGACCTTTCCGGCTGCCGGATCCGCTGGCCGTTCGAAGGAAAGCACTATCAATACAAAGTCGAGGGCTCGACCGACGGGAAGGCCTGGTTCCTTCTGAGCGATCAGACAAGCACCACCGCCACGTCGGCGGTCCACGACCTGAAGTTCCACAGGGCAAGACAAGCCCGTTACGTGAAGATCACGGTGACGGGGGTTGACGAAGGCTGCTGGGCGAGCATTTGTGAAGTCAAAGTTTTCGGTTTTCAAAATCCTACAGGAGTACCTAGATGAAAGTCGCAGTTCCATTCGTCCTCATGTCCCTTTGCGCCGCATGCGGCCCGGCCATGGCCGCGGCGCCGGCGAAGCCCAACATTATCTTCGTCCTTGCCGACGATCTGGGCATCGACGGCGTCAGTTCCTACGGCGCCGACAAGCACCAGACGCCGCACATCGATGCCCTGGCGGCCTCCGGCCTGCGCTTCAGGACCTGCTACGCGGCGCCCTTGTGTGGCCCGTCGCGCAGCCTACTGATGACCGGCCGTTATGCCTTTCGCACTGGCGGGTTGACCAACGAGTCTTGGCGCGCCGGCGGACCGGGAGCGAAGTCGGTTGACGAGCATCCCATCGCCCGGTTGTTAAAGCAAGCCGGGTACGCCACCGGGCATGCCGGCAAATGGCGGCAAATAGGCGAGTTGCCGGGCGACTGGGGATTCGACGAATTCCTCACCGACAACACTGCGGGCGGCTGGTATTGGCAAACGAAGTACAACAAGAACGGCGAGGTTCTGAACCTGCCCGAAGGCACCTATGGCCCCGACGTCATCCAGGACTTTACCTTCGATTTCATCCGGCGGCACAAGGACAGGCCTTTCTTCTTCTACTACGCGTTACATCTGGTACACAAGCCCACCCTGCGCACGCCCGATACGGAACAGGGCACGACGAATATCGACAAGCTCTACGACGACAACATCCGTTACATGGACAAACAAGTCGGGGCACTCGTGGCCGAGTTGGACAAACTGGAGCTGCGGCAGAACACGTTGATTGTCTTCTCCGGCGATAACGGCACTGCCGCCGGTTATCCGGCGCCTGTTCACGGCCGCATGATCAACGGCTGGAAAGGGAGCATGTTGGAGGGCGGATCGCGCGTCCCCTTCATCGCGAGCTGGCCTGCCGTGACACCGGCGGGAAAACTACTTGACGACATCGTGAGTTTTGCCGATCCGTACGCCACCTTTGCCGAACTTGCGGGTGTGAAGCCGCCCGACGGTTTCAAGACCGATGGCCAGAGTCTCGCGCCGCAACTTCGCGGCGAGCCGGGCACGCCTCGCGCTTGGGCCTATGTCCAACTTGGCGCCCACTGGTATGTGCGCGAGCCGGGTTTCAAGCTCAACGAGGCGGGCAAGCTCTTCGACCTGAGCGACGCCCCCTTTGTCGAAAAGTTCATTGCACCCGAGGACGATACCGACCAGAGCAAAGCCGCGCGGCAGCGACTCTCTGCGGCGTTGGCGAGTCTCGATCCGGCGGCCGGCAAGACGGACCGGGGTGGTGAAGGCCGCCGCAACAACCGGGCCGTTGTCGTTTCCGGCTCGGCCGACGCCGTCGGCCCCTGGAAGTCGGGCGATGCGTTGCCCACCACCCAGGCGCCCGACATTGCCCGGAAGGAATTGGAGATCTCGGCGGAGATCGAGCCGGCCGGAACCGAAGGCGTGGTCGTGGCCCAAGGTGGCGGAGCACGCGGTTATGCCATCTATCTGACGCAAGGGAAACTCGCCTTTGCCGTTCGCGCCAGCGGTACTCTGACCACGGTCGTCGCTAAGGACTCCCTGGGCAAAGGACATTTCCGGGTGCAGGCTACGCTCCACGAGGATGGCGCCCTGGCCCTTCGGGTGGACGGGAAACAAGTGGCCGAGGGCAAGGCCGCCGGTCTGATCCAGGAACAGCCCCGGGCGGGGCTTTCGGTCGGCACGGCCGAGCACGCCGCGGTTGGCGACTACAATACTCCCGACCCCTTCACAGGGAAGGTGAGCAATGTCCGTGTCAAGGCCACTGCCGTCCGTGAAGCGACCGGTGGAAAGAAGAAGGAAAGTTGATCGAGACGTAGCTGTTGATCGACACTAACGCGAAACGCCAGCGAGGACCACTCGCCGGCGTTTTGCGTTTGCTGGTTTCGATGCAGGTTTCCGGACCCCACCCGGCTCGGATCATAAGCTTGCGAGCTGCCAGCTCTCAGTTATCCCAGACCACGGCCGAATCGGAGACCAATCCCTGCCGCCGTTCTTCAAAATAGCGTGCCAGCGCAGGTGAGAATCGGTGCCGCGTCCTTTGGCACAAATCGCCGTCGCCAGCAATAGGCACCTCAATGTCGTCGATGACGCGCTGTACCCCCGGGACTTGACGTACGATCGCCAGGATTGTCCGCCGGGTGACATGGCTGTCGACGAGTCCATGCAAGGTCACCGTGCCCATTCGTGCCGAAACCTGCAAGGGAGGAAGAACCACCGCGTCGCGCTCGAACAGATGCTCGGCTATGCGATTCTCCAGGATCCTATCGGACGGCTGAGCAGAATTGCGAATTGGGTGGAACATTGGTCTCTTCTTCGGTTCGGTTTCACTGTTGACTGTTGCTGGACAAGTTCTATTGCAACCACCATGCCAAATGCCTGGCCCAAACCCGTTTGTGTGGCAATTGTTCTTGGAACGCGGGGATTTGCGAGAGAAAAGGCTCTTTCCTGGTTTATGAGGTTGCGCGGAACACTTGGAGATTCAGCTTATTGCCTGTGAAGAATCACGGTTCACCATCATCGGGAACGGCAGATTCTCAGGACATGCTTTAGTACTGAAAGAGTTCATAAAAAAGGGCCGCGTCCATCGAGGACGCGGCCCCATACCCTATTCCCAATGAGTCCGAACCGTGCAAGACGCCCCGGCCGCAGTCCTGGTGTGCCAGGACTGCGGCCGTGCTGCTCTCGATCACGGCTTGCTCGGCGCCGGAGGCTCCGGCAACCTTGCCGCCGCCGATGGTGATGGCGCTAGGGGCGCGGCCTGCGGCGCCGTGCCCGCCACAACCTGACCCTTGCCGTACCCACCATACCACCCTTCGCGAACCTTATGAAACGCCGTATAGACCCCGTGATCGACGTGGTAGCCCACGCGCTCCAGGGAAAGGCGCGGATGGACCGGTTCGCAAGCCTTCACCGCTTCGCAGGCCTTGGGCGGCGGAAGATAGACATGAACCGGTTGGCACGCCGCCGGGAGCGGCTCGGCCTTGACCGGCTGGCAAGCGCCAGGCGACCGGTCGATCAGACCGGCCCGCACGGACTGCGCGGCAACGGTCACTCCCAAGCCCACCATCAGGGACGAAATCCATCTCATCGTACGCATCGGAATCCTCCTTTGTTCGGAACGCCTGTGTCACGTTCATTGCTCGGGACCGGTCTTCCACGTTGCACGCCATGGCCTGCAAGGCGTTCCCACGCGGTCAGCGGCGTGCAAGGCAACCGCGAATCCAATTCGCGCGGCCCTCGCGACAGAGGCAATCGCGGGCCGACGATTCTGTCTGGCCTTTCTTGCCTCCTTGTGTCGTTCCATGAATTGCAATTGCGATGCCGCGACACGCAAGGCAGATCGAGATGGAACAGCATTTTGAATTCGCGGTTCCGGAATTGTCGGCTGGGAGAACACTGCTGGCGGAGCCTGGGAAGAATCGTCCTTGCTTCGATCCGGGAAGCTCCTGGCAAGACGGCCAAGCGTCGATAGTTGCGCTCGGTGCTCATCATCTCCCTTGGCCGTTGGTGGGCAACCAGCAGGTTTCCCGGGCGGACGTTGGCCCGGCACGGAGAATCGAAAGTTTCAAGAACCCGCGATGCAGCCAACAGACGTCGCGTCAGGAAGTCCGCTGGACCACTCCAATAAATTCTCCGCGCGTCTCAACCCTGCGGGAGATTTTCGTCCGGAATACTCTCACCAGGCTGCGTACCGGAAAGGGGAGTGCTGGACTGCCGCAGGCCGGGCGTGCTTCGGCCATCGACCTCATATTTTTCCAGGAGCGCCTTCAGGCGTCGGACACTATATCGACCAGTCTTCCGCAAAGTCGTGCGATTGGCTGGTCCGCATTCGCAGCTTGGGCCGCTCCAGGCTGACGACCGTATGCGGGGCCACCGATTTCGTGAGCCAGACGTTGGAACCGATCAGGCAATCGTGCCCAATGATCGTATCGCCGCCCAACACGGTCGCCTGCGCGTAGATCACGACCCGGTCTTCCACCGTGGGATGGCGTTTGCCGCCGCGCCCCACGGCGGCCCCATCCTCCGTCACGGCGCTCATCGCTCCCAACGTCACGCCCTGGTAGAGTTTCACCCACTCGCCGATCACGCAGGTTTCGCCGATGACCACGCCCGTTCCGTGATTGATGAAGAAGTGTTTTCCGATCGTCGCTCCGGGGTGGATATCAATGCCCGTCTTGCTGTGAGCCCACTCGGTCATCATCCGCGGAATCAGGGGGATCTCCATCTCGTGGAGGATGTGCGCCAAGCGGTAGACGCTCACGGCCTCGAAGCCTGGGTAGCAGTAGATCACTTCATCGATGGCCCGGCACGAGGGATCGCCGGCGTGGGCGGCTTCGGCGTCCAGGGAAACCAGTTTCCGCAAGCGAGGAAGCTGCTCGAGAAAAGCCGAGGTCTTTGCCTGCGCCAGCGATTCGTGCTCGTGGCTCGATGGCACGTCCCCGGGCCGGCGGGCAAGTGATTCATAATTCAGTGCCCTGGCAATCTGCTGCGTCAGCCGATCGTAAAGCGTGTCGATCAAATTGCCGACATGATAGATCAGGTTCGATAAATGCAGGCTGTCGCGACGGCGATACCCGGGAAAGAGCACGGACTTGAGGTCTTCAATGATGGAAACGACCGTGTTGTAAGTCGGAAACGGACAGCGGCCGAGGTGTACTGTTCCGCCGACCTCCGCGTAGGTATCCACAAGGCGCTCCGTCAACAGGGGCAAACGGTCTTTGGCTTGAATGACGGCTATCATCTCGGATCTCCCCCATATTTGCTGTTCGAACCTTGGCGACTGCGATTCATGCGCACGCTTGCCCAGAGCAATTTCCGTTCCGATGCATCCATCGCTGGCATTCCCAAAATATGTTACTGCCTGTTCCGAGGATAGGTGCGGAGCTACCTGCTGGGTCGTTTAACCGGGACGGGGCACGTGCACAGGTGCCCCGTCCCGGTTAAACGACTTGCACCTAAACCCGGAAGAGCCATATTACTGCAGCATGGAAGACGCCGTGCCCAAACCAGGAGCGCCTCGTTCCACGTCGGATTACGGTCAATCGGCTTTATTTGTCCGGGTCATGCCACGGGAGTCCAGTACATATCGCGGCAATGCCGTGTAATCTACAAGGCAATCCACATTGGATAACGATGGAAAGTTAGGACTATAACCTCGATTTGTGACAGATAATCCCCTTGGTGTTAGATTTGCCATCCTAGGGCGCGATTTTCCCTTGGCGGGCGGTGCTCCCCGCCTAACTCCCTGTTCACGATAGTGATTCAATGACGGTTCCAACAGCCACCGATGCGCACCCCCCAGCCGGCGTTTGGAAACGCCTCATGTCGAACATGACCCTGTTGGAACTGCGCTGCGCTTGTTCACGGCCTACAAAATGAAGACCGGCTAAAGCTGCGCGCAAATGGTGGCGAAAGTTCTTGCGTATTATGTGGGTATAAAGCGCGCTGAAGAAGATTCAGGCCACGCCTGAATACTCTGCGCGTGCATTTGTTCTTTGACAATCTAACCAGCCCCCGGCGTAGCGAACCGGGGGCCATTAGTAATGCGCAGGCGCCGACTCGCCTAAGTCGGCGCCTGCGCCGGCGGCTGCGC
>Ga0181520_10002767_pt1 | contig 31968 bp, 24 predicted proteins | sample PEATcosm2014_Bin_29_FD_132451 | JGI IMG/M metagenome (GOLD analysis project Ga0181520, IMG submission 132451) | Peatland microbial communities from MTU Mesocosm Facility, Houghton, MI, USA - PEATcosm2014_Bin02_30_metaG | ecosystem: Environmental > Terrestrial > Soil > Wetlands > Peat | place...
ACAGTCGCCCAAGCCCCGCCTGCACCCTGCCTGCGAACCGGCCCCAGCGGAGAGCCGCAAGCCGGAAGCCGGAAGCTAAAAGCCAGGAGCTGAAAGCCGAGAGCTGAGACCTGTGATCCGCCCCTAGTTCCCCTGACCCCCGACCCCTGTTTTGCAGATCATTACCCGCCTTCGGCGCACACTACCCATAGAAGACAAACACCCCGCCTTGCTCCCTGGGATTCCAAAAAACCATGCGCACCGTTCGCAGCATCACCGTTAGCGTCACCCCCGAGATCGATCGCCAGGCCGCTGATCTGCCACTCCTTACATGGGGGAAAAAAAGATTTTGACTGTGAAACTGTGGAATCGATATAAATTATTCATTGCAAAAGAATTACAAACCAAGATTCAACCCAGTACAGCGCCTGTACGGCTGTAAAAACCAAAAACCCCTCGTAACACCCTCATAATAAAAATCTTAAAAACCGGCCCTCCAACCCCGTACAGCGGCTGCAAAACTGCAAAACTGCAAAACTGTACCCCGCCTCGTCCCAGCTCCTTTGTCCTGCCCCCCTCCTGCAACCCCTCCCTCTGATTCGGGTAATTCTCTGCAGCCATACCATCAAATTCACGCACCCTCGCTGGTGAATATCCTTGAAAAACGCAACCTTTCAAGCGAACAATCGGCCACTTTCGGGCCGCATGCATGCCAACATTGCAGGGTGCTCACTGCCTCTCAACACCGCCGCGAAATCCACCCTCCCGCCTGCGCGAAACTGGTAATCTGAAATCATGAAATTCGGGGTTCTTGTCTTTCCCGGTTCCAACTGCGATCACGACACGCACCACGTTATCGCCGAAATCGCCCAACAGCCCGTCACCTTCCTCTGGCACGACTCTGAAGACCTGCAAGGTGTCGATGCTGTGCTGGTGCCCGGCGGCTTCGCCTATGGCGACTACCTGCGCACCGGCGCCATCGCCCGCTTCTCCCCGGTCATGCAGTCCGTCAAGCGTTTCGCCGACGCCGGCGGCTTCGTGCTTGGCATCTGCAACGGATTCCAGATCCTCACTGAAGCAGGCTTGCTTCCCGGAGCGCTCATGCGCAACGCCGGACTCAAGTACATCTGCAAGCAGGTCCATCTCCGCGTCGAAACCGTCCACAGCCCCTTCACCCATCAACTCGTCAAGGGCCAGGTGCTGCAGATGCCCATCGGCCACATGGAAGGGAACTACTTCTGCTCGCCCGACGAGTTGCATCGCCTCGAGTCCGAAGATCGCGTCGCCTTCCGCTACGCCACGCCCCAGGCTGAAATCACCGCCACTGCCAATCCCAATGGCTCCCTCTCGAACATCGCCGGCATCCTCAACGCGGGCAGAAACGTTCTCGGCATGATGCCCCATCCCGACAGGTCCAGTGAACAACTCCTGGGCTCCGCCGACGGATGGAAGATCTTTGCCTCCATGGTCGAGGCCCTGGCAGTGAAATGATCGACATTCACAACCACCTCATCTACGGGGTAGACGACGGCTCTCCCGACTTGAGGACCTCGCTCGACATGGCCCATGAAGCGGCTCGCGACGGCATCACCCACATCGTCTGCACGCCCCATGCCAGCGACAGTTTCCCTTATCGCACCCAGATCGTCGAGGAACGCTTCGATGAGTTGCGCCATCTCCTGAAGGGCGTCATCCAGCTCAGCCTCGGCTGCGATTTCCATATGTCGGCCGACAACATCTTCGCCGCCTACTCCGATCCCCTCCGCTACTCCATCAACGGCAAGGGATACCTGCTTATCGAGTTTCCCAACACCGCGATCTCGCCGCACCATGCCGATGCCATGCTGCGGCTGCAATCGGTCGGCTATACGCTCATCGTTACCCATCCTGAACGCTATCCCGCCGTGCAGCAGAATCCCGAGTTGCTTGCCGACTGGATGCGCATGGGATGCCTCGTTCAGGTTACCGCCAACGCACTCTACGGCCGCTGCGGCAAAATGGCGGAGGACCTGTCCAACGAGCTCCTGCATCGCAACTGGATTCATTTTCTCGCCACCGACGCGCACCGCCTCACCTGGCGTCCGCCCCATCTTAAGGGCGCGTATGACTATGTGGCTCAGTGCGTGGGAGAAGAAACCGCCCGCCGGCTGTGCGTCACCAATCCCATGGCCGCCATCGATGCCTCGCCCTGGCCCCTGCAGCCCGAGGCGCTCGGCCTCTTCGAGCGCGTGCCCTTGAAGTTCAATCCCCGGCGCTACGGAAAGAGTCTCGCCAACGGCTCCGAGCCGGCTCCCAAAACCGCCGCAAAAAAACTATGGGCTCGCATCTTCACGCGTAAGGAATCTGCCCAGCCGTAGAGTTGACTTCGAATCCCACAGCTCCTCCATTCCCAGACAATCCGAAGGGCAGTTGGCGCAGGTCAGGGTGAACTTTTCTAAGCGGAAGAATGGGCTCCGCACTCCGACAGCCAGGGCAACGGCAATCGTCATGGGCACATGCAATCGTCACGGACAGCCTGGCTATAGACCCAGTCCCCCATCCACAGCCAGAACCTGCCCGGTAATAAAACTCGGCCCCGTAGCGAAGAACAGCACGGCCTGCGCTACGTCCTCCGCCGTTCCGTTGCGACGCATCGGCGTGCGCGCCGCAAAGCGCCGCGCTTCCTCGGTGGGCTTCTCGTCCATCTCGGGCGATCCAAATTCGATCCAGCCCGGCGCAACGCAGTTCACGCTCACCTCCGGCGCAAAACTCTTGGCCATCGCCCCGGTCAGCATATGCAGCGCCGCCTTCGATGCGCAGTAGTGTGCGTGGCCCGCCCAGGCATGTATGCCGCCCAGCGAGCCGATATTCACGATCCTGCCCCCGTTGGCGCGCAGATGCGGCAGCGCTGCGCGCCCCAGCAAAAACGGCCCGCGCGTGTTGGTCTCAAACGCGGCGTCCCACTGTTCCAGGCTAATCTCCTCCAGCGCCGCGGAATCGAACACGGCGGCATTATTCACCAGCAGGTCAAGTCTGCCAAACTGCGTGATGAACTCCTCGATTGCCCCGCGCACTGAAGCCTCGGAACGCACCTCGCATTCCGTCGCCAGGGCGCGCCGTCCCAAACCTTCAATCTCCTGTGCTGTTGCTGTGGCCTCGGCCCGTGATCTCCGGTACGTGATGCCCACGTCGGCTCCGGCCTTCGCCAATGTCAGCGCAATCGCGTGACCGATGCGGCGCGCCCCGCCGGTCACCAGTGCCGATTTGCCGCTCAGGGGTTGGGTAGGCATCGCCGTTCGCACTTCCCGGATTCACTTGCACGCCAGCGCGCGCAATCCCAAATGCGCTTCAATGCAGCGCGGCATCTTAGTTCTGGTTTGCCTGAGGCTGGCTCTGCTCGGGCTCCGCCTGCTTCGGGCTGCCCTGCGGGTTCGCCTTGTCGTCCGGTTGGCTCTGAGACTTGCCGCCGGCGGGAGGGGCTGCCGGCGCGCCGCCCTTTTCTGAGCCCGCGGACTTGTCTCCATCCGCGCTCTTTCCGCTATCCGCCGTATCGTCCTTCGTCTTGTAAATCGAGTACTGCTCCGCCGGACGCTTCAAGCGGATTTCCATGCTCATCTCCGCCTTATTGACTTTGTAGTCCTGACCATAGGTCTGAAAGCCCCGCGCAATCACCTGCACGCGCACCGTGTCACCAATGGGAATTACGTCGATTACGGTCTTGCCGTCCTCGTTGGTCTTCAACTCCATTCCGCCTCTATCTCTCTCGCCCTCCATCGGATGAAAGACCACAGCCGCGTCCTCTATCGGCTTGCCGCTCGCATCGCGGACCACTGAGACTTCAATCCGCGCCGACGGTGGGGGAGCCTTGTAGTTCCGGCCGCGCTCGGAATCTTTATCCTGCGCTGCAGAATGCATCGAACAGGCGGCCAGACCAAGCCCGGCCAAAACTACGCTGAAGCGGAAAAGCGATCGACGAAACATGGCTTCCATTCTAACCAATCTAATCCCCCGCAGAACAGCCCGGTAAGTCCCCTGCCCCCCAGCTTCAAACCAGCCGCAAACCACCGCGGAAACCTCCTTCTGATTCTCACGCATACTATATGAGTGAACTTCGCTAAGATTATTACGGAAATGCCCTTGACAATCTCGAATCTGCCCGCTATCGTTAGCAATTGGAAGGCGGGAGTGCTAGCATACCGCCGGCAAAACTGCTCGACCGGCTCCTCAGTTGCCCTTTTTCCTGGCAGCCTGGCGCAGGTTTCCAAGGTTTTCAGCAGTAAATCACTCAAATCCCGCTGCCCGGGCTCAACCCGGTCCGCGTGTGAAGGAGAAGCGAAGCAATGGCATCAACATCCGTAGCAACCACATTCACCCCGCTCCATGACCGCATTCTCGTCCGCCGCATGGAAGAGGGCGAGACCGTTCGCGGGGGCATCATCATCCCCGATAGCGCCAAGGAAAAGCCCCAGGAGGGCCAGGTCATCTCCGTCGGCAAGGGCAAGTCCAACGACGAAGGCAAGGTCTTCCCGCTCGACGTCAAGGCCGGTGACAAAATCCTCTTCGGCAAATACTCCGGAACCGAAATCAAGATCGACGGCGAGGAATTCCTGATCATGCGCGAAGAAGAAGTCCTCGGCATCGTCAAGAAGTAGTGATGCAGTGGCCGGTGAACAGTGGTCGGAAGAGACCGCGACCGCTTCCATCCTGGCCACGGTAGTCATTCCAAGTCTCAAAACAGAACCCCCAAAAACTGATCCTTGAACGCTGTTCACTGATCACTGGAGAGAGAAAAATGGCAAAGCAGATTCTGCACGGTGAGGAATCCCGTCAAGCAATCCTGCGCGGCGTCAACACGCTGGCAGATGCAGTCAAGGCAACGCTCGGCCCCAAGGGACGCAACGTTGTCATCGAAAAGAAGTTTGGATCGCCCACCATCACCAAGGACGGCGTGACGGTGGCCAAAGAGATTGAACTGAGAGATCCGCTCGAGAACGTCGGCGCTCAGCTCGTTCGCGAAGTTGCTTCCAAGACCTCCGACGTGGCCGGCGACGGCACCACCACGGCAACCGTTCTGGCCCAGTCCATCTTCCGCGAAGGCGTCAAGACAGTCGCAGCCGGCGCCAATCCCACCGCCCTCAAGCGCGGCATTGAGAAGGCCGTGACCGCGGTCATCGGCACCCGCGACAAGGACGGCAAGTGGACCGAGGGCGGAGCCCTCGGCAAGCTGTCCAAACCTGTCAACGAAGGTTCCGTGGCCCAGGTCGGCGCCATCTCTGCCAACGGCGACCAGGAGATCGGCGACATCATCGCTCATGCCGTCAAGGTTGTGGGCAAGGACGGCGTCATCACCATCGAAGAGTCCAAGACCATGCACACCGGCCTCGAGACCGTCGACGGCATGCAGTTTGACCGCGGCTACCTCAGCCCCTACTTCGTCACCGACGCCGAGCGGCTTGAAGTTGTTCTCGACGAGCCTTACGTCCTGATCTACGAAAAGAAGATCAGCGCCATGAAGGATCTGCTGCCCCTCTTGGAGCAGGTTGCGCGCGGCGGCAAGCCCCTGCTCATCATTGCTGAGGATGTGGAAGGCGAAGCCCTGGCCACGCTCGTGGTCAACAAGCTGCGCGGAACCCTCAACGTTGCGGCCGTCAAGGCTCCCGGCTTCGGCGATCGCCGCAAGGCGATTTTGGGCGACATTGCCATCCTCACCGGCGGCAAGGCCATCACTGAGGATCTCGGCATCAAGCTCGAAGGCGTCAAGCTCGAGGATCTCGGCAAGGCCAAGCGCATCACCATCGACAAGGACAACACCACCATCGTCGACGGTTCCGGCAAGGCCTCCGACATCGAAGGCCGAGTCAAGGAGATCCGTTCGCAGATCGAGAAGACCACCTCCGACTACGACAAGGAAAAGCTCCAGGAACGGCTCGCCAAGCTGGTCGGCGGCGTCGCCATCATCAAGGTCGGCGCGGCCACCGAGACCGAGTTGAAGGAGAAGAAGGCTCGCGTCGAGGATGCGCTCCACGCCACCCGTGCGGCTGTCGAGGAAGGCATCGTCCCCGGAGGCGGCGTCGCCCTGGTGCGCGCCATCCCCGCCGTTGACGCCCTCATCAAGACCCTCGAAGGCGATGAGAAGATCGGTGCGCAGATTGTGCGCCGCTCCCTCGAAGAGCCACTCCGCCAGATCGTCGCCAATGCCGGCGAAGAGGGCGCCGTGGTGGTCGCCAAGGTCCTCGAGTCCAAGGAGCAGCACTTCGGTTACAACGCCCTGACCGGCAACTTCGAAGACCTGGTCAAGGCCGGTGTCATCGATCCCACCAAGGTCACCCGCACCGCGCTGCAGAATGCGGCCTCGATCGCGGCCCTGCTGCTCACCACCGAAGCTCTGATTGCCGAGATTCCCGAACCTAAGGCAGCGGCTCCGGCCGGCGGCCACGGCGGCGGCATGGACGGCATGTACTAGAACTGGCCGTCCAGCAAACGCGCCTTTGGCGCAAATGCAACAACCTGAAAGGCCTCCATCTTCGGATGGGGGCCTTTTTGTGTGAGTTTGACAGAGAAAAGGTATTTAGGTATGATTCCTAATAAATCTAGGATGATCATCCAATGCTGACAAATTCACTTGAAATACTCCTCGCCGATCGAATCTGGATTGCTGTCGCGCTGCTTCACCGTGAATTGCCCAATCGAGAGGATTTCTCGAAGGATGAGATTCGCCGCAAGTTGCAAGAAACAGATCTTGCTACCGGGACAAAGCCGGGGTCTGTAAGCGCGCATTTGAAGGAGCATTTGATCGCCAACGTCCACACAACATCCACGAAGTACATCATGATGTATGAGACGCGTCCGGGATTTCTCAGACTCTTTCGTCCGGGAGATTTCGTCGATCAGTGCCGTCAATCCAGACCGGCCAAGCAGGTTCCCAGGAAGGAGCAACTGCCGCTGGAATACCAGTCGCTTCTGGACTGGTATGAAACCTGGAGCAAGCAACATCCCTCGCCTGAAAAGCCAAACTGGCAAGACGATCCCCTCATTCGCCTGATCGGCTCCGGCCACCATATTTGGGCCGACGAGCACGCCGACGAATATGTAGAGAATCTGCGGAGGGAAGAAGCTTGAGCAAAGTCTTCTTCGACACCAATCTCTTTATCTATATGTTCGAGGGCATCGAGCCCAACCGCGGCCGGATGCTGGCGATCAGACAACGCATGCTCGAAAGAGGAGACCGCCTGGTGACCTCGGCGATGACCCTCGGCGAGGTTCTGGTTAAGCCCACAAAAATGGGACAAACTTCTCTAATTGAACAGTACGATCGAGCGATCCGGTCCGTAGCCCAGGTTGTGAGCTTTGACGCGTCCATCGCCTGGCGCTACGCATCCCTGCGCGCCACTCACAACATTCGCAACGCCGATGCCATCCAGCTGGCATGCGCAGCGCATGTAGGGGTTGACATGTTCATCACCAACCGCAAGCATCTGCACAGGCTTGACGTTCCGGGCATCGGCTTTATCGCGCCGTTCGAAAGAGTCCCCTTGTGAGGAGGCTGCTTCGCCGCGCGATTCCGCCTCATGCCCCAGGCAATCGCAGCTCTACTGTCAAATGCGTGTTACAGCTCCCGCGCCCGCTCAATTGCACGAATGACTGCCTGGGCCTTGTTGATCGACTCCGCATGCTCCAGCTCAGGCACTGAATCCGCCACAATCCCCGCCCCTGACTGCACATAGCCCTTGCCGCTCACCGACAACATCGACCGGATCGCAATGCACGAGTCCAGATTGCCGGAAAAGTCGGCGTAGAGCACCGCTCCGCCATAGGTGCCCCGTCGCGCCGGTTCTAGTTCTTCAATAATCTCCATGGCCCTCACCTTGGGCGCGCCCGAAAGCGTGCCGGCAGGGAAGCAGGCGCGCAAAGCATCCACGGCGGTCAACTCCGGCTTCAGACGGCCTTCGATCGAGCTCACAATGTGCATCACGTGCGAGTACCGCTCCACAAACATCAGCCGATCCACCTTGACGCTGCCGAACTCACTCACACGGCCCACGTCATTGCGGCCCAGGTCCACCAGCATCACGTGTTCGGCAAGTTCCTTTTCGTCGTGCATCATCTCATCGGCAAGCGCCTGGTCTTCTCGTTCGGTGGCCCCGCGGGGCCGCGTTCCGGCAATCGGCCGATACTCCACCTTGCCTTTATGCACACGTACCAGCAACTCCGGCGACGAGCCGGCCAGCTCCAGCGCCATCGGCTTCTTCAGCTTCTTCGACCTCTTTCCCGCCTTTACCGGACCGCCGCCCAGCGGTCCCTCCGGCGCAAAGCGCAAAAAGAACATGTACGGGCTGGGATTGACGGTGCGCAGAGCGCGATACACCTGGAAGCTGTCCGTATCCGGCTCCACGTCGAAGCGCTGCGACAACACTGCCTGGAAGATATCGCCGGCGGCGATGTACTCCTTGGCGCGCACCACCGCCGACAAGTAATCCTTCTTTGCGGTGCGGTACTTCACCTTGAGGTGCTTCTTCCCGCCCCCACCCCGCCCCTTGCTCACAGCAAGTTTGGGCAGCGGTTGAGAGAGCCGCTTCTCCAGTTTGTTCAGGCGTTGAACGGCGCGCCCGTAGGCGCTGGCGGCCTTCCCCCGCGACACATCGGCCGTCACCACCAGCCAGATCTCCTTGCGTACGTGGTCAAAGGCCAGCACCTCGTCAAAGAACATCAGGCAGGCGTCGGGAATTCCCAGCTCATCTTTGGCCACCTCCGGCAGCCGTTCGATCTGCCGCACCGCGTCGTAGGCAAAATAGCCCACCGCGCCGGCAGTGAACGGGGGCAGTCCCGGCAGCCGAGCCGGTTTGTGGCCTCCAAGCGCCTTGCACAGCACCGCAAACACGTCCGCTTCGACCTCGGTAACTTTCTTTCCTTCGGTAATCGTCACCGCGCGTCCGCGGGCTACAATCCGCTTGAACGGCGCCAGCCCGATGAAGGTGTAGCGTCCCACCTGCTCGCCGCCCTCCACCGATTCCAGCAGAAAACATTCGCGTTCCGCCCAGGCGGCCCGCAAAAATGCTGAGACCGGCGTCTCTAGGTCGGCAGTCAGCACGCGGCAGACGGGCACCAGCGTGTGTTCCCGGGCAAGCGCCTGGAACTCCTTGCGGCTGGGTTGGACAGGATGCACAGAAGCTTTCACAGCCTCCAGTGTAACTGCTCGCAAGAAGGCATAGCTTGCCTGGCAGCCTCTCTGTTGCAGAGCCGAAACGGAACCAGCCCAAGTCAGGCTCGAAGCCGGAAGGGGTTGACCGCAAAGGTCCCGGTTGGCTTGACCTCGGCGGACGTGTAGCCTAGAGTCAATAGGTTTGCGGATTTGTCAGCTTGAAAGTGGAGAATTATATGTCAACAGGTAATCCGGCACTAACTTTGGACCAGGAGATTAATCCCTGGGAGGCACAGAGCGCCCGCTTCGACTTCGCGGCCCGCAAGCTCAACCTCGATGAAGGTCTGTGGAAGCTGCTCAGGACCCCTGCGCGCGAGATCATCGTTCATTTTCCCGTGGCCATGGATGATGGACGCATTGAGATGTTCAGCGGCTTCAGGGTGCAGCACAACATCGCTCGCGGACCCGCCAAGGGCGGCATTCGCTACGCCCCCGACGTCACGCTCGACGAGGTGCGCGCCCTGGCCAGTTGGATGACTTGGAAGTGCGCGGTGGTCAACATCCCCTTTGGCGGCGCCAAGGGCGGCGTCATCTGCGATCCCAAATCCATGAGCCAGGGCGAGCTCGAACGCATGACCCGCCGCTACACCTCTGAAATTATCGACTTCATCGGACCCGAGAAGGACGTTCCCGCACCCGACGTCAACACCAACGAGCAGACCATGGCCTGGATCATGGACACCTACTCCATGCACATGGGCCACACCGTCACTTCTGTGGTCACCGGCAAGCCCCTCAACATCGGCGGGTCGCGCGGCCGCATTGAGGCCACCGGCCGCGGAGTCCTGGTGGTTTGCGGTGAAAGCCTTCGCTACCTGAAGATGCCCATCGAAGGATGCCGCGTCGTGATTCAGGGCTTTGGCAACGTTGGCTCCAATGCCGCGCGCCTGATGATGGAGCAGGGTTACAAAATTGTCGGCATCGCCGAAACCGACGGCGGTCTCTACAACGCGGCCGGCATCGATATCCACCAACTCGTCGAGTACAAATATCGCAACGCCACCACGCTCGGCTTCCGCGGCGCAGAGGCCATGCCCAGTGAGGAGCTTCTGGTTTCAGACTGCGACATCCTCATCCCGGCCGCAACCGAGAACGTGATCACCAGCCGCAACGCCGGCAAGATCAAGGCGCGCATCGTCGTCGAGGGCGCCAACGGCCCCACCACCGCGGTCGCCGACGATATCCTCGCCGAAAAGCGAATCTTCATCGTGCCCGACATTCTGGCCAATGCCGGCGGCGTTACCGCCAGCTATTTCGAGTGGGTGCAGGATCGCCAGGGTTACTTCTGGAAAGAAGCCGTGGTCAACGAGCAATTGGAAACCATCCTCCGCGACAGCTTCGACGATGTGGTCCGCTATGCCGAGGCCCACAACGTCAACAATCGCATTGCAGCCTATATGCTTGCCATCGATCGCGTCGCTTTCACCATAAGGCAGCGCGGCATCTACGCTTAACCGCATGCTGCCGACGGAACGTCAACCCGCCAACGAGGGAACGTCAACCCGCCAATAATGCTCGGTGCCCCAACCATGGCGTCCGTTTCATCGTCGTCATGGGTGGGGCACGAAGAACTCAACAGCCGCGCCGCATCACTCACCGCGCAGGTTGCGCATTTTTCTCGTCGCGATTTCGCTCCACATATTCGATGTAGCCCAGCAGCGCGCCCCAGTGGTAGAAGCGGTCGCTGCTCCCTACGTCATCTCCGGTGCCTGACATGGCATTGTAGTTCTCGTGCACGTGGCCGTTTTGCGTCCACTCTTTCAGAAACAGGTTGTAGGACTTCTGCGCGAATTCGCGGCGCGTGTCCGCATCGTCATAGTTTTCCAGGCCCAGGTAGACCAGGTAGTTCATCGGGCCCCAGATGCGCCCGCGCCAGTAATCCTGGTCGTGGAAGGCAGGATCGTCGATTTCGATCGACGGAATCACCCAGTTGCCCCAAAACTCCTTGGGATTGAGCAGATGTCGTTGCACCATAATGCGGCCCTGTTCCGGTGTCGCTGCCTTAGCCGGCAGGGGATAAAAGTTCGTCGGCGACAGACGCGTGCTGGATTCGCCGGTGTGCAGGTCCTTGCTGAGGAACATGCCCGCCTTGTCGTCCCAGAGAGTCGCAAGCTTGTTACGGTAGCGCGTACTGCGATCCCGCAACTCTTTGGCATCCTCAGTCTTCTGCAAAACCTCGGCCATCGCGGCCAGCGCGTCGCAGTCGGCAATGTACATGCTCATCAGGCCCACGTCGGCAAATTCGAGCACGTGCGTCTGCGTGTTATAAAACGTGCCGTCGTACATGGGGCTGTTGTCCAGCCCCGATTCCAAAATCGCCCCTGCCCGCGTTCCTACCGAATGATCGTCGGGATTGCCCGGCGCATTCTCAGGGTCGCTGCCCCAGGCAAGATAACCCTGTATATCGCGGTGTTCGCTCCACCAGAGGTTCCACTTGAGCAGCGGCTCGAAGGTCTCCTCCAGCAGCCAGCGGTCATGAAACTGCTTATAGAGTCCGAGCACTGTGATCGCGCCCACGGGCGGCTCCGAGCGGTCGTAGCTCTTCCATCCGGGCCGCGCAAAATTCGGTACGAACCCCTGCGGCGTCTCTTCGCGCAGAATTTCGATGGCGTTGGCATACGCCAGTTCCCGGTCTCCAATCGAGGCCAGCGTGGCCGCGAAAAAGGTATCCCAATCGAACAGAACGTAGCCGCCAAAACTCTGACACCACAAGCGGCTCACAGGGGAGATGACGCGGTGCTTGCCCGGTTCATAAATCGTGTCCCAGCCCAGGGTGGTCTCAATCGCGTCCATGAGCGGGCCGTTCTGCCCCGCCGACGTGATCGATTGCGCGTACGCCGCGTGTTGCCGCTCGACTGCGGCCTCAATCTCCGCCAGCGTGCGTCGCCGGCCGGTGCTGACGCCTACCGGCCCGCTCAAGATAGCGGAAAAGTACGGCGCGCCGACTGGAATGCCTGTGGAAGGGTCAACCTGCGGTATGCCAGGCTGCGTGCAGGTGCAATAGATCGGCACAGAACCCGATGCGCCATGCGTCTCAATAAAGTCTGTATGGCGAAGCACCGTGCCGGGACGGTTCCATAAAAAGTCCACTGAAAAAACTACGCTGGGCGGCAGCGCGCCGTCGAATTTGGACGGAAGCGGGGACACCAGCAGGACCTCGTCGGCGCCATCCCATGCGCTTTGAACTCGCCAGGTGTGCTCCCTCCAGGTGACGCGCAGGTCGCTATAGTTGCCCTTCCACGAGTGCGGCCCTGGAAAAACCTGCTCGGCGCCGGGTGTGCGGCGTCCGATCAGCGCGTCCGGCAGAAAATCATCCCCCGCCACGGTCGAGTTGTGCTTGACGCCGATGTGGATCGCCAGCCCTTCCGGCAGCAGAACCTGTGTGATCACGCTGTTCACGTCCCACGTGTTCCAGCCCCTGGCGAGCTGCTGCTGCAGTTGGCTGTAGGTCGCCGAAGGAGGAGCGGCGGAATCGGTTGCGGCCGCTTGTGCAGAGGCCGTAGCTCCGGACATCCAGGTTGCCGTCATCCACAATGCAATTGCGAGCACGCTGGCTGAGACGCGCATAAAGCTTGCGACGGGCATTAGAAATCCTCCATCACGGATCGGCCTTGTGCGGCGATCCCTTTCCCTCAAAAAACAGCCGCAGTCCAGAATATACGTTTGGGAATCCGGCGCCTGCATCTTCTCTTGGCGTTTCTGAATCCTAAAATGTACCACAAGCCTCCTCGATCGGGAGCGGAGCTCCTTGGCGCTTCATCGCGCTGCCCCGAAAGCTCTCCGGGACGGTTCTCGGCTCCTCCTTGCCGCGCGGCACTGCCACGTCGCCTCCTGCTTGAACTCAAACACGTGCATCCCCGCTTCCACTTCGTCCTCTTCGCTGCACGTTCGCAGGTATACAGCCTGCTGTGGAATACGCTTTGCGCGCGCAAGGTCTAACCGAGTACAGTTGCCCGGGGGGTAATCCGGCCAGGAAATACGCGCCCAGGCGACTTGGGAACAGGTTGAAGCAAAAAGCTGCTGCATCGAACTGCTTTTTCTTGCCGGTTGATGCCCCGAATCCTTCCTGAGGGCAGTAGGGTCCAGGTTTGCAGCCCCATGATCTTGTCGAAAACGAACATTCACAGTGGTTGAAAAAGAAAACATTTTCAGAGGTGAAACATGCGCATTTCCGCTCCACTTTTGTTTGCCGTCATTGGATTCACAACGTTAACCGCCGCAGCGCAAACCACAGCCGCCCCCGCCAAGGCTCATCACGCTCCAACGCCTATCCTGGCCGCAACGCCGCCCATGGGTTGGAACAGTTGGAATTTCTTCGCTGATAAAGTCACCGACAAGGACATCCGCAACGCGGCTGACCAGATGGTGTCGACGGGCATGAAGGACGCGGGCTATGTCTACGTGAACATTGACGACACGTGGGAGGCCGAGCGCGACGCAAATGGCGTTCTTCACACAAATTCGAGGTTCCCCGACATGAAGGCGCTGGCCGATTACGTCCACTCCAAGGGACTCAAGATCGGCATCTACTCCGGCCCCGGCCCCAAAACCTGTGGCGGATTCACAGCGTCCCTCGATCATGAGGTTCAGGATGCCCAGCTCTACGCCTCGTGGGGCATCGATTACTTGAAGTACGACATGTGCAGCTTCGGCGACGTGATGGCTGCCAAGGCTCCCAACGACAACGCCGGACAGATGCGGCTCATGATCGCAGCCTACACAAAAATGGGCAACGCGCTCAAGAGCTCGGGCCGCCCGATCGTCTTTTCGCTTTGCCAGTACGGTGTCGATGCGCCGTGGGAGTGGGCGCCTGCGATCGGTGGCAACCTGTGGCGCTCCACAGGCGATGTGCAGCCGAACTGGGACAGCATCTATGACATTATCAGCGAGCAGGCGGGGCTGGCCAAGTACGCGGGACCAGGCCATTGGAATGATCCCGACATGCTCGAAGTGGGCAACGGCGATCTGACTCTGGCCGAGAACCGCACCCACTTCTCCATGTGGGCCATGCTGGCCGCGCCGCTGCTGGCCGGCAACGATCTGCCCAACATGAAGCCCGCGATCAAGGACATCCTCACCAACAAGGATGTGATCGCGATTGACCAGGACAAGCTGGGCCACGAAGGCACGCGCGTCTACGCCGATGGCGAATTGGAAGTGTGGGCACGTCACCTTTCCGGCGGAGCGATGGCGATTGCGGTGCTGGACCTCGGCGAAAGCCGTTACTCCACCCACCCCTTCCACCTCAGCCTCGCAAAGCTGGGGCTGCACGGCCCGCAAATGGGTAAGAACCTGTGGACAGGCAAGGATGTGACGCTCACCGACGGCATGCCCATCGAAATCGAAAGCCACGATGTGCTGCTGGTTCGCATTGCGTCGCCCAAGTAAGAACGAAGTGCAAACGCCTGTGCCCCACCTTTTCGACTCGATTCCGTCGCAAGGGTGGGGCACAGCCATTTTTATGGATCAAGCGTAAGCTGGGCTCCGCTTTCGGCCTTGAAGGCCGCGCCCTTGGGACCTGTCCACACACTTCTGTTGAGCCGGGCCGCAAAAGATCGTAAAATGGGCGCGGCTTTAGCCGCCGAGAGATGTCTTTCGTGTCCAATCAGACTCTGCCGGCAGTCTGCCCGGGGTCTTAACCCCTGAAACGCGCCAACTTCCTCAAGGGGGAAATCCAATGATTCGCGTAGGTCTGGTTGGTTTCGGCATGGGCGGCCGCGTTTTTCACGCCCCGCTCGTCTCCTCGGTCCAGGGCCTCGTGCTCGCCGCTGTCCTCGAGCGCACCTCCAACAAGGCAGCGGAGCGCTACCCCGGCATCACTACCTTTCGCTCGCTCGAAGAGATGCTCGCCGACGCCTCTCTCGGTCTCTTCGTCGTCACCACTCCCAGCGGCACCCATTTTGAGCTCGCGCGTCAGATCCTCGAAGCCGGAAAAAATGTTGTCGTCGACAAGCCCATGTGCGCCACCTCGGCCCAGGCTGCCCAGCTCATCGCTTTGGCCAGGGCGAAAAATCTCCTCCTCGCTCCATTTCACAACAGGCGCTGGGACAGCGATTTTCAAACAATAACAAGACTTTTACATGATGGTCCGTTGGGCAGGCTTGTCTCCCTCGAGTCCCGTTTTGACCGCTGGCGTCCCGACATGCCCAAAGACCGCCTTTGGAAAGAAGACCCATCCCAGGGTGGCGGCGTCCTGCTCGATCTCGGCTCTCACCTCGGCGACCAGGCGCTGGTCCTGTTCGGCAAACCCGAGGCGGTCAGCGCCGAAGTCAGCCGCGAGCGCGACGGTCCGGGCGCCGTCGACGCCTTCACCCTCCGTCTCCGCTATCCCGGCCTCATCGTCACCCTCGGCGCCAACAGCCTTTCCTTGCCCGCCGCGCCGCGCTTTCACCTTCGGGGGACCAGGGGCAATTACTGGAAGTCGGGTCTCGATCCGCAGGAAGCCGCCCTCAACAAAATCACCCGCATTGACGATCCAAACTGGGGCCATGAGCCCTCATCCGCCTGGGGAACGCTCAACATCGGCATCGATGGCGGCACGGTCTCCCGCCCCGTTGAACCCGTTCCGGGTGACTACCGGCTCTTCTACGCCGGCATCCGCGACGCCCTGCTCAGCAATGCGCCGGTTCCGGTCAGCGCCCTCGACGGATGGCGGGTTTTGCGCCTCCTCGAATGGGCTGCTGAAAGCTCTCAGAAGCACTGCGAAATCGTCTGCGACTGGAGCGAAGAGCCGGACTGAGGCGAATCTCCGCCGTCCCTGAACGGGAGATCGTCCTTCACCCCTCGCCGCCCGGCTCTTTCTTCACTAGCGGCACCCAGAAGCGAAACCGCGCCCCGCCGCCTTCCACGTTCTTGGCTTCAATCCCTCCGCCATGCGCGGCCAGGATCGCGCGCGCAATCGCCAGGCCCATCCCCGACCCCTTGGCCTTAGTCGACCTGCGTTTGCCGCGGTAAAACTTCTCAAAAATCAACGGCAGGTCCTGTGCGTCGATCCCGGGACCATCGTCTTCCACGCAGAACTCCAGCTGATCGCCGCTGCGCCGGCTACTCAACGTCACATGGCTTCCCGCAGGCGTATGAGCCGCCGCATTTTCAAGCAAATGGCGCAGCACCCGCCCAACCAGGTGCGGATCGAACCAGGCCGGCTCCTCCGTCTCACCTGGTGCTTCGGCCGCAATCGTCACGCGGTGCCCGTGGAGCGCCTGGCGCGACTCCTCAAGCGCCTGGTCGAGCAGGGCTCGCGGCTGCTGCGGAGCCGGGTGTATCCCCACCACGTTGGCGTCGATCTCGGCCATCTCCACGGCCTCTCCAATCAACCGGTCCAGCCGCGCTGCCTCTTCGTCGATCACCGAAGCCATCTCTCGTTGGCTCATCTCGTCCATCCCCTCGGCCTCCAGCAGCGTCGAGGCCGCGGCGCGAATCGAGGTCAGCGGCGTGCGCAACTCGTGCGTAAGGGAATCGATCAGCGCCGTCCGCAGCCGCTCGCCTTCTCGCGCCGCCTCTGAGCGCGCTGTGGCCTCAATGGCCAGCGAGCGCGCCACCGCAATCGCCACCTGCGCGCTCACCGCCGTCGAAATCTCATGAGACAGGCTCGCCGGACGCCATGCAATCGAGCCAACCGGTCCCATCCCCACCATCAGCGTCCTCGCGCTCAAATCGCCTGGAATCGCAAGCGTCGGAGTCGGGGCCTGCGTCATCGCGCGCAGGCTGGAGCGAATGCTGATCGGCATCTCCGCGGTCGAAGAGTAGAACTCGTCCCAGTCGCGTACGTAAAGAACCACACCATTCAGAGAGAAAATGCGCTCGATGATCCGGGGCAGCTCGCGGATCAATCCCTCCGCATCCTCGTGGAGCATCATCTCCTGGCTCAATTCGTAAAGCCGCTCCAAATCTCTGCGCCGCCGCTGGGCCTGCCGCGTCTGCCGCCGTGCCCGCTCCGCCACCCGGCTCACCAAAAGGCAACAGGCGGCAAACGTGAACATCACGATCCACTCCTCCGCGCCGCGCAGCCGCAGCGTACGGTAAGGAAGAAGAAAGTAGTAGTCGAACGAAATTGCGCACAGCGCTGCAATATAAGCCGAGAGTGCGATCCCCGCCTGGGTTGCCGACCACACAACCAGCGCCAGAAACACCATGCCCGCGGTGGCCGAGTTGGCGCCCAACCACTCCAGCACGAAGGTCGTCGCGGCCGCCAGCGCCGTGGCCACAATCCAGTGGATCACCCCTCGGGAGTCCCGTAATCCTTCCATCAGCTTCGTTGCATCGAGCATCACGGAAATCATACGCGCCGTCGCGAATGATGTAATCTTCCCCTTGTGGGTGCTGAAAGAGGATTCCCATGCCCGGCAGAATCCTGGTCATCGACGATGAACCGCAAATCACGCGCGTCCTGCGTGCCTCGCTTTCATCCCAGGGCTACGACGTGCGCACCGCCAACGACCCCGAGGAAGGCCTGCGCGTCTTCAAGGATTGGCCGCCCGACCTGGTCATTACCGACCTCGTGATGCCGGGCATGAGCGGCGTCGAGCTTTGTCGCGCCATCCGCGTCAACTCCGCCGTTCCCGTCCTGGTCCTCTCCGTGCGCGAGCACGAGCGTTCCAAAGTCGAGGCCCTCGACGCCGGCGCAGACGATTACGTTACCAAGCCCTTCGGCATTCAGGAACTCCTGGCCCGCGTCCGCGCCCATCTCCGCCGTGCGCCCGAACGCGGAGAAACCGCCATCGAGGCCGGCGACTTCGTCATCGACCTCGGCAATCACAGCTTGACCCTGCTCGGAAAGCCCGTCCATCTCACCCCCAAGGAATTCGAACTGCTCTCTCACCTTGCCCGTCACGCCGGCAAGGTCATAACCCATCGAGCCCTCCTCACCGCCGTCTGGGGCGCACAGTCGGCCCATCAGCCGGAGTATCTCCGCGTCTTTGTCGGCCAGTTGCGCAAGAAACTCGAAGCCGATACCGGCAAGCAGTACATTCAAACCGAGCCCTGGGTCGGCTATCGCTTTATTCCCGAAGGCCTCGGCGCCGATCGGCAATAGACCCTCCCCAGTGCCCATCCGCACCACTCTTGTCCGCTATCCCCACGCGCCCGTCCCACCATGCGAAGGCTGTTCCCCTCAATCCTTACGGTTTATTTAGAAAATCTTTTTGTCTCTCAAACCTGGGTCAAGCCACAATCGGTCTTGGTTATGAGAGTTTTCCTGGACCGCGCACCTGGGGATTTGTTTTCTACGTTGAAACCAATCCATCGGCCTGCGAGCCTTCCAGCACCAAGCCGGCATTCAGAAAATCCGGCCGCGAATTGAGGGACCTCGAATGCAAGATTTCGTCATGATGCTGTTCACCGTAATTTTCTTTGCCGTGGCGTTTCTCTACGTCAAGGCATGCCAGAAGTTGAGGTAGCCCATGCAAATCGACTTCATCACTGTGATTGCCCTTGCCATATCCGTCCTGCTGCTGGGTTATCTCACCCTCACCCTGCTGTTCCCGGAGAAATTCTGACATGTCCGCTAATGGTTGGTTGCAGTTTGCTGTCTACTGCGTCGTCCTGCTTGCGACCGTGCGCCCGGTGGGCATCTACATCGCGCGCGTGCTCGAAGGCGAGCGCACTTGGCTTGACCCCGTGCTGCGCCCGTTTGAGCGCCTCCTCTACAAGCTCTGCGCCGTCAACGCCGACAGCGAGATGAACTGGCGCCAGTACGCCTTTGCCATGCTCGGCTTCGCAGCAGCCGGCATGATCTTCACCTACATCCTCGAGCGCGTGCAGCTTATCCTGCCCTGGAATCCCCAGGGGCTCGCCAATGTCGGTCCCGATCTCGCCTTCAACACCGCCGCCAGCTTTACCACCAACACCAACTGGCAGTTCTATACCCCCGAGAGCACCATGAGCTATCTCACCGAGATGGCGGGTCTCGCCACCCACAACTTCTGGTCGGCGGCGGCGGGCATCGTGGTCGCGGTCGCGCTCATCCGCGGCATCAAGCGCACCACCTCGTCAACCATCGGCAACTTCTGGGTCGACATGACCCGCACCACTCTTTACATCCTGCTGCCCGCCTCGCTCATCTACGCGCTGCTGCTTGTCGCCCAGGGTGTCCCCCAGAACCTCAACAAATACACCGTCGCCCATCCTCTGGAACAAACCAGTCCTGCCCAGCCCGCTCAAACTCAGACAATCGGCCAGGGCCCCGTCGCCTCCCAGGAAGCCATCAAGATGCTGGGCACCAACGGCGGTGGATTCTTCAACGCCAACAGCGCCCATCCCTACGAAAATCCCACCCCGTTTTCCAACTTCCTCCAGATCCTGTCCATCTTCATCATCCCCGCCGGCCTTACTTACACGCTCGGCCGCATGACCGGTTCTCCAGGCCACGGATGGGCCGTGCTCGCCGCCATGTTCCTGCTCTTCGCCGCCGGCTTCACCGTTTGTTACTGGGCCGAAGCGCAGCCCCACCCCCTCATTCACGGCGCTGTGCAAACCCGCTCCGCCACCGCCCCCGGCGGCAACATGGAGGGCAAGGAAGTCCGCAACGGCATCGCTGAAAGCGCCCTCTTCGCCACCATCACCACCGACGCAAGCTGCGGCGCCGTCAATGGCATGCACGACAGCTTCACCCCCCTCGGCGGCATGGTCCCGCTCACCAACATCATGCTCGGCGAAGTGGTCTTCGGCGGCGTCGGCTCCGGGCTCTACGGCATGCTCATCTTTGTCGTGCTCTCGGTCTTCATCGCCGGACTCATGGTCGGACGCACCCCCGAGTACCTCGGCAAAAAAATCGAGGCCTACGACGTCAAGATGTCCATGCTCTACGCGCTCATCTTTCCGCTCGTCATCCTCACCTTCACCGCCATCTTTGTGCTGCTGCCCAATGTCGGTCTCTCCGTCACCAACAACCCCGGTCCGCACGGATTCACTGAGATCCTTTACGCTTTCACCTCCGGCGCCGGCAACAACGGCTCCGCCTTCGCCGGTCTCGGCCCCAACTGGTGGTACAACGTCTGCATGGGATGGGACATGCTCGTTGGCCGCCTGCTCATGATGATTCCCGTTCTCGCGCTGGCCGGCAATCTCGCTCAGAAAAAAAGCGTGCCCCCCTCGCCCGGAACCTTCCCCGTCAACACGGCGCTCTTCGCCGTACTGCTGGTCGGCGTCGTCCTGCTGCTCGGCGCGCTCACCTTCTTCCCCGCCTTGAGCCTGGGACCCATTCTTGAGCACCTGCAGCTGCACGCAGGCCAACTTTTTTAGCCGCAGGTTCATTGGATCAACCGTTTTTTGAACCACAATTTCGTGGGCTTCGGAAACCAGAAGGTTAGAGCTGAAAGCTGAGAGCTAAAGGAAGAACACCATGGTTGAAAAAAAGAGTCTTTGGAACATAGACATCATGACCCAGGCGCTGCTCGATTCGGTGCGCAAGCTCGATCCCCGCGGCATGGTCAAGAACCCGGTGATGTTTGTCGTTGAGGTCGGCAGCGTGCTCACCTCCGCGCTGCTCATCGACAACACCATCCATCATCGCGCCGGCTTCGCGTTCAACCTCCAGATCACCCTCTGGCTCTGGTTCACGGTGCTGTTTGCCAACTTCGCCGAGGCCATGGCCGAGGGTCGCGGCAAGGCCCAGGCCGACACCCTCCGCAAGGCCAAGGGCGAGACCGTCGCCAGGCGCTACCTGCCCGACAACAGCCTTGAAGAAGTAGCCGGCGGCCTGCTCCGCGCCGGGGACATCATCTACGTTGTCGCCGGCAGCTACATCGCCGGCGACGGCGAAGTCATCGAAGGCGTCGCCTCGGTAGACGAGTCGGCCATCACCGGCGAGTCCGCCCCCGTCATCCGCGAGGCTGGCGGCGACCGTTCCGCCGTCACCGGAGGCACCAAGGTCCTCTCCGACTGGATCAAGGTCAAAATCACTTCCAATCCCGGCGAAACCTTTCTCGACCGCATGATCGCCTTGGTCGAGGGCGCATCCCGCCAGAAGACGCCCAACGAGATCGCCCTCAGCATTCTCCTTTCCGGTCTCACCATCGTCTTCCTGCTCGCCGTCGTCACCCTGCAGCCCTTCTCCATGTACGCCAAAGCGCCGCAGACCATCTTTGTCCTCGTCTCGCTCCTGGTCTGCCTCATTCCCACCACCATCGGCGGTCTGCTTTCCGCCATCGGCATCGCTGGCATGGACCGCCTCGTCCAATACAACGTCCTGGCCATGAGCGGACGCGCCGTCGAAGCAGCCGGCGACGTCAACACCCTGCTCCTCGACAAAACCGGGACCATCACCCTCGGCAACCGCCAGGCCACCGAGTTCCTCACCGCCCCCGACGTGAGCCATGAACGGTTGGCCAACGCAGCCCAATTGGCCTCACTCTCCGACGAAACCCCCGAGGGCCGCTCCATCGTCGTGCTCGCCAAGGAAAAATACAACCTGCGCGGACGCGATCTGGGCGGCATTCACGCCGAGTTTGTCCCCTTCACGGCCCAGACCCGCATGAGCGGCGTCAACCTGACCGGCACACGTATCCGGAAAGGCTCCGTCGATGCCATCGCCCGCTTCCTTGAAGACCAGGGCTCCGCGCTGCCTCAAAAGGTCCGCGACCATGTCGAACTGATCGCCCGCGCCGGCGGCACTCCCCTCGTCGTCGCCGAAAACGCCACCGCCCTCGGCGTCATCCATCTCAAAGACATCGTCAAGGGCGGCCTCAAAGACCGCCTCGCCCGCCTCCGCGCCATGGGCATCCGCACCATCATGATCACCGGCGACAATCCCCTCACCGCCGCCGTCATCGCCCGCGAGGCCGGCGTCGACGACTTCCTCGCCGAGGCCAAGCCCAAAGACAAAATGGACCTCATCAAGCGCGAACAAGGCAAGGGCAAGCTCGTTGCCATGACCGGCGACGGAACCAACGACGCTCCCGCCCTCGCCCAGGCCGACGTGGGCGTGGCCATGAACTCCGGCACGCAAGCGGCCAAAGAAGCTGGCAACATGGTCGACCTCGATTCCAATCCCACCAAGCTCATCGAGATCGTCGAGATCGGCAAGCAGCTCCTCATGACCCGCGGAGCACTCACCACCTTCTCCATCGCCAACGACGTGGCCAAGTACTTCGCCATCATCCCCGCCATGTTCGCCGGCGTCTTCCCGGTTCTCGGCGTGCTCAACATCATGTACCTTCACTCGCCGCAGTCCGCCATTCTCTCCGCGGTCATCTTCAACGCCATCATCATCGTGGCTTTGATTCCGCTGGCCCTCAAAGGCGTCAAGTACGAGCCCAAAGCCGCCGAAATCCTGCTGCGCAACAACTTGTTGATCTACGGAGTGGGCGGAATCATCGTCCCCTTCATCGGCATCAAAGCCATCGACCTGTGCCTCGTAGCCCTGCACATGGCCTCATAACCAGCAGAACCTCCGGTGCCCCAGGTCCCTGGCTTTTGGGGACCGGGGATGCCACAGAACTCAACCCGGCAAGAATCCGGCAAAGTTCCGCATAGGCGGTGATAGGCCGGAACACTAGAAATTGACAGATCGCCGGCGGAGGGAGCAGGGGCCTTCAGGCCCCTGAATACCTTCTTCGATAGGAATGGCTTTAGCCACGGGCATTCTCTGACCCCTGACCTCTGACCCCTGTTCCAAAAGGAGTTTCAAAATGCACGCCACCACCATCGCCGAAACAGAATCCACAATCCACGCCGTCCAGCCCATTTCAGCTGAACATTCCGTCTGGAAGACTTCGATCCTGTTCACCCTTGTCACCGCCCTCCTGCTCGGCATCGGCTATCCGCTGGTGGTCACCGGCATCGCTGCCCTTCTTTTTCCCCATAAGGCAGCCGGAAGCCTCATCCTCAAAGACGGTCAGGTCATCGGCTCCGAACTGCTCGCGCAGAGCTTCACCTCCGCCCGCTACTTTCATCCCCGTCCCTCGGCCGCCGGCAACGGCTACGACGCCACGTCCTCCGGGGGAACGAACCTCGCCCAGTCCAACGCCAAGCTCGTCCAGCGCATCCAGGGCGACATCGACAAGCTGGCCGCGCAAAATCCCGGCAACCCGGTCCCCATCGACATGGTCACCTACTCCGGCTCGGGCCTCGACCCCGACATCACCCCTGACAACGCCTATTACCAGGCCCCCATGGTTGCCAAAGCCCGCGGCCTCTCTGAGGATCAGGTGCGCGCGCTCATCGCTCAGCACATTGCCGGCCGCGACCTCGGTTTTCTGGGCGAGCCCCGCGTCAACGTCCTCGACCTCAACCTCGCCCTCGACAAACTATCGAAATAGACTTTCCTGGCGTTCAAAACAGGCTTGAGGCAGCGGCTTCCCAGCAGTCTCCTGTGCGGGATGGATCAACGGGCGTGAACTTCCATCCCGCAGTTTTTTCCCCGGCGCAATGCACGACCATCAGCGGACCTCACCGCTGCGACAACCTCAGTGCTTTGGCCCGAAGAGGCGCCGCGGAGTTTCCCTGGGGTAGTACGAAGTTCATGCAGCCGCCCTGGGGCAAGCGCGCGGCAAAAGTGCGGGCTTCGAGGACTGAGGCCCGTCGATACCACCTGTCGTTACCATGCCCCGTCAATTCTGAACGAATCGAGACCTTCTGCTTCAGCATCGTTGAGGAAGTGTTCAACCAAGCGATCCACGCGGCTGCCGCGCGGTCCGCGGCGCAGGCTGGCGCGCAGTTCAGCCAGATCGGCCACCGTCCCCGACGCCACCACTTCCACATCGCCGTCCTCGGTATTGCGCACCCAGCCGCGCAGCTCGAGTTCACTGGCTTCCCGATGGACAAACCAGCGAAATCCCACGCCTTGCACGCGGCCTTGAATGAGAAAGTGAAGAACCATCGCCACCGGTCTGGTCTCTGACCCCTTCTTCGCGCAAATCACGAGGTCAGAGACCAGAGCCAGTTTTGCAGATGCAGCGCCGCGATGCAACCTGCGGCCGATCCAACCGCGGCAATCGGCATCGACGGAGGTGCAAACCGCTCCACTCCCTCGCGCTACACTGGATTTGACCATGGTCTTCGTCCTCGACAACTACGATTCGTTCACGTACAACCTCGTCCAGTACCTGGGCGAACTGGGTGCGGAAGTTGTGGTGCGCCGCAATGACGAACTCACCGTGGACGAAGTTGAGGCCCTGCACCCGGACCGCATTCTTCTTTCGCCCGGCCCCTGCACTCCCGGTGAGGCTGGCATACTGGTGCCCCTCATCCGCCACATGGCCGGCAAGGTGCCCATCCTCGGAGTCTGCCTCGGACATCAGGCCATCGGACAGGCCTTTGGCGGTGAGGTGGTCCGCGCGCGCAACCTGATGCACGGCAAAACCAGCCCGGTGGAGCACGACGGCAAGGGCATTTTTGCGGGCCTTCCCACACCGCTCACCTGCACCCGCTACCACTCGCTCATTGTCGCCGAAGACTCGTTGCCCGCCGACCTTGTGGTCACCGCGCGCACTCCCGAATCGAATGGCGCGCCCGGCTCGGTCATCATGGGCCTCCGCCATCGCTCTTTGCCGGTGGAAGGCGTGCAGTTCCACCCCGAGAGCGTCCTGACCGACGGTGGTCACCAGATGATTCGCAACTTTCTGGAAATGTGACCGCGATGGTTCAATCCCGAAGACCTAAAACGCGCCTCCTGACCTTGTTCTTACGCGGGATGGGTCTGATCCCACTGCTGGTAATCTCCGCAATCCTTGCGCAAACTCTTCAAAGCTCCCCAACCGGAACAGCCGCCGGCACCGCGCCCGCCACTCCGGTACAAACCGCACAAAATGGTCCCATCGCGATTGTTTCAACGGACATCGGCAATCTGGCCAAGGCTGCAACCGTCACCGGCGCGGTCGAGGTCACGAGCGGCGCAGCCATCATTGCCGCCGGCGGCTCCATCACCTCGGCCGGCCAAACCACGCGCGTCATTCTGCCCCATCGCGGTGAGCTTCTGGTCTGTGCCTCAACGACGATCAACCTTGCCGCCGATACGAGTGCCGACACCAGCCGGCGCCCCGGCCTGCTCATGGCCATGGATCACGGCGCCATCGAGATGAGTTACGCTGCCGGCGCAGCCACGGCCCACAATGCCGATATTCTTCAAACGCCCGATTTCAGAATCCTGTTTGGTGGTCCCGGCTCGTCGGACGTGAAGGTGCGCCTCGGCCGGCAGGGTGATACCTGCGTCGACAACTCAGGCGAAAATGCGCCCTACGTGCTCGTTTCCAGCGTTTTTGAAGGCGGCGTCTATCGCGTCCAACCCGGTCAGCGGGTGATGTTTCAGCACGGCAGTCTGCACGAGGTCGTGGATCAGGAGAAGGAGTCCTGCGGTTGCCCGCCCGGCGCGCCCCAGGGCAACGAGTTCCCGCTCGCCCAGAGCGAGGGCCTTGCGCCCATGCCAAACCCGGAACCCGCCGTGGACCAGGATGCTTCGAACACATTGCCAACCAAGCCGCTAATGTACAAGGGTGCCGACCACGTGCCGCAACCGGCAGCCGCCTCCGCTGGACCGGCGGAAAGCACCGCTGCAAATTCTCCCGTTCCTAATCCTGCGGTCCACAAAAAACCAGGATTTTTCGCTAAGGTGGGTCACTTCTTCCGCCGCATCTTCGGCGCAGAGAAGAGTTAGTTTGAAATTGCCCGGATGATGCTTGACGTGATCGAAGTCCCGCCCGGCGCAACCGGCGCACGTAACGACTGCAACCACCCGGCTGAGAGCCAGGAGTGAGGAATCGAGAACTCCGACCATCCGCAATCCAGGCAGACACGCACATCCGGGGAAGGCGTCATCGGGGGATGGCTCAACGTGCGGGGACTGTTGCGATACAGGCGAATTTCCGCCGGAATAATCGAAATCGAGCCAGAGTGGCACTTTGGACAGGCCATTGATTCACCTCAAAAACAAAAAACAACCGACCTTGGGGAAATCAATAGTAATTTGATCCCGATCACGTTTTCAACAAAAAATCCACAGGTCTGCGCGTAACACGAAAGTAACTTCGATCTGGCAAATTAGTAACTTCATGTCATGAAAATCTGAGCAATTTAGATCCACGTAGAGAACTCTGCCTCGAACCGCCAGTCCTTAACAGACTTCCAAAAAGCTCAACGCGGAAGGCAGGCCGGGGTTTTAACCCCGGCCTGAATTGCACGGAATCGTCTGCGGCCTTCAGGCACTAACTCGCTCTTTTTGAGCGCGTTCGCCTCTTGTTCTCTCTTGTTCCGCAGCCTGTGAAGAAAGCCTCAGTGGCCGCTTCCCACACCCCACTGGATCCGCAATCCAGTCCGAAAGTTCACCGGCAGGCTCGGATAGCCGATCGGCGCAATGTGCTGTTGGCTCAGCAGGTTCTCCCCCTGGATATAGATGCCGAGCCAGGGGAGTAACTGGTAGCTCCCGCCCAGGTCGAGCTTGGCATAGCCATGATCCAGATTACGGTTCGGCAACAAAAGGCTGTTCCCCCCGTCGGCGTCCGCATATTCCAGGTAGGTTGAGTCGTCGCTGCGGCTGGCAAAGGCCGCGGTGAAGACGCCTGTCAGCTTTTGATGGGCGTAGCTCGCAGTCAGGAACCCCGAGTGCGGCGGACGCCGGAAGGGTCGAGCTCCCACAAGCGGCGAGATGGCGCCGATGGGAATTCCGTCGTAGGTCGGCGCATCCCCCCCCAACAGCGCCTCGTTGTCGCTGTCGAAGGAGCGCTGCACCACTCCGTCGAGGTAGGTGTAGCCGCCCCGCATAAAGAAGGATCGTCCAATTCCGCCTTCGACCGTGGTCTCAATCCCTTGTGTGCGGAAGGCCTCGGTATTTACCGTCAAGCCGTAGTCGTCGGTGTAGTAGTAGCCAAGCGCCGTCTCGAGCGCCTGTTTCTCGGCCGCGGTCAGTCCCGGAATCACATTGGGCAGCAGCACTCCGCCCACGTACTCGATCTCCCTGCCAAATTGATTGTGAAAGTAGCTGGCGCGGAAGACGATTCGGTCGCTCAAAAAACCCTGCTCCATGCCCCCTTCATAGGTGCGCACGCTGGGTGCGGCCAAGGGAGAAATGTTCAGTTCCGTCGCAACGGATTGGTACCCGTTGCTGACAAGAAATTGGTAGAGTGATCCGAACTGATCCGTCAGAGCCGGTTCGCGCACGGCATCGCCAAAATTGAAAAGAATCCGTGTGCCGGTGAAGATTCCCTTGCGCGGCCGCACCGCATAATACGAAATCCCCGCGCGCGGCGAAGTCTCGGTTCCAAAGAGAGAGTAGCGTTCCAGGCTTCCGCCAAGCGTATAGAAAAACCGGCTTTTGAAATCCCCATTCACCGCCGCCAGGTAGTCGTAATTCGTGCGCTGGGCCACCTCATGCGTTCCGTAGCTGGGCACATTCTCAAGTCCGCGCTCGTTCTCAAAGTGGAACCCGGCCATCCCCGTCAAATGCGGCGTAAAGCTGTAGGTGCCTTGGTAAGAGACCTGGTCGCGATTCGACGCAAGCTGATATTGATACGGATACGTTTGCGCGTAGTCGAGCACCGCCTGTCCCATGACCGAGTACCCGTTTGCTCCGGTGATCGTAACCCCTTGTCCAAGGCTGTCCCCGTGCGCATCGTAGGACCCGTTCCCGTCTTGTTGCCAAAGGCTATACTGCTCCCGTTTGCGGGTCAGGCCGTAACGCACGCCTTGATGGAACGCGGCCGTCGTTTGATTGTCGGCCGATCCGCTCACGTAAAGGTCCTGGTCTTTCTCCGTAGCGTCATCAGCCACGTGATAGAAGTCCCAGGCGTTGGGAACTCCCGTTGCACTCACTCCATAGTGAAGCGTGGCGCGAATTTGCGTGTTGCCGCTCGGCTGCCAGCCGATGTTGGCCGTCGTTGCGGCCACGTGGTACTCGTCCATCGGCAAATCGTTTGCCGTTTGCAGCCAACTGAATGCGCCCAGGTAATCGATCTTGTTGTGCGCGCCGGCCACCTCGAGCTGCTCGCGCGACGTGTTCAAGTTTCCCGCGTCGCCCTCAAACAGAAGGGAAGGGAAGTTGGTGGTCCCATGCTGCGTGGTCAGGCTCACAACACCGCTGTCCGCGTCTGCACCATACAAATTCGAATTTGGTCCGCGATAAACCTCGGCGCTCTCCACCGCGGTCGTCGAAAGTGGTCCGAAATCGAATCGTCCACCCATATCGCCGGCGCTCACACCGTCGATCAGAATCTTGTTCGCGTCCGAATTGCCGCCACGCACAAAAAGCGAAGTCTGCGCGCCGCGCTGGCCCTCCTGCACCACAACCGTGCCGGGCATCAACCGCAACGCGCTCACCAGGTCGTCGCGCAACGCCAGGTCCATCGGCTCCAGCACGCTCGTCGCCGCGCTGGTTTGGGATTGCGGCGTGGGCGTTCCGTTCGCCGTCACCACGATCGACTCGCGCACCCACTCCGGCTCCAGCACCACGTTGCGCTCGATCGAGTCCAGTTGCCCGGCATAGAAATCAGGAGTCTGCAACTGACGAAAGCTCTTCGCCGACACCACCAGAAAAAATCGGCCGCTGCCGCCGGTCAGGATTTCAAAACTTCCATCGGCCGTTGAAACCGCCGCGGCCACCACTTTTCCATTGCTCAACAGAGACACCTTCGCGCCCGTCACCTTGGCGCCGCTCCTGTCGGTCACCACGCCGCGGATCGAAGCAGCGTGACTCGCTGTGCTCAAAAGCAGAATTAGGATTGCGGCGAACGCATACGCAAAACCGCGCCCTTGGCAGGCGCGCGAAGACAAGAATGCAGACATGATGGCTCCTTCGTCCCCCTCGGAACGTGAAAGCGGTTCAAGTCGCTGGGACCGGTCTCCTGACTTGCGCCTTCTCATGCCACCTTCCCAAAGACCGGCGTTGGGCCCGTCTCCAGTGGTTTCCTCGGCTCCCCGCGAACTGCGGAAGAACCCTGGCTGAAATCCTGCCTTCAACCAACGAAAGGATCGACGGTGGCTGAGGCAGGGGCGCTCACAGTTGCGGGGCAGTAGCGGAGTTTCACCGCCTTCCCGAGCATCCTGGCGATTGTGGGTTGAACTAAGCCGTTCATCTCTGAGCGGCGGTGACGCCATGGAACGAACTTCCATGACATCAACTTTTATAGCCGCAAACCAGCGCGAAGTCAATCACTCGATCTCAGCCCTCAATCTGCACCTGGCAATGAGGATCAAAGCTGAATTGAATCAGGCTTCAGTGGTGACCCCGGGCTGATTCGAACAGCCGACACGCAGTTTAGGAAACTGCTGCTCTATCCATCTGAGCTACGGGGCCACTTTTTGAATCAATAAGGCGCAAGGCCCACTTCACCCACAAACCCCGCAGAGATCAAATTGAGACCCGTTGGGGCGCAAAGATCGTGGGCCCGAGTGAGGCAAGCCATGTTCCCAAGATACCAGCGTGGGAGCATCCGGCGCGAGCAGGAAGTGGCGGCAAGCACATCTCACAGCAAGACCCCTCCTCCTCCGCGCAGCGATTCATCCTCGTCACTCTCCGAGACCAGTTTGTCTGTGAAGCCTGAATCTGGCGGGTGGTCTGCTTTTACCCCGCCGCAAACCGGCGCTCACGCGCCGGCTTGCGGTCTATTTTTGCTTCGCCGCGTACAATGCAGAAGTTTCCTGTGCACCTCTATTCAACGGCGCATGAGTAGTTCGACACGCGATCGCGGCAACGCGATCGCAGCAATCTGAACTGAGGGGTTGAGGAAAGCGACGCTATCAGGAAGCACCCGCGCATGCGGGCGTTTGAGGAGGGATTCATGAACAGACGGCAATTCGGCAAACTCGGCTTGATGGGCGCTCTTGCCGGCGCGGTCAAGCCCGCAAACGCAACCGCAAAGCATGCGCAGCGGCAGGCTAACGAGACCGCGAGGCCCTATGATCCGTCCGTCATGTCGATACAGCGTCACATCTCGCCGGAGTGGTTTGACGATGCCAAGTTTGGTATGTTCATCGATTTCGGCCTGTATTCAGTTGCGGGATATGCGCCCAGGAAGGAAAAAGGGGCGATGTATCCGGACTGGTATCTCCTCAATATGTATAACGATCCGGCCACGGTGAAGTATCACCAGGAGACGTGGGGGGCGAACTTCCAGCGCGACGACTTTATTCCCTTGTTCAAGGCGAATAACTTTGACCCCGAGTTTCTGAGCAAAACCGCGGCCGACGCGGGGATGCGCTATGTGGTGCCGTTCTGCAAGCACCATGACGGCTTCTGTTTGTGGCCGAGCAGTTATACCCGGCGCAACGCCCTCGCCATGGGGCCGAAGAGAGATCTGATTGGGCCGCTCAAGGAGGCATGCCGCAAGCGGAACCTGAAATTCGGCTTCTATTTCTCGCTTGAAGAGTGGGAGTATCCGATTCTCGAAAACGGCAAAGAGGTGGTCCGCGTCTGGGGCGAGTCGAGCTGGGCCCCTTATCAAGGAGCCACCCACGAGATCGTTCCCTATGACCCCAAAGTGATCGACAAAAGGATCACGGGAAAGATTCCCGTCAAGGATTTCTTCGGGGATTACATTATTCCGCAGGCCAAGGAGTTCATTGATCTGTACGACCCCGACATTCTCTGGTTCGACGGAGATTGGGACACGGACATCCGGGAGACGAGATCGCCGGAGATCGTCAGTTACTTTTACAACAAGGCGGCGGGACGCAAGCTGGTGGCGGCCAATGACCGGATGGGTGCTGGCACGCGCTCAGACCTCGGGGATTTCTTCTGCAGCGAATACGGCTCGATCAGCGACCTCCAGCAGCGCCTGGTCCACAAGTGGGAAGAGAACCGGGGCATCAGCCAGTCCTTCGGGTACAACTGGCAGGACACGGACACGAATGTTCTAACCTTGCTGGACTTCATTGAAATGCTGGCGCGGATCGTCAGCGAAGGCGGAAATCTGCTGCTGATCGTGAATCTGGACGGAACGGGGAAGATGCCGGATTACATTCTCGCGCGCCTGTCCGATGTCGGAAAGTGGCTGAAGATGAATGGCGAGGCTATCTACGGGACGCGGCCCTGGATCGTCGCCGGCCAGATGGACGGTACGCGCTTTACACAGAGCAAGGACCGGCGGTATCTGTACGCCATCCACAAGGGATGGCCGGGGAACGGTACGGTGACGATTGAGCACCTGATCCTGAATGACCCTGCACGAATCCGGCTCCTTGGCGCCGATCAGGATCTGAAGTGGACACGCAAGGATTGCACCGGGAGCGTTGTGATCCAAGTGCCGCAAGCCCTGCGCCCGGCGGTCGACACCAATGCCATCGTTCTCCGCATTGAACTCACCGATTGAGTTCCAAGGCATCCTGCCGGCAAAACGCAACGAGAGCGACGGATTGATGGACTGATGGACTGATGGATTGCTGGATAGAAATCAGTTCGCGAGGATGCGGCTGATAGGAAGCAGGTGATCTTCCTCTGGAGTGAGGGAGAGGCAAAACTCCCCGCCAGGGGAGCGATTCGATCCCCCGATCCCCTTGCGAGTATGTCTGATTTCGAGACTGGCTTACCATATATTGTTATCAATCACTTGGCGGATGGGTGGCTACTTTTTGCGCTAATTGGAATCGCCTTCTTGTCGTAATGGCTCATGGCTGCAGCAATGGCCGCAATCTACCCCCTTCTACGCTGAGAAAAGGGTTGACCATTATATGCCATTGGCATATAGTTTTTCTATGCAAACGGTGGTCGAAACCCCGATGTTCCTGAGAGCCGCCGAAGCCATCTATAACGAAGCGGACCGGGAAGAAATCGTGCGAACCATCGCCGCTTACCCGGAGGCCGGAGACTTGATGCCCGGCACAGGAGGGTATCGCAAGCTGCGCTTTGCACGTTCCGGCATGGGAAAACGCGGCGGCGCACGAGTCGT
>Ga0181520_10002768_pt1 | contig 31964 bp, 30 predicted proteins | sample PEATcosm2014_Bin_29_FD_132451 | JGI IMG/M metagenome (GOLD analysis project Ga0181520, IMG submission 132451) | Peatland microbial communities from MTU Mesocosm Facility, Houghton, MI, USA - PEATcosm2014_Bin02_30_metaG | ecosystem: Environmental > Terrestrial > Soil > Wetlands > Peat | place...
AAACTTAACGGTTTTGCTTCTCTGCAGTTTACAATCGCTGATCCTAAACTTTGGCCGACGGAAATTTCCGGAATTAAACTCCCTAAGCAGGAGCCAAAAAGGTAACGCTAGCCTCCTTGTATACGGTGGGACAATTCTGAATGGAGTTTGACCGGGTGTGGCCGGTTAGAGGATCTGCAATTAGAAGCCCGGCGGCGGCCCCATCGCGACGACAGCGAGTTGGATTCGCTGAGTTAGAGCTTCGTCATCGCTTAGAGGCTGGCCATTCTTCAGCACGGCCGATCCATCAGGAGCGATGGTAAACGAGGCTTCGGGCAGGTCGCCGTGTCCCGTTTCTTCCATAGTGAAGCGGGCCGCGGAATACGCCGCATTCAGTCCGTCGCAGATTACCCTACGGCCTTCGCTGGTGAAAAGTTCCATTGAGCCTCCTAATGCCGTTTAGACTGTATTGTTTATATCAAATTCCAGAGAGAGAGTCAAGAGGGCAAAATTAAAAACCCGCCTTTTGGGGCGGGTTTGGATAATGCCCTAATTGTTGTTTTTAACCCTCACCCTGACCCTCCCCCAGAGGGGGAGGGGGAAAGGCAGTTATGCCGGAACCCTTCGACTTCGCTTGAGGATGCCTGCTTAGGCAGGCACTAAGATTTTTTCCAGGCGATGGAGGTTAAAGGAAATTTTATCGCTTTTGACATCGGCGTTTATTTTGGCGCCGTCGGGAGTGAGGCCGGAGACGATTTTTTCGGCCAGGGGATCCTCAATTAAAGTTTGGATGTTTTTGCGCACAAAGCGCGCGCCTTGGGCCGGGTCAAAGCTTTTATCGGCAACGAATTTAATTACGGCGGGGGAGACCTTGAGCTGGATATTTTGTTCAAGCAAACGGATTTGCAGTTGCGCGATTTGCAGTTGGGTTATCGCCTTTAATTCGTTAAAGCCCAGCGGGCGGAAAACAATTATTTTGTCTATGCGGTTTAAAAATTCCGGACGAAATTCTTTTTTTAATTCTTCGGTAATGCTTTCTTTAATATTTTCGTATTCTTTTTCCAGCCTGGTTTTTTGGTCCACCTTTTCCGTCTTATCGGCAAAACCGATTTTAGCCGCCTGGTTGGTCAGTTCCTGCATCCCCAAATTGGAAGTCATAATTACCACAGTGTTGCGGAAAGAAACTTTTTTGCCTTCGGAATCCGTTAGCTGGCCGTCTTCCAAAATCTGCAAAAAAATGTTGAACACGTCCGGGTTGGCTTTTTCAATTTCATCAAACAAAACCACTGAATAAGGCTTGCGCCGCACGGCCTCTGTTAACCTGCCGCCTTCGCCGTAGCCCACGTAGCCGGCCGGCGCGCCAATTAAACGCGCCACATTGTGACGTTCCATAAACTCCGACATATCCACCCGAATAAGCGCGTCTTCATCTTCAAAAATCTCCGCGGCCAAAACTTTGGCGGTTTCGGTTTTTCCCACGCCGGTTGGGCCTAAAAATATAAACGAGCCTAAGGGGCGCTTTGGGTCGCCAATGCCGGCGCGCGAGCGGCGGATAGCTTTGGCAATTTCTTCCACAGCCTCGTTTTGCCCCACAACTTTGGCTTTCAGGATTTTTTCCAAAGCCGAAAGTTTGCTGATTTCGGTTTTGGCCAAACGGGCCAGTGGAATTTTGGTCATCATGGAAACGGTGTGGGCAATATCCTCGGAGACAATCACGTGCGTGGGAGTTTTTTCTTCCGCGGCCAAACCTTTGGACAACTGCTCTTTTTGCTTGAGCAGTTTTTCTTCCTGGCTCCTTAAATGCAAAGCCGTGGTAAAATCCTGGCTAAGCACCGCTTTGGTTTTTTCCTCTTCCAACGCGCTTAAATCCGCCTCAATTTTTTTGGTGGCGCGCAGAAGTTTACTGTTGGAATTGATGGAGCGTAAAAATGCCGCGGTTTCATCAATCAAATCCACTGCCTTGTCGGGCAGGTACCGGTCCTGGATATAGCGGGACGAAAGTTCCACCGCGGATTTTATGGCCTCGTCGGTAATAGTAACGTTGTGGTGTTTTTCGTAATTCTGGCGAAGTCCCTGGAGTATGGCGACGGTTTCTTCCTTGCTCGGTTCGTCTACAATAATTGGCTGGAAACGCCGCTCCAAGGCCGCGTCCTTTTCTATGTATTCTTTGTATTCTTTTAAGGTGGTGGCGCCGATGGCTTTTAGCTCGCCGCGGGCCAAAGCGGGTTTTAAAATATTGGCCGCGTCAAGCGAACCTGTGGTGGCGCCGGCGCCGACCATGGTGTGAAGCTCATCTATAAATAAAATCACATTTTTGTCGTTTTTAACTTCGTCTATAATTTGTTTTAAGCGGTTTTCAAATTCGCCGCGGAACATACTGCCGGCCACAATCAACGCCAAGTCCAAAGCGAGAATTTTTTTATCCAGCAAAGAGTCCGGCACTTCGCGTTTGGTTATGGCCAAAGCCAAACCTTCCACAATGGCGGTTTTGCCCACGCCGGCTTCGCCGATTAAAATTGGATTGTTTTTGGTGCGGCGGTTTAAAATGCTGACCAGGCGTTCGATTTCGGTTTTTCTGCCGATAACCGGGTCAACCAGGCCGTCTTTGGCTTTTTTGGTGAGATCGGTGGTGAAAAATTCCAAAAGCCCGGCTTTTTTGGCGTCCGGCATTTTAAGTCCCGGTCCGGAGCTTGGCCCATCAAACGGATGGCCTCCGGGATTTTCCGCCCCAACCGGCATTTCCGGAAATTTGGAAATATTTTCAAAAACATTGGTAAGGTTTTGCTCCAGTTCGTTTATATCAATGCCGAGTTTGGATAAAATAACTTTGGCTTTATTTTGCGGCACCGTCAACAAACCGAACAAAAAATGCTCGGTGCCGATGAACTGGTAGCCGTATTGGCTGGCCACTATCGCCGATTTTTCTATAACCGATTTTAAATTTTCGGAAAGCACTGGTTTCCACGCGCTGACCGTGTTGTTGCTGTTGACCAAAACCAATTCGCGCTTAACGATTTCCGGCGAAAGCTTGGTTTTAGTTAAAATTTCCGCGGCAAAGGAGCTTTTCTCGGAAATGACGCCGTACAAAAGATGCTCCGTGCCAATGTGGTCGTGCTTGAGCTCTTCGCTGGCCAACTGCGCCATAATGAGGGCATTTTTGGCGCGGGAGGAGAGGCGCTCTAAAATGTAGGTAAAGTTTGTCATATGATTTTGGCGGTAGATTAATTTGCGGCTGCCTCTATATATAATACGATGAAATGCCTAAAAAGTGTCAATTTGCTATACTTAATTATGTCATAGATTGATATTATAGCAAAATTAGCACTCGTGTCAAGGGAGTGATAACTCCTTCTACGAAATACGAAAGAATACTAAAAGTACGAAATACTAAAAATACGAAACCGCAGGGTTCTCATTAAGTTTCGTATTTAGTATCTTTAGTAATTTTTAGTATTTAGTAGAAGCCTATGGCATTTTATAAGAAAAGCAAAACCAAGGAACCGGAAAATACAAATAAAGCATATGAGTATGCCGTGTTTTTGCTGTCTTTGCAATTGCGTACGGTCGGGGAAATTAGGCAGAAGATGGAAGGGCGCGGCTATACATCAGCCGTGATAGAAAATACTATTGACGAGCTTCATCGGCAAAAATATTTGGACGACGAACGCTACGCCGAAGTTTTTTTGGACAACTTGAAGCAATATAAAAATTTGGGATATTACGGCATAAAAAGAAAATTTATGGCCAAAAAATTGCCGTCAGGTATCATAGGCAAAATCTTGGATGAAGGTTTGTCCGTTGAAGACGAGTTGAAAATCGCAAAAAGATATCTCAAAAAGGAACTTCCTTCCGGCGTCATTCTGAGTCCGAGTGCATCCGAGGACGAAGAATCTCTTACCTATGTTAGGAGATCCTTCGCCGGCGCTCAGGATGACGCCGAAATTGCAAAACAAAAAATAGTGGCCAAACTAAAAAGCCGCGGTTTCCGCGGCGAGGTGATTGCAAGGCTGGTGTTTTAATGTTCGTAGGGGCGGGTTTGAAACCCGCCCAGTATTTGTATATTTTTAGGATTTTCCTCATCCAGTTCCCATTGTTTGGGATTATTTCGGATGTATTCCCGAATTCGGTTTAGATCGGCGTCGTCGCGGATAATGTGGTCATAATACGACCGTTGCCAAGAAAAATGTGATTGTTTTAAATCGTTAATTTTTCTTGAAGAAAAGGTTTTGAATCCGCGAATTATTTCGGGTAATCCGTGTGTCTTTGTAGGGGAGGGTTTGAAACCCTCCCCTACGGGTTCAATGATTAAAATTCCGTGGAAATGGTTTGGCATCACGGTATGCTCGTCCAATTTTGAATTTTGATAATGATTCGGTAAATCAAACCAACATTTTTGGACAATTTTACCCAAGTCATTTAAGACCATTTCCCCATTTACAACTTCGCCAAAACGACAAAGCCTGTCTTCAACGCAAATTGTAACAAAATAATAACCGGCTTTGGAATAATCAAAGGTTTTTAACCTATTTTGTTTTCTTTCGAGCATAAAAAAAGAACGGATATTTCCGCCCCTCGTAGGGATCTCGCGTAGGGACAGGTTTTAAACCTGTCCCTACAAGAATAATCTTTTAAAATTTACAAATTCATCGCCCTTAACCTCTTAACCCTGTCCGCGATCGGCGGGTGGGTGTTAAACAGGCCGGCGAGCCAGCCCCGCGCGCCGTGGTTGCCGGTGGCCTGGGCGGCCATGGGGCCGTTGTCCTGGTGGAACGGGTTGACAATGTATAAATGCGCGGTGGCGTTGTTGGCTTCCGCCAGAGGCGTCGGGTCAACGGAAATTTTTTCCAAAGCCGAGGCCAGGCCTTCGGGATAGCGAGTTAATAATGCGCCGCTGGCGTCAGCCAAATATTCGCGCTGGCGGGAGACAGCCAATTTTATTAGCGTGGCGATAATCGGCGAAAGAATAGCCAGTAAAATTCCGATGCAAAATAATATCAATCCTAAATTCCCGTCGCCCTTACTGCTTCTGCGGCCGCCGCCAAACATACCAAACCTTAAGAACATGTTGCCGAGCAGTGTAATTGTTCCCACCAAAACCACAACCAACGTCATCAGCCTAATATCGTAATTGCCGATGTGCGAAAGTTCGTGCGCCGTAACGCCTTCAAGTTCGGTTTTATCCAGCCGCTGTAAAATTCCGGTTGTGTAGCAAATTACCGCGTGCTTGGGGTCGCGTCCCGTGGCAAAGGCATTGGGCGCGCTGTCTTGTATAATGTAAATCTTTGGCGTCGGAATTCCGGCGGCAATGCAAAGGTTCTCCACTATGCGATAGAGTTCCTGGTTATTCTGCCTGTCCACCGGCTGGGCTTTGGAAACCGCCAGCGTAATTGAATCGGCGTAATAATAAGAAAACAGCGCCGAGCCCAAGCTAAAAATCACCGCGATATATAAAATCGCGTTAGTCTGGTAAACCTGGGCGAACACCCAGCCCAAAATTGTAATCACTATCAAAAAGCTGAATATTAAAACCCAGCTTTCACGCTTGTTTTTATTGATGAGGTCGTAGGTTAACATAGATTATTTCAAGTTGAGGATTTATTTTGATCCTCTAAATTTTTTAGGCCTCTTTTTTGCGTATAAAAAATGTTTTATTTGATTTCCGCTTCTGACCTGCTCACCACCGAACAAATTCTTATTAATAATATCGGCCACTTTTTTTGCTTTGACAGCCTTCCCTCTTTGATTTTCCGGTTGGACTATAAGCTCGTTGATTAAAGTTTTTTCTTCATCAGAAAAGGGCCTAAATCCTCTGGCGGCCACTGCTCGCTTGGCCCACCTTGATTTTTCCTCAAAGGATTTGGCGTGAACTCCAACCCTTTTTTCGTATGTTATTCTGCCGGATTTTTTTGCTATTTCTAACCGCTGTTCCGGAGGTATACCAAACATGCCTTTCTTTTCATCCCGTAAGCGTTGTCCCAATATTTTATGCTGTCTCTTTTGATGTTGAGCGCCGATTATTTTTCTTGCATCAGCGTCAGTAATTAAACCCGGATAATTGTTTGAAGAATCTTTTCCCGATTTATCCTGAAAACCGGTTAATGCATAATATACGGCCGCCGCCGCTACTTTTGGAGTCGTAATTCCATAACGGTTCTGAATGTCGTATTTTGTTGCAAGCTCGTTTAGCGAAAGGCCATTTACATAGTCGATAGCAATTTCCGGTATATCTAATTGAATTTGTCTCCCAATTTTCACACTAATTATAAAGGCCTTTTTTTGTTCAACGGATAAACCGGTTTTAATATCCGAGTTTTCCAGACTTGGTTCACCTTTGCCTTGGTTTTCCACTCCCAAATTTATTTCCGGTCGCATTTGTAATTTTTAGACATTTAAAATTTTACAGAACCCTTCGACTCGCTACGCTCGCTCAGGGTGAAAGTTTCTAAAAAGAAACTTTCACCGGCTGAGCTTCGGGGCCAGACTCGTCAATCCCAAAGAAATCGCGTTTGGAAAAACCGAACATCGCGGCGAACATATTGCCGGGGAATTGCTGAATTTTGGTGTTAAAGTCGCGGACGTTGCCGTTGTAAAAGCGGCGCGCGGCCTGGATTTTATCTTCGGTGTCGGTTAAATCACTTTGCAACTGCAAAAAGTTTTGGTTGGCTTTTAAATCCGGATACGCTTCGGCCACGGCAAACAAACTTTTTAAAGTTCCGGACAGTGCGTTTTCTTTGTCCAGCTTATCATCCAATGTGCCGGCGCTCATAGCCGCGGTGCGCGCGGCGGTAACTTTTTCAAACACTCCGGATTCATGCGCGGCATATCCTTGAACCGTGGAAACCAAATTAGGGATTAAATCGTACCTGCGCTTTAACTGCACGTCTATGTCACTCCAGGCTTCGTCCACGCGGTTTTTGGAGCGGACAATGCCGTTGAACATCAGGATTACTATAATCGCCAGGATTATAATAATATAGAGATATATCATATATTTATGAGTTTTCTTGTTAATTTTTCTGGCAGTTAATATTATAGCACAAAAGTTAAATCTTAGTTTTTTTATGCTATTGACGCAAGGTTTTGGTAACGCTATTATACGCAGGAAAGGAGGCCCCATGAAATACATTGTTATGGTGGATCAGGGCGATTCTGTGGCAGAGTTTTATGCAGAATCTCTCAAGCAAATTCTTATCGATCTATCGGTCAAACACGGGGTCAGGGGATGTTGGCTGGATACCGAGGTAAAGTTTTTTGACTCGGTGGACAACGCCTGGGACTTCATCAACGAGCACGCAACCGAGGTGATTGGCGTGATCACCGAAGTCATGATGCTGCCCGGCCGGCTTTTCCCGAACTTCGACGACACGGAGGGCGGAATGAAAACCGGCCTCCGGTTTTATGAGATGCTCTGGCAGCGCTTCCCGCTACTCCAGGTGATTTTCCTGACCTATCTGGATCTTGACTGGGACTGGCTGGAGACGTTGGTTGACGGCTTTCAGTGCATTGCTCTTCAGAAGTACGATACCCCGCCGTTCGACTTTGCCGAGAGCGCGATTCGGTTTTTTCGCCTCGCGCCCGAGGCAGTCAGCGCCGCCGCTTGACCGGCCACCTGTCCTTCCGCTAAACAATCAAAAACGCTGTGCCGCTGCGCGCCCTCTCTGGCGCGTAGCGGCTTTTATTATGTGAAAACTTGGAATATCCGCCGGTTTTGTTTTGGAGGGGAAATGTGGTATAATAGCTACAGAAAATTGATAGAGACACTACGGAAAACTACGGAATTCTGCGGTTGAAACAAAAAATCCGATTAACTTAAATTAAAGCAACCTCTCTGTCGCTCAGATGCATTCGCGACATCTCCCCTCAAAAGGGGAGAAGGGGACAGCCGAAACAAAAATGGACATTTTGGAAAGTTTAAAAAATGGCGCTAATAGGTATATAGATAACCGAGCTTTGGAAGATTTGGAGTTCAGGGTAAAATTGGTTTTAAAAGAGCGCGAGGAGTTAAAAGGTTGGAGCGACAAAGAGCTCAAGCTTGCGACTTTGGCGTTTAAGGATGATTTAAAAAAGGGCAAGCGCCTGGACACTTTGGTGGTCCAGGCTTTTGCAGTGGCCAACGAAGCCGCGCGCCGGGTATTAAAGCAGTCGCCTTTCCCGGTGCAAATTTTGGCCGGGCTGGTTATAAATGAAGGAAAAGTGGCGGAAATGAACGCCGGCGAAGGCAAAACCCTGACCGAAACAATGCCGGTTTACGCCAACGCGCTTATGGGCAACGGAGTCCATTTGATTACAACGAATGATTATCTGGCCGAGCGCGACGCCAAGTGGATGGGCAAACTTTATAATTTTTTGGGGTTAAGCGTGGGGTATGTAACTTCAACAATGGAAAGCGCCGAGCGTCGTAAAGCCTACGCCTGCGACATTACTTACGTAACCAACCAGGAAGTCGGTTTTGATTATTTGCGCGATAATCTGGTTTTTTCCAGAGCGGAAAGAGTTTTGCGCGCCGAGCATCCACTATATTTTGGTATAGTGGATGAAATCGACAGCATTTTAATAGATGAATCGCGGACTCCGCTAATCATCGCCGAACCGGTAAAAGAAGAGCGCCAGTTTTACGATTTGTTCACGAAAATCGCGGAAAAATTAATCGAAGATGAAGACTATAAGGTGGATTACCAGCAAAAACAGGTCAACATGACCGACGCCGGCTTAAACAAGGTGGAAAAACTTTTGGGCAGTTCGGTATTTTCCAAAGACAATCCGATGTACGTGTTTTATTTGGATGTCTGCTTAAAAGCCAAAGTGGTTTTTGAAAAGGACCGCGACTATATTGTAGACAGCGAAGGCGTGGAAATTGTGGACGAATTCACCGGCCGCGTTATGCCGGGCCGGCGCTTTACCGACGGCGTGCACCAGGCCATAGAAGCCAAAGAGCGCGTGAAAGTAAAAGAGGCGGACAAGACCCAGGCCAGCATCACTTTCCAAAATTTTTTTCCGATGTACGAAAAAATTTCCGGCATGAGCGGCACCGTAATGCGCGCGCGCGACGAATTCAGCAAAGTTTACAAGCTGGATGTCATTCAAATTCCGCCCAACCGGCCGTTAATCCGCGTGGACCACGACGACCTGTTTTTTAAAACCCAAAAGGGGAAATTTTTGGGTTTGGTAAAAAAAATAGACGAGATAAGGCGCAAAGGCCAGCCCCTGCTGATTGGCACGCGCAACGTGGAAACCGCTCACGCGGTGGCGGAGATTTTGAATACGGCCGGTTATCCCTTCCAGCTGTTGACCGCGGAAGACCATCGCGCCGAGGCGGAAAAAATCGCCAAAGCCGGACAGGAGGGGATGATAACCGTGGCCACCAATATGGCCGGCCGTGGCACGGACATTTTGCTTGGGCCGGGCGTGCAGGCGTTAGGCGGGCTGTACGTTTTGGGCACGGAGCGGCACGAAAGCCGGCGAATTGACGACCAGCTGGTCGGCCGCAGCGGCCGCCAGGGCGAGCCGGGCGAGACGCAATTTTTAGTTTCCATGGAAGACGAAATAATGCAGCTGTTCGGCAGCGAAAAAATCATCAATACCATGGAAGCCTATGACATTCCCGAGGACGAATATATTTCCGGAAAAAGCCTGAACGAGGCCTTTAAAAAAGCCCAGGATTTTGTGGAAAGCAAAAATTTGGACTCGCGCCTTTATTTGTACAAATATGACAGCGTCACCAAGTTCCAAAGAAAATATATTTACGCGCTCCGCGATTCGCTTTTGGAAAACGAAGCGAACTTTTTGGATTTTTTGAAAAAATCCATTCGCGAAGTTTTGGAGGAGATTTTGAAAATCGGCGACGCCAAGCTGATTGCCGCGGAAATGTTTAAAGTTTTTCACGTGGATGCCAAGTCCGAAGAGATAGAGCGGTCGTTGGGGATAGGCGCCAAAAACAATTCTTTTAATGAATGGCTGAATCCGTTTTACAAGCCGGCCGAACTGCCGACCGGTTTAAACCCGGCGGCGCAAAAGCTTGCAGATGTTTTGGAAGGCCTGGCCTTAAAAATCCAAAAAGAGCCGGAAGTTTACAAGGCGGGGCAGAATTTAATTTTGCAGATTATCGACAATAACTGGAGCAGTCAGCTGGATTTAATGGATTCGCTTAAAGAGGAAGCCGGCCTGTTTTCCTACGCCTCGGAAGATCCCCTCATTGATTATGTCTTAGACGCCCGCAAATTGTTTGAGGCTTTGAAACTGGATATAAAAAAACAATTTTTAACCGCGATTTTTTTGCATTTGGAACAAAAGGGACTTTTAGAATAGAAATTATGAAATAGGGAAATGGAGAAATTGGGGTCAAAATATTTCCTCATTTCCTCATTTCCTCATTTCCTTCCCTATTGCTATCAGGCAGGTTTTTTTATATAATAGTTGCATGTTAACCCGTGACGAAGTCATAAAAATCGCCAAATTAGCGAGGATTGAGCTAACGGACGAGGAAGTGGAAAGGTTTCAAAAACAACTTTCCACGGTTTTGGAATTTGTCGATGAATTAAAAAAGGTTGACGTCTCCGGCGTGGACGAGGTTTTTGAGGTTACCGGCTTGATAAATGTCCAGCGGGACGATAAGCCTATTTTGGCGGAGAATCAGCAGGAAATTTTTTCCCAGGCGCCGGAAATGAAGGACGGGTTTTATAAGGTGAAAGCGATTTTATAAATGAATCGAATCTACGAATGGAACGAATCTGCGAATCCCTACGAATAACGAATTCGTACTTCGTAGAGATTCGTTGATTCGTCTGGATTCGTTGATTCGATTGATGCCCTATGGATTTTGCGTATTTATCCCTAACTGAATTACGTAAGCTTCTTGACGAAAAGAAGGTTTCTTCGGTTGAGCTGACGAAGTATTTTTTGGCGCGGATAAAAAAAAGCGATTTAAACGCTTTTATCACGGTTTGTGAACAAGAAGCTTTGGCCGAAGCCAAAAAAGCGGATGATTTTATCGCTAGCCCGGGCGAGAATCCGTTTTTGTGCGGTATCCCTTACGCGGCTAAAGATATGTTCTGTACAAAGGGCATTAGAACAACGGCTGCCTCCAAAATTTTGGATAATTACATTCCGCCTTACGACGCGACCGCCATCAAAAAATTAAAAGAGCAGAAAGCCGTTCTCGTCGGCAAAACAAACCAGGACCAATTTGCGCACGGCTCCAGCGGCGAGAGCTCGGCTTACGGATTTACCAAAAATCCTTGGGACAAAACCAGGACGCCGGCAGGCTCATCGTCCGGCAGCGGCGCCGCGGTGTCGGCCGGGCTTATTCCGTTCGCGTTGGGGACGGACACTGGCGGAAGCATCCGCGGCCCGGCAAGCATGTGCGGCATTACCGGCTACAAACCAACCTACGGCCGCGTTTCGCGCTACGGTGTTATTTCCATGGCGTCCAGCATGGACACCCAGGGTTTTTTATGCCTGTCCGCGGAAGACACGGCTCACATCGCGAAATATATTTCCGGATTTGACGAAAGGGATTCCACAACGGGAGCGACCCAAGTGCCGGATTACGGCAAAAATTTATCTTCAAATTTAAAAGGAATAAAAGTCGGCATCCCCAAAGAATATTTTTTGCAGGGGATGGAACCGGAAGTGGAAAAACGGGTGCGCGAGGCTATTAAAGAAGTTGAAAGCCTCGGAGCGCAAATTATAGAAGTCAGTTTGCCGAACACCCATTACGGGCAAATGGTTTACGCGATAATTTGTCCTTCGGAAATTTCTTCCAATTTGGCAAAATACGACGGCATCCGTTTTGGCCACTCCACAAAAAATGCCAAAGATTTGATGGAGGTTTACACTAAATCGCGCGCCGAAGGTTTTGGCGACGAAGCCAAACGCCGCATATTGACCGGCACATACGTTTTGTCAGCGGGATATTATGACGCGTATTATAAGCGGGCGCAAAAAGTCCGCCGCCTGCTGGTTAACGAATTTGCCGAAGTGTTTAAAAAAGTTGATGTCTTGCTTACGCCGACCCAGCCCAATGTGGCTCCCAAATCCGGCATTGCCCAAGACGATCCGATTTTTGCCTACATTGCCGACCGTTTGGCGGTCAACTGCAATTTAGCCGGCCTGCCGGCAATATCCGTCCCGTGCGGTTTTGCCCGCCCGTCGCAGTCTCCCTCTCCTTCCCGAAGGTCCGACGAAGCCTTGGCGAAGTTGGATGAGGAGAGGTTGGATTTGCCTTCTATGGACGGCCTTCCGGTCGGTTTGCAAATTATCGGCCCGCAATGGGGCGAGCAGAAAATTTTTAACGTCGGCTACGCGTACCAGCAGGTTACGGACTGGCACCTTAAGCATCCGAACATGTAAATATGGAAAAAGATTTTAAAAGTTGGATGGGACTAAAGGAAAAATTAGACAACCTTCCCACAGAAGTGCTGTTTAATGAAGGTGAAATTTGGTGGGCGGCCATCGGGTGCAATGTCGGTGAGGAATCAAACGGAAAAGGCAATAGATTTTCCCGTCCGGTAATAGTTTTTAGAAAATTGACCAGGCATTCTTTTTATGGGATACCACTAACTTCTAAATTAAAAGAAGGCAGTTGGTATGTGCCGTTTAAGCAGGAAGGAAAAGAGAATCGAGCCGTGTTAAGCCAAATGCGGATTTTTGACAGTCGAAGAATTTTTACTAAATTGGGAACTATGGACGGAGAAGATTGGGAGAGGCTCAAGCAGAAATTTAAGGAATTTTTTACATAAAAAATATGCCCCTGGCTTTCGCCAGGGGAACGTGGCAAAATCCCAAATGTATTATTATAATATATCATGATGAAGAATTTGTCAAGGTCAAAATTTTGCCTTATTCTTAAGTCAATGGAGGGAGCAGAAAATTTTTAACGTCGGCTACGCGTACCAGCAGGTTACGGACTGGCATACCAAGCATCCTAGCGTATAAGCATTTAAACATTTAAGCATCCGTGTCATTGCGAGGGAGTGCATCCGACCGAAGCAGTCTTATCACGGAATAGATTGCCGCGTCGGCCGGACAAAGCCTCGGCCTCCTCGCAATGACACATAAAGTGTAACGTGGCGATATATTGAAAAATATGAAAAAAATACTATCTTCAATTTTGTGGTATGTAGCAATGCAAGTGATTGTGATTGTTCCATTTGCATTGCTTGTCCTTGACAACGCGGGCAGGGTCAGTTGGATTGTTGGCCAAGCGGAGTTTATAGTTGGTTCAGTTTTGGGTATTTTCATTTACCGCTATTTAATTAGAAAGGCCGCTGGAGAAAAGCAAGAAGATTATATGGTGACATATAAGAATGAAAGGAAATTTTCTTTAGTCAGCGCGATTTTTTTTCTCGTGTTAGGTTTAATGGGTTTTTTCCTTTTGAATTATTGGGATTGGGCTTTGGGGTTAATAATAATTTCAGCCATTTTAATTTTCGATGTATCGATTATGGTATTTTTTGCGGGAAGTTTGAGAAAACGCACGCAGAGCACCAAGCCAACCTTTGTTTTAATCATGGATGTTTTATCACGATCCGCGCAGGGATAATAAGTTGAATAAGAAATTTTTATTTTATGAAATCATTTCCATCATCAACCGAATACAAACCCGTTATCGGCTTTGAAATTCATGTAGAACTTGCTACTAAGAGCAAGATGTTTTCTCCTGCGCCGAATAATCCGGATGAGAAGACGCCGAATGTAAATATAGATGAAATTGTCACGGCACAGCCGGGGACTTTGCCGGTGGCGAATAAAGAGGCGATAAGATTGGCCGCGATGGTGGGGCTGGCTTTAAACTGCACAATTGATGAGTGGTCCAAGTTTGACCGCAAGCATTATTTTTATCCGGATTTGCCCAAGGGCTATCAAATTTCACAATATGACAAGCCAATTTCAAGAGAGGGATATTTGGATATTGAAATGCCGATGAACCCTCACCCCGACCCTCTCCCAAAGGGAGAGGGAGAAAAACACATCAAGCGCATCGGAATTACCCGCGCTCATTTGGAAGAAGACGCCGGGAAAAATATCCATCCCGAAGGGTTGTCTTATTCATTGGTAGATTATAACCGCGCCGGTTGCGCTCTTTTGGAAATTGTCACGGAGCCGGAAATAGAAAGTGGTGAAGAAGCGCATATATTTTTGCAGGAGTTGAGGAACATTGTCCGCTATCTTGGCGCGTCCGATTGTGATATGGAAAAGGGGACTATGCGCTGTGAGCCTAACATTTCCGTGCGCAAGCCCGGCGAAACCGGCTTACCAAATTATAAAGTGGAAGTCAAAAATATCAATTCCTTTAAATTCGCCGAAGCGGCCATTAATTATGAAATCGCCCGGCAGACGGAAATTTTAAAAGAAGGTAAAATCCCCAAACAGGTGACTATGGGATGGAATGAAAAGGACGGCGTGACGGTTGAACAGAGGTCAAAGGAGGAAGCCGATGACTACCGTTATTTTCCAGAACCGGATTTGCCGGTGTTGCAATTTACCAAAGAATATTTGGATAAATTGCGCAACGAGATGCCGGAACTGCCGGCGCAAAAGCGTGCGCGATTTACCCAAGAGTTTAGCTTGCCCACGGCTGACGTGGAAAATTTAATAAACTGGAAAGAGCTGGCCGGGTATTTTGAAGAGGTTGTGAGCGAAATTGACGAATGGATTGAGCAGGAACCCCCCTCTTTATCTAAAGAGGGGGTAGGGGGAGTTCTTGGACGCAACACCCTAATCAAGCAAGCCGCCAATTGGTGCCTGCAGGATTTTTCAGCGATGCTGAACGCGCAATTAATTAATCCTGCCGATTCGCGCGTGGCGCCGGAAAATCTCGCCGAATTAATCAGGCTAATCGGCTCCGGAAAAATTTCCGGTTCGGCCGCTAAAATCGTGTTTAAAGAAATGTTTGAAAAAGGCGGCGAGCCGCTGTCAATCATCGATGATTTGGGTCTGCATCAGGTAAGCGACGAAAGCGCGATTGAATCGGCGATAGGCAAAGTTATATCAGCCAATGCCAAAGCCGTTGCCGACTACAAATCCGGCCAGCAAAAAAGTTTTGGCTTTTTGGTCGGCCAAACAATGAAACAGCTAAAAGGCAAAGGCAACCCGCAGGTGATAAATGAGATTTTGAAAAAGAAGCTAATGTAGCGTGCCGATTTATAGGTATCCTTTTGCACTAGCGTACTAGTACACTAGTGCAACGAAACATGACAACTAAATCTAAAAGCGGCGGAAGATGGGTCTTGCAAGTTACCCTCTCCGGCCGCTTTTTCGTTTTGCCCTCTCATGTCAGGGACTTTCATCTCGCACCCTCCTTGAGTGCTGGTTTTTGTTACTCCCAGGAGCGCGGCGGAACGAGTTCGTGGTGAACTGTCAGCCGTTCTCTGCGACCGATGAGTTGAATAACGTTACCGTCTATGCGGAAGGCGAGCTTATTGTCAGGGCTCGCCGTCATGTTCTTCATGGCTCGCGTGACCATCGACGGCATAAGTTTGAATTCCTTATCACGGCCGTAGCGGCGAACCCAAGGCTCTACCCCGCCTCGTATCATATTGCGGACGTTTTTGGCCGTGTAGGGATTGTGCTGGTCGCCGACAGGTATGCATTCCGCGAAAAGGAATTCAATGGCTATGGCGATGTAGGCGGTAATCTCACCGCGCGCCAGAGTGCGTATGTGTTTGGTTCCCTTCTTTTCCGTAAACCTTGCTTTATGCTTTTTGGCCGAGTTCGGTCTCCGGCGTACGCGTACATATTCAAAGTCAGCTTTTGGCTTGCTTCGAGGAAGGGGATCGCGTACCCGAAACGTTTTAAGCTCTCCCACTCGTTTTTCTCCTTATTAAATTTTGCCTGTTTTTTGGTTGCTGCCCGGTTTACCGAGCAGCCCGACCTGCTCCCGGCGGATCAGGTAGGAAAAGTATCTTATTCTAAAATGGGTAAAATGTCAAAAAAATAGCCGCCAGTCTGGGAGGGGTTGATTTTAGGCATCATATTTATTGATGTACTAGTACGCTAGTGAAACGAAACTTGATAATTTAATATAAAAAAATCAACCGCCGCGGGGGATCTGGCAGAAAAGTTTTCTCTTTCTGCAGTCCCCGCGGCGTTCTGTGCTGTTAATGACGGCTTACCGTCCGACCCGTCTTGGATACTTGTAATGATGCGCCACCGGCGTACCCACAGGTGGGTCGTACCGCCGGCTGTCGGCCGAATCCCCGGTGTACTCCGCCCCTTCGTCGGAAATCCCGGGAATTGGCATTGCCGCGGCCATTGCGAGTTCATGTTTCGCGGTAACAGGCGGATTCCCGCAGACGAACTTGGCGAGTAAAGGGTCAACCTCAGGGCCATCGGGAGCATCGGGATCTCCCGCACGAAGAATGGCATCTTTTAAAGCGTTATCAAAATCTTGGGCCATAAGCCTCCTTCTAGGAGGCAGTATATATCATTTGAGGAATTTTTCAACTGGTTTGATGACTTGATTTGGACTGGCAATCCATCTAATCTTTTTATTTCTTTTCCACCAGGTCATTTGGCGCTTGGTGTATTGTTTGATGGCGGTGAAAAGTTGGTCAAACATTTCATCGTAAGTAATTTTTTTTTGGAGGTAGAGGCTGACGAATTTGTATTCCAGGCCAAAGGATTCCAGGCGGTGCCAGGATAAACCTGTTTTTGGCTTGCGAACCCTCACCCTACCCTCTCCCATAGGGAGAGGGGAATGCAGTTGTCGGACTTCTTTTATCATTCCCGCTTTAAGCCTTTGATTGAGGCGGGTTTTGATTTTGGAGAATAGGACGGACTGCGGGGGATTAATGCCGAGCCATAACATTTTATACGGCGTCATTCTGAGCCCGAGTGCATCCGAGGGCGAAGAATCTCCAACGACTCGATTTTTAAGAGATCCTTCGGATGCACTCAGGATGACGCCGTTTTGAGGCACCGGTTTTCCAGTTGTAATTATAATTTCCAAAGCCCGAATAAGCCGTCTCCTGTTGTGCTTATCAATCGTTTTTGCCCTTTGTGGATCACGAGTGCTTATTCGTGCGAATAAGCACTCGGTGGAAAGTTTTTCCAGTCGGCGGCGAAGCTTGGGGTCGGGTTTAACGTCGGGGAGGCGTTGATTATAAGCCACGGCATCTATCCAGTGCGCCGTGCCGCCGCAAAGTATCGGCAATTTTCCCCGCGCCAAAATATCGGCAATGGTTTTTTTCGCGTCACGCTGGAATAAGGCTGCGGAATATTGTTTTTTTGGATTTACAAAATCGATGCAATAATGGGGAACATTTTTGTAAATGTAAGCAGGAGAAGAAGGAGAGCTTTTTTCTCGGCCGAGAAAAAAGCTCTCCTTCCATTTGCCCTGAACCTTGCCCGTACCTAAATCCATTCCGCGATATATTTGCCGGCTGTCTGCTGAGATAATTTCGCCGTTGTAGCGCTTGGCAAGTTTAACCGCCAGTTCGGATTTGCCGGAGGAGGTTGGACCGACAATAATTAAAAGTTTGTTCATGGTTAAATAGGACGGATAGGACAAATACGACTTATTGGTCGTATAAGCATCCGGTTCATCGCGCGATTATTTTTTTCCCCGCGTGGCTCATCTTTTTCAAACTTGCCCCGTGCAGTTTCATTCTCGGGCGTTTTTTAAGTTCGCGTTTTTTGGCTTTGGTCGTAAATTCATCTGCGATTTTTTTTCTCATATGGGCGTATTTAGGCTTGTATATAAAGTATATCACTATTTTGGGAGGTATTTTATCTTTTTTTGTTTTTTTTTCGGTTTGATGTTATAATTTAAACATTAAAATCGGCAAATTCATTAAGATTTTATGCAAACTTCAGCTCCGGAAAATTGGCGGACTTTTGGGCATCCGAACGTAAAATCCATTTTAAATAAGCAAATTGACGCAAAAAAGTTTCCACACGCTTATTTGTTTTTCGGCCCCGAGGGCGTCGGCAAAAAAACCCTGGCTTTGGAATTTGCGCAGAGGGTTTTGGGCGCGGAAAATTTAAACAATCATCCCGATTTTGCGATTTTGGACCAGCCGGGCGAAATTACAATGGAATTGATTTTGGATTTTATCAGCCGACTCTCCTACAAACCCTTTTTTGGTCAAAAGAAAGTCGCCGTAATCAATAACGCCCAGAATCTGAATCTACAAAGCTCAAATGCCCTTTTAAAAACCCTGGAAGAAGCTTCTCCCAGCACCGTGATAATTTTGATTGCAGACTCCGCCCGTCTTTTGCCGACCATCGTTTCCCGATGCCAGGTTTTAAATTTCAGCGCATTTGGCAAAAACCAGCTGGCCGAGTTTGCCAAAAGCGCGGGTCTAACAATGAACCCGGCCATAGAGGATTTAAGTTTCGGCCGGCCGGCGCGCTTAAAAAAATTGGCAGGGGATAAGGAATTTTTAAGCAATGAGGGAAAAACGGTTGAGCAGTATAAGAGTTTTAAAAAAATGCGGCTTGGGGAAAAACTGATTTCCCTAACCGGCCTGGCGGAACTGGAGACTCAAGATTTGGCAACAAATTTGTTGACCTGGCTTATGTGGCAGAAAGGACGGCTTTCGGAAAACCCCGGAGATTACCCAAAAGTCCGCGCGCTCGGCGAAGGTTTAATGGGTTTAAAGATGAATAAAAATAAAAAATTAATTTTGCAGGGGTTACTATTGCGGATTTAATAATATGATTAAAAGAATGTCCCGCGGAGCGGGATCCCGCTCCGCGGGAAAAAACAAAAAACTTGGTTTATTAATTGGTCTGGTGCTATTGTCCGCCTCATGCAATCCATTTGCCGCGCCGCAGCAGGCCGGTATATATAAAACAGTCAACGGCGGCGCGGACTGGAGGCCGGCGGACGCCTTAAAAACCGGAACCGGAAGCTTGTCTCAAACCTATATTTCCAAATTGGCATTTGATCCGGGTAATAACCAGACGGTTTTTGCCGGCAGTTACAGCGGTGGGTTGTTTAAATCGGGCGATGCCGCCGCGACTTGGTCTAACGTTTTATCAAACATCCAGGTTTACGACTTCGCGATTAATCCGGAAAATTCCAAAATAATTTATGCCGCGGGCTTGTGCGTGGACCACGGCTGTGTGTTAAAAACCACGGACGGTGGGGGTAGCTGGAACGAAGTTTATCACGAAGGCGCCGCTTCCAACCCGGTACGTACGGTCTCCATTAATCCCCAAAATCCCAATCAGATGGCCATTGGCACCACTTTGGGCAGCGTGGTGAAAAGTTCCGATGCGGCCGCGTCCTGGCAGTTGGCCGACAATTTTAACGACCAGGTTAACGAAGTTTTATGGCAGGACAACATTTATGTTTTATTAAAAGACAAGGGGATGTTTAAGAGCACGGATTTGGGAGCCACCTTTACGGAGCTGACGGCGAGCTTAAAAACGTCTTACAGCGTCGGAAGCATTGATTATACAACCAACACTTCGGGAGTGGGAACTTACCATCAGGCTTATGTGGATGCCACCGATCCGAATTTAATTTATTTTACGACTGATGAGGGCCTCTATAAAAGTACGGACGGCGGGCAAACCTGGAAGGCGCAGACGTTGCCGGTTCAGCCGGGCCAAACGGCGGCGCGCGCCGTTTCGGTAGCCAACTCATCGAGCAACATTGTTTATGCCAGCGTCGGCGGCACGGTTTATAAATCCCTGGACGGGGGTCAAACCTGGCAGACGCAGGGCATAGTAACAGCAGGGTTTGTGAATTATATTTTGATAGATCCTTATCTGCCGCAAATAGCTTATACTGGGATATATATTAATCCCAGTAATTAATTAGCATCAATTGAATCCACGAATGGAACGAATCCACGAATCCCTACGAATAACGAATTCGTAGTTCGTAGAGATTCGCAGATTCGTTTGGATTCGTAGATTCGATACATTTATGATAGATCAAATATTGAATTCGAATAAGCAGCATTTTGAAAAAGCGATGGAGCATTTTTTGCACGAACTTTCGGGCGTGCGCACGGGGCGGGCCAATCCGGCTTTACTTAACAGCGTTGTAGTGGAATCGTACGGTGCCAAAATGCCGCTGGAGCACATGGCCTCGGTAACGGTTAGCGATGCCAGGACTTTGGTAATCAGCCCTTGGGACAAAGGCCAAATTTCCGCCATTGAAAAAGGCATTCAGCTGGCTAACTTGGGTTTTAACCCTTCCAATGACGGTGTAGTTATTCGCATAAATTTGCCGGCGCTTAATGAAGAAAGAAGAAAAGAAATGGTTAAGCTCGTGGGCCAGCTCGCGGAAAAAGGGAAAATCGGCATCCGCAACGCGCGCGAAACCGCTCACAAGGAAATGAAGAAAGCCGAGGGCGACGGCAAAATCAGCAAAGACGATTTGCAGGTCGGCCAAAAAAAACTCCAGGAAGTCGTGGATAAATATAACGAAGAAATTAAAAAGCACGCGGAAGCGAAAGAGAAGGAAGTTATGACAGTGTAGCCTTTGGCGTCATCCTGAGCCCGTCATCGGCAAAACAAGCGGGCGAAGGATCTCTTCAAATTTAGAGATTCTTCACTCGGATGCACTCGTTCAGAATGACGCCGTACTTTTGTAGCTAATTTATGCTTATAACTATTATCATTTTCATAATCATCCTCGGCATTCTCGTGTTCGTCCACGAGTTTGGCCATTTTATCGTGGCAAAAAAAAGCGGGATGCAGGTGGAGGAGTTTGGGTTTGGATTTCCGCCACGAATTGCCGGGATACAAAAAGTCAGCGGCAAGTGGCGATGGGTGTGGGGGCATAAAGCGGCGAGCGACCTTAATCAAACTGTTTATTCCATTAATTGGATTCCCCTTGGAGGATTTGTGCGAATTCTTGGGGAGAATAACGACAACGAAGACCGCCCCGGAAGTTTTATCAACAAAGGTTTTTGGCCGCGGTTTTTTACTTTGGTCGCGGGAGTTTTAATGAACGTAATTTTGGCCTGGGTAATTCTTTCGGCCGGTTATATGATAGGTTTGCCCGTGGCAATTGACAGTCTTGCCGATGTTCCGGCGCACGCGACCCTAACCAATCCGCAAACCGCGGTTTTGGATGTTGTGCCAAACCTGCCCGCGGACAAAGCCGGCATCAAGCCGAATGACGTAATTGAGTCGCTAAACGGTAAAACATTCAGTTCCGTTGGCGATTTCCAACAATATATAGACAGCCATGAAGGCCGCGCGATTAATTTCCAAATTCAAAGAGGCGGCCAGCATCTAAATATTCCAATTACCCCGGACGTTAATCCGCCGGCCGGCCAGGGCGCCACGGGCATTGAAATTTCGTTTTTGGGCAGGTTAAAATACACCTGGTATATGGCAATTTGGGAAGGCGGCGCGTCCACGTTCACCGGCATTGCGGGAATTGTTTACGGCCTGTATAGTTTATTTGCCCTGCATTTAGGATTTTCCTCGCTCGGCGGTCCGGTACAAATTGCCAAGCTCACCGGCCAGGTCGCGGGTTTGGGGTTTGTATTTTTGATGCAGTTTACGGCGTTTTTGTCTTTAAATTTAGCCGTACTCAACATCCTTCCTTTTCCGGCACTGGACGGCGGCCGAGTATTATTTTTGTTGATAGAAACCGTCCGCAGAAAACGCAACAACCAAAAAGTTGAACAAATCGTCAATACCGCCGGATTTATATTTTTAATTTTGTTGATGGTGGCGGTCACGGTGCATGATATTATTAGAAAATAATTCATGGCTTATAAAAAAGGCCCCATAAGGACGGAACCTTATAGGGTAATCTTTCCCGTTGGTGATACAATACAATAATATCAAATTATTAATTTTTGTCAAGTATGAGACAATCAAAATATTTTTTGAAGACGTCAAAAACCAAGCCCGCGGAAGACACTTCGGTTAATGCAATTTTGCTGGAGCAGGGCGGGTTTGTGCAAAAGGTGATGGCCGGGGTTTATGATTTTTTGCCGCTGGGGTTGAGGGTATTATCGAAAATTGAAAATATCGTCCGTGAAGAAATGGATAAAATCGGCAGTGAAATGTTTATGCCGGTACTGCACCCCAAAGAGAATTGGGAAAAAACCGGACGCTGGAATTCCCTTGATGTTTTGTTTAAGGTTAAATCCCGGCACGGCAACGAATACGCGCTTGGGCCGACGCACGAGGAAATTATTACGCCCGCGGCTCAATCAATCATCAACAGCTATAAAGATTTGCCTATGGCGGTTTATCAAATCCAAACAAAGTTTCGCGATGAGCCGCGCGCGAAATCCGGATTGCTTAGGGGCCGAGAATTTAGAATGAAGGATTTATACAGCTTCCATGCCACGGCCGAAGATTTGGAAAATTATTATAACAATAAAGCCATGCCGGCTTACCGGGATATTTATAAGCGTCTTGATTTAAACGCGCTTTTAACCGAAGCCAGCGGCGGGACATTTAGCAAATATTCCCACGAGTACCAGGTGGAAACCGAAAATGGCGAGGACATAATTTATATTTGTGAAAAATGCGGATTGGCAAAGAATAAGGAAATTTTTTCTCCCACCCCCCCTAACCCCCCCTCCACCTTCGCTAAAGCTTCGGCGGACAAGTCGGGCAGGGGGGGAGAAATCCTATGCACTAATTGCGGGAAAACTACCTGGCGCGAGGCAAAAGGATCGGAAGTCGGAAATATTTTTAAGCTTCAGGACAAATATTCCAAAGCTTTTAATTTGCAGTATACCGCAAAAGACGGCAGTAAAAAATCCGTGCTTATGGGATGCTACGGGCTGGGCACCACCCGGGTAATGGGCGTGATTGTGGAAAAATTCCATGACGACAAAGGCATAATTTGGCCGGAGGCCGTGGCGCCGTTTAAGGTGCATCTTTTGGCGCTTAACGGCGTGGAAAAACAGGCGGACAAAATTTATCAGCAACTCCTTGATGAAGGCGTTGAGGTACTGTATGATGACAGGGATGTCAGCCCGGGCGTAAAATTCGCGGACTCGGATTTAATCGGCATCCCATATCGTGTTGTGGTTTCAGCAAAAACTTTGGAAAAGGAATCGGTGGAAGTAAAAAAACGGGCGGAAACAGAAGCGGGATTGGTTAAGAAATCAGAATTGGGTTCAGCCCTAAAATAAAAATATCAACACAAACACACAGGCGTCATTCCGAGCGAGTGCATCCGAGCGAGGAATCTCATTAAGAGATCCTTCATCCCTCGGCGGCACTCGGGATTCAGAATGACGCCGCTATAATGTAACTTTGATATAACTTTTCAACTTTCAATAATGTTAGAAAATTTTTACAAAAAATTCAGCAAAGACATCGGCATAGATTTGGGAACGGCCAATACGCTGGTATACGTTAAAGGCAAGGGGATTGTGATTAACGAACCGAGCGTGGTGGCGGTGAATCAACGAACAAAACAAATACTCGCCATCGGCAACGAGGCCAGGCTGATGGTCGGCCGGACGCCGCCGCACATTGTCGCCACCAGGCCGCTGGTTGACGGCGTCATTTCCGATTTTGAAGTTACCGAAGCCATGCTCCGGTATTTTATAGACAAAGTTCACGCGCAAACTTACACTTTTTTGCGCCGCCCGCGCGTGGTCATTGGCATCCCTTCGGGCGTTACCGAAGTGGAGCGCCGCGCTGTGCAGGACGCGGCCATTAACGCCGGCGCCGCCCGCGCCTATCTTATAGAAGAGCCCATGGCCGCGGCCATTGGCGCAAGGTTGAACGTCCAAGACGCATCAGGCTCAATGATTGTAGACATTGGCGGCGGCACCACGGAGATTGCCGTAATTTCTTTGGGCGGGATTGTAATTTCCAAAAGCATCCGCATTGCCGGGCACGAAATGGACGAGAACATTATCCAGTACGCTCGCGACAATTTTAATTTGCTTTTGGGCGAGCGCAGCGCCGAAGACGTGAAAATAAAAATCGGCAGCGCCTACCCGCTCGGCCAGCCGCTTTACGCGCAAATGCGCGGCCGCGACCTGGTTTCCGGCTTGCCCAAAGAAGTTACCATCTCCGACACGCAAGTTCGGGAAGCGCTAATGCACAGTTTGAGAATAATTGTTAACAGTATTAAATCCGTAATAGAGGAAATTCCGCCGGAGCTGATTTCCGATATTTTGGACAAAGGCATAATTATGGCCGGCGGCGGCTCTTTGCTTCGCGGTCTTGATAAATTGGTCCACGAAGTTACGGCTATGCCCGTAAGCATTGCCGAAGACCCGCTTACCTGCGTTGTCCGCGGCGCCGGCGTGGTGGTGGAAGATTTGGAAGTTTTAAAGGATGTCCTGGTGCCCACGGAGTTCGCTAAAATACCTAGATAGAAGCGAAAGTAGACGCGAACACGGTAGCGCGAAAAAAATCGCGAATTCGCGTTTACATTCGCTTGCTGGCTTCGCGTTTACGTTCGCTTCTATAATATGAGATTTATCTACACCAAAGCTTTCGCGATATTCGCGGCTTGCCTTTTAGGGCTCGCGTTTTTGGTATTCTTGCAGGTAAAAGGCTGGCTGGATCCCATAAAGATTGCGTTTTTGGAGGCTCCCCGGCCGGTTGTAGCTTTAATCAGCGGCGTAACTTCTCCGGTAAAGAATTTTTTTCTCACTATTTATCAATTGGATAAAATAAATAAGGAAAACGGCCAGCTTAAAACTCGGGTTTTAGAATTACAGCAGGAGTTGGTGGATGAAAACCAACAGAACTTGGAGAACCAGGCGCTTCGGGCGGAGTTGGGGTTTGCCAAAAATACCGCGCTATCTTTAGCCGCTTGCACAGTGCTGTCGGAAAATCCTTTCGGGCAAACGGACGCCCTGGTACTGAATTGCGGCGCAAACGACGGCGTGGCCACGGGCCAGGCGGTTATTTCGCAGGGCTATTTGGTGGGAAAAATTATTTACGCCGGCCCCGATTCCTCAACCGCGCTTTTAATTACCGATTCCAATTTTTCCACGGACGCGCGCATAAGCCAGACCAACGTCACGGCCCTGGTCCGGGGCTCGTTCGGCTCGGGATTGATTTTAGACCAGGTTCAGCAGACATCCGATTTGCAAAAAGGCTGGTTGGTGGTTACGGCGGGCATTAACGCGCAAATCCCCAAGAATATTTTAATCGGGCAGGTCAGCGATATCTTGTCGTCGGACAACGATCTTTTTAAGCGGGCCGCCCTGCTTAGCCCCATAGATTTTAATAATTTGCAATTCGTGTTCGTGGTTAAGCAGTAAACCCGCTGAACCGTCGCTGATAATCACGCTGAATAAGACGCTGAAACGTCAATGTCAGCTCAGCGACCAATCAGCGTGATTATCAGCGACCAATCAGTGGCATATGAAATACCTAATTTATCTTATAGCAATCATAATCCTTCTGGGAATAAACCTTGGATTATTCAACAGCCTCCAAATCCAAAGCCAGATTCCCAATCTGCTATTTTTATTGACGCTATTTTTTGCGATGGAGAAAAAAGATTATGATTTTTTTTTCATCGCCTTAATTTCCGGACTGTTTTTGGATTTTTATTCAGGGAGTTTTTTCGGCGGTTTTACCTTGGCTTTTTTGACTGTGGCTTTGTGCGCTCATTTGTTTGTGACCAATGTATTGGTAGTGGATATTAACTGGAAAACTCTAAGCTTGGCATTGCTCGCGGCGCTGGTTATTTTTAATATTATTGTTTGGGCTTACGGGCTTGTAGTTTTTAAGCTAAGCTTCAGCCCCCAGTATATCGGAATCAAAATTTTTACCTCGCAATTTTTAATAGATTTTTTGTACAATTGGCTTCTGCTGTATCCGGTTTATTTATTTTTTACTTTTTTAAGAAATTTTGTGGATAATTTAAGTATCCGCCGCAGGGGAATTATTAAGTAGATTTTATTGAAGTATTATTTGCATGAATAACAAGATGTCCGCCGGGGGCGGAAAAAATCCTTTTGAAATTTATACCAGTTTAAACGCCGGCAAAAATAAAAAGCCTCTTGATTGGGAGGAATCGGCTTTAGACGCGCAAAGCCCGGTGGAAGATATCCATGACTCCGAGCGTGGCGCTCAAAGCCCGCGCTGGCTGTGGCTGGTTTTGTTTGCCGCGTTTTTTTTGCTCGGCGGGCGGATATTTTATTTGCAAATTATTGAGGGCCAAAGTTTCCGCGAGCTGGCCGATAACAATCAAATCAGAAGTCAGGTACTTTTGGCGCCGCGCGGCATAATCGCTTCAAGCGACGGCCAGATTTTGGCTCAAAATACCGGCAGTTTTAATCTGGTGGCCATCCCGTTTGATTTGCCCAAAAACCCGCCTGATCTTCAAAAAGAAATAGCCGGTCTGGCGCAAAATTTTTCTTTAGATCCGGCGGCCGTCGCCAAACAGCTCCGACCCGTAGATAAAAATTCAGTTGACCCCGTTGAAATAAAGCAGGGGCTAACAAACGAGCAGAGTATTTTATTTCAGATCGAAGCCAACCAATTTCCGGGTTTTGAGGCCCGGCAGGTCCCCATAAGGCAATATTTGGATCCCGACGCTTTTGCCGCCGTTTTGGGTTTTACGGGATTGGTTTCGCCCGGGGATTTAACCGCGCAAAACAAAAATTTATACGCGACCGTTGACTATATAGGCAAGACCGGCATTGAATCGTCTTATGAAAAATATTTGCACGGCCAAAACGGAGCGGATATTATAGAGGTTGACGCGACGGGAAAATTTTTGAGTGATCTCGGCGAAAACGACCCGACTGCCGGCGATAAATTGGTTTTAAATTTGGACAAGGGTTTGCAGGATCGCCTGTATCAGGATTTGTCTACGGTTAAATCGCCCAAAGCGGCGGCCATTGCCCTGGATCCGCGCACCGGCGCGGTTTTGGCTTTGGTCAGCCTGCCGGGTTTTGACGACAATCTTTTTGCCGGCGGCATCAGCCAGCTGGATTATCAAAAATTAATTTCCGACCCGAACCTGCCGATGTTTAACCGCGCCATAGCCGGCCAGTATCCGCCTGGTTCAACCTCCAAATTAATGACGGCCACGGCCGGTCTGCAAACGGGCGTAATTAACGAATATACAAAAATAGTTGACAACGGCGACTTGATAGTACCCAACGAGTTCGGCGGCGCGCCCGCCGAATTTCACGGCTGGAAGCCGGGAGGACTTGGCGCGATGGATGTGCGAAGCGCTATTGCTTTAAGTTCGGACATCTTTTTTTACCAGGTGGCCGGAGGCAGTCCCAACGGTTCTCTGCAAGGATTGGGTCCCAACAGGCTGGCTGATTATTTCAGAAAATTCGGATTGGGCAAACCTTTGGGCATAGACATTCCGGGGGAAAAGTCCGGGCTGGTGCCGGATCCGGCCTGGAAAATGGCTTACTATAATAACGATCCGCTTTTGGGCAAGTGGTATTTGGGCGATACTTATCATATGGGCATTGGCCAGGGTTTTGTTTTGGTTACGCCTCTACAGGTCGCCGAATGGACGGCGATAGTGGCTGACGGCGGCACAGGTTATGTGCCGGAGATTGCCCAAAAAGCAATTGACCAAAACGGCAACGTGGTTTGGCAAAACCAGCCCAAAGTTTTGGTTTCCAATATTGCTTCGTCCTCGGTTTTCCAAATTGTGCAGGAGGGGATGAGGCAGACGGTTACCGCGGGCACGGCCAAGCCTTTAAATAGTTTACCAATTACATCGGCGGGCAAAACCGGTACCTCGCAGTTTGACGGCAGTGACCCGAGCCTGACCCACGCCTGGTTTACCGCGTACGCGCCTTACGAAAATCCCCAAATCGTTATCACCGTCTTGGTTGAAGCCGGCGGCGAAGGCAACGCCGTAGCTGAACCCGTAGTCAAAGACGCCCTAAACTGGTGGGCGCAGAATAGGTACAAGAAATGACAAACATTAATTTATAAAATAGCTGTCATCCCGAGTCCTGGCATTTTAGGGCGAGGGATCCCTTATTTAGCTATTTTTGGTTCTAATTTGTCAAATAAGGCCTGCCAACGAAATTTGCCCATATTTGTAGGTGATTTTTTGTAGGGAGTGTGGACGGTTAGAAATGAAAAGGTGTATAATAATAGAAATTAATGAACCGTTTTAAATTTATGAGTACGGTTGACATAAGCGGACTAGACGAAGCGGATTTAAATCTTAGTTTAGAAGAACAAATAACCAAAATTTTACAAGAGCCTAAATTGGAAACCAAAGACCATGGCCAAGGAGGCGTTGCTGCTTATGAAACCAAAAGGGCAAAATTGATGCGTACGCCTGATTTTAAAACATTGATTCGCCAGTATCCAAATAGCCTTAGCAGGATTAAAGATCTTTTGGCACAGGCCGATGGAATTAATAAGACCTGTTCAAATGGGGATTTAACTTTAACCTGTTTGGATATAAAGGATAAAAGCACTTACTATAAACTTCAGATCGGAAAAGAAATGTTTTTTTTAAAATATTCCAGTGGACAACAAGTGCAATATCCCGACCTTTACCTTAAGCCGCATGGTTTTTACGAGATGAAAAGCGCATTGCGGCTTAAAGAGGCATTGAGGGACATTCCTAATGTGAGGGTTATTGAACCCCAGATAGGCTATAGTGATGATAAACGCGATGTTATTGTTACTAAATGGGAAGACGGTATGTTGTTAAAGGATTACTTAGAGAATATTGCAACAGAAGAGCAGGCTTTAGAAATTAAAAATAAGGTTTCGGGTATTTATCATGCCATTAGACAGGCTTTTGGAGACAAAGCGCATTTTGTAGATATGGCGGACTACAATATTTTTTATGACCCTAAAGACAAAACTTTTATTTTATTTGATCTATTTGATGCCAGAGAAGTTGGACTGTAGATATTTTGTATTATTTAAATATTTTATTTTAGAAGTATAAATTAACAGAACTCATAGCGAATATAAAAGCTATATTTTATGGCTACATTTGACGATGAGAAATCAGGTCCGTCGCAATCAGACAGAGAATTCAAATTTCCTGAAAACCGCGTGGAATCTTCTGCTCCAGCAGATGTGTCAATTTCCGAAAGGCCTGATGCAAGGAGAAATTTTCAGCAAGCATTGGTTGAAGTTATTGAGCGTCACCCGCAATTGGAGGCCGCTTTCCGACGGTCGCTTGAAAGCCCTCAAATTGGCGAATATCATAATGAGGGAGAAAAAATGGATTCTCATCTGGCCTTAATTATTAGCACACTTAATGACATAAAATCTGGTAATTTTCCTGGCGAAGTTGAACCGGCCACCCAAGCTATTTTAAGGGAGGCAGCTTTAATTAACGATGCTAAAAAAGGAGTGCAAAAAGTTAATCCAGACATGATTGATTATACGTTTATGCACGACATCTCTAAGCCTGATTCTCTAACGGTCAAAGCAGTGGGAGAAAAAGCGGGAATAGAAATTACCTGGGAACAATGGCAGGGAATAGAAAAACAAGGCAAACCTTATAAGGTAACTAAGCCAGACGGACAGGCTGCGGAGATAGCCTCAATTTCGTATTATCACCCAAGCGAGGGCGAGAAAGGGCAGCATGGCAATAAGGGAGCAAAGTCGTTACAAGAAACTCCAAATATTTCGCCGATAATTTTAACAGCCATTGATAAACACGAGGTTGCCTACCAATTTGGGAAAATTAATGCCGCAACCTATGAAGAACATTTTGTAACTCCAGGCTATACGGACGAGCAGCAAAAATGGATAGTGACGGCTTCATATATTGATACTATGGCTTCTTTAAGAACAGATGGCCGTCCAGATTTGAAAAATTTTACAAACTTGGTGCGCTCAAGAGATAACTATTTATTAATACAATCTGTCTTAAACACAAAGGCTGTAATTAGAGATAATGACCTTCAAGCCTTAAAAAAGCAGGATAGGGTTTTAAGCCGAGCCGACATCGAAAAAACTATTGTTAAAGAAAAAAAATACAACTTTAATATGTTACGAACAGAACTTGGTTTAGCCGTCGAACAAAAGCAGTTATCAGAAATCGAGAGAGAGCAAGTTATTGATATTGTAACCACAGACCCTAATAGCCTAGGAAAAAAAATGGGTTCGAAAATGAAGTTACTTAAACCTATATTACAGAGATGTGAGATAGGTTGAGCTTGGTAATAAACAAACTAAATCCATCCCTGTGTGAGGTTGAAAATATAAATATACCCTGTTTGCCTCTGAATTACAGTTCTAACTTTGTTCACGATGCCCAGTCATCAGCTTTTGCATTTTGACTTTTTTTTATTTTTGACTCATAATACTTATATGAAACAGAGGATTAGAATTCAAAGTTATTTTGTAGTTTTTGATCCCGCGTAGGAGGGCGGCTTTAATGTGTCTTTTCCCGATTTTTCGGGATGCGTGACTTTCGGAAAGAATTTTGAACAGGCAAAAAAAATGGCCAAAGAAGTTTTAGAGTTGTGGATTGAGCAGTTAAATTTTTCGTTTTGACATTTGGTTTTTTATGATTTAGAATGTTAACATGAACACAATTACTATATCCAAAAAAGAATATAATGCTTTGGTGTTTGCCAAAGCCAATATCGTAAATAGAAAGTCTCAGGGAAAATTGCCTTTTTTTGAAGCCGGTTTTGGGGTGTTAAAAAAAAGTTTTGGAAGGATAGGCTCGACGGCTTTTGTTAATAAAATAAGAAAATCTTGGCGAGAATGAAGCAGCTTTTAGTTGATACTGATGTTGTGATTGATTACCTGCGGGGCCTGGATTCAGCCCGCAGTTTTTTCAAGTCTCTTAAAGGGCAAACGGCTTTATATTTAAGTGTAATCACTTTGGCGGAAATTTATAGCGGAAAAGAAACTAAGGATCCTTTTAAAGCAAGGAAAATAGAGGAATTTTTATTAAATTTTGAAATTGCCTTGGTCACGCCCAAAATTGCAAAAATAACCGGACAGCTTCGCAGGGATTACTCCAGGCCGTTTGCCGATATGCTTATCGCGGCAACCGCTATTGAATATGGCTTTGGTTTGGCAACGAGAAATATCAAGCATTTTAAAGATCTTCCCAATTTAGAAGTTGCTAAGCCATATTAAAAATATGATTATTGACGGCAGGGAAATTGCTAAGGGGATTTTGAAGGAAATAAAAACGGAGGTCGCGAAGTTGGATTTTCAGCCGGTGTTTTGCGATGTTCTGGTGGGGGAGGACCCGGCGTCAAAGCAGTATGTGGGGATGAAGCAAAAGGCCGCGGAAAGAATGGGTTTTAGGTTTCGGCCGGCAAATTATCCATCTGATATTACAACCGATAAGCTTATCGCGGAAATAAAAAGAATCAGCCAAGAGCCGAATATGTGCGGGCTGATTGTCCAGTTGCCATTGCCTTTGTCCATAGATAAACAGGCGGTATTGGATTCCATTGATCCGCGGATAGACGTGGACTGCACCGGCAAAGTTAATACCGATTTATTTTACGCCGGCAACGCTTATGTGGAATTTCCCACAGCCGCGGCGGTTATGGAACTGCTCGATAACACGAAAGTTGATTTATCGGGAAAAAAATGCCTGGTTGTCGGCTTTGGCCAGTTAGTCGGCCGGCCGGTAAGTTTTTTGTTGGAGCAAAGGGGATTGAAAGTGGATGTCGCGCGCAGTAAAACGGAAAATATTTTGGAATTAATGAAACAGGCCGATGTTATAGTTTCGGCTACGGGAAAATCTAAGTTAATAACCGGCGACAAGATAAAACAGGGATCAATTATCATAGACGCCGGAACTTCGGAGTCCGATGGAGGGATAGTAGGTGACGTTGATTTAGAGTCGGTTAAAGAAGTGGCCGGTTTTGTTTCGCCGGTGCCCGGCGGAGTCGGGCCGGTAACGGTCGCGAAGTTGTTGGCAAATGTGTTGAAGGTTGCAAATCTGTCAAATCTTGAGAACTAAACAAATTGTACTTAACCCTCTCCCTAACCCTCCCCCAAAGGGGGAGGGGCAAAACTTAAATGTCCGACACAAATCCTCAAAACCAAAATAATAATCAGGGAGAACAATACCGCGCGCACCGGAGTCTTTTGGTTTTATGGCTGGGAGTTTTAAGTTTTTTTAATTTAATCCTAAATTT
>Ga0181520_10002769_pt1 | contig 31938 bp, 31 predicted proteins | sample PEATcosm2014_Bin_29_FD_132451 | JGI IMG/M metagenome (GOLD analysis project Ga0181520, IMG submission 132451) | Peatland microbial communities from MTU Mesocosm Facility, Houghton, MI, USA - PEATcosm2014_Bin02_30_metaG | ecosystem: Environmental > Terrestrial > Soil > Wetlands > Peat | place...
AACAACCCCGCCTCATTCAAGAAAGCGCGCGGCTTGGCGGATTTGGATTTGAAAGGCATAAGAGAAAGTTGTCAGTCGTCAGTTTTCAGTTGTCAGTTTTCAGAGGCCGGCGTCAGAGATGAAGCTCGTTCGCAATCGCACGGAACTGAAGACTGACCACTGACAACTGATCACTGTTTTTTCGTCCACTCATCCACCCAGTCGTTCACCGTCTTCCACCAGAGCTGCGAATTCTGCGGCTTCAGCACCCAGTGCCCTTCGTCGGGGAAGTAGAGCATCTTGCTCGGCACCTTGAGCAACTGCAGCGTATCGAATAGCTGGAACCCCTCGCTCACGTCGAGCCGGTAATCGAGCTGCCCGTGAATCACCAGCGTCGGCGTCTTGAAGTTTTTGGCCGAGAGCGAAGGCGACCACTTGCGGAAGGGATTTTCCGAGTCCGGCTTTCCGTAGTAGTCCCACGGATGCCCCCCCTGGGTGTTTGGAAATTTGAACTCCCAGATGTTGAACCAGTCCTCTTCCGTCGTCCCAAACGCCGACTCGGCGTCGAACATTCCGTCATGGCTCACGATGCACTTGAAGCGGTCAGTGTGGCCCAGCACCCAGTTAGCCATGTACCCGCCGTAGCTCGCCCCCAGCGCGCACTCGCGGTTCTTATCGATGAATGGATAGTGCTGCTCCGCATAGTTCAGCCCCTCCATCAGGTCGGTAAATGGCTTCCCGCCCCAGTCGCCGTTCACGCCATCCACAATCTTCTGCCCATAGCCAGTTGAGCCGCGCATGTTGATCATCACCACCACATAGCCGTTGGCCGCAAAGAGCTCCGCATTCCAGCGGTAGCTCCAGTCGTCGCCCCAAGCCCCCTGCGGCCCGCCGTGGATGAGAAACTTCACCGGATACTTCTTAGCCGGATCAATCCCCGGCGGCCGGATGATGAAGCCCTGTAACTTGGTTTTGTCCTTCGCCGCAAACCAGAAATCTTCCATCTTGGGCAGGTCGAGCTGCGCCAGGAGCGTGTCGTTGAGGTGAGTGATTCGATATACACGGGCCGCTATGACCGGTGGGCTGGCTCCGCCTTTTGCATCGTTCCCCCAGGCCTTCGTTGCGTAGGGCTCCAAATTCACCACCTCTGCCGGCTGATCGACTTTCATTTGGACAGCGATCAACAGACCTTTGTCTGACGGCAAGGCACGCAAATCACTGAATTCTCCGATCACCTCCTTGCCAGATGGAGGTTCATCCTTGAATGACTCGCCGACGATCGGATTATTTTCACCGTTCAGTCCGACAGAAAAGAGAGCAGTCCCACCCTGATATACAGATGTCGTAAAAATCCATTTAGAATTCGGGGACCATGCAAACTCATCCACCCAGTTATCAAAGTTAGGTAGTAAATCCTTAACGGTCTTCGCTGCGCGGTCATACACCACCAGCCGAAACTTATCGCTCTCATATCCAGCCCGCTCCTCCGACCGCCACGCAATGTACTTTCCATCCGGCGAGTAAGCAGGATTGAAGTTGCCGCCCGCCGAAGTGCTGATGGCAACCGGTTTCGCCGTCGGATCGGTCAAATCGAGCGTAAAAATCTTTGCGCTGATGCTGGTCGCCGGTTCCGGATCGATGTTGTCAGTAAAAGCCAGCTCCTTCGAGTCCGGCGCAAAGGCGCAGCCGCATCCGCCGCCATCGAGCGAAAACGGCGGAACGTCGTGCGGATTGTTGGGCGTGAGGTCGCGAATTCCACTGCCATCAACCGAAGCTAAAAAGAGGTGGGACCTCTTGTCGCCGGTGTAGTGGTCCCAGTGGCGATAGAGCAGGTGAGTAAAGATCTGCGCCTTCACCTTGCCGCCGGCGAGCGCAGCATCGCGGTCCGCATTGCACTTGTCCCCAACTCCGCCGTCCACGGGAGTGATTGGTGGGCAATCCGGATAAACGTCAGAAGTGAAAACCGCGGAGTGGCCGTCCGGCGACCAGAGAGCATTGTCAGCCCCAGTAGAAAGCGCCGTCAGCTTCTTCGCATTGCTGGCCGCGCCGCTCGCCTGGTCAAAATCCGCCAGCCAAACCTGCTGCCCGCCCTCGCGCCCGCTGACGAAGAGAATCCTTTTCCCATCCGCCGCGAACTGAATCCCCGAGTCTCCCGGCTGCGCCACGGCCAGCTTTTGCGGTTCTCCGCCCGCAATAGCCTGCACCCACAGCTCCGCCGTCTTCGTGTTCTGCTCCAGATTCACCGTGGTAACTGAGTAAGCCAGCCATTTGCCGTCCGGCGAGACGGCAGTTTCGCCCAGCCGCTTCATCTTCATCATGTCCTCAAAGGTCATGGGCCGTTTGGCCGTTGAAGTCTGCGCAGAGCAAAACGGCGAGAGGGCAGAAGCGAGCAGGAGAGCAAAGACGAACGTATATTTCCGCATGGGTTTTCCTCGTCAGCGCGGCGAAACAATCTCTTCCGCGCGAATGAAAAGTTTACACCGAGAGCATTGTCCCTTTCCTTCTTCGCGCATTTGCCAGGGCAACTGCGTAATTGATTCTGTTTGAGGAGTTGGTTCGATCCCTCGCCGAAAAAGAGGGGCAACTGCCCTCTTCCCGGAGGGAAGATATGAAAATAGCCCCGGATGAAGTCCGGGGTTCGCGCCCGAATCCCTTTTCGCGTCCCACAGGGTCGCGATGAACCCATTCCGCCACACGCCCTGTTTCAACCTTTCCGAAGACAGTCTGATGAGGATCAATCCCCTGCCGAGAGCTACTTTTCCGCCCGAAATCGCCCCTGAATGGCTCATTTTTGCATCAAAAATGCCCGTTTTTGCCCCAAAAATGACCTGTCCCTTTTTAGTAATTATCTAATAAAATCAACTACTTACGCATCACACAAGACGAACAAATGGTGAATTGCACCCCCGGGGGGGTGGGTACCCCGGGTGATATGAACCGGGCGGCCGCCTGACAAATTGTTCAGGAAACGGGGCGCGATGCATTTTTGCGGTTTGCAGCTGGGCCGGAGAACAGCTTTTACATAGCTCATCCGAAACCATTGTGCGCCATTGGGACGTAATGATCTGCAAATGCCTGGGCAATCGCATGAATATAGTCGCGCCGGAGAGATCAGCTTACTTGTTTTCGTTGCCGATAAGCCGGAAGGTAATGGTTCCCCAGAACAAGCGCGCCCGCATCTGCACGGGCAGGTGGTGCTCGTCGTCGGTATACCAAATCCAGATGTTGCCGCGATTCTTTACGACGCCCGCGTCTGCCGTAGGCTGCACGCGCAGGGTGTTGAAGGTGCCCAGGGTGGTTTTGATCACCTCGCGGCCTTCCACCTTCATGGTCACCGGCACGGTGCGTTGAGCGTCCACCACGGGGATGACGAAGCTCTTGCCCACCGCCATTGGCTGCGAGGCGGCGTAATAAACGCCCGTCAGCAGGTCAGAGAGGCAGCCGGGGATGCCGGTTTCAACGTGCTTGCTCTGCCCGGTAACCAGGTTCTTTTCATCCAGAATCGATTTGCCCTGCGCGTAATCGAGCTTGAGCGTGGAGTTGATCTGGCGGCGGCCTTCCACGGTCTGCTTATCAAACTCATAAGTACAGCCCTTCTGTCGGTCAAAGGTTGACTGGAAGCGATCGCCCACGTGGAAGAGCAGGTTGATGGCGCCCACCGTGTCAGCATTGGCGGTGATGCGTTCGTTATCGCCTGTGGCCTCGAAATGCAGCACAGCCGTCCCGGCGGGAAAAACGCGCCAGTCCACGGAGTAGGTGAGGGTCTGTTTCTGTGGGAAGCTGTAGCCCCCGCGCGGCGGCGTGAGCGGCACCTTCTGCTGGCCGTAAGCCACGGCGGCCAGAGCAACGGCGCAAAGCAGATTAGCTACGGTCGTGCGCGTTTTCACCGTCAGGCAGGTCTCCTTGAAATTTGACTCTCTGGGCGATAACGCTCAACGTAGCCCATGCACGATTGCACCCACAGCCGGCCGAAGGAATAAAAGGCTGAGGTACAGCAGCGCGGCACCTATAGCAGCATTGTACTCGTGGTGCTTCGAGTAGAGCGCGAAGGAAAAGGCGCCGTGGGCGCTCTGGCCTTTTGGACCGGCTTCAGCGGAAAGCCGCGGAATCAAGCGCGGTACGCGGTGGCTATACGCCTCAAATGCTGGAAATGTGGCGCGCAGGAAACGCTCTTCCGAGGCGATGACTGGAATGTAGACCACGCAGAATCCGATCATCAGCGCCAACGCAACCGGCCAACTGAGCACCGCCAGCGCAAAACCGAAGGCGATGAGCATCGATCCCAGATAAAGCGGGTTGCGGGTATAAGCATAGGGGCCGGTTACCGTCAGCTCCTGGTTTTTTTCCACGTAGCCGGAGGCGTAGGCGCGCAGCCACAAACCCGGCAGCACAAGCATTAAACTCCAGGCGACCGCAGCCGGCAAGGGCGCGCGCCGCCAAATTTCGTAGCAGTAGAGAGCAGCCGTGAGAAATCCCAGCGGCACGCGGATGCGGCGGGCAACACGCTGCCAGCGGGTGATCCAGTCCGGCTCCGCGGTGGTTAGCTTTGGAGGAGTATTGTGACTGGTCATCAGGCGTTCTCCTCGGCAAGCAATTCCTCTGCAGCCCGCAGCACCTCTTCCGGCTGGATGGTCAGCAATCCCGCCTCAGGCTCTTTGCGGCGCGAGTGGTCGAGGCGGCTCGCCGGACTGCGCAGCACTTTGAACCGGGTTCCGAAGGGCCCGTTGCGGCTGGGGTCGGTGGGTCCATAAATTCCCACAACGGGCCTGCCCAGAGCGCAGGCCAGATGCAGTGGGCCTGTATCGCCTGCAATCACCAGCGCAATCCTGCGGGTAAGGGCAATTAACTGATCCAGAGAGCATTTGAGCGCTTTGGCCGCGCCGACCGATTGAACAACAGCCTCCGCCATCGGCTCCTCGCCTGGACCGGCGTTGACAAGTACGTGCAAGCCTTGGTCATGAAGCGCCTCGGCGACCGCCGCATATCGCCCCGTTGGCCAGCGCTTGGCGCCCCATCCAGCTCCGGGATTGATGAGCACCGTCGGCTGCGGTGCGGAGGGCCGCAGAATTTCGTCAGCCCAGGCCTCGGCAGCAGAGTCCACCGGCAACCAGGGCTGCGTAAATTTGAGATCGTCACCGCGCACAGCAGAGGCCAACTCCAGATCCTGCTCGATCACATGCGCGCCGCGTGTGATCACGCGCTCAGTAAACAGCCAGCGCGCCGCTCGTTCGCGCGGCTCAGCTTCGCCGATCAGCCGCCCGCTGCCGGCCATTCGCCCCACCACCGCCGACCGGATTGCCCCTTGCAGATCAAGTACCGCGTCGTACCTGCCCGCCCGCAGCGATCTGCGCAAAATTTTGATTTCGCTGAGGGCCTTCCCGCTCAGCGGCGCTTTCTTCCAATCCTTGGTTGGCGCAAGGTGAAGTTGATCCACAACCGGCTGGGCCGGACTGCGGCCATCGCTGCCCTGAGAGCCCAGCAGCGCCCGCCAGCGCGGTTCCACCACCCAGTCGATCACCCACTCTGGATGAGCCTGCCGCAGCGCCGTCACCGCCGGCAGCGCGTGCAGAATATCGCCCATGGAGCCAAGCCGGACCACAAGCAAGCGAAAGTTGGACTGCGTGTGCAAACTTTGATTTTCTCACAGGGGCTGGTTGGTTTGAGCCTGCTTCAGCCAATCGACCAGCCAGCCGATGGCTTCGTCTTCGCGCTCAATTTCCACATGCAGGCCTGCGGTCGTCAACCGGAGAGATTCCGAGAAAGCTGAACAGAGGTTCCCCAGCCGTACTTTGTCTTTGCCGGTGGTGACGAGCACGGTAGCTCCCGTTTTTTGAACCGCACTGATCAGGCGCTTCAGGTCGGCGGGGGTATAGCGGTGGTGGTCGGGGAAGGTTTTGCGGAGAGCGATTTTGAGACCGGCTGCTTCGAGACCGGTGAAGAACTGGTCCGGGCGCGCGATGCCGCAGAACGCAGCCACGGGGCCATTGACGACCGGTACCTGCATTGTTCGGCGCAGCCGCCAAATTGGTTCCACCCAACCCCATGCGCAAAGGGCATCCTCCAACTCCGGATCGTCAGCCGGAATCGCGATCACCCCGGCTCGACGCGCAGCCTTCAGCGGCTCGCGTAAATTGCCCGCCGGCAGCAATCCATCCTCCCAATCCCGCCGGCAAAGCAGCAGAATGTCCACGTCGCGGTAGAGTTGCCGATGTTGAAAACCGTCGTCAAGAATGTGCAAACCGAAACGTGAATCCGCGGAACGTTCCGACTCAGCCAGTAAACCAGCCTCGTACCGCTGCGTGGCTACGTATACCGGCACGCCTGTCTCGCGCGCAATCAGAAGCGGCTCGTCGCCGAATTCCTCAGCGGTTCCGTCAGGGCTAACTCGGGCTGCGTGCTGGCTGTTGCGTCCAAAGCCGCGCGAGAGCACGTCCACACGTAGGCCGTGGCTCTCAAGTTTCTTGGTCAGCGCTATCGTCAACGGCGTTTTGCCTGCACCGCCAGTGGAGAGATTGCCGATGCTCACCACCGGCCAGCGCAGGCGACGCACCGGCTCAAGCTTTGTGCCCAGCCGCAACTCGCGCAACGCGAGCGCCAGCCGGTAAGCCGGAACCAGCGGCAGCAGCAGCTTGCGCGGCGAAAAAGGGTTGCTCATGACGGCCGCTCCTCCGTCGAGTCGGGAGACAGCAGTTCCCGTAAAGCATCCACGCAGCGCCCGGTCGCCCCGGCTTGCTGTTCGAAGACCTGCCGGGCGCGCTCGCCCATCGCCACGGCTTCCGTCCGGTCCCGCAGCAACTCGATCAGCACCTCGGCCAGCTCTTCTTTGGCGGCGATGCGCGCTCCCCTGTGCGCCCGCAGGCTGTTGGTAATGGCGCGGAAGTTGGCGTAGTGCGGACCTATCACGATTGCAACGCCAAACTGCGCCGGCTCCAGCGGATTGTGACCGCCGGCCGGAATCAGGCTGCCGCCTACGAATGCTACGGCAGTGAGCGAATAGACCGAAGCCAGTTCGCCGATGGTATCAAGCAGCACGATCTTGCCGGGCCGTAACGGTGTGAGCGTATTGGCCGGCCGCGCCCACCAATCCGACCGCTTGACCCACTGGAAACCGGAGCGATCGAGCAGCGCGGCAACCGCGGCGAACCGCTCAGGATGCCGGGGCGCCAGCACCAGCACCAGACCCGGATCGGCTTCGAGCAGACGCGGCCACGCCTCCAGCAGCGCGGCCTCCTCGCCTTCCAGAGTGCTGCCCGCCACAACCAGCCGCAGCCCGGCCGCCAGACTCTTCAATTGGATAGTGGCCTCGGCCTCTGCCGCGGCCCGCACATCGAATTTAAGGTTGCCGGAAACCGAAACCCGGTCTGGCCGGCAGCCGATAGTTTTGAGCCGTTCAGCATCCGTCTCGCCCTGAGCCAACGCGCGGCTCAAGCGCTCCATAAATGGCCACCATAGCCCGCGCAGCCTCAGATAACGCGGCCAGGAGCGGTCAGAGATGCGGGCATTCACTACCGCCACGGGAATTCCCCGGCGAAAGCAGCCGCTCAACAGATTAGGCCAGAACTCCGTCTCCGCTAGCACCAGCAGCCGCGGCTTGAGAGCTTGCAGGTAAGACCGCACTGCCCAGGGCAGGTCAAGCGGGCAATAAAAGACCCGATCCGGCCCAAAGCGCTCACGGGCAAGCTCCTGGCCGGTGCGGGTGGTGGTGGAAATTACCAGTTGGTACCCAGGCAGAGCGCGATCCAGCTCCCCCACCAGCCGGCTTACGGCGAGCACCTCGCCCACTGATACGGCATGAAGCCAGATGATCGGCTGTTCGCGGCCTAATTCGACCAATCCAGGTGGAACCGACCCCAGCCTGGCCCCCAGCCCTTCGCGGTACTTTCGCGTGGTAGCCATTCGCCAGAGCCACCACGGTGCTCCGCCCACCAGGACCACCATCAGCGCCACGTTGTATAAAAAGAGAATCATGAGATACGGATCTTGCCTTCCCCGGTCCCCTCAAATAATACAGTCGAGCACAATGAGGAGCTTGTGGGCGGTCCCGGCGATTTTGTTTGGGCTGGCGCTGCCGGCTGTGGCGAGCGATCGCCACCCCCCGCCCGTGCAGCCAGCCACCTCGTTCGCCGCGGTCGATGTGCACGATGGTGAGAATGTGGCCATCGCCGCCGAACCCTACGACACACGCCGAAAAGAATCCATCTTTCGTGTCGATTATCTCAGCCACGGCGTGCTGCCCGTCCGCCTTATCGTGACCAACAACGGCGACCGTCCGATCTCACTGCGCGATGCCCGGATTCTCTTCATGACGGCAGAAGGAGACAAGATTCAGACTGCGCAGCCCGAAGACGTGGAGCGGCTGATGACCCGCAAGGAACGCGAAGGCGCAAAACTCCCCCTGCCCCCTCCCTTGCCCGATATCAAACTGAAGCCCAAAGCCAGCAACAAGGCGATCGAGAAGGACTTCAATGCCTTCGAATACCATTCCCTGGTAGTTGAGCCGCACACCACGCGCACCGGCTTCCTGTTTTATGACGTATCGGATGTCGACCATCCTTTGCGGGGAGGCCTGCTGCACCTGCACGAGGTGCGCGACGCCGACGGCAAAGAGCTCTTCTACTTTGAGCTCCCTTTCGACAAGTACCTCAAGTCGAAATCCAGACAGATGTACTGAGCTTTACCTGCCGGTTGACCGTGCCTACTCGTAATAGGTAGCCGTCGTTGTATCCGTCTCCCAGATAGTGCAGTCCTTCACCCGCACGCGGCCTTCGGTCATTGCTGCGAGTCGCTCGCTGGTCTGGTCGTAGAAGTATTTGGCGATGTTCTCTGCCGAGGGGTTGAGCACCGTGAACGGCTCCAGCTCGTTGAGCATCTGGTGGTCGATGCGCTCGACGATGGGGCGCAGCACATGCTTCAGCAGCTTGAAGTCCAGCAACAGTCCGGCCTGGTCCAGCGAGGCTCCGGCCAGGGTTACGCGCACTTTGTAGTTGTGCCCGTGCGGGTTCTCGCACTTGCCCTGGTAGTTGCGTAAAAAGTGGCCGGAGGAGAAATCGGCCTCCACGGTGACTTCATACATCGGCGTCTGCTCTCGTTCTCAAGGGGAAGATTCCCAGACTTGATTCTAGTTCTTTTCGCCGCGATTCTTGTTCCTGGCTGCCCGCCGAGCCTCTTCGCTGCGCCTGTCCACCTGCTCGAAGAGGTGGCTCATCACGCCAATCAGCGCCGCTCCCAGCCCAAAGAGCAGCATCACCAGCGCCACCGAACGCCACAGCGACGCGTTGGCGGGCAGCCCCGGCTGAAAGCTCGAAGGCACCAGCGACACGCCTGCCGAGACTAGCGCGAAGAACCCCAGCGTTGCGGCCAGAATGTAGAAGTTACGCGACATAAGATCGGAAAGCGGCCCGAAGAGCCTGTTGCGATTCTACCCATCAGCGTCAGATTCAGCCATCTACACCTTTAACGACCGCACACCCACAAGACTGTCATCCTGAGCGGAGTCCGCCGCGGCGGACGCAGTCGAAGGATCTGCGGTTGCTTTTGCTTCTGTTCTTCTTCGTTCAACCTATCAGGGCAGGTTCAATGACGATGCAAGCCATGGGCAGCTTCAAACTCGGCGAAGAATTCTCTCACCGGCCGCAACAATCCTCTTCTTTCATCCTCCAGCCCTGGCGAATGCCTTCCTCGGCATCAGCTTGTGCGGCAATATCGAGTTGCTGCTGACAGGCTTCGTCATCCTGCATCACACCGCCTCGCTTTCGATCAGGATTACTCCGGCCCGATCGAATTCCGCTTCTATCTTGGATGCCGAACTTTCCATGTCGATGGCTCTGCACGCATCGAGGATTACATAGGCCTGCAATCCCAGTCGCCGCGCATCGAGCGCCGAGTAGCCAACGCAATAGTCGTAGGCGAGGCCGGCGAGAAAGACGCGAGTGAGCTTCCGCTCTTCAAGATAACCGGCTAAGCCGGTTGGAATGGTAGGGTCGTTCTCAAAGAACGCTGAATACGAATCGATCTGCGGACGATAGCCTTTACGCAGAATCAGCTCCGCTTGCGGCAAGCGGAGCGCGGGATGAAGCTGCGCTCCCTTGCTGCCCTGAACACAATGGTCCGGCCAAAGCGTCTGTACTCCATAACTCAGCTTGACCTGCTCGAAGGGCCTCTTAAATGGATGGGCGCTTGCGAAGGAGGAATGCCGAGCGGGATGCCAATCCTGCGTGAGAATAATATGTTCAAACCTCGGCGCGACGCGGTGAATGACTTGGATCACAGCATCGCCATCGGCCACGGCCAGCGCGCCGCCAGGACAGAAATCGTTCTGGACGTCGATGACGAGGAGTGCGTCGTGGGAAGTGATTTCCATAGAATCTCTTGGCTACTACTTTCTCAGATGAATCCCACTTTGGCGAATCTTGGTTGACAGTACACGGAGCTCTGTTAAAGGGCGCGTTCTGTGCTCAAAGCTACCAAAGAGGCCGCCTTTTTGCCGAAAAACCGCAGTTTTTGAGGGGTCTTGTTTACTGACAAGTAATTACGATCGTGCGCTTATATTATTGATACTGCGTAGTTTGCATGGAACCCCTTGCTTAAAAACCCTAGTTTTGAGGGTGGGGGGTGGGGGTAGCGTGTTCTTGGGTCCGCTGCTGGCTGAGATCGATAGGACTCAGGTTAGCCCTACATTGATTATGCATTGGCTGGGGATATTCTCTGCAAGAGCTGTACGCGGGTGTTTTCCAAGCGCTAACTTCCGGTTTGGCGGTCATCAGCCCGGAATGGTTCGATGACCCGTCGAAAAGCGGTCGGCCCAAAGGTGGAAACCCTGGAGCCGATCCACTCTTGCAGACTATGGAAGGAGGAAGGTGGAACTAAACCAACTGCAAGGCACTACGCTTCCAGCCGTCAAGCGGTCTGGATCGCCGTCACAGCATCGGACGCGTGCTCGCGAATGAAAACCAGAATCTGCAGAATATCCGCATCGGTCGCGATGCGAATCGTGAACGCCGCGTATGCATTCTAAGGTGTGACACAGGCCACAGACGCCACACCGCCGAAGCACCAACATGGGTAGGCGAAAACGGCGGCGTCCTTTAACACTGGCTCACGGACGGCGGGCATTGCACCTCTTGCCATTCGCCCTTGTGCCGGGCAGCCTTGTTCGCGTCGCCCCCAAGGAGATAAATATGAAACGCTCGATTTCACTTTGGCTGGGCCTGCTGGCTCTTGCCCTCTTGCCTGCGCTTACGCAAACGCCTACTTCCACGCCCTCGGCACCCATGGGTAAAATTCATGGCCGCGTCATCGGTCCGGACGGCCTACCCACACCGGCTGGCACTGTGAGCCTCTCGACCAACGGCGGCGCGACCGCCAAATACACCTACCAGGTCGACGCAGATGGCAATTATTCCGGCGCTGCGTCTCCCGGCAAGTACACCTTAGTCTTCCGCGCGCCAAATACGCCAGCCGACAAAGTTGTCGACCAATTCAATGACATAAAGATCGCGGTAAGTCAGGATTTGGCGCAGGACGACGACATGTCCCGCAAGGAATATCTCGACAAGCTGAGCCCGGAGGCGAAAGAGAAGATCGAGGAGATCAAGAAGGCCAATGCGGTGACGATGGAGCAGAACACGGTCATCAAGAATATCAACGCGGATATCAAGGCTGTCGTTCAGGATTTTTCTGATGCCGTCAATTCCAAGGACCCTGCGGTCAAGATCGCCAAATACCAGGACGCGGAAACCATGATGCTCAGGGACACCGCTGCCAAGCCGGATGCTCCCAGTTTATGGGCGCAATTGGGACAGGCCCAGGCGGGCCTGGGGGCAGTGCAAAACGATCCCAAGAAGTACGACGAAGCGATTGTCAGCTTGAAGAAATCCCTGGAGATGGAAGCCGCAGCCAAAAAGCCAAGTGGAATCATTGAAGCCGCGGCAGACTCCGCCCTGGGTGAAATCTACGCGCGCACCGGCAAGATTCCAGATGCAAACGCCGCATTCGACGCTGCTGCCAAGGCCAATCCAACACTGGCGCCCATCTATCTGAAGAATGAAGCTGTGATCTTCTCCCAGATGGCAAGCTCAGTTCCGCAAGCATCGGCACAGGCAGCGAACTCAGAGGCCCAGGCGGCTGCCGCGGACGAGGCCATCAAGGCCGATCCTAAGTTTGCTGTCGCCTACTACCTCAAGGCTCTGGGTCTTCTCGCGAAAGCAACCGTCGATCCCAAGACGAATAAGTACGTTGCGCCTCCGGGCTGCATTGAAGCCTACCAGAAGTACCTGGAACTGGCGCCGCAAGGCGCGTATGCGAATGATGTAAGAGCCACTCTCGACACCTTGGGCAGAAGGCCGTAACCACCTACAAGGCGCCAAAGAAATAAGCTGACCAGGTGCGTAATCACTGAAGGGCGTTCGCCGCGGCGGATGCCCTTTGTGTTTCCGCGCATAGGCCAGATTCTATTTAAGTCGATTCCGTTCCAATCCTGACGCGTTTGCCGGTCAAGCTCTTCGGTCGATTGGCACAACAGGCAGTTCAGATCGAGCCGGTTCCATTCCTCAAATTGACCAAACCACAACCAGTTGGGGTTGGTGGCGTCAAGTAAATAACCAGATTCTGCAAAAGCTGTGGGCGGGTGTTTTTCAAACGCCAACTTCCGGTTTGGCGGTAATACGCTCCGAACAGGGTGAAAACCGCAGGAGGCGCCCCCTCTGAGGCCATCGCGCTAGGATTCTTCACCTTACTTCCCTTTGGCCGCATCGGCTATATACTTTGTCACGCGTCGTGAACGCTCCAACTCTAATGCATCAAAAGCCCGAGCGCGGACTTCGCCATTCTTGTCATCGAATTGTGGAGGCCGATACCGCGAGTCGGATTGCAACTCCAGATTGACCAACGCCTCAACGAACTCTTTTCTTAATTGGCCTCTCGTGTTCTTGAGGGTGACCTTCATTTCTCGAATCGCAGTTGCCCGGAATGGTGAACCAAATAGTCCAGCCTCGCTGTCCCAGAGAAGTTCATCCGGCCCCATCATGTAGCGTCGCACAAGCTCTCGGGTTGCATCTTCGGAGCCGAGGAACCGAAGGACCCTTATCGCGTGCCTTCTCTGATCTTCAGTTGTATTCGGTGAGTCAAGCACCTTGACGGCGTTGGACAATTGCATAGTCCGCCAAGTTGGTTCTGCCTTTTCGACGCGAATCGTGACCGCGTTGGATCGCAACGGAATTGGAGCGCCGTTCCATGATTTCCAGTCGTTTTCTGTTCCCACGCTGACCCGATTGCCGATGATGCTGACTGTGTAAGATCCAGGCGGGAGTGAGCGCCATTCGTTTAATTCAATCTTGATCGCGGAACTGTGATTAAGTTCCTGCTGTGAAAACAATCCACCCCCCATGAAGCCTTGGTACGAATTGAAGTAGTCCGCGAGTGGATCGTTCCCGCCGTCAGGTTCGATGCAGAAAACCTCCACTCCATCCAAGCGTCCACTGCGGTCGTAGCTTCTATTGTTTAATAAATATTTCCCGTTAGTCCTCGTCGTGTATCGAAGTGTCAGAGCGATGATCTCACCTTCTTGATACACCGTCTGACCACTATTCAGAGTCAGCCTCAGGGACAAGTCAGAGGGCGGCTTTGGGAGCGCGCGACATCCGCCGGGATTCTATGCCGGTGCAAGCTGGGACCACAGGATGGTCAACATGGCCGTAGCGGCGAATAGTCGAGAGGATGAAGTATCTCGAAGATGCATATTGTCAGCGTGTCTAAAAAGGTCTGGGTTGGCTACGAAAAGTATAGCCCTCTGTGCAGGCGTTGAACGTTCAATGCCAAGGATCCACGCCTGCGGAAGTTTGGAATCCGAGTTCCGAGCGAATTGTCGCCAAACACGAAATACCTTTTCGGCAATACTGCTCACTGCCTATTATTCAAAAGCAATTTCTCGTTCGGGCTGTGATTCGGTCGGAATGCGAATCTTGAGCATCTGCGTCGAAGATATAGTCGAGAATTTGCTTGTAGTGAGCGGGCCGGACATGCTGACGCAAACTGCTTTCGATGCCATGCGGGCCTGGCGGTACAAGCTCAAAAACGAGCCAGTGGAAATTGAGGCAACGGGTACCCACCTGCTGCCGGCTGAAGCTAAAGGCTCCTCTGACTTTCCTGGGCGGTGATTCAATGAACTAAATTGAAGTATGGAAACACCGATGACGAATCCGCCCACCCGTTTAGAACCGCGCTGGCCTGCAATGCTCGCCCTCTTTGCTGTGGGCGGATTGCGCCTGGCCCTACCGGACTCCCTGTCGGTTGGTCCTGGTTGGCTTCTCATTGTTGTCGTTGCGGCGTTGTTGATTCCTACAGCATGGGCGCGGCAACGCGGATTGGATAGTCTCAATAAGATTCTGGGATACGTGCTGACCTCAATCGTGACGGTCGACATGATCTGGTCACTTAGCCTTCTTTTAGCGGCGCTACCTTTACATAAAGAATCACCACAGGACCTGTTGCGCTCGGCATCCGCCCTGTGGATCACGAATATCCTGGTCTTCGCGTCATGGTACTGGCGCCTTGATGCAGGTGGCCCCCGCGCCCGCGAGTTGCGCGGTGTCCACACCGACGGAGCGTTTCTGTTTCCGCAGATGACGCTCAACAGCCAGGCAAAACGTGAAATGGGCGAGCAATGCTGGAGTCCGGGTTTCGTGGATTATCTGTTTCTTGCTTTCAACACCAGCACGGCATTCTCGCCGACTGACTCTCCGGTCCTGTCACCCTGGGCCAAGATTCTGATGATGATTCAGGCGATGATCTCCTTTGCGACCGTAGTGCTGTTGGCGGCGCGGGCCGTAAACATTCTTTAGCGCCCACCGTGGCGGAACAGCACAGATTTTTGCCCTGCATAAGCGAAAATCGGATCAAGGAAGGGTCGGCGGTTCACGTCCCGGAACCCCCTGCGGCCTGAGAGCGCACCTTCCCAGGTCGTGGAGGCGGGGAACAAAGGAGTAGTAAAAATAGAGACAAAGGCCTGGGAGGTTGAGGATGGGGTACGAACTCGAGAACATGATTGCGCTGCTGGAACGCACGCCACTCGCGCTCGATGCGCTACTGCGCGGATTGCCGGAGGTATGGACGGAGACGAACGAAGGCGGGAATACCTGGAGCGTGAGAACCGTGATCGCGCACCTGATTCACGGCGAACACGAGGACTGGATGCCGCGGACCCGGCACATTCTGAAATCGGGCGAGACACAACTCTTTGCGCCCTTCGACCGCGAGGGCCATGTTCGCCATGGAAAGGGCAAGACGCTGAGACAACTCCTGGACGAATTTGCGAAAGCGCGAGCGAAGAGCCTGGACGAACTGCGCGGGCTGAAGCCATCGCCACAGGATTTAGCGCGGCGGGGACGGCATCCGGCACTCGGCTCGGTCACTTTGTCCGAGCTACTGGCCACGTGGGCGGCACACGATTTGACTCATCTGCATCAGATTTCAAGGATCATGGCGCACCAGGTTCGAGAAGCCGTGGGACCGTGGGCGCGGTTCCTGGGCGTGATGCAGTGCGCAGGCCACAGCGAAGCGGCCTGAGAAAGCTGCGCTCCGCTCAGGATGGCAGATCTTTTTTTGCGGGGGGTTGCTGTGGAGGATCGCTGAAAAAGCTTTCCACATCCGTGATCGTCGCGGTCATGCGATAGGGCGGCAAGCTGGCCAGGAAGGTTTGGCCATATCTCTGCCTTCGGATGCGGGGGTCGAGAAGGACCAGGACGCCGCGATCTTCGAGCGAGCGGATGAGGCGGCCAAAGCCCTGCTTCAGGGTTAGAACCGCCTCCGGAACCTGGTAGTCAAAGAATGGCTTGCCGCCGGCTTCTTCAATGGCCTTCATGCGCGCCTGGACCACCGGGTCGCTGGGCACGGCAAAGGGCAAGCGGTCGATGATGACGCAACTCAGCGCCTCGCCTTGTACGTCTACGCCCTGCCAAAAGCTTGCCGTTCCGAAGAGCACGGCATTGGGCGTTTCGCGGAATTGCTCCAACAGAGCTTTGCGCGGAGCGGTGCCGTGCAGCAGGATGGGGAAATCAAGCACCGGCAGCAGACGCTCGTAGAGGTCGCGCATCTGAGCGTAGCTGGTGAAGAGGCAAAAGGCGCGGCCGCGCGTGATTTCAAGCACGCGTCGGATGCAGCGGGCGGCAGCCTCAGCAAACTCGGGATCGCGGGGGTCGGGCATTTCAGGTGGCAGATAAAGCAGCGCCTGTTTTTCATAGCGGAAGTGAGAGGGAACAACCAGCTCACGCGCTTCGCTCAAACCCAGCCGCCTGCGCATGTGCTCAAAGCCGCCCTGCACGGTGAGCGTGGCCGAGGTGAGAACAACCGTCGGAATCTGATCGAAAACCATTTCATGGAGCAGCTCGGAGACGTCGATGGGCGTGGCTTGAAGAAAAGTTGTACGGGATTGCGCGCGGAAACCGCTCGGCCTTCCCGTGGAGGACGAACGCTCAGCAGACCCGCCTGCGATGCGCCGCTCCATCCAATACACCATGTTGCTGGAGTTCGATTCGAGCAGAAATTCGAGTTCCGTGCGCAGGCGTGCTACGCGCTTCTTCAGGCCCGGAGCTTCGTCGACGCCTTCGAGTCCATCCATCTCCGCTTCAAGCAGGCGAAGCGTGGTGCGCACGGCCATATAAAGGTCGCCGGAGGTCTCAAGGAATTCTTCGCGGCCGTCGAAAGGCTGCCGGCCGTCGCCGGCAAAGGGGAGCGCGGCGAAGAACATGCGGGCACGGTCGCGGAGTTGTTGCGTGGCGGCCGGAATGTTTTGAGTGCCTTCCTTGCCGCGCAACAGCACGTCGGTATCGCGCGCCAGCTCTTCAAAGCGAATGTTGCTGACCGAAAGACCGAAGTAGCTTGAGGCAACCTCTTCAAGCTCGTGGGCCTCGTCGAAGATTACCGCGGCGGCCTCGGGCAGAACGCCGGCGTCGGGCGCCCCGGAGGCTTCCTGTTTAACGGAGAGATCGGCGAAGAACAGGTGGTGATTGACGATGATAATGTCCGACTCGAGCGCCCGGCGCCGCATCTCAGTGATGAAGCAGCGGCGGTAATCGGGGCAGGTGGTTCCAAGGCAGGCTTCAGTGCGCGCGTCCAGCTTTTGCCACAATGCGCTCGATTCGGGCATTCCCGATAATTCCGCCCGGTCACCGGTCTCGGTGGTCTGGTTCCACTCGGCAATCTGCCGGTACTGGTCGATCTCTTCAAGGCCCGATAAGATCGGCTGGTTGCGCAGGGCATCGAGCTTGTGGCGGCAGAGGTAGTTGGCGCGGCCCTTCATGTAGCAGACGCGCAGGCCGCCAAGCAGCGATTCGAGGAAGGGAACGTCGCGAAAGTAGAGCTGGTCCTGGAGAGCCTTGGTGCCGGTGGAGACGATGATGCGCTGGCCGGTGCGCAGGGCCGGCAGCAGATAGGCCAGGGTTTTGCCGGTTCCGGTTCCGGCCTCGACGATCAGGTGGCGGCGCTCGTTGAGAGCCCGTTCGACGGCCTTGGCCATCTCGAGTTGGCCGGGCCGGTACTCATAGGGGAGCGAGGATTGCGCCAGAATCCCGCCGGGCGAGAAGAACTCATGCAGGGTGGGCAGGGCTCGGGTTGGGTTTTCAGTGGTGGCCATCGGGACCGGGTGCTCACTCCATCATAGTGAGCCGGGGCTGGCAGGCAGATTCGAGTGGAGTGTGAGAAAGAGCAGCTCGGGTCAGTGAAGGCATAACGCAGTGGGATGCGCAGGCTGGTACAGGCCTACCTCGCCTCCGCCCGGCAGCTTGATCCTGGTGATCGATCCCCAGCGCTCCTTCTTTACCGGCGAGCAGACGACGCCTCTTTCCGCGAGCGTTTGCATCTCGGCCTCTATGTCGTCGCAGAGCAGATAAAGTTCGTGAGGGCCATTCTGTTCGCCGGGATGGAATGCGGCCTCTGATGGCGGCAGGGCAAAGATCAGCCAGCCGTGGCCCGCATCAACCGATGGGAAATGAAGTGTATCGCGGAAAAACAGCCGATCGGCTTCCGCGTCTTTGCTATAGAGAATCACATGAGCGCCAGAGATCATCGGTTACCTCCGATGCGTCATTCTAACCTGCATTTATCGGCATTGTCGGCAATTTGGCAGCTGATAACCCGTTGGTGCTATGGTGCTACGCGTTCAGATGCCCGGAGAATCTTGTGTGGGGGCAACTCTGCGCCAAGCGGAATCCAGCCCATTTCGACCTAGGAGCGAAGGCCATGAGCCGGAATCCAGCCAGGAGTACCTTCGCCGCGGCGGCATTGCTTCTGATGTTCGCCGCTCTGATGGGCTGCAGGGCCGACAATATCTTCTTCTCTGTCGAGAATCACTCGGGCGGGACGTTGCACAACGTCAAAGTCACCTACCCTGGTGAGAAGATCACGATTGGGCCGCTCATCGGCTCGAAGATCGACATCGGGACGCTCAATAACTCGACAATCCTCGGAACCTATCGCCACTTTGACGGCCCCGGCAAGGTCACCGTCTCCTACTCAACCGAGGACGGACGCGCCCACAGCTTTTCGAGCCCCCAGGTGACCGGCGACGAAAAGGGTAATGTCACGATCAGCATCGAAGGCAACAGCGTGAGCTTCGACATGAAGTTCGATGAAAGTCAGCACTAGAGTTTTCAATGCCATGGTGGCCTCGGATCAGGGGTTCAGCGAGTCACTCGAGTCCACCGCCTCATCCGAAGTCGGAATCCCTGCCTGAGGCGGCGGTGTGGTATTGGTCGGCGCTCTCCACCTGGCTGTGCCGCGAGTCTGTCCATTGGCCGATCATGAAGGCTTCTTCGGGGCTCGAAGCGCCTTCAATGCCGGAGGCGCTCTTCATCAGTTTTTTACGGACATCGGCGGCGCGCTGCGCTGCGGCTGCCTTCTCCGCTCCGGCGGCGGAGTAGAGGCTGGCCGAGTTCATATTCATTTGAGCGGCGTGGATATGCATCGTTCCCCCCTCATGCAGAGCGAGGGCAATTGCGATGCCGGGATTTTGCCGGGGAGATGAGAGGAAGCTCACGCCAGCCACAACGTATGATGAGGACAGTGAGTCTGGATTGACGTGCGCCGTTAGGGCTGGCGGCTGGAGAGTATTTTGGCGAAGTATCGCAGATCGGTCGAGGCACGCGAGCCCGGCGCCGCGGCGCTGCCGCTGGTGGCTATTGTGGGACGGCCCAACGTGGGCAAATCCACGCTCTTTAATCGGCTTACACACAGCCGCCGGTCGATTGTCGGCGATGAGCCCGGCATTACCCGCGACCGCATTTACGGCGAATATGAGTGGGCCGGACGGCAGTTTCGGCTGGTCGATACCGGCGGCATTGTGCCTGACGATCCGGAGCTGATTCCGACGGAAATTTATAACCAGGCCAAGGTTGCGCTCCGGGATGCCGACGCCCTGGTGCTGGTGGTGGATGCGCGTACGGAGCTGGCCAGTCCCGATTACGACCTGGTGAAGTTGCTGATCCGCGGCGGGAAGCCGGTTTTTCTGGCGGTCAACAAGGTGGAGGGCGATGCGTTGGATTCGACTGCGCAGAACTTTCGCCAGTTGGGCATCCGCAATTTATTTCCGATCAGCTCCGAGCATGGGTTGGGGATTGGCGATTTGCTGGACGCTATCTCTGAAGCGATTCCTGCGCCGGCAGAAGCAGCGATGACGGAGGAAGAGAAGGCAGCTGCTCAAGAGGCTGAGGACGAGGAAGCTGAAGAAGATGAAATCTTTGAGGGAGGTCCTGTTCCTCCGGATCCTGAAGAAGCCCCGCAAGGCGCGAAGCTCCATCGCACTCACGGCGAGTTTGAGCAGTTCGAGACCTCTGTGGCTATCATCGGCCGGCCGAATGTGGGCAAATCCACGCTGCTAAATGCTCTAACCGGGACCTCGCGGGCTATCGTTTCGCCCGTTGCCGGGACCACCCGCGACGCCGTGGACGAGGTGGTGGAGTTCGAGGGCAGCCAGTTCCGCTTTGTCGATACGGCGGGCATTCGCCGCAAGAGCAAGACGCACCTGATGGCGGAAAAGATGAGTGTAGTGATGGCGCGACGTCACCTGGAAGCAGCCGATGTGGCTTTGCTGGTGCTCGATGCGACAGAGGGAGTGACCGGCGCCGACGCTACGATTGGCGGCTACGCGCACGAGAGCGGCCGCAGCGTCATCATCGTCGTTAACAAATGGGACGCGGTGACCACTGGCCGCACCGACGGCAAGCCTGCAGCCGATCGTGAGATTTTCGAAACGCAGTTGCGTAGAGTGCTCAAATATCTGAGCTATGCGCCGGTGATCTTTCTCTCGGCACTGGAAGGAACGGCACCTGAAGGCAAAGGCGCCAAAGCCATGCTGCGCGTGCTCAACGAAGTGAAAGCGATCGCCGCCGAGCGCCGCAAACGCGTCACCACTGGGCAGATGAACCGCTTCCTTGAGCGCATTGACTTTCAGCGCGCTTCGGTGCCGATGTCAAAGCGGGTGCGCATTTTCTACATGACCCAAGCCGCCGTCGCTCCCCCTACTTTTATTCTGTTTACCGATCGCGACGTCAAGCTGCACTTCGCCTTCGAGCGCTTCCTTGAAAACCAGATCCGCGAAGCCTTCGGATTCAAGGGCACGCCGATCTGGTTCAAGGTGCGGGCGCGAAATGCGGCAAAGAAAGACGGATAGAATCGGGCAATGAGCAACTAACCCTCACTTCAACGTGAAGGTAATTCCTCGATGAGTGAAATTGGCCGTTGGTGCTAGCCGAAGATTACTTCCGTCGATTTGAAACTACTGTGAGCGGGCACGGGCCAATTCCACGATCCTATCGATCATGGCAGTGTACGAGTAGCCTGCCTTCTTGGCTGCCATGGTGAATTCGGCGGCGCTGGCCAGCCACGGATTCGGGTTGGCTTCGATCACGTAAACCTCGCCTTCCTCGTTCAACCGCATATCAATGCGGCTATAGTCGCGCAGCTTAAGCGCCCTATAGGCGGCCAGTGCCGTGTCTTGAAGTTTTTTCGTAATCTCTTCGTCGAGGTCTTCAGCCGGCGCGGATTTTGTGACCTTGTAGGCGTCGGTCTCGAAATCGAACTTCACATCCTGGCCGGCGATCCGCCGGGCGCCCTCGGGAAGCTTTGAAAGGTCAAGTTCAATAAGGGGCAGCACCTCGGCGTTATCGTTGCCAAGAATGGCGGCGTAGATTTCGCGGCCTTCAATATACTCCTCAACCAGAGCCGGGCTATCGAATTCCTCCTGGATGTAGTCGATGCGCTCCATCAGTTCTTTCACGCTATCGACCACAGAACCGTTGTCGATACCGATGGATCCATCTTCGGAGACGGGCTTCACGATCAGCGGAAACTTGATATCGTGCGAGTGATCGGTGCGGCCTTTATACGAGGTTGCGAAGTCAGGGTTCTTTATTTTGTGAAAGTCGAAAATCTTTTTGGCGATCGACTTGTCCTGGGCAAGATAGAGTGCCTGCGGGCTACTGCCGGTATACGGAATGTGCAGCAGTTCCAGGTAGGCGGCGATGTTCGTGTCCATCGTGTCGTCGCCGGCGTAAGACTCCGTGAGATTGAAGACGAGATCGGCGCCGCACTTTGCAAGCGCGAGCAGCGATTGATTCTTGCCGTCGAGAACATGATAGGAAGGTTCGTGCCCGAGCTTTGTCAACGCCTCGAAGATCTCTTCGCGGTCGTAAAGCGGATCTTTTTTCTTCTTCTGACGTTTGCCGAACTTGCGGCGCGGCGCCTTCACTGGCTCCGGCTCGGGCTCTGGCGGCCCTTCTTCCCAAATGTCGTGCAAGATCGTTATTTTGAGATTCGCCATGTTGTCTCTACGCTCTTCGGTCTGTCCACATCTGCTGCAAAGCACGCATCAGGGCAGAATGAATTTGCCTCGAGTGATGTAGTTCATTGCCAGCGCGGTCGCGTATACCGCGACCTCAGTCAAGTAGTCCCTCTCACATTTTATGTCGGCGTGCAAGCCCAGGTTGTTTACTTTTGCTTCAATTGCCTCCACTAACTTCTTTACCAGCGGACGCTGAACCCCTGTCCAATAGTTCACCTTATCGATGAGGACTTTGCGGTTTTCACGAAGAAGATCGACCGCGGGGCGCACATTAATCCGGCGGCGCTTCGAAACGTTGAAGATGTCGCTCAAATCGGTGTCGAGAGGCAGCTCGCCTGGTGTGAGCTGCTGATCGAGGGCATGTTGATAAAACTCGCCGACCGTCACAGCCATTTCGTCGACGGTAATATCAGTGTCACCGTGCACGAATAATGGATCGGTGCCGCCGAGCTTATGGCCGATTCGATCCATGTAGAGCAGCTTCTTCATTGCACCCCAGCCTTTGTAACGCTTCCGCCAGTTGGAGCGAGGCGTCAGCCATACCGCGAACGTCTCAGCGAAATCTTCATCGGGATGTTTTTGCGCATACCAGCCCTCCAGGTGACGCACGAACTGGCGCGAAAACGGAACCGGTTTGTAGCTGTCACGGTAAGGCCGCCGGAACGATCCGAAGATGCTGCGCCATTCTTCAGTTTTGTAGAGCGCATAGGCGTAATTGAAAGCGTGGCCGGCTTCGTGGCGCATATACATCATGATCTGACGCGCGTCTTCGATGTCGTTCATCTCCGACTCAAGACGCTGCAGTTTCGGATCGGCCAGATAGAACGGGATTCCGATAACGGGCTCCATATTCGGGCAGCCCCACTCATCGGTCAGATAACACTTGGGGCGGAACCTGTTGAGCTTTTTGGCATCCAGCTCTTTGTTGAGCTGCAGGACGAAGCGTTCAAGCGGAGAGCCTTCCAGCTTTAAGCCGAGCTGCTGAATTGGTTTGGAAAGGAGCTCCTGGACATCTGCCGGTGCTTTTTCGAAGTTAGCCACAGATGGAAAAAGCGTATCACAGGCCAAGGTGGAATTCGACTGAATGCCAGGTGGCCTTCCGGACAACAGTGGGCAATGGCCGACATTTTGCATTGCGGTCGTGTGACGAATGAACCGAAAGTTTACGGCTGTGGCGGGCTGGACTTGCCCGGTGAAGGCAGGTTCGTCTCCGGCTGGTCGAGCTTGGTGATGTGCACGCTGGCCTGGGTTTCGGGTACCGTGCCGTCGTTCACCTGCACCTCGATCGGCTTGCCCTGGATGAGAACGCGCTGGACGGCTTGGCCGTGGGCGGGAACCAGAACCCGCTGCGTGGCTGTGTTATCGGCGGAGCGCACGGTAACCGGAACCTCGGCGGCTGCATAGCCGTTGTTGACCACGTTGACGGCTACCAGCCAGTTGCCGTTTTGGACAGCGTTGGGGAAGACGCTCCCGATGCTCAGGTCGGGCAGGCCCTTGTCCGCATCCACCCAATCGGCGAAGAACCAGGAGAGGTCGCGGCGAGCGCCGGCCTGCTCGAGGAGCTTTTCAAACTGGCTGTGGCCGGTGTCTTTGCCGAAGTCCTGGGCGGGATCGTAGGCGCGGAGAGCGGCGGAGAGAGATGCGTCGCCGGCTACGTCGCGCAGCATCCAAAGCACATAGGTCGCCTTGGTGCGGTAGTAGACGGGCGAAATGGCGAGGGCGAGCGGTTGGCCCAGGTTTTGGCCGGGGCTCTCCGGCTCGGCCAGGGCCAGCGCGGGGCGCGAGGCTTCAAGCGCTTGCAGAGCCTGGGTGCGGCCACGCTGTCTTTCTACCCACAAGGTGCCCATAAAGTGGGCCACTCCCTCGCTGAGCCAGGCGCGGGGAGATTGCACCCATGCGTGGGTGAGCGCGTGGGCCAGAATGTTTTCAAGCTGATCCGGCTCAGATTGGCGGATGCTGGTGGCCAACAGCGCGCCGGTCTCAAAAGGCGCGTCTTGAGGGTCGGGCAGGTCAAGAATCGTGAGCTGGGAGCGGGGACTTACGCCCAGCCAGCCTTGCAGAAAGGGCGTGACCGTGGCGGCCGCGGTGGTCCAGGCTGGCACGGAGGGTTCGTCTTCAGGGAGCGCAAAGATGGTGGTGTTTGTGGCCGAGTGAGGCGTGCGGATGGCTACAAACAGGCTGGGCGCCTCAAATCCGAGGGCTGCGCTGTCAGAGCTGGCGGTAGCTACGCCGTCCACCTCCGGGTCAAGGCTGCTGGTATCGGTAACGTTAAGCGGGGCCGGATGACCGTTGATGAGGGCTACCGTGGGCACATAGCCGTGGGGGAACTCGACCGTAAGCCGCAGGCGGAAGTGCGCGCCGGCCATGCGCAGCTTGTGCTCGCCCATTTCGTCAAAGAGCCGAGCTCCATCGCCCAGCATTACGGGCACGCTCGAAACCGGATACCAGCCCACGTTGCCAAAGCCGCGAAGACCGGTGAAGGGCACTCCGATCTGGTCCCAGTCAGAGTGCAGCGCAACTTCCTCGGGGGTTCCGATGGCTAGAAGGCGCTGGGCGTTGGGCGCGATGACGCCTGAATAAGTGACTTCGAGCGAGAGGCTGGCTCCCGGAGCTAGGGGTTGGACGAGCGGAACGTCCGCCTCATGTAACTGGCCCGTATGGTCCGCGTCAGAGTTCAGCGTGGCTACGGTGATGGCCGCGTCTTTGCCGTTCACGCGAATCCGTTCCCAGTTAAGCGAGGAGGAGATTTGCAACGGAACGCGGGCGAGCGGAGTTTTGCCGTCGTTGCGCATCGTGACCAGCGCGCGGACGGCGATGTGCTGCTCGGCGGTAAGCAGACGGAGGTCCATATCAAAATCAGTGAAGGTAAGAGCCTCGCGCTCGGTGTCTTCAGCCACCCGCGCCACCTGCGGTGGGGCTAACTGCGCCTTCGGCGCGGCGGCGGCCGGGGTTGCGGTGGTGGTCTGGCCTTTTTCATCAGTCGAACGCGAAAAGATTAGCTGGCCACCGGGTTGCTTTTGTGTCGCTGCCGGTTGCTGCGCCGGAGGCATGGACGGGGTGGTCTGTGCCGTCGAGAACAAACCCGCCATGCCAAAGGCAGCTGTAGCCACAAGACCGGCAATTGATAACTTCATGAACCCAGGCCTTTCTGTTTCTTTGGTTTTTGCGCGACCCCTGCGGTGGGGCTAACTGCGCCTTCGGCGCGTCGTGCCGCATTTCGGCGCTGGCGGAAGGCCTCATAAAGCACCACCGCACCGGCCGTCGACACGTTGAGCGAGCTGACGCCTCCGGCCATGGGAATCCTCAAGAGATGGTCGCAGGTGCGCCGGACCAACTCATGTAGCCCCGCACCCTCGCGGCCAAGCACGATCACGCAGTCTCCGGTCATATCGAATTTGTCATAGTCCGTTGTGCCACGTTCGTCGAGACCGATGATCCAGAGATTCTGCCGCTTGAGTTCTTCAAGCGAACGCACCAGGTTCACCACGCGTGCAATGCGCAGGTGCTCGGTTGCGCCAGCACTTGCTTTGACGGCCACCGGACTCAAAGGCGCAGCTCGCCGCTCGGTCAGCACCACGCCGTCCACTCCGGCTCCATCGGCAACGCGCAGCAGAGCGCCCAGGTTTTGCGGGTCTTCCACGCCATCGAGAGCCAGCACCAGCCGCCTCGCGCCGGCTCTATCCGCAGCCGGCTCGAAGAGGTCTTCAATGGAAAGAAACTCCTGCGGTTGGACCATGGCCACCACGCCCTGGTGCGCCTCGGTTTTGGCCAGCACAGTCAACTGCTCGCGCGCCTCCTGGCGAACCCGAACGCCGGCCTGGCGGCACAGATTCACCACGCGCTCAAGACGATCGTCCTGCCGCTCGCGGGCTACCAATACGTGGTCGAAGCGCCGCCTTCCGGCCTTGAGAGCCTCTTCCACCGGATGCAGCCCGTACAAAACTTCCATAAGAGATAGTGTAGAAGATCATCCAAGATGGACGAGCAGTCGAGTGGAGTGAGAACAATTGCACTAAAACTGCTCAGCCTGCCCCACAAGCGTTAAGCTGTTTCCCATGCCATCAGTTACTCCCTCAGGGGCGCTCTGTCATCGCCTGCTCCGTCTCGCGCTCCGCCTCACCATGGCTGCTCTCGTGCTCATCGCCCTCCTTTACTGCGGTCTCCGCATCTACGCTGGCTACCTCGCCCATCGCGCCGTCTCCCTGCTTGCTGAGGCAGATTGCATTCAAGTGGGCGCCACCGAGGACTCTATCCTGCCCCTTGTTGCACGCTACGGCGCCTTCAAGTGGAAACCTGAGTCTCCCATTCCGACCGATGGTTGCCCTGACAAAGCGCGGTGCGAGTATTACAACGCACATCGCTCCGACTACGCCTACGGAATCGCACTCGCACCCTTCAATGTCATGTCCGCGCCGTATCCGCAAACCGGACACCTCCGCCGCACTATTGCCGCCTTGATGATTCAGACTCCCAGTTCATGGCGCGATCCACTCTCTCTTCGCGACTGGGAAATCGAGGTAGAGATTTACATCCGAAGCGGGCGCGTCGAGAAAGTCTTGGGTTCGATCTTTGTGGAGGGCCGCACTCGCTGGCTCGGCAATACCTGGGTGCTTTCCGCGGACACGCACGACCAGGAGATCGGACCGAGAGCTTACAAGATTATCGGGACTGCTTTGACCTTCCCGGGCAACGGCGGTGGTGGTATTTTGCAATACCTGACGCCCGCTGCCACAGCCGAGCAATTGCTAGCCGCCCACAGCTTCGATGCCCGCTGCCTCACCGGTGTCGTCCCCTGTCGCCGCCTCTGCGACCTCACACCCCGCGCCTTCCAGTACCTCAACCAACATCCTGAATTCGGCAACATCGTCGCCTCGGACGACTGCCTCGGTCCCCAGAAGCCCTAATTGTGAAGTTCCACGAGGCGATCCGCTAGTCCGCCTTCTTGGATTCCGAGAGGAAGGCCGGAAATTCGTAGGCTGAACACATATCGATTTTCCTTCTTGTTGGAGAATAGGCCCGGCCGCATACTGAACTTGCCTGAAGCCATGAGCGCATCCACCATAAAATCATTCACCGCCGTGCTCGAGCCGCTTCGGAACGGGCTTGGGTGGGTGATTGCGCGCGTACCCTTCGACGTTGCCAAGGCATGGCCAATGCGGAGGGGGTTGCGGGTGCGGGGCGAGATTGAAGAATTTCCCTTTCGCACTTCGCTCTTTGGCGCTGCGGGAGGCGGGGCACACTTTCTGCTGGTGAACAAGAAGATGCAGAAGGGCGCGAAGGCCGGGGTCGGGTCCAAGGTAAAAATCCGCATCGAACCGGATCTGGAGGAGCGCGCGGCAATCATCCCACCGGAGCTGGCCAACGCGCTTAAAGGCGAACGGCGCCTGAGGAAATGGTTTGACGGGCTCAGCTACTCCTGGCGCAAGGAGATCGGAGACTGGGCCGCCGAGCCGAAAAGTGCAGAAGGCCGTCAACTGCGCGCTGAAAGAATGGCCGAGCGGCTGCTGCTTACGCTGGAGGGCGAGACGGAACTGCCGCCGATTCTGCATGTTGCCTTTCAACACCAACCACTGGCACGCAAGGGCTGGGAGGCCATGACGCCCATTCAGCGGCGGAGACATCTCATGGCGATTTACTACTACCAAAGCGTGGAATCGCGGGAGCGCCGCGCCGAACAGACCGTGGAAGAAGCCTTGCGGAGGGCGCGAAACCTCGCTTCCGCCGCCAGGTAACTGAAGAGACTTCTCCACGACCGAGACTTTTGCGGCACTTTTAGGGTCTAATTGAATAAGATGAGTACCGACGACCAGTTCATTCGCCATAATTTCGCTCAATTGACCGCCACTGCAGCTCAGGACGAGGTCCGGCAAGAGAGCCTGGCTATCTCCGCGGGTCTCAAGCGTCAGGATGTGGGACTGCTGGACGAGCTGATTGTCCGCTATCAGCACCGGCTGCTTCGTTACCTGCTCTATTTGACCAGCAATCGCGAAATGGCCGAAGACCTCTTTCAGGAGGTCTGGATGAGGGTGCTGGTGCGCGGGTCTCAGTTTAACGGGCAGGCGCGGTTTGATACCTGGCTCTTTACCATTGCTCGCAATCTGGTGATCGATCTACGCCGCAAGCGGACCATGGCAAGCCTGGACGAGCTCTTCGAGGGTTCGCGCGACGACGATCGGCCGATGAGTTTTGAGGTCGCCGACGACGAACCGACTCCTTTCGACCACTTAGCGAGCCTTGAGGATCGGGAACAGATTGCGACGGCGCTGTTGCAATTGGATACGATTCATCGCGAGGTGCTGGTGCTTCGTTTCCACGAAGAGTTGTCGCTCGATGAGATTGCCAAGGTCACGCGCACTCCTCTTTCTACAGTTAAATCAAGACTTTACAGAGGCATTGCAGCCATCAAGCCCAAGCTGGAAAACGCTATTCCGCGCTTGCAGGGGGCAGTGTGACCACCTGCGGTGGGGCTGGCGATGGCGACCGCAGCGAGACAATTGGCACCTACGGCAAAGCTGGGGCGGCTTCGAGTACCAGCGTTGACCGCGATCTGATCTCAGCTTGTGCCGGGAAAGAGGCTGACCGGGAATGTGACGTGGCCCACCGCACCTGCCGCGTGGTCAACGCTTCACAGGGTGTGATGCAGGAGCAAAAAGCCGGCCGCAAGCGAGTTCGGTCCCTGGCCCTGGCAGCCACGTTGGTGATCTTTCTTCTTCTCGGTCCCCTGGTCTGGTGGATTGCAGACACCTTGATCGAGGAGGAGCATATGACCAGTCCCATGAGCGAACTGAGTGTGTGGATTATCTTCCTCAGTACAGCTTTGCTGGCCTCGGCACTGCTGGCCGGCTGGCTGCGGCGTAAACCCTGACGCCCAACTCTTGTAAAGCTTTACTCCCGCACTAAATGCATGCAACTTCCCGGTGCTGCTTCCCGTCGATCTAAATACAGGTTAAGCTGTGTGAGACCTCTGTTAGGTCCCCTCTGGGAGGGATTGATTGATGCACGACCCGCAAACCATCACCGCCAACGAAGACGCGCGCCTGATTCCAATCTGGTCCATCGTAGCTGCCACCGTTGCATTTTTGGTGGTGGAGTATTACTTCTGGATCATTCTGCCCACGCAGCAGCATCATTTGACGCCCATCGGCCTGCGCGTTTATCTGAACCTCTCCTGGGGTCTGCTGGCTGCGATTTACTTCCTGATGGTCGGTTTTGTCAGCAAGGACGCTCCGCGGCGCGCAATGAGTTCGCGCTTCTGGATGGTGATCTGCTTCGTAATGCCGGGCGGCATCGGCGCGGTGCTTTATTTCCTGCTGCGCCAGCCTGAGGTTTCCCGCTGCCCCGCATGCACTTCGCATGTGCAGAGCAACTTTCACTTCTGCCCCCAGTGCAACTACCGTCTGGCGGCCAGTTGCGGCACTTGTTTCCGCACCGTGCGCGCCACCGATCAGTACTGCACCCAGTGTGGCCATGAGCTGGCCCGGGATCGAATGCCGGCGCGGTTGCGCGCATTGAGAGATTGAAGCCGGGCATGTTATAGAAAAGACACGGCTTTAATGGGTGCGAAATTGCGCCATAAGTGTCAGGGCATGACTTTAGTCGTGCCGATCGTCGCTCAATTTAGAAGTTGGGCTTCAGCCCCTGAGGGTGCATTGTTTCAGCGCTATGGATTCCCCAGCGGCTAAAGCCGGAGTCTTTTTTCCTTTCTGCGTCACGACTGAAGTCGTGACCTGACACTTCTTGGCACCCACAATGAGCATTTACGCAACCTGTAAAGACACCGATCCGGCCCACCTCGCAATTGACCGAGGCGGGTTCACTTCCTACAATCGAAGTTCGATTGGCATGAACATCTCCGCGCTCATCATCGACGACGAACAACTGGCCCGCGACGAGCTTAGCTATCTTCTGGCCGAGATGGGCGGGGTGGATGTGGTGGCGCAGGGAACGAACGGCATTGAGGCCGTTGACCTGATCGAGGAGCACCATCCCGACCTGGTTTTTCTTGACGTGCAGATGCCGGGCATGGACGGTTTTGGCGTGATCGAGCGGCTGTTGGCGCGAGGCCCATTGGCGAAGCGTAAGGACGCGCCGCAGGCGCAGTTGGCCCCACCGCAAGTTACGCTGCCCCAGATCGTCTTTGCCACTGCCTATGACCAGTACGCCGTGCACGCGTTTGAAGTGAACGCCGTCGATTACCTGCTGAAGCCCTTTGACCGCTCTCGAGTCCAGCAGGCGGTTGAGCGGGCGCGAGGACGCATTGCGGGACGCGCTGCGATAGCCGCCGGCACTGATCCGCTGCCTGAATCTCCCATCGAATCGCAGCTCGACGAACTTTTGCGCCTGCTCAATCGTCCGCAGGGCGCCTCCCGCAGCCCCCAGCCGACCCGGATCATTGTGCAGGCACAGAGCCGCTTGCTGCTGGTGGACCAGGCCGATATTTGCTATGCGGCGATCGATGAAGGCGTGATTCGCGTGGCCACGCAGACTTTTGAGGGCAGCTCAAAGTGCCGTACGCTCGAAGAGCTGCTGGAGTTGCTTGACCCCGCGCTTTTCTGGCGCGCCCATCGCGGCTTTGTGGTCAACATCAATCACATCCGCGAGGTAATGCCGTGGTTCAAGTCAAGCTATCAGTTGCGGATGAACGATAAGCGCCAGACTGAGATCCCGGTAAGCCGCGCACAAACCAAGCGGCTGCGCGAACTGTTCAATCTGTAGGCACGTTCGGCTTTATCGGAATCCCGCCAGCTATTTCCCCTTTTTGGAAAACAGCGTCCGGCCGAGGGAGAGAGATACCGCGGCCGCAGCCACGCAGAGCCAGCCGGGTATGTTGCCAATGCGCGTGTAGAGAGTCTGCACCGGGGCGGCTATGACGACCTTCAGGAGCAGAGAACGGCCGGGCATGGCGCTGCTGGGAACTTCCGCAAGAATGCGGCCATAGGCGTCGCTGGCAGTCAGCAGGCCTTCCCGCGATGCGCGAATGACTGCATAGCCGTTCTCAATACCGCGGAACAGGGTTGTGCGGGCCTCAATCCAGCCGTCGAGATAATCGAAGTCCCATGCGGGCACCAGCACGACGGCAGCATGGCGCTGGCCGTAGGCACGGCCGAACGCGGCGAAGTGCATATCTTTGCAGATGGCCAGGCCGTAGCTTTGTCCGTCGATGGTTTCGAGGGAGTAGTCCGTGCCGGTAGCATAGTGCTCGCGCCGCTCCGGCGGAGCCATGTGATGCTTTTCGTAGCTGGCGGCGAGCGAGCCGTCGGGCGCGAAGAGCCACGCCCAATTGGCTGGGTTTTTTCCGTCGTCGATCCCCAAGCCAACTTCGAGCCAGACACGATTTTCCCGGGCCAGTGCACTGAAGTGCTGTTGCCGTTCCGTCACCATCGCCGGAGTGAGCATGGCGATTTTCTCGGGCAAAACCACCACTTGCGCGCCCTGGGCTGCAAGCTCCGCGACTCGCTGGTCATATTCGCTGAAAATTTTGGAAGTGTAGGCCGCCGAGGCCCCCACTCCGATCGGGTCATCGATGGAGACAAGCCCGAATTTGGTCTCGGCCCCACCCAAGGGCTCTTGCAGCCGGTGATAACCAAAGATGAGCGACGAGGCGAGCAGAAGCGCCGTGATTGCATAGGCGACAAAGCCACGACGAAGAGAGCGCCCGTAGGCGATCACCAGGGCCAGAGTGGAGGGAACCAGGGAGATGAGAAAGAGCAATCCAGCGGTGCCAAATAGAGAGGCGATTTGCAGGATGGGCAATTGATCGGCTTGCGAATAGGCTAAGCTACCCCAGTTGCCGTCAGGCAGCAGCGCGGCCATCAACGTATCGACGGCCACGCACAGAACGGGATAAACAAACACAGTCCACCACGCCTGGTAGCGCACCACTACGCGGCGTGTGGCGAAGATCAGGAATCCCCAAAGCAGGGATTGCGCGGCGATCACTGTGATGACAGTGGGCAGAGGCATCACCAGTCGGAAATAGTGGAAGTTGCAACTCGTTCCGATGACCGCTGCAAGATAGACCATCCATCGTGCATCGCGGGGGCGGAATCGAATCGCAATCAGAAGCAGCGGAACAGGAGCGAGCCAAACCAACCACCAGACGGGTTGCAGCCCGACGGCAAATCGCAGCA
>Ga0181520_10002770_pt1 | contig 31931 bp, 22 predicted proteins | sample PEATcosm2014_Bin_29_FD_132451 | JGI IMG/M metagenome (GOLD analysis project Ga0181520, IMG submission 132451) | Peatland microbial communities from MTU Mesocosm Facility, Houghton, MI, USA - PEATcosm2014_Bin02_30_metaG | ecosystem: Environmental > Terrestrial > Soil > Wetlands > Peat | place...
GACGGCCTTGAAGCCGTCGAACGAAACCGTGAGCGCCTCGACCGCGAGCAGGAAATCCTTGGGTTGGGAGCCGATGATCATGACGCTCTCCTCACTCCGCGGCGATGTTGTCGACGACTCCCAGCCCGCCGGCGCCAGGCTTGGGTTTGCCGGAACGCGACAGACGGTCGATCCTCGCTTGCACATGGTCGCGCCAGATTCCGGCGAGGCCGTTCGGGAAGGCCAGCACGATGCCGATGAAGAGGGCGCCCAGGCCGAGCAGCCACAATTGGGGAAACGACTCGGAGAAGCTGGTTTTCGCGGCGTTGACGATCAGGGCGCCGTAGATGGCGCCGAGGATCGAAAGGCGGCCGCCGACGGCGGTGTAGATCACCATTTCGATCGAGGGCACGATGCCGACGAAGGACGGCGACATGAAGCCGACCTCCAGGGTGAACATCGCGCCGCCGATCGCCGCGAACACCGCCGCCGCGCAAAAGGCGAAGATCTTGAAGTTCGCGACGCTGTAGCCGGAGAAGCGAACCCGATCTTCCTTGTCGCGCATCGCGACGAGGATCCGCCCCAGCTTCGAATGACGGATGAACTGCGCCGCGAGGATGCAGACGAACAGGCAGCCGACCTCGACGAAATAGAGCACGAATTTGGCGTGGTCGGTGCGGATGTCCCAGCCTTTCAGCGTGCGCAGATCGGTGATGCCGTTGATGCCGCCGGTGTAGCCCTGCTGGCCGACGATCAGGATGGTCAGGATCGCGGCGATCGCTTGAGTGATGATGGCGAAATAGACGCCGCCGACGCGGCGCTTGAACATCGCCGCGCCGATGACGAAGGCGAAGACCGCCGGCGCCACGAAGACGGCGACGATCGTGAAGGCGAGGCTGTGGAACGGCTGCCAGAAGAAGGGCAACGCCGTGATCTGGTTCCAATCCATGAAGTCGGGAATGCCGGGGGTGGACTGAATCTTGGTGTTCGCCGCGCTCGAGGCTTCGAGCTTGAGGAACATGGCCATGCAATAGCCGCCCAGGCCGAAGAACACGCCCTGCCCGAGGCTCAGGATGCCGCCGTAACCCCAGCACAGCACCAGGCCGATCGCGACGAACGAATAGGTCAGGTACTTGGCGACGAGGTTGAGGCGGAAGACGTCGAGCGTCAGCGGCAGGACGACGACGAGCAGCGCCGCGAGCACGGCCAGGCCGATCAGTTCGGATCGATTCATGAAGCGGGAATTGTCGGACATCGGGGCTCCTCCCTCACTTGCGGACTTTGAGAGCGAACAGCCCTTGCGGCCTGAGCATCAGGATGCCGACCACCGCGAGCAACGTGATCACCTTCGCCATCGAGCCGGACAGGAAGAATTCGAGCGTCGACTGGGCTTGCGAGATGGTGAAGGCCGAAGCGATCGTTCCGGCGAGGCTCGAAGCGCCGCCGAAGACGACCACCAGGAACGTGTCGACGATGTAGAGTTGGCCCGAGGTCGGTCCGGTCGAGCCGATCATCGTGAACGCGCTCCCGGCGATCCCGGCCACGCCGCAGCCCAAGGCGAATGTGTAGCGGTCGACCTTGTCCGTGTTGATGCCGGCGGCGCCGGCCATCACCCGGTTCTGCATCACCGCGCGCACCTGGCGGCCCCAGCGCGAGAAGTACATGACATAGGCCACGGCGCAGGTGATGAGCAGCGTGAGGACCATCACGAACATGCCGTTGATTGGAATCTGGATGGCGTCGGTGACTTGCATCGACCCCATCATCCAATCCGGCAGATTCACGCCGACCTCGCGAGCGCCGAAGATTGAGCGATAAGCCTGTTGCAAGATCAGGCTGAGGCCCCAGGTGGCGAGCAAGGTGTCGAGCGGGCGTTTGTAGAGATGCCGGATCAGTCCCCATTCGACGAGCATGCCGAGCGCGCCGGAGGCTAGGAACGCGAGCGCCATGGCGGCGAAGAAATAGACGCTGAAGAGCGCGGGCAGGAAACGCTCGAAGACGTTCGAAGTCATCCAGGTGACGTAGGCGCCCAGAATCATGAACTCGCCGTGGGCCATGTTGATGACGCCCATCTGGCCGAAGATGATCGCGAGGCCGAGCGCCATCAGCAGGAAGACCGAGAACAGGATCAATCCCGCGAAGCCTTGCATCGCAAAGATCGCGCCGAGGTCGCCGAGGGAATAGTCGCCGAACATGGGAGCCTCCAGGAGGTTGTCGGTCCCGCGTCGCGGTTCGTTGCGACGCGGGGTCTCTACGTCCGCGCGCGTCCGAATTGGCGCTCGCGAGCGGCAGAACCAGGAGACGAACGCGGCTTACTGGTAGCCCTTGGGGAACGGATTGGGTTCGATCAGATTGGGGGTCTCGAACACCACGTCGTATTGACCGTCGGCCCTGGCGCGCCCCACGCGCGTGCGCGACCACAAATGATGGTTCTCGTGGATGCGCACGTAGCCTTCCGGCGCGCCGGTGAATTCGACGCCGGGCGAGGCGGCCGCGATCTTGTCGATGTCGAACGAACCGGCCTTCTCGGCCGTGAGTTTCCACAACCACGGGCCGAGATAGGCGGCCTGCGTCACGTCGCCGATGACGGTCTTCTCGCCCCACATTTTCTTGAAGGCCGGAACGAACTTCTTGTTGTTCGGATTGTCGAGCGATTGGAAATATTTCATGCAGGCGTAGGCGCCGACGATGTTTTCGCCGCCGATGCCGTCGATCTCGTCCTCGGTGACGGAAATCGTCAGCAGGGTCTGCTTGGTCAGGTCGACGCCGGCCGCCTTCAATTGCTTGTAGAAGGCGACGTTCGATCCGCCGACGATGATGGCGTAGATCACGTCGGGCTTCTTCAATTTGATCTTGTTGATCACAGAATTGAATTGCGTGTCGCCGAGCGGGAAATATTCCTCGCCAACGACTTTGCAGTCGGTGAGATGATTTTCGATGTGTTTGCGTGCGATCTTGTTGGATGTGCGCGGCCAGATGTAATCGGACCCGAGCAGATAGAACGTCTTCGCGTTCTTGGTCTTATTGACCCAATCGAGGCCGGCGAGAATCTGTTGCGTCGCCTCCTGGCCGGTGTAGATGACGTTCTTCGACTGCTCGAGTCCCTCGTAGAACGTGGGATAATAAAGCATGCCGTTATACTGTTCGAAGACCGGCAGGACGGCCTTGCGCGAGGCCGAGGTCCAGCAGCCGAAGACGGCGGCGCACTTGTTTTCCACCAGCAGCTTCTTCGCCTTCTCGGCGAAGGTCGGCCAATCGCTCGCGCCGTCCTCCTGAACGAAATTGATCTTTCGCCCGAGAATGCCGCCCGCCTCGTTGATCTGCGAAATTGCGAGCTTTTCGGCTTCCACCGACCCGGTCTCGCTGATCGCCATCGTTCCGGTGATCGAATGCAGGATGCCGACGGTCACGTCGGCGTCCGTGACGGCCAATCCAGTCGTGTTGATCGCCGACGTCGCCGGCGCGTCAGCGAACGCGGCGCGCGGCAGGAGCGACATCGCCGGAAGCGCCGCCATTCCCATGAGAAGCTTTCGGCGTAGCGGCGACGGCGGGCTGTGATGCTGTTCGTCTGACATGAGGACCCCACTGGCTAGACGGGACAGGTTTTGGCGGGGTCAGCGTGGCCCGGATTGTGCACCGCAACGATACGCAAGATCGCGTATGTTGCGCCGCAAAATTACGACGTAGTTTTCGTCGCGTCGGGACCGGCGTCGCGCTGGAGAGCTGGAGGGTCAATTGGCAGGGCGGCAGCGGATCGACCGCGTCAGACGCCAGTACAATCAATGGGTCGCCAACCAGACCCTGGAAGACTACGCGTTGCGCTTCACCGCCAAGAGCGCGCGCCGCTGGTCGGCCGCGCGCGTCGCCAACACGGCGCTTGGCGCGATCTCCTTCCTGGCGCTCGAGGCGATCGGCGCCACGATCACGCTGAAATACGGCATGCCGAACGCGACCGCCGCCATCCTGGTCGTCAGCGTCGTCATTTTCGGCTGCGGCCTGCCGATCGCCTATTACGCCGCCCGCTATGGGGTGGACATCGATCTCCTGACCCGCGGCGCCGGTTTTGGATACATTGGCTCGACCGTCACGTCGCTTATCTACGCCTCTTTCACCTTCATCTTCTTCGCCATCGAATCGGTCATCCTTTCGATGGCGCTCGAACTCTGTTTCGGACTGCCGCTGCCGATCGGCTATTTCATCAGTGCGATCGCGATCATCCCATTAGTCACCTACGGCATCACGCTCATCAGCCGGTTTCAATTGTTCACTCAGCCTTTTTGGGCGTTGTTGAACCTGCTTCCGTTCGCCGCGATCGCCTATGGGGATCGCGACGCCTTCACCCAATGGAGCCACTTCTCCGGCCAGCGCGGAGACCCATCCGGCGGGCTAAGCCTCCTTCTGTTCGGAAGCGCCGCATCCGTCGTCTTTGCGCTGGTGGCGCAGGTCGGCGAACAGGTCGACTTTCTCCGCTTTCTGCCGCGTGACCAGCGCACCTCGAAGCGATCGTGGTGGATCGCGTTGTTGAGCGCGGGCCCCGGTTGGATCGTCATCGGCGCGCTGAAGCTGCTGGCCGGCTCGTTTCTCGCCTTCTTCGCGATCAAGCAAGGCCTCGCGGCGGACGACGCCGCCGATCCGTCCCACATATATCGCGAGGCTTTCCGCTACGTGTTCGTGCAGCCGCAGCTCGCCCTCGCCCTCACCGGCGTCTTCGTCGTGCTCTCGCAGGTCAAGATCAACGTCACCAACGCCTACGCCGGATCGATCGCCTGGTCGAATTTCTTCTCGCGCCTCACCCACAGCCATCCCGGTCGCGTCGTCTGGCTGGTCTTTAACGTCGCCGTGGCGCTGCTGCTGATGGAGATCGGCGTCTATAAGACGCTGGAGCAAACACTGGCGCTCTATTCCAATGTGGCGATCGCCTGGGTCGGCGCGCTCGTCTCCGACCTCGTGATCAACAAGCCTCTGGGCCTCCGCCCCCAGACCATGGAATTCAAGCGCGCGCATCTCTACGACGTCAATCCGGTCGGCGTCGGCGCGATGTCCGCCGCCACGCTCGCGTCGATCCTGGCGTTCTATGGCCTTTTCGGCCCGCTGGCGAAGGCGCTCTCGCCATTCGTCGCGCTCCTGGTCGCCTTCGCCGCCGCGCCGCTGATCGCCTATTTCACCAAGGGAAAATACTATATCGCGCGCAAGCCTCGGCTCGATTGGCAGTCGCAGGCCACGATCGAATGCTGCATCTGCGAGAATCGGTTCGAACCCGAAGACATGGCGGCGTGTCCGGCCTACGCCGGGCCGATCTGCTCGTTGTGCTGCTCGCTCGACGCCCGTTGCCACGACATGTGCAAGCCGCACGGACGGTTGCGCGCTCAACTCTCCCACTCCATCGGCAAGTTGGCGCCCGCGTCGCTCTCGGGGCGGCTCGACGGCCAGCTCCCGCACTACCTCGGCGCGTTCTCGATCGCCGCCGGCCTGCTGGGGCTGACCCTGATCCTGATCTATTTCCAGACCGCGACCGGCGCGCCCGCGGAGAAGGAACAACTCGCCGCCGTCTTGTTGCGGGTGTTCTTCGCGCTGTCGATCATCATCAGCATCGTCGCCTGGCTCTTTGTCCTTGCGCAGCAGAGCCGGCGTGCGGCGGAGGCGGAGACCGAGCGCCAGACCGCCTTGCTGATTCACGAGATCGACGCGCATCGCCGAACCGACGCCGCGTTGCAGCGCGCGAAAGAAGTGGCGGAGGCCGCCAACCTCGCCAAGAGCCGCTACGTCGTCGGCCTCAGCCACGAATTGCGCTCTCCGCTCAACGCCATCAGCGGCTACGCCCAGTTGCTCGAGCAGGACAAGAGCCTGCAATACAAACCGCGCGAGCAGATCGGCGTCATCCGGCGCAGCGCCAATCACTTGTCGGGGTTGATCGACGGCATTCTCGACATTTCCAAGATCGAGGCTGGCCGTATCCACTTGTCGCGCGACGAGGTGCGCCTGACCGAATTTCTCGAACAGCTCGTCGGCATGTTCCGCTTGCAGGCGGTCGCCAAGCACATCGATTTCCGCTTCGAGCGCCCGGAGCTTTTGCCGACGACGGTTTACGCCGACGAGAAGCGCCTACGTCAGATTCTGATCAACCTGCTCGCCAACGCGATCAAGTTCACCCACACCGGCGGCGTCGCCTTCATCATTCGCTATCGCAGCCCGGTCGCCGAATTTGAAATCGTCGACACCGGCCCGGGCATACAGGCGAGCGACCTCGAGCGCATCTTCGCGCCCTTCGAGCGCGGCGCCTTGGGCGCGGCGCAACCGCACACCGGCACGGGTCTCGGCCTGACCATCAGCAAGCTGCTCGCCGGCGTCATGGGCGGCAACATCGCCGTCTCCAGCGTCGTCGGCAAGGGAAGTTCGTTTCGTGTCACGCTCCTCTTGTCGGAAGTGACCCAGCCCAGCCGAATCGCGCCGCTCGAAGCGCCGATTTTCGGCTACCACGGGCCGCGCAAGACGATTCTGGTGACCGACGACGACCCCACGCACAGCGACCTCATGCGCGAAGTGCTGGCGCCGCTCGGCTTCATTCTGCTGAGCGCGCCGGACGGCGCCGCATGTCTCGAGCTGGCGCAGCATTGCTTGCCCGATCTCTTCATTCTCGACGTCTCGATGGCGGACCTCGACGGCTGGAGCCTCGCCCGAACGCTCCGCGAGCGCGGGCACCACCGCGCAAAGATCCTGATGGTGTCGGCCAGCGCGCTCGAGGCGCATGCCTCGCCGCTGGCGCAGCCGTTCCACGACGGCTTTCTTATGAAGCCGATCGACATCCCCCGCCTGCTCGAACAGATCGGGCATTTGCTCAAGATCGCCTGGCAGCATGAGAGCGCGCTGACGGCCGCGCCGGTCTGGAGCCCGAATTCCGAGACGCCCCCACCTCCCGATGCGATCGACGAATTGATCGCCCTCGGTCGCCTCGGCCATGTGCGCGCCATCCAATTGAAGCTCGACGACCTGCAGCGCGCCGATCCTCAGCACACGCCGTTCGCCATTCGGATGCGCTCGCTCGTCGATCGCTTCGACCTCAACGCCTTCATGTCCGCGCTAGAGGGATCGCACAGTCATGATCGCTAGCCAGGAACGACGCGAGATCGCGCTTGTCGTCGACGACTCTCCCGAAACGTTACGACTGCTCACCGACGCGCTGGACACCGCCAACATGACCGTCATGGTCGCCCTGGACGGCGCGGCGGCGATCCGGATCGCCGAGCAAGTGACGCCGGACGTCATCCTTCTCGACGCCGTCATGCCGGGGATTGACGGCTTCGAGACATGCCGCCGGCTGAAGCGCTCGGCGAAGCTGGCCGACACGCCCGTCATTTTCATGACCGGCCTCGCTGAAACTGAGGACATCGTCCGCGGACTGGAGGCCGGCGGCGTCGATTACGTCACCAAGCCCATCGCCATCGAAGAAATGCTGGCGCGGATTCGGGTCCATCTCGCCAATGCGCGACTCACCAAGAGCGCGCGCGTCGCGCTCGACGTCTCCGGCCGCTACCTGTTCGTGGTCAATCGCGATGGTTCGATCGTTTGGGCGACTCCGCAGGCGCAGAAGCTGCTCGCCAGCCACTTGTCCGCAATCGGCGTCGAAGAGTTTGCGATTCCGCCAGCGTGGCGAGAATGGCTGGAACAATGTCAAGGCGGAGGGGATCCGACGCGAATCCCGGCGCCGGCGGCCGGCTTCGACGGCGATGAGCTGCGTCTGCAGTATCTTGCGAAATTCGGGTCGAATGAGATCCTGCTGCGACTGGTCAGAGGGCACAAGGTCGGCAGCCCCGCACAGTTCAGTCGCGAGCTTGGCTTGACGAACCGCGAAAGCGAGGTCCTCTCCTGGCTCAGCGTCGGCAAGACCAACCGGGATATCGCGCAGATTCTCGGCTTGAGCCCGCGAACCGTCGACAAGCACCTCGAACAGATATACGCGAAGCTCGGCGTGGAAAACCGAACGGCTGCGACAATGATCGCGGTCAAGGCGTCGCGAGACAGAACGCCGCCGTGAACCCTGCCGCGGCGCGTTCGGGAGTCAGCCGCTCACTGATCGGTCGCGAAACGACGCCGGGCGACGCGAAGACCGTCAAGCCCAGCGCGTTCGCAAGCTCGAGGCTCTCGGTCGTGGCGCGCCGTCGCGACGGCGTCGCCGAAAGACCAGGCCCCTGCGATCGCCCTCTGCGCGTCCGCCATGCTTTCGCGCAGCCGCGACCGCCGCGAAGTCGCCGTCCCAGGCGCTCGAACCGCCGATCCTGCCGGGCGTCGCCGCCTTGATCCCATCTTGAAGCTCGACGTCATAGGAGTCGCTGAACCGCATTTTTCAATCCTGCCCGATTGCGGCGCTGAGCCTGCCCTCTCGGCGCGACAAGACGCTTTCCGGTTCCGGCAAGTTGCACCCGCTGGCGGGGCGAAAGCTCAGCCGGAACATTCCATATTCTATTTCAATAGGAATAAAAATTCTGTCACTCGCCGGCGCGGCGTCGCTCGGCGACGGCCACCGCCAGCGCCGCGGCCAGCGTCATCGTGGCGGCCAGAGACCGGAATCCTTCAAAGTCGTTCTCCACGACCTCGAACCAGACGCTGGCGTTGAAGACGAGCGGGCTGAAGGGGCTATCGGTAATCGCGACAAGCGGGGTCTTCTGTCCGGCGATCTGCCGCGTATATTCGACCGTCGCCGACGAATAGGGCGTGAAGCTGACGGCAATCGCAGCGTCGCGCGGACCCGCGAACGACAGAACCTCACGATCGACGCCATTGGGCGAGCCGATCAGCACGCTCCTAACCCCAAGCGTTCCAAACGCGTAGCTCAGATATGAGGAGATCGGGTACGACCGCCGCAGGCCGATCAGATAGATGGTTTCCGCCCGCGCGAGCATTTGAGCCGCCTCGTCGAGCGACTCCAACTTAATCCGCTCGCGGAATTTCCCGATCGAATCAATCGCCGCCTGACCGAGGCCTTCGATCAGCGCCATGGCTGGCGGGCGGCCGGACGCGTGCGCGTCGAACGACTGCAGTCTCGCCTCGTAATTGTTCGGTCGGTCGCGGAGGCGTTGCTGGAACACCGCCTGGAGTTCGCTGAATCCGCTGAAGCCGAGGGCCTTGGCGAAACGCACCAACGTCGAAGGCTGCACGGCGGCCTGTTCGGAGATGCGGCTGACCGTCCCGAACGCGATGTCATCCGGGAACTCGATCGTGTAGGCCGCCACCTGAGCCAACCTCTTCGGCATTTTGTTGCGCGATTCGACGATGAGATCGCGCAGTTTGTTGAAGTCGTGAGGTGGATCAATGATAGAGTCTTGCGACATCGGGATCTCTTCTAATTCGTATGTCTTTGCATTCCAGTATGATTACCGACACGAACGTACAAGTCTGGCGTTATTTCCAAGGCCGCGCATTTCGATCATGCATGAATCCCTCGGTGGAGCGACCAAGGACTCGATCTGCGAACGACCGCCGCCGCGTTTCCGAAAGGCGTCTTTCAAGGGAGGCAAGCAGACACGGCGCCTTCCAGAAACGCCTCGCTTTGAACTTGGCATGCCATCAAACGCGGCGCGGCGCAAGGAATCCGCATGTCGAAGCGCAATTCAGGCGGCAAGTCTTCGCGCGCCTCGACCGACCAATCCACCTTGTTAACGCTGGCGCAATGTACGGGCTCGGCCGAGCGCAGAGCCCGCGGAGGGGATTCGGCGCCGTCCGTCGGCGCCCAGTTGGCCCTTCGATTTCCTCAAAACATACTAGTTGACTTGATAGAAAAATGGAATGTACATTTCGCCGAGATTTGCAGGGTGGACTGTTTCAACGCCTCGTCCTACGGCGGAGAGGCGGTCCGATGCGGCCGAGGCGGCGGCAGTAGCCTACGCCCGTTTGACGCGACGAAAGCTGCGGTAAGCTGATGCGCTGGACGAATTCGGAAGGCGACAAATGACCGACAGCGCCGCCGCCCACAAGACGCTCGATCTGATCGCGATCGGCCGCTCTTCCATCGACCTTTACGGCCAACAGATCGGCTGCCGGCTCGAGGACGTCGCAAGCTTCGCGAAGTCCGTGGGCGGTTGCCCCGCCAACATCGCCATTGGCGCTGCGCGACTCGGACTCAGGACGGCGCTGATCACGCGCGTCGGCGCTGAACAAATGGGCGGCTTCATTCGCGAACAGCTGGTCCGCGAAGGGGTTGTCGTTGACGGCGTGCACACCGACAAAGATCGGCTGAGTCGGCTTGTGCTGCTTGCGGTGCAAGCCGAGGGGATCTCGCCGACGATCTTCTACCGCGCCGACTGCGCGGACATGGCGTTGGACGAAAGCGACGTCGACGAAGCGCTGGTCGCGCGTGCGCGCGCCATCGTCGTGACGGGGACGCATTTTTCCAAAGCCAACGCGGCGGCGGCGCAATCGAAGGCCATCGCTCTGGCCAAGCGACACGGCGCGAAAGTCGTGTTCGATATCGATTATCGGCCGAACCTGTGGGGACTCGCGGGCCACGAAGCGGGCTTCGCCCGATACGTGAAGTCCGAGGCGGTGTCGACGCGGCTCAGCGCGGTGCTCGCCGATTGCGATTTGATCGTCGGCACCGAAGAAGAGGTCATGATCGCTGCGGGAGCGGACAGCGTACGGGATTCGTTGTGCGCCATTCGCGCGAAGTCGGCTGCGATCATCGTCCTGAAGCGTGGCGCTCTGGGGTGCGTCGTCTACGACGGGGCGATCCCCGAGAGCGTGGAGGACGGAGTCGTCGGCAAGGGCTTCCCGGTGGAGGTGTTTAACGTTCTCGGCGCCGGCGACGCCTTCATGTCCGGTTTCTTGCGCGGGTGGCTGCGCGGCGAGAGCCTATTGACCTGCGCCACCTGGGCGAACGCCTGCGGCGCCTTCGCTGTGTCGCGCCTCCTCTGCTCGCCCGAATACCCGACCTGGCCCGAGCTGCGGCATTTCCTCGATCACGGCAGTCCGGAGCGGGCGCTGCGCAGAGACGGCGCGTTGAATCACATCCATTGGGCGACGACGCGCCGGCGCGACATGCCTCGGTTGATGGCCTTCGCGATCGATCACCGCATTCAGTTGGAGGAGCTGGCCGAGGACAAAGCGGGCGCAGCCCGCATTTCCGCGTTCAAGGTGCTGGCGGTCGCCGCCGCCCGGCGCGTCGCCAACGGACGACCGGGGTTCGGGATGCTGCTCGACGACAAATATGGCCGCGACGCGCTGTTTGCGGCCGGCGCCGGGCAAGACCTGTGGGTCGCCAGGCCGATCGAACTGCCGGGTTCGCGGCCGCTTCAGTTCGAGTTCAGTCAAGATATCGGCAGTCGGCTGATCGAGTGGCCGGTGGACCATTGCGTCAAGGTCCTTTGCTTCTACCACCCCGACGACGACGAAGGGCTCAAGGCGAAACAGACCGCCAAGCTCATCACCGCCTTCGAGGCCGCCCGCAAGGTCGGACGCGAGATCCTCGTCGAGGTCATCGCCTCCAAGGCGGGGCCGCTCGACGACGACACGATCGCTCGCGCTCTGACCGAACTTTACGACGCCGGACTTAGGCCGGACTGGTGGAAGCTCGAGCCGCAGGCCTCGGTGAAAGCGTGGCAGGCGATCGACGGCGTGATTGCGGCCCGCGACCCGCTGTGCCGCGGCGTAGCGCTGTTGGGCCTGGAGGCCCCGATCGAGAAATTGAGCGAGTCCTTCGCGGCGGCGCGGTCGGCGGAACGGGTGCGGGGATTCGCGGTCGGGCGGACCATCTTCGCCGAGGCCGCCGATCGTTGGATGAAGGGCGAAATCGGCGATGGCGAGGCGGTCGACGACATGGCCAAGAATTTTGGCGCGCTGGTCGATCTCTGGCTGTCGTTCGATCGGGCTTAAGCGGGCTGAACCGAGCGAGCTGCGGCGCAACATGGCGTCGCTCGCGCGGGTTGGAGTTTGGGCGATCTGGAGAAAAGCGACTCGACGGCCAACAGCGGCCCGAGCCGGGAGGGAAGGAAAATGGTCGGCAAGGTTGTGCGGCTTACGGTGGCGCAGGCGCTGGTGCGGTTTCTCGCCAATCAGACGACGGTTATCGATGGCGAGAAATTGCCGATCTTCGCCGGATGCTGGGCGATCTTCGGCCACGGCAACGTGGCGGGCATCGGCGAAGCGCTCTATCAAATGCGCGACAGACTTCCCACCTTTCGCGCCCACAACGAACAGGCGATGGCGCATGCCGCCGTCGCCTTCGCGAAAGCGAGTTTCCGCCGCCGTTTCATGGTCTGCACCACGTCGATCGGCCCCGGCGCGCTCAACATGGTGACCGCGGCCGCCGTGGCCCATGTCAACCGGCTGCCGGTCCTGCTGCTGCCCGGCGACGTCTTCGCCAACCGACTGCCCGACCCGGTGCTGCAACAGGTGGAAGACTTCAGCGACGGAACCGTGTCGGCCAACGACTGTTTCCGTCCGGTGTCGCGCTACTTCGACCGCATCAATCGCGCCGAGCAGCTGATCCCGGCTTTGCAGCGCGCCATGCACGTGCTCACCGATCCGGCCGAATGTGGGCCCGTGACGCTCGCGATGTGTCAGGACGTTCAGGCCGAGGCCTACGACTGGCCGGAGAGCCTGTTCGCGGAAAAGGTTTGGGCGCCGCGCCGCATCGGCCCCGACGAAGACGAGCTTGCCGCGGCGGTCGCCGCGATCAAAGCCGCCAAGAAGCCGCTGATCATCGCTGGCGGCGGCGCGCTCTATTCCGAGGCCTCCGCCGAACTCCGGACTTTCGCGGAGACGCATGGGATTCCCGTCGCCGTCACGCAAGCGGGCAAGTCGTCGATTGACGAGGCCCACCCGCTCGCTCTCGGCGCGATCGGCGTCACCGGCACGTCGGCGGCAAACGCGCTTGCCGGCGACGCCGACCTGTTGCTCGCCGTCGGCACGCGCTTCCAGGACTTCACCACGGGTTCGTGGGCGCTGTTCAAGACAGGCGGCCTCAAGATCGTCGCCCTCAACGTCGCCGCCTACGACACCGCCAAGCACAACGCGCTGCCGCTCGTCTGCGACGCCAAGATCGGCCTGACGCGGCTGTCGGAAGGCCTCAAGGGTTGGAAGGCGGACGCCGACGTGGCCGAGCGGGCGGGCCGGGAGAAGGCGATCTGGCTCAAGGCGGCCAGCCAGGCGCTCGCGCCCACCAACGCCGAGAGACCGTCGGACGCCCAGGTGATCGGCGCCGTCGCGCGCGTCATCGGCAACGCAAATTCGGTGATCGTCAACGCCTCGGGCGGCCTGCCCGGCGAACTGGACAAGCTGTGGGCGCCGACGGTCCCGGGCGGCTACCACATGGAATACGGCTTCTCTTGCATGGGCTACGAAATCCCTGGCGGCATAGGGGTCAAGATGGCCCGTCCGGGCAAGGAGGTCGTCGTGATGGTCGGCGACGGCTCCTACATGATGATGAACTCGGAGATCGCCACTTCGGTCAGCCTCGGCCAGAAACTCATCGTCGTCGTCCTCGACAACCACGGCTTCGGCTGCATCAATCGCCTGCAGATGGCCACCGGCGGCGCGAACTTCAACAATCTTTGGCGGGACTGCAACATGGTGGCGCAGCCGGACATCGACTTTCGCAAACACGCGGAGAGCATGGGCGCGATCGCCGTCAAGGCGTCGTCGATCGGCGATCTCGAAGCCGCGCTCGAAACGGCCAAGGGCGCCAGCCGCACCACGGTCGTCGCCATCGAGACGCATCCGCTGATCACGACCGAAGCTGGCGGGCATTGGTGGGACGTCGCCGTCCCCGAAGCGTCGTCGCGGCCGGAGGTGACGAAGGCGCGCGAGGAATACGAGTCGCTCCGCCGCCTGCAGCGTGTGTTCGACTGAGAGTGCGCGGAGTCGGGCGCTTCGAACCCCATCCGTCTGGTGACCCATGCGAGGAGAATGTATCGATGCCGAATCTGCGCGTGAGACCGAAGGGGAGTCACGGCCTCGTCACTGAAGTGACGCCTGAGAGCGCCGGCTGGTCGTACGTCGGCTTCGCGCTCCACCGCCTCGCGGCGGGCGAAAGCGTCGCCGCCGAAACGGGGAAGCGCGAGGTCTGTCTGGTGCTCGTCTCCGGCAAGGCGAAACTCACGATCGACGGCAAGGATCTCGGCGAGGTCGGCGGGCGCATGACTCCGTTCGAGGGACCGCCGTGGGCCGCCTATGCGCCCGCCGGCGCCCGCTACTCCGTCACCGCGGTCACGCCGCTTGAATTCGGCGTCTGCTCGGCGCCGGGCGCTTCCGGCCATCCGGCGAAGCTGATCCCTCCCGGCGCGCATCCGCAGATCGTGCGCGGCAAAGGATCCAACACTCGCTACGTCACCAACATCATGCCGGAGGACGACGGCGCGGCCAACGCGCTGCTGGTCGTCGAGGTGATCACGCCAGGCGGCAACACCTCGTCCTACCCGCCTCACAAGCACGACCGAGACGACCTGCCGAACGAAAGCTACCTCGAAGAGACCTACTACCACCGCTTCAAGCCCGGACAGGGATACGGGTTCCAGCGCGTCTACACCGACGACCGCTCGCTCGACGAAACCGCCGTCATCGAGGACGGCGACGTCGTCATGGTGCCAAAGGGATACCACCCGGTCGCGACCGTGCACGGCTATGACAGCTACTATCTCAATGTGATGGCCGGCCCGAAGCGGATATGGAAGTTTCACAACGAGCCGGCGCACGAGTGGCTGTTCACCGGAGTCGGCGCCCCGGCGAAGGCGACAAACGCGGCGTGACCGGGCTTGGAGCTGCGGTCGGCGCGGCGCGACGCCTGCGATCGTCCGCCCTGGCCAGGCGACGATTGTACGAACGGACCGCTCACTGCCGGCGGCGCGGGCGTTGAGTTTTGCGCTCGGCGGCGGAAAGCAATCCGCCGAACAAGGCCGACGCCGTCTCGAGCGGCCTCGCTCGCCAAGACGCCGAACCAATCCGCGTGGTTTTGGGCGGGACGCGAAGAAGTGGACGCCGAATTTTCGCAAGGATCCCGCCTTGGCGATCGGCCTGGAGCGAGATGCGACGCGATCGAAACGCATCTCGCTCCGGGCGGCCAGTCTCATTGTCCCGGGCCAAAGGCGATACGGACCCGTCGCGCCCATGGCCCGGCCGTCCAAGTCGGGGCCGGCGAACCCCATGCGCCAGTGACGCGCAAAGGCCGCAATTGAGCGGCCCATTGGACGACGCCGGGCGTTAGGAGCCGGCCGATCCTCTCCGGCCGACTCCAAAGGCTTCCAATGCGGCGCCTGTCCGCCGCGACCGGACGTCGACTACTTGATGTACTTGTCGACATTCTCCTTGGTGATCAACGCGTGCGGCACGGTGATGGTTGGATCGATTTTTTCGCCGTTCGCCAGCTTGACCAGGGCCTCCATGGCCATCCGGCCCTGATCGGTGGTGCTCTGCGAAACGGTGGCGGTCATGGTCCCGTCCTTGACGGCGGCGAGGGCGTTGGGGGCGGCGTCGAGCCCGGCGATCTTGATCTTGCCGACCAGATGAGCGTCCTTGACGGCCTTCACCGCGCCGAGAGCCATGTCATCGTTGTTGGAGACGATGGCGGCGAGATCGGCGCCGGTCTGCAGCCAGTTCTCCGTGAGCTTCAGCGCCTCGTCCGTCCGCCAATTGGCGGTCTGCTTGTAGACGACCTTGATGTCCGGATAGTCCTTGAGGACGTTTTCGTAGCCTTGAGTGCGGCCGATCTCGGCGTCGGAGCCGAGCGGGCCGAGCAATAGCGCGACATTGCCTTTGCCGCCGATCTCCTTGGCGATGTAACCCATTTCGATTTGACCGCCCTCGACCGGGTTGGCGCCGACATAAGAGTCGGTGACTGTCGGGTCGGAGACCCTCTGGTTGAGGTTGATGACGGCGAGGCCGGCCTTCTTGGCCGCCTGAAGCGCCGGACCGAGGCCGTCGACGGCCACCGGCTCGATCAGAATGCCCGTGTATCCCTGCGTGACGGCGGTTTCGACCTGACTGATCTGTTTGGCGATCTCGTTGCGAGCGTCGAATGTCGTCAGATTTGCGTCGAGTTCCTTGGCCTTGTCCTTGACCGCGCCAGACATCTGGATCGTGAACTCATTGTCCATGTGACTCATCAGAAGCGCGAACTTCTGATTGGGCTGAGCCTTGAGCTCAGCCGACATCGCCGGCGTCAGCGACGCGGCGGCGCCGAGCGCCGTAGCGGCGAATAAAACAAACAGCTTTTTCATATGCTCTCCTCTTCGGTCGCGCTTCGTCGACCGAACTCCTTAGGCCGGTCATTGCACGAGTGTCGGTTCGAGCGCCGGCCTAGGCTCGAACCGAAAGCGCGATGCGTCGCGGCCTTCATCGGAGGCCGCCCTTGCTTCTGACGTCGGCCAGGACGGCGAAGTAGATGATCAGCCCCTGGATGACGAGTTGGTAGTACGAAGAGACGTTGAGGATATCGAGCCCGTTGCCGATCACCGCGATCAGCAGCGCGCCGATCACCGGGCCGTACCAATGGCCGACGCCGCCGCTCATGCTGACGCCGCCAATGATGACGGCCGCAATGGCGTTCAGTTCGTAGCCTTCGCCGGCGGTCGGGCTGCCGGACACGGTTCGCGAGGCGAGCAGCAGCCCCGCGAATCCGGCGAGCGCGCCCGAGATGGCGTAGACGCTGGTCTGCAACGCCCGGACGTTGATGCCGGAAACGCCGGCGGCGACGGGGTTTCCGCCGATCGCGTAAACGCGTCGGCCGTACACGGTCATCTTGAGAATGAACGCGCTGGCGAGCGCCACCAGGGCGAAATAGATGGCGAGATAGGGCACGACGTCTCTGACGAATCCGCCGGCGATGTCCTCGAATGCGCCGCTCACGCCGAACACCGGCGAGCCGTCGCAAGCGATCAGCGCCGCGCCGCGGAATACGATCATCGCGGCGAGCGTGACGATGAACGACGGGATACGGCCATACGCGACGCTCGCGCCGTTGACCGCGCCGATCGCCGCTCCGAGGACGATCGGCGCGATGATGGTCAGCGCCAACGGATACGCGCCCGGATGCGCGAGGCTCGCGGCGACCACGCCGGTGAAGGCGACGATCGAGCCGACCGAAAGATCGATGCCGCCGGAAATGATGACGAACATCATTCCCATGGCCAGGACGCCATTGATCGACGCCTGCTTGATGATCCCGATGAGGTTGGCGGGACGGGCGAACGCGCCCGGCGACAGGACGACGAGCACGCCGACAACGACAACGAAGATCAGCACCAAACCGAAGTCCTGGAAAAAGCGATCGGCGCCGTAGGCTCTCGGACGCCGCTTGGACGCGGTCGGCTTCATTGTTCGCTCCGTCATGGCCGAACCTCGTTTGAGGGCGTAGCGAGCTCCATGATCCGCTCCTGACTGAAGGCGTCGCGCTTGAGTTCGCCGGTCATGCGGCCTTCCGCCATGACCAGAATCCGATCGGCCAACCCCATGATCTCGATGAGTTCGGAGGAGATGACGATCACCGCCTTGCCCTGCCGGGCGAGTTCTCCGATCAAGAGATAGATGTCGCGCTTGGCGCCGACGTCGATGCCGCGCGTCGGCTCGTCAAGAATGATCACCTCAGGCGTCGTCATCAGCCACTTGGCGAGCACCACTTTCTGTTGGTTGCCGCCGGAAAGCGAGGAGACCAGCGCGTCGCGCGACAGCGTCTTGATGCGCAGCGTTTCGATGCTGTCTTCCGCCCACACATGCTCCTTGCCCTTTCGAATCAAGCCGAAGCGGGCGACGCGGCCGATCGCGGCGAGCGATATGTTCTCTTCGACCGTTCCAAGAAGATTGAGGCCGGTCGTTTTGCGATCCTCGGTGACGAGCGCCAGACCATGCCTGATCGCCTCGCCAGGCGAGCGAATGCGCTCGGGGCGGCCGTGGATCAGGATCTCGCCCGACGACGCGCGGCGGATCCCGAATAGCGTTTCGACCATCTCGCTGCGCCCGGCGCCGACGAGCCCGGCGATGCCGAGGATTTCGCCGGCGCGCGCCGAGAAGCTGACGTCTCGGACGCGTTTCTTCCAGGTGAGATTGCGAACCGTCAGCACGGCTTCGCCGATCGGCACGGTCGCCTTCGGCACGAAATTGGTGATTTCTCGGCCGACCATAGCGCGGATGATGCTGTCGCGGGTGAAGGCTGAAGCGACGTCGGAAACGATCATGACGCCGTCTCGCATCACCGAAATGCGATCGGCGATCCGGAATATCTCGTCGAGTTTGTGCGAAATGTAGATGATCGATACGCCGTGCGCCCGCAGGGCGTCGATCTGGCGGAACAGGATGGCGACCTCGCGCTCGGTGATCGCCGAGGTCGGCTCGTCCATGATGACGATCTTTGCCGACGTCGAGATCGCCTTGACGATCTCGACGAGCTGCATCTCGGCGACGCTGAGGTCGCGCATGCAGACGCAAGGGTCGATCAGGATGGAGAAGCGGTCGAACAGCTCCTGGCAGGCCCGACGCATTTCGCCGAGATCGACGACCCCGAGCGGCCCGGCGCCGAAACGTCTGATCTCTCGGCCGAGGAAGACGTTCTCCGCCACCTCCATGTCGAGCACCGGGCTGAGTTCCTGATGGATCATCGCCAGGCCGAGATCCATCGCCGCCCGCGGATCGCGGAGCGAAACAGGCCTTCCTTCGAGCAGAATTTCGCCGGCGTCAGCCGAGATCATCCCCATGAGGATTTTCATCAGCGTGGATTTGCCGGCGCCGTTCTCCCCCATCACGGCGTGCACCTCGCCGCGACCGACGGAAAGGCTCACGTCCTGGAGAACCGGGTTTCGGTTGAAGCTCTTGGCGATGCCACGCACTTCAAGCAGGGGCGAGGTCACGGCGCGCGCTCCGCGGTGGACGGGAAAGACGCATCGGTGGACGAGGCGGATGCTTCCGGACGCCCGGCGGGGAGGGAGGCCGGGCGTCCGGGCTTCAGTCTGGGAGCGGCTCAGCCACGGGTGAGCGTGCCGTCCCAGGTGCTGACCGCCTTCTTGGCGTCTTCCTCGGAGAACCACACCGAGGTCACCGACTTGGTCTCGGTGAAGAAGGCGACGCCGTCCTTGCCGAGCGTATGCAGGTCGCCGAAGAACGACTGCTTGTGGCCGGAGAACGGGAAGATGCCGAACGGCACCGGAATGCCGACGTTGACGCCCACCATGCCGCCGTCGGTGCGCCGCGCGAACTCGCGCGCGTGGCGGCCAGAGGTCGTGTAGACGCACGAGCCGTTGGCGAAGCGGTTGGCGTTCATGATCGCCAAGCCTTCCTCGAAGTCCTTGACGCGCTTGATCGAGGTCACCGGTCCGAAGATTTCTTCGTCGCCCACGTACATGCCGGGCTTGACGTGATCGAGGATCGTCGGGCCGACAAAGTAGCCGCCCTCGTAGCCGGACACTTTGACGCCGCGGCCGTCGAGGACCAGCTTGGCGCCTTCCTCGACGCCGCGCGCGATCGCCTTCTCGATCGACTCCTTCTGCGCCGCCGAGGTCACCGGACCCAGCTGACTGTCGGGCAGATAGGCGGCGCCGATCTTCAGCTCCTGGGCGAACGTCTTCAGCAGCGCGACGAACTCGTCGGCGATCGACTCCTGCACGCACACGACCGGCAGCGCCATGCAGCGCTGGCCGGCGCAGCCATAGGTCGAGTTGACGACGCCGCGCACCGAGCGCTCCAGCACGCAATCCTCGAGGACGAGCGCATGGTTCTTCGCTTCGGTGAGCGCCTGGACGCGTTTGCCGGCGCCGGCGGCAGTCTGGTAGATGTGCTTGCCGACCGACGTCGAGCCGACGAAGCAGACGCCCTTGATGGCGGGATTGACAAGAAGGCTGTCGGCCTCGACGCGCGAGCAGGTCACCAGGTTGACCACGCCCTTCGGCAGGCCGGCTTCGATCAGCAGCTCCAACATGCGCATGGCGGTCTGCGGCACCATCGAGGCCGCCTTCAGCACCACCGTGTTGCCCGTCGTGATCGCGAAGGGAATCATCCAGCCCATCGGGATCATCGCCGGGAAATTGAAGGGCGTGATCGCGGCGAACACGCCGAGCGGCTCGCGGAACGACACCGTGTCGTAGCCATCCGACACGTTCATGCAGGTGTCGCCCTGCATGAGATAGTGCGTGGAGCAGGCGCACTCGACCACTTCGAGCGCCTTCAGCACGTCGCCGCGCGCTTCAGTGAGCACTTTTCCGTTCTCGGTGGCGACCAACTCCGTCAGTTCGTCGAGATGCGCGTCGATCAATTGCTTGAATCGGAACATCAGCTGGATGCGGGTCGGGATCGGCGTGTCGCGCCAACCGGGAAAGGCTCGCGCGGCCGCCGCGACGGCGCTGTCGACTTCTTCCTGGGTGCAGCAGGGCGCCTCGGCGATCTGCTTGCCGGTCGAGGGGTCCATCACCGGCATGTACATGGCGGTCTTCGAAGTTCGCCATTGGTTGTCGACCAGATATCTCAGCCGTTCGGTCGCAGCGAACTTGTGCTTCAGGACTTCCAGATTCACGGCCTTCCTCCTCGTGCCCGCCGCCATGCCCGGTCAAACGGCTGTATATAGAACGTGCATTCCATACACCTTTTCATTTGGAATTCAAGGTCTACCGCAATCAATTTTGGCGACCGGTTCGCCGGCCCCCGCGCATTGCGGCGGCCGTCGACGTTTGCGAAGTTGCGCGTCAATGGAGAAGAGTGAATATTCCATTATAGATAGGACAATGGCGTCTTCGTTCCTAAGAGTCGCAGTCCGAGGCGAGACGCCGAGTTTCGGGACAGGACGCCAGTCGAGACAGGGAGGATCAAGCGTCGCCTGAGAACGTTCGCGTCGGAATCGTCGGCCTCGGGCGGCTTGGTCGCCGTCATGCTGAAAACCTCGCGTTCCGGGTCGCCGGCGCCCTGTTGGTCGCCGCGGCGAGCCCGATCGAAGCGGAACGCGCCTGGGCCGCGGCGTCGTTGAATGGCGCGGCGACCTACCCGGGACTCGAGGAATTATTGGCGCATCCTGGCCTGGACGCGGTCTGGCTGGCGACGCCCACGTCGTTTCACGCCGATCACGTGATTGCTTCGATCGCCGCCGGCAAGCACGTCTTCTACGAGAAACCGCTGGCGCTCGATCCGAGCGATTGCGACCGAGCGATCGCCGCCGCCGCCGATCGCCCCCGACAGGTGGCGATGGTCGGGTTCATGCGACGCTTCGATCCGGTTTACGCGGAAGCCAAGCGCAAGCTCGACGCCGGCGAATTGGGGAAGGCGTTCGCCGTCCGCTGCGTCGCGGAAGATCCTGTCGACCCGGACGGCTTCTTCGTTCGCTTCGCGCCGACCTCAGGCGGCATATTCCTCGATTGCTGCATCCATGACATCGACCTCGTGCGGTGGATGCTCGACGCAGCTGAAGCGACCTCGGTCGCCGCCACAGGCAGCCGTATCATGTATCCTGCGTTGGGCGCTTGCGGCGACGTCGACACGGCCAGCGCCTGCGTCGCCTTCGCGGGCGGCCGGATCGCGACCTTCTATGTCTCGCGGACGTCGCATCGCGGCTACGAGGCGTCGATGAGGATCGTCGGCGACAAACAGGCGCTCGATCTCGGCGCGGGCGTTCCCCGGATCCCGTTGACGCTGGAGAGCGGCGGGAGCCGTTCGACCGCCGGTCAGGTCGACTTTTTCGAGCGCTTCGGCGAAGCCTTCCTTTACGAGGCGCGCGCCTTCATCAAGGCGGTTCAAGACGGCGGGCCGACGCCGCTCAGTCTCGCAGACGCGCGGGAAGCGACGCGATTGGCCTGCGCCATGCGCGACGCGCTCAAGGTCGGCTGAGTCGCCGCGGCCAAAGGGCCGCGCCAAGAAATCGCCGCAGGAAAACCGGGCGGCCTCGCGGCCGCCCGGCGACGTCGAACCAGAGGAATCGGCGCCGGCCGCTCAGGGCGGCGGAAGCATGGAATCGCGGACGACCGCCGTCAGCTCCCGATAGGCTTCGATGAACGACCGCAAGGTCCTGACGGTCGCGCCGTAGCGGTCGAATTCCGGGACCGACAGGCCGTCTTCGTCGTAGGCGCGACGGAACTCGGAGAACTTGCGATAGAGCTCGCCGACGATAACGGGGTCGACCGGATCGTTGATGCGCGGCTTGACTTCGATATCGGACTTGTTGAACAGCACCTGCCACTCGTAGGGAATCGTCAGAACGACGTCGCCCCCGATCAGCTCCGACCAGTGCATGTGGTGGCGATAGGCGGCGGCGAGCAGCCGGGCGCGGTATCCGCGCGCCTTGAAGACGCCGTAGGCCTTCTTGAAGACGGCGACGCCGCCCCAGTCGAGATGGCCGGGCGTAATGGTGATCCCCTCGCGCTTGGCGACCACCTTCAGCCAGTCGTCCAGTCGCCCGATCATCAGCGTGCAGACCGGCCGCATGCCGGAGACGTCGTGACCTTCCTTGGCGCGGCGGTCGAGGCCGCGCTCCACCGCCTCCGCCACAGCGGTCGCCTGCGGCAGGGTGAAGCTGACCGTCGCATTGATGTTGACGCCACGTCGCGTCGCCTCCTCGATGGCGACGACGCCGGCGGCCGTCGCCGGGATCTTGACCTGAATGTTCGGCGCGAGACCGTCAAAATGAACGGCTTGTTCCACCAGCTGAGAAAAATCCATGTAGTTGACCGGATTGGTTTGCATGGAGAGGCGCCCTTTGAGGTGGCGCTCCCGCTCGAACACCGGCAGCAGCATCTCGGCGCCGCGTATTCCCATCTCCTCGATGAGCTTCCAAGCGATCACGTCCTCGGTCGCCGCCGGGTTCTCGACGACCAGCTGCTGGAGCCTGCCCTTCCAGGCCTCAAATTCCTTGCGAAGGACCGCGAGAACGATCGATGGGTTGGTCGTCGCGCCAACTGCGCCGTTGCCGATCGCGTATTCGAGCTCCCGAGGGGAGCACGAGTCGTTCCAGACGTCGGTCGGGCTGTTGTGCACCGTTCGGTACAAGGGCGACGCGTTGGGGGACGAAATGTTCACGAGAGTCCTCTCCTTCATCGATCGCGCCGGATTTCCAGGCCTTTCTCCGCGCCCGTCGCAGTTATTCGGCTCGAACGTTCCACGTTGTATCGCAAATAGATCATTCGGTCCATATAATTCTTCCGCACCGGGTCCCCTGCCCTCCTGGCGGGGGCTGGTCGTCGCCTGAAATGCTCCATTCTCCAGAACCGTAAATGCTCCGCCGGCGTTCCAGCGCCGACCTCTGCGGCATTTTCCGGACAGGGTGGCCCAGCGGCGCGGCCCGAAAGCGCCCTCGGTCGCTCTCGCGCATGGCGTCAATGCGGAGAACTCACGAGATTGCGCGACGCCCCGAACTCGTGAGCCCCGCAATCCATCATCGGCGCGAGCGAAAAGCGCCAGCCGGGCAGTGCGTCTCAGTCGGTCATAGCCTCTCGACGCGCGAGAACGGCTGGACCCCGACCGCCCCGCCCCGAGACTGGCCTCGACCGTTCTCAAGCCGCAGGAAAACCCCCGCGCCCGACAGCCTCACGCCGCCGCCCCGATAACTTTGCCGACGCGCTGGCCTCCGCGTTGCGCCTCGACGGCGGCAAGCGGAGGCGTGACACCGTCGAGACGATGTTCAGGATCGTCGCCGCGCTTACTTGCAAGCCATAATGTAGCACGCGGCGCCGCGCGGCGTTCGCACGGCGCATTCCCGCAAAGCAATGGTCTTCGCAGTCGCGAGATAGGCGGAAGCGCCCCAACCGATGGCGCCTGTCGTGCCGCGCGCCGAACAGTACCATGCTGCGGCAGGCGTAGCGGCGGCGATGGCGAGGCCGCCTAGAACAGAAAGACCGCCAACCAGCGTCAACGCCAAGCGGGTCGCTTTCATGCTTCCCTCCCAAGACCTTCGTGACGCAGCGAGGCTAGCGCGCTCGGCAGTGATTGGCGCCACGCTCGCTGTCCCGTCGCACGCCGCGACCGGTGCGGCGGACGGTCGCAGATGTGGCGCGCAAACTTGCGATCGGAAGCTGCGCGAGGCTTTCGCGCGTCGGCGAGAGGGCGGGCGTTCGGCGCTTCCGACGGGAACGACCGACTCGAGCGCCGACGCAACACAGAGCGCGAAGCGGCCGTCTCGCTGGTCTTGGCCGGGGCGATTCAGCCGCCGAGCAGATTGGCGACGAACGCTTCGACCCCTTCGGCCACGCGCGGGCAGCGCACGCGTTCGGCGGCGATGATCGCCGACACGCGCGCATAGGCCTGCTGCAGGTCGTCGTTGACGACGACATAGTCGTACTGACGCCAGCGCGCGATCTCGCGCCTGGCGTTCTCCAGCCGCTTCTCGATCATCACCGGCTCGCGCGGCGTGCCGTAACAATTGCCGTGCGCTTCGGCGGATTCGAGCAGGTCGCCCGCCGCCTTCATCAGGTCGAACTGGCGCCGGCTGATGAAATGATAGTGGACGCCGTCGACCTCGAAAGAACTGCGCGGCCGCGGCGACATGCCGCGCCGTCAGACGGCGTCGACCGCGGCGCCGGCGCGAGAAGACAACGCCTGGTTAACCCTCCTACCGCAACGTGGCTCATGACGAGTCGCTCGGGCCGCACGGCGCCGACGAAGGCATGAAGCCATCTCGTCGCGTCGGCCGCGCCGACATGTCCAATTCAACATATCGTTTCAAGACGATCGGCGGCCCGACGCTCGGGCGCCGTCCGGTCGCGAACCCGGTCGCGCGCCGCTTGAGGCGCAGCCAACCGGCAAGCCGGCAAAGCGGTTGGGGGTCAGTCCATGTTGTTCCGGTCGCATTTCGGCGGCGACGCCAAGAATGTTCTCGCCGCCTTGAGCAGCGAATTGTTGCTCGTCGAGCTGACGCCGGACGGCAAATTCCTCGCGGCCAATGACGTTTACTGCGCCTTCGTCGGCCGCGACGCCGGGTCGCTCATCGGCAAGCACCACAGCGTGGTGGTCGACCCCGAATTCGCGCAGAGCCCTCCCTACAAGGAGTTCCTCGCCAAGGTGTCGCGCGGCGAGCGCTTCTGGCAGGAGTCGAAACGTCTCGACAAGGAGGGGCACGAAATTTGGGTGCAGGCCTGTTACGTTCCCGTGGCCAGCGCCGGCGGCGCCGTTCGCAAAATCGTCGGCTGCGGAGTCAACATCAACGCGACCAAGCTGCAGGCGGTGCAGAACTCGGCCAATTGGGACGCGATCAACCGCGCCCAGGCGGTGATCGAATTCACCGTCGACGGCAAGGTCATCACCGCCAACGAAAACTTCCTCGCGCTCACCGGATACCGGCTTAACGAAGTCCAAGGCCAGCCGCACAGCCTGTTCGTTGACCCCGCCTTCGCCCAATCGGACGAATACCGGGACCATTGGCGGCGGCTGAACCGCGGCGAGTTCGTCAGCGGCGAATTCAAGCGTATCGGCAAGGGCGGCAAGGAGCTGTGGATCGAGGCCTCGTACAACCCGGTGTTCGACCTCGACCGTCACGTGGTCAAGATCGTCAAGTTCGCCAACGACGCCACGGGACGAGTCGTCGCCACAACCCAAATCGCCGAAGGCCTCAGCCGCCTCGCCGAAGGGGGTCTCGACCGACGCATCGAGCAGCCCTTCGTTCCCCAGTTCGAAAAGCTGAGGATCGATTTCAATCGCTCGGTCGATTCGCTCGAAAAGACGGCCCTGTCGATTACCGCCAGCGCCGAGGCGGTCAAATCGGGCGCCGTCCAGATCTCCGCCGCCTCCGACGATTTGTCCAGCCGCACCGAGCAGCAGGCCTCGGGCCTCGAAGAGACCGCCGCGGCGCTCGAGCAGGTCACGACGACGGTGAAGAAGACCGCCGAGGGCGCGAAGCGCGCTCAGACAATCGTCGCCACCGCCAAGGTCGAAGCCGACAAAAGCGGCTCGGTGGTCGGCGAAGCGATGGCGGCGATGGCCGACATCGACAAGTCTTCCAAGGAGATCAGCCAAATCATCGGCGTCATCGACGAGATCGCCTTTCAGACCAATCTGCTGGCGCTCAACGCAGGCGTCGAGGCGGCGCGCGCCGGCGAGGCTGGCCGCGGTTTCGCGGTCGTGGCTTCCGAAGTGCGCGCGCTGGCCCAGCGCTCCGCCGACGCCGCCAAGCAGATCAAGGGTCTGATCTCGACTTCGACGTCCCAGGTCGATCAAGGCGTGCTGCTGGTCGCCCAGACCAGGAAGGCGCTTGAGAGCATCGTCGCCCAGGTGACTGAGACGAACGAAGTCATCGCCAGCATCGCCGCCAGCGCCACGGAGCAGGCGACCGGTCTGCAGCAGGTGAACGCGGCCATCGGCAACATGGATCAGACGACGCAGAAGAACGCGGCGATGGTCGAGGAAACCACGGCTGCGTCGCATGCGCTGGCGCACGAGGCGGACGAACTCGCCAAGCTGATGACCCACTTCCGCGTCAGCACGCCGGCGGCGGATCCGCTGCGCCGCGAGTTGAAGAAGGCGGCGCCGCACGCTTTCCGCAAGCCGACGGCGGCCGAACTGTCGCGCCCGAGCGTCGAGCCGGCGCAGCGACCAGCGCTCAAGGCGATCGCAAGCGGCGGCGGCGGCGCAGCGGCGCAAGAAAGCAACTGGGAGGAATTCTGAGCCGAAGGCCGCAGGAAGCACGGCCGTTGCGTCGCGCCGGGCTTGGCGGCCCCTACCCCTTCAGCAGCTCTGCGACAAACGCTTCGACCCCTTCGGCCACGCGCGCGCCGCGGACGCGTTCGGCGGCGATGATCGCCGACACGCGCGCATAGGCCTGCTGCAGGTCGTCGTTGACGACGACATAGTCGTACTGGCGCCAGCGCGCGATCTCGCGCCTGGCGTTCTCCAGCCGCTTCTCGATCGTCGCGACGGAATCCTCGGCGCGGCGGTCGAGCCGCGCGCGCAGTTCCGCCATCGACGGCGGCAGGATGAAGACGCTGACGACATCGCTCCCCAGCGCCTCGCGCACCTGCTGCGCGCCCTGCCAGTCGATGTCGAACAGCACATCGCGCCCCTCGGCGAGCGTCCGCATCACCGGCTCGCGCGGCGTGCCGTAGCAATTGCCGTGCACTTCGGCGGATTCGAGCAGGTCGCCCGCCGCCTTCATCAGGTCGAACTGGCGCCGGCCGATGAAATGATAGTGGACGCCGTCGACCTCGGAAGACCGGCGCGGCCGCGTCGTCACCGAGATCGACAAGGAGAGATCGAGCGCCTTGTCCTGCAGCAGCATGCGCGTCAGCGTCGTCTTGCCCGCCCCGGAGGGTGAGGACAGGATTACGATCAAGCCGCGTCGACGCATTGGCCTATCGCCTCACTCGATGTTCTGCACCTGCTCGCGCAATTGCTCGATTTGCGCGCGCAATTCAAGTCCCTGGGCGGTGAGCGAGACGTCGTTGGCCTTGGCGCACAAAGTGTTGGCTTCGCGGCCGAGCTCCTGGGCGAGGAAATCGAGCCGCCGGCCGACCGGACCGCCCTCGGCGATCAGCGCCCGCGCCGCCGCGACATGGGTTTTCAGCCGGTCGAGCTCCTCGCGGATGTCGGCCTTGGCGGCGAGCAGGATCCCCTCCTGGCAAAGCCGATTCTCGTCGAAGCCGCGCGACGATTCGAGCAGCGCGGCCACGGCGGCGGCGAGGCGGGCGCGCACCGCCTCGGGCCGGCGCGCCGGATTGTCGTCGGCGGCCTGAGTCAGTGCGGCGATGGCGTCGAGCCGCTCGGAGAGGATCGCCTGCAGCGCCGCCCCTTCGACGCGGCGCGAGGCGACCAGCGCGGCGATCGCCGCGTCGAGGCTCTCCAGCGCGCCGGCGCAGACCGCGGCGAAGCTCGCCTCGTCGTCGACCGCCTCGACGATTTCGACCACGCCGCGCACCGCCAGCACCCCATCCATCGTCGGCGGCGCCAGCCCGGCCTTGGCCGCCGCCGCGCGCGCCGCCGCGACGATCTCGTCGAGCGCCGAGAGGTCCAGTCGCGCCCGCGCCGCCGCGCCCTCGCGCGAGGCCGAAATCGTCGCGAAACAGGCGCCGCGCGCCAAAGCCTTGCCGAGCCGCGCCCGCGCCTCGGCCTCGATGCGATCGAAGCCCGGCGGCAGGCGCAGCCTGAGGTCGAGCCCCTTGGCGTTGACGCACTTGATCTCGACCGTCCAGCGCCACGGCCCGAGCGCGCCCGCGGCGCGGGCGAAGCCGGTCATGCTGGTCAGCGGCATCGCCAAAGACTCCCCGGATTGGCGCTCGCGCCGGCCGCGAATCGCGGCCCGCTGTCCTTATAGCAGGGGCGCGGCGCGCCGCAGCGGCGGGAGCGTAAGAGACAAGGGGCCGCGCTCGGCGCGGCCCGGCTCGTTTCTCGGCCGACGTTCGCCGCTTCGCGGCGAGGCCTCAGAACTCGGTCCACTCGTCCTTAGCGGCGACCGCGACCGCGCCGCCGCCGCCGACCGCCGCCTTGCGGACCGGCGGAGCGGACGCAGGCTTCGCCGCGGCGGGCTCCGGCCTGACGGCTGCGACCGGCGCCGGCTTGGCCGGCTCGCCTGCCGGCGGTTTGGCGAAGGCGTGCGGAGCAACCTTGCGCAACTCGCGTCTGAGCGCGGCGCCGTCGCGATCCTCGACCTGGAACTGCTCGACCAAGCTGGCGAGTTGCGAGGTCTCCTGCGACAGCGAATGGCTGGCGGCGTTGGACTCCTCGACCATCGTCGCATTCTTCTGCGTCGTCTCGTCCATCTGGCTGATCGCCGCATTGACCTGCTGCAGGCCGGTCGCCTGCTGCTCGGCGCTGGTGGCGATTTCGGCGACGATGCCGTTGATTTTCGACACCTGGGCGATGATGCGGTCGAGCGCCTTGCCGGATTCCGCGACCAGCTGGACGCCGGAGTCGACCTGGCTCGACGACGTCGAGATCAGGCTCTTGATCTCCTTGGCGGCCTCCGCCGAACGCTGGGCGAGCGCGCGCACTTCGGAGGCGACCACGGCGAAACCGCGGCCGGCGTCGCCGGCGCGCGCCGCCTCGACGCCCGCGTTGAGCGCGAGCAGATTGGTTTGAAAGGCGATCTCGTCGATGACGCCGATGATCTGGCCGATCTGCGCCGACGACTTGGCGATCGCGTCCATCGCCTCGACCGCCTGCTTGACCACGACCGCCCCTTTCTTGGCGTTGCCGTCGGCGCTGGCGACCTCGACCGCCGCCTGCTTGGCGCCCTCGGCCGACTTCTTCAGCGTGGCGGTGATCTCGTCGAGCGCCGCCGCCGCCTCCTCGAGCCGCGCCGCCTGCTGTTCGGTGCGGCGCGACAGATCGTCGGACGAGGTCGAGATTTCGTGCGAGCCGGCGTGGATCGCGCTGGTGCTCGCCACCACCGCGCGCACCGTCTCCATCAGCTTGCTCGCCGCGGCGTTGAAGTCGTCGCGGATCTTGGCGAATTCGGTCGGGAAGCGCTGATCGAGCCGGGACGTCAGGTCGCCGCCGGCGAGGCGGCGCAATCCGTCGCCGAGTTGGCTCATCGCCTGGGTCTGCGTCTCGGCGGCGCGCGCCTTCTCGGCCTCGACCCGATGGCGTTCGGTCTCGACTTCGGCGCGATGCTCGGTCGCGTCCTTTTCGACCCGCACCCGCTCGATCGCGTTGGTCTTGAACACCTGCACCGCGTTGGCGATCTCGCCGACTTCGTCGCCGCGGTCGAGACCGTCGATCTCGACTCCGAGGTCGCCCCGCGCCAGCGCGCGCATGCGCTCGACCATGCGCACCAGCGGCCGCGAGATCTTGAACGTGCTCATCCACAGCGCGAAGGCGCCGGCGAGCAGGATCGAGGCGACCCCGACCAGCGCCATGCTGGTCACCGCTTGGCTGGCCTTGGCGTTCAGGGCCTGGCTGGCGCCGGCGTTGGCGGAGAGCAACTCGACGTTGAAGCTGTTCATGTCGCCGATCACCGACCGCACCTGGGTGTCGACCTCGGTGGCGAGGCTCGCGGCGTGTCCCATCTGGATGAGGTCGATCTGCTGGATCCCGACGCCGTGAATCAAGCCGGGCGTGTCGATGCTGATCTGCATCGGCTCCTTGGCCGCGGCGGCGATCTTGTCGAACCGCTCCTTGAACTTGCCGATCTCAGTCGCCTTGTCGGGCAGATGCGTGGCGGCGAGGTTCAACAGCATGCCGGCTTCAGGGGCCACGGACTCGAAGTCCCGCTTCGCGGTTTTGCGAGCGGGATCGTCCTGATCGTAAAGCAGCATGGCGAAGACGGCGTGCGGCAGGCCGCTCATCGCCGAGGCGGCGCGGGTCAGCTCCACCGCCGCAAGGTCGCGCTTCTCGATGATGTCGCTGGCGGTCGCGCTGACGCCGATCAGCCGCGTCGCGCCGAAGACGACCATGGCGGCCACCATCGTCGCCATGACGATCAGCGGAATCACGACTTTGGTCCGGAGCTTAAGATTATCGATAGTCATTAACGAATTCCCCGCGACGTGGGGCCCCCCCTGCCGATACGCGACAAGCCTCGTGAGGGCCGCGACGACGTCGGCCAACGGCTTTTTCCGCAGACTTCCGGATCGAGACCGGCACGATCAGACGGCTACACGCCTGCGAGCGTCGGCCGCGCCGATCTGCTCGCCTGTCGTCGTAAAATTAAGCCGCTATAAATGTTAATTGTCATTTAATTCGACGCGATCGTGACGGCGTTCGCGCCGGCTTTCGGTTAAAAAACGCGTGAACCTGCGGTGGACCTGGGCGATCGCCTCAATCGAGCGTCTCACGATAGCGCCAGACGGCGAAGACGATCACCGCGACGGTGAACAGCGCCATCGGCCACATCTCCGGCGCGATCTCGTCCCATCCATTGCCTTTCAGGAGCATGCCGCGAACGATGCGCATCGCGTGGGTGGTCGGGATGAAATTGCCGACGGCCTGCGCCCAGAGCGGCATGCCGCGGAACGGGAACATGAATCCCGACAGCATGAACGACGGCATGAGGGTGAACTGCGCCAGCTGAACCGCCTGCATCTGGTTGGAGGCCACCGTGGAGAAGGTCACGCCGAGGGCGAGGTTCGAGGCGATGAACAGGCCGAGCGCGCCGAGCAACAGCGGCAACGAGCCGCGCACCGGCAGGTCGAAGAAGACCACCGAGGCGGCGAGGATCAACCCGACCTGCACATAACCGATGAACACGTACGGAATGATCTTTGCGATCATCACCTCGATCGGCCTAACCGGCATCGCCAGCAGATTCTCCATCGTCCCGCGCTCTCGCTCGCGGGTGATGGCGAGCGTGGTGACGAACAGGGTCGAGAACGTCAGCACGATCACGATCAGCCCCGGCACGATGTTGAGCACTGTGAGCTGCTCGGGATTGTAGCGGGCGTGGACGACGAAATTGGCCGCCGGCGTCTGCGGCGCCGCCTGGCGGATCGGCGGCAGGTCGCGATTGAGGTCGGCGAGCACTGAGCCGAGCGCCGCGACCGCGTTGCCGATCGCGGACGGATCGGTCGCGTCGGCGTCGATGAGCACGCTCGGGTTCTCGCCGCGATCCACCGCGCGGTCGAACCCGGGCGGGATCTCGACCACGAACATCAGATCGCCGCGCGCCAGCCCTTCGTCGGCCTCCTGCTCCGAGCGAATCGGCTGCAAGTTGTAGTAGCCGGAATTGTTCAGCGCGGCGGCGATGGTGCGTTCGTATTTCGAAGCGTCGACCGACAGCAATCCGGCCGGCAGATGCTTGGGATCGGAATTGATCGCGTAGCCGAACAGGAACAGTTGCATGATCGGAATGGCGATGATCATGCGCAGCGTCATCGAGTCGCGCATCACCTGGATCGTTTCCTTGCGCAGCAAGGCGATCAGGCGCGCAAACGAGAACCGGCTCATCGCCGCGCCTCCTCGAGGCTCAGCATGTGGATGAATACGTCCTCGAGCCGCGGCTCGACCTCGCGCCATTCCAGCCCATCGCCCACCGAGAGCGCCGCCGCCTGAAGCGCCGCGCGGTCCATGCCGGCGATATGCAGCGCGCGGCCGAACACCCCCGCCGCCTCGACGCCCGGCGCGCCGCGCAGCCGGCGGGCGGCGGC
>Ga0181520_10002771_pt1 | contig 31931 bp, 22 predicted proteins | sample PEATcosm2014_Bin_29_FD_132451 | JGI IMG/M metagenome (GOLD analysis project Ga0181520, IMG submission 132451) | Peatland microbial communities from MTU Mesocosm Facility, Houghton, MI, USA - PEATcosm2014_Bin02_30_metaG | ecosystem: Environmental > Terrestrial > Soil > Wetlands > Peat | place...
GGAAATCGGCCGGCAACCCAATCGGCAACGTCATGGTTGGTCCATTGAGCTTGGCATTGACCAGATCGAGATAACTGCGCTGCAGTTGCCGCCGGTAGGCATCGATGGACGCCGGCGGGTTCTCGACCTCACGCCAGACACCGTGCCGCACGGCGGCCAGGAACTCCGCCGGGCGATAGGCCGCGCTCCCATCCAACGCGTCCTGTTCGATCAGGCGAGCGAAGCGCGCGCTGTTCAACAAATTCCCCAGCACGGAGCGTTGCGCGTTGCCCACCCGGTTGATGGCGCCGAGCGGCTCGATACGGCGCAGGATCTCCTTATCGATCGCCCATTGCGGGGTCGCAAAAGCGTTCTCATTGATGAACTCGACGGCGGCTGCCTGGCGCGTCCTGGCTACCGGCGTAAAGATGACGCCCTGCTGTCCGATGTTCTTTTGCTGCGACTCGAGCCCGCCCACCAGCGCGACGACGTGGTTCATTTCCAGCGTCCACTGGCCGAGCATGCGGCCATACAGCTCGGAAAGGTCTTCGTAGGGATCGCCCTTCTGCGTGCTGGTGGCGGTGAGCATCATCTTGGCCACGCGTTGCAGGTTTTTGACGCCCAGCGCGGTGGATTTCAGCGCGTCGGCATCCCCGACAGCTTCGGTCAAATCGCCGGGATCGGAGCCGGCCGCGCCCGGCGTGGAGAAGCGGTACCACGGCGTCTGATCCTGCTCGCGAGCCCATGCGTCGAGCGTGCTCTTTTCGTCGTCGGGCGTCTTCGCGTTTGCAATCGGCTGGTAGCCCCACCGGGTCGCCCAGACATCGTATGGTCCCACGGTGGGCACCAGATCGGCGACGTCGATGCCATCCTCGGGCTGCGCCACGTAGTTGAAGCGCGCGTAGTCCATGATGGACGGCGTGTGCCCCATTTTCTTAACCCACTCTTTGTCGCGCACCTTCTCTTGCGGGTACAGGGAACTGGCCTTCATATTGTGCTGGAAGCCTAGCGTATGGCCGACTTCGTGCGCGCAGACAAACTCGATCAGGCGGCCCATCAGATCGTCCGGCAGCGGCAGCTTTTGCGCCCGCGGGTCGAGCGGTCCTACCTGCAGAAAGTACCAATCTCGCTGCAAGTTCATGACGTTGTGGTAGAACTGGACGTCCGCGTTGAGGATTTCGCCTGTGCGCGGGTCCGAGATACTCGGTCCCATGGCGTTCTCGATGGCGGAGGGCAGCCAGCGGATGACCGAGTAGCGCACGTCCTCCGGGCTGAATTCAGGATCCTCCTGCGCGGTGGGAGCCGGTTTACCGATAATGGCGTGCTTGAAGCCGGCCGCTTCGAAGGCTTTATTCCAGCTCTCCACGCCGCGGATCATGTAAGGCACCCACTTGGAAGGCGCCGCCGCATCGATGTAATACACGATCGGCTTCACCGGTTCGGAGAGCGCCGCATTCGGGTCCTTCTTCTCCAGGCGCCAGCGCGCGATGTAAGTGCGCTTGGGAGCGCGCTGTTCGTCGCGGCCGTAATCCATCTGCCGCACGGTGAAGTAGCCCACGCGCTCGTCGGACAGGCGCGGCATCATGGGATGCTCGGGCAGTTTCACCATGCTGTGATGCAGCACCACGGTGGCGCTGCCCGGCCGCATGCCCATCCCGGCAAATGGATTTTCCATTCGTACCGCGCCGGGGGGCGTGGCCATGCGCGAGTAGGTATGCGTGGATTCCACTTCGATATTTTCCGGATACGGCGAAATGCGTTCGATGTACGAACGGCTGGCGTCCATGTTGGTGGCGTTGAGTCGCTGGCGTGCACTCAGCTCGAACACATCGCTGGCGAACAGGCGCGTAACTTCGATGATGATGGAAGGCTCGCGGCCGGTCTCCTTGTACTCTTTAACCTCAGGCCGCGGCGGCTTGGCGACGGCTTCCTTGCCGGCCGCCGGTTTTGCAGCGCCGTCTTTGGCAGCTTCCTGAGCGGTGGCTTCCTTGGCAGGCGCCTGGGCGGCAGGCTCTTTGGCGCCGGGTTCCTTGGCCGGCTTTTCGGCAGGCTTGGCGGCGGGCGCCGGCCCTTTGGGCGGCTGATCGTCTTTCGATTCCTCTTTTTGAGCCTCCGCGTTTTCCTTATCCTTGTCTTTGTCCTTGCCGGGCTCCTTGCCGAACGCGGCAATCGGGAAACTCATGATGATGGCGTCATTATTGGCGGCCCTCACGGCCTGTGAGATGGGTGTTTTGGGATCCGCCACCACGTCGTAATTGACTTCCCGGAGATTGATCTTGTTGGCATTGCGCTCCCAGCGGACCACGCGCTCGCCGAGGAACTGGCCGCCGTAGCCGACGCCCAGTGTCGTGCGCGCGATCTGTGTCACGAAAAGAAACTCGCGGTTCAGCTCGGTCTTGGGAATTTCGTAGTAGTACTTATCCTTGACCTCGTGCACGGTGAACACGCCGGGTTTCGACTTGGCGTCTTTGGTGATTACCTTGTCATAGGCTTGCGGTTGCTGCGACGAGGAGCCGAACGGCATCCGGCTCGCCGCGCCGGCGTCTCCGCCGGTGGGGAGTTCGATCGGGATGGGCGGGGGCTCTTGTGCCCCCAGAAAGAAAAGGGAAATCAGGAATACGAGAACGCGGCGGGAGGCAGAAGACATCGCACACTCCTTTAAGCTGAATGGCCCATAATAGCGCAAGGACGCGACGGAATGAGGATCAAAGGGTCGCATTTTCACGCTCAGAACAGCCCGCCGGCGAGACCGAACAGCGGTACGTGTTTCCTTGTGCCCTGCTTACACCGAAGTTACACGGGCGGTGCAAATCCTCAACATTTGCTACCGGCCTGCCGGGATATGATGAGAGCAAAGCAATCACTGGAGGGGTGACTGGCGCCATGGAAGATCTTGAATCCGTTCCCCCGGCCGCAGCGGCCGGGCGTTCGCGTCGAGGGTTTTTTCAAGCGGGGATTCTCGGCCTTGGCGCGGCGATAGCCGCTGCGCTGGGATTGCCCGCGCTTGCGTATCTGCTGATACCGCCGAAATCGGAACCGAGGGACTCGTGGATCGAGGTCGGCGAGCTGAACAAATTCGCCGCTGGCGCTCCGCTCGAAGTGGCGTTTCGCCGCAACCGTACCGACGCCTGGAAAGTAGTCAGCGAGAAAGACACCGCCTGGGTGGTGAAGCACGCCGACGGTGGCGTGACGGCATTCGGCCCGCAGTGTACTCACCTGGGTTGCGCCTATCACTGGGATGACGGACGGCAGCAGTTCCTGTGCCCCTGCCACTCGTCGCTGTTTCGGATGGATGGCAGCGTGATTTCGGGGCCGGCGCCACGTCCGCTCGACCGTTACGAAACCAAGGTGGAGAACGGCAGGTTGATGGTAGGGCGCCTGCGAACATCGAGCCAGAGGCAGGCATGAAGCGGCAGGCGGAGAACCTGGTCGCGTGGCTCGAGCTCCGCACCGGCCTGCCGGGCGCCATCGCGCATTTTCTGGACGAGAAGATCCCGGCATCGGGCGGTTGGCACCAGGTGTTCGGCAGCGTCGCCCTGTTTCTCTTTCTCACCCAGGCGTTTAGCGGCATCCTGCTGGCGTTCAACTACGCGCCCACGCCGGGCGAAGCGTACAACAGCCTGCGCTATATCCTGACCGAGGTCACTGGCGGGCGGCTGATTCGCGGCCTGCACCACTGGGGCGCCAGCATGATGATCGTGGTGGTGGTGCTGCATGGGGTGCAGGTGTTCGTCTTCGGTGCTTACAAAAAGCCGCGTGAAACGACTTGGATATTAGGCGTCGCGCTGTTGCTGCTCACGCTGACTTACGGGCTCACCGGCTACTTGCTGCCGTGGGACAACCGCGCCTACTGGGGTACGGTAGTGGCGACCAAGATCGCGGCATCGGCTCCGCTCGCCGGGCCCTACATGACGCGGCTGCTGGGCGCCGCGAAAGGTGTTGGCGTCGTCACGTTCGCGCGGTTCTATGCCGTGCACGTGCTGCTGCTGCCGCCGGCGACGATGCTACTCATCCTCGCTCACGTATACCTGGTGCGCCGCCACGGCGTGACGCCGCAACCGGGTGACGAGGCTCTGCCTAAGAAGCCGTTCTACCCGGCGCAGGTGTTCAAAGATACGGCCGCCATCTTCATCGCATTCGCCGTCCTGTTCACGCTGGCAGTGGCGGCCAAGGTGCCGCTGGAGCAACTGGCTGACCCGACCGATACGACCTACATTCCGCGTCCGGAATGGTATTTCCTGTTTCTGTTTCAGACGCTCAAGTTCTTCGAGGGGCCGCTCGAAATCGTCGGCAGCACCATTCTGCCCGGCCTCGCAGTGCTGGCGCTCTTCGCGGTGCCGTTCATCGATCGCGGGCAGATGGTGAAGGTGACGCGCCGCACGGTGGCGATCGTTTTCGTGGCTCTCGCCGGCATCGGCTGGAGCGGGCTCACCGCGGCGGCCGTCATGTCGACGCCGCGCGAGGCGGTGGCGCAGGTGGATTACTCGGCGCCCACGGATTGGATCCAGCTTTCGCCGGAGGAGATGGCCGGCATCGCTTACTTCCGCGAGGAAAACTGCGCCGGCTGCCATTCCACCGGATCGTCGCTGGGGCCGGATCTGACCCGCGCCGCCGTCCACAAGGACGCGGCCTGGATGATCCGCCACTTCAAGCAGCCCGGTGCAGTCCGCCCGGGCAGCGCCATGCCCCCGGTGGCGCTCGGCGATGCGCAGTTGAATTCGCTGGCCGCGTTTCTGCTCAAGCTGACGCCGGAAAACGCGAGCGCGCTCGCCGAGGCGCCGGATTTCGCGGTGCGCGGCGCCGTAGTGTACCAGTCTGGGCACTGCGCCGCATGCCACATGGTGAATGGCGTAGGCATGAAGGTGGGGCCTGCTTTGAACGGCTTGGCCAGGCGCCAGACGCGAAGCTGGGTGGATGATCACTTTGCCAACCCGCAGAAGCTCTCTCCCGGGTCCATCATGCCGCCGTACCGACTCTCCGGCGAGGACCAGAAGAATCTGACGGCCTATCTGTTCTCGCTGCCGGAGTAAGCGGCCGGGCGCAAGGCCGCATCCTGGTGGGCGCCCGCATCCAGAATCGGCGCCATTTGGCAAGCGAACTCGGCCGAAGAAAAACGCCTGGCGTGGGCTTGCAGCGCGGAGGGCCGAAAGTGCGCCTCGATGTTTTCGAATCGCCCGACGGCGGCTTCCAGGCACTCGTCGGACTCGGTTTCGTAGAACACGCCGCCGAATGCAGGAACGCTTTCCAGCGCGCCGCCGCGTCCCAACGCGATTACTGGCTTGCCGCTCGCCAGCGCCTCCACCGGGGTCAAGCCGAAATCCTCTTCGCCCGGCAGCACGAGGGCGCGGCACCGGGCGTACAGTTCGCGAAGATCCTCGTCTGGCACGCGTCCTAACCAGGTGATGTTAGCGCCCGCTGCCGCCTTCAGCCGGCGATACTCCGAACCGTCACCCGCAACGATCAAGCGCCGCCCGCTACGGGTAAATGCACGCACCGCGGAATCAATCCGTTTGTAAGACACCAATCCCGAGACGATGAGGAAGTAATCGTCCGGCGGCTTCCAGTAAAAGGAATCCACTTCAACGGGTGGGTGCACGACCTCTGAGTCGCGGCGATAGGTTTTGCGAATGCGCGCCTGAACGTTGCGGCTGTTAGCGATGAACTGGTCTACCCGCGCTGCGGATGCATAATCCCAGAGGCGCAGGTAGTGGGTTAGCGGAGTCATGGCGAGGCGTTTCCAACGCGACCTGGTCCACTCATTGCGATAAGCCGGATACAGGTCCCATAAATATCGCGGCGGGGTGTGGCAATAACAAACGTGTCGCGTTGAGGAAGAGACGATAACGCCTTTGGCCGGACCGGATTCGCTCGACACCACCAGATCGTAACCCCGCAGGTCGAAACTTTCGAGCGCCATCGGCATCAGCGGCAGCAGCGCCCGGTGCCAGCGCCGCAGTGGATTTAGAAACGAGGTTGTAATCCGGTGCAGCCGGACTTCCTGGCTGAGTGTCTGTGGCGCCGAGAACAATGTAAAAATGTCCGCATCGGGCAGTAACCGGCAGAGCGCGTCGAGCACCTTCTCCCCGCCCCGGCGATCTAACAGCCAGTAATGTACGATTGCTACCCGCACCTATATCTAGCTTACTGCCGCGGGATCGACTTAGGCGCGGTCCGCGACGAGTTTTACCGCTGTAACAGGCTTGCGCATGTTATCAAGGTTTTGTGACCACTCACGACGCCCTGGGAATAGTGCGGCCCGATCCATTACTTTGCCATGTCGACTTGCCGTTGCGCCGGGCGTACTACCCCGCAGGGTTTCCGTTGCACCTGGCCACGAATGCGTCCGACGTGATTGACGCCGCCGACGAGTGCTGGCGCGACTACGCCCCGGAGTTCGCCTGCGAACCGATGGAGTTGCGGGTGGTGGTGGATGCGGAAGGGAGACCGGCAAGCCAGCCGAGCTTCCGGTTGCAACGAAACCTGCTGTCGATCGTCTCCGACGCGCACAATTTCGCGGCGGTCGACTTCGGCACGCAGCTTGCGTGTATCTATGTATCGGCGGAAACAGCGGCCGATCACGATCTGTTGCGCTGGTTTTTCGTGGAGCCGATTGCCTACGTGCTGATGGCGCAGCGCCACGTGGCGCCACTGCACGCGGCCTCGATCGCACGCCACGGAACGGGCATTTTGCTCTGCGGCGCATCGGGAGCTGGCAAGAGCACTCTTGCCTTTGCCGCCGCCTGCGCGGGTTGGACGTTTCTTTCCGACGATTGCACCTGGCTGTTGGTTGGCGGTTCCGACGCTACGGCCGTCGGCAGACCGCACCAGGTGCGGTTCCGCGACGACGCACCGGGCTTGTTTCCGCGCCTGGCCGGCTATGTCGTGCGCGAGCGGCCCAACGGCAAGATAGGGATCGAGGTGCCGATGCGCGCCTTCCCGGAAATCCGGACCGCCCTGCGGTGCAGGATCGGGGGTCTGGCTTGGCTGGACCGCAGCCGCGCGGGACGGCCGGAGATATGGCAAGTGGAACCAGCCGAGGTGGCGCGGCAACTGCTGAGTTCATGCAGTTACGGCGAGGAGGTCGACGCAATGCACGAACGAGCCACCCGCAGGCTGCTCGATCTGCCGGCGTGGCGGCTGCAATACGAATCGCTGGATGACGGATTGCGGCTGCTTTCCGAGTTTGCAACCGTCATCGGCGGTGGCGCGGTATCGGGAGGCGCCGCCTGATGGATCGATCATGGGCGCGACTCGGCGTGGTTTTTAGCCAATGACGGCGGCAGCCGCAACCGGCACGCGGCCGAACCCGTGGCCGGACTGCCGCGCGCTTCCCAGTGGCCCCGCGGCGGCGCTGGCCGCGCTGCATCTTGCCGAACCGGAGTTCAGCGCCATCCGCCGGCTCACTGACCGCGACTGGCGCCGGGTTCTCGACTACTGCGACCGCTCTCATCTGACGCTCGCCCTGCGGCGCGCGGCGCGGGACTCGATGCCCGATTGGGTTCGCGAGCGAACCGATCGTAACGCAGCTCAGCAGCGGCAACGCCTGTGCCGTACCGAAGAGGCGTACCGCTCGGCCGCCTGCTGCCTCCGCGCAAGCGGGATCGAGTTTCTGGCGTTGAAAGGCATCACCCATTGCGCGCTGTTTGGAACGCCGGCCGCAGAGCGCGTGCAGTACGATATCGATTTGTTCTCACCGCCGGCGAGCGTGCAAGCCGCCGAAGCGGCGTTGGGCAACTTGGGCTATGAGCGGATTCCCGGGATGGAAGACTCCCCCACCGACCATCTGCCCACGCTGATTCGCAAGACCGGCTGGGAATGGCGCGACGACTTTTTCGATATCGATCTTCCGCTCTCCGTGGAGCTGCACTTTCGGTTTTGGAACACTGCGGTGGAGCGGCTGCCGGCGCCCGGGACGGATGAATTCTGGGGCCGTCGCAGCAGGCTGCGCGTGGCGGATGTGGAACTCGACGTCCTGCGCCTGCCCGACGCGCTGGCGTATGCCGGGCTGCACTTCCTGCGGCACGTCCTGCGCGGCGACACGATCGCGTTTCACGCTTATGAGATCGCCCGCTTTCTGGATTCCAGAGCCGGGGACGGTGAGTTCTGGAACGAGTGGAGCGCGCTCCATTCGCCGCCGCTGCGCCGCCTCGAAGCCGTGGCGTTCCGATTGGCGGCTGAGTGGTTCGGATGTAGCATAGCGCCCACATTGGAGCGGGAAATGGCAGCGCTTCCCAGCGGCACCCAGCAGTGGTTTGCCGATTTTGCGACGGCCCCAGCCGCGTCGGAGTTCGACTCCAACAAAGAGGAACTCTGGCTGCATCTGAGCCTGATCGCGGAGCGCCGCGATGGGTGGAGCGTTGCGCGGCGGCGGCTACTGCCCGGCAACCTGCCCCCCTACGGCGGCGCGGTTCACGTTCCGCGGAGCGAATTGACGTGGCGGAAGCGCACGCGTTACAGACTGCGGCACTTGTGGTACGTGGCACGCCGCGCGCGCCGCCATGCGGGGTCGCTGGCGCGAACGGCTCTCTCCGGCGCCCGGTGGTGGGGGCGTACCAACGGGCTGAGCGGTCAGTTCTGGATCTTTCTGGCGACCGCCATCCAGTTTAATTTCGGGCTCTTCATTTTTTTTCTGCTGTACAATCTGCGCCTGCTCGACCTGGGATACCGCGAAGATTTCCTGGGCGTGGCGGGCGCCAGCGCCACCGTTGGCAGCATCGCGGGCACGATTCCCGCCGCCTTTCTGGTTCGGCGTTTCGGCCTGCGCAGGGTGCTGCTGGCCGATATAGCGTGCACCGCCGCGATCGTCGCGATGCGCGCCCTGGCGACTTCACGGCTGCCGCTGGTCGCTCTGGCCTTCTGCGCCGGATCGATCTTTTCCATTTGGGCGGTGGCGATCAACCCGGCGATCGCCGGCGTGGTGGAAGAGAAGCACCGCCCGCTGGCGTTCAGCGTATTCTTCGCCGTCATGTTTTCCGTGGGGATCGCCGGCAACTATGTGGGCGGGTGGCTATCGACGTGGCTGCACGGCAAGCAGCCGGTGCTGTTGCTGGCCGCACTCCTGGTGGCGTTGGCGCTGGTTCCAGCCTGGTATCTGAAAACGAGCGAGGCCCCAAGAGAACGCGCCAAGGTCTATCCGCGCAGCCCGTTTCTGCTTCGGTACCTGGCGGCATTCGGGGTGTGGAACCTGGCCACTGGGAGCTTCAACCCGTTCGCTAACGTCTATTTTGCGCACTTGCGATTTTCGCCCCAGCGAATCGGCGGCGTTTTTTCCGGCTCGCAAGTGGCGCAACTGGCCGGCGTGCTGATGGCGCCCGCGATCTTCCGCAAAGCCGGCCTGGCGACTGGCATCGTGTGGATGATGGCCGCCACCGCCATCGGGTTGGCTGGACTGTCAACCCAGCCAGCCGCCATTACGGCCGTCCTGGTATACGCGTGGTACATGGCTTTTCAATGGATGAGCGAGCCGGGCCTGAACGCGCTGCTGATGAGCCGGGTGGCCGAGCGCGAGCGCAGCGGAGCCTCGGCGCTCAACTACATGGTGGCTTTTTCCGCGCAAGCCGTGGCGGCGCTGGGCGCTGGCCGGCTGCTGGCGCACTTCGGTTATGGCGTGGTGCTGGCGGGCTCCGCCCTGCTCGCGGCCGGCGCTGCCGCCTTGTTTCAGGCATTCGTCAATTCGCGCGCGGAGGCGCCTCGCGCGGCACACTCGATCGTTGCCAGCACCTCCTGACGGTACCTTTCGAGCGTGAACCGCCGCCGCCACTGTTCCCTGGCAGCTTCGGACATTCGAGCCAGCCTTTCCGCCGAACCGGTCAGGAGTTCAACCGCCAGCGCCGCCATTTGCTCCACCGAGTCCGCCAGCATGCCAGGCAGGCCGGCGACCACTTCCGGAATCCCGCCGGAGGGAAAAGCAATCACCGGCACGCCGGCCGCGTACGCCTCCGGAATCACTCGCGTGGTCGCCTCGGCGCCGGTGGATGGCACCAGTAATAGATCCAGTCCAGCCAGCGCTGTGTGGACATCCGCGACCCATCCGGTGAATTCCACCGGCAGGCCTGCCGCTTCCGCGCGCACCTGGGCGGCGTAACGCCGCGCGCGCGCGTCGGAAAACAGCGGAGCGCCGCACACGATGAACCGGCACTCGGGCAGTGCGCGATAAGTAATCGATGCCACGCGCAGGAATTCGCGCTGTCCTTTTTCGGGTGCGATCCTGCCGATGCAGCCGATGCGCGGCCCGTCTCGCCGCCTCTCGGCGGCTCGCTGGGGCCCTGCCACGCCGTTATAAATCACCTTCACGCGCTCCCGGGGAACAAACCGAGACCACGGCTCTGCCACGAACCGGCACGCGGCGATGATGGAAGCATCCGTGCGGCGCAGCGCCTCTCCGGCCAACCACCGAGCCGGGCCGGCATTGAGGTAACTGTGGGAATGAAAAACCACAGGTACGCGCAGGCCTGCCACCGCGGGCAGCAATCGCGGGCCATTGACGTAAACCAAATCGGCTTGTGTTCGTTTCGCGAGCAGTCGAACCTGCCTTGCGAGGCGCGGCGTCCCGCTGAGGAAGCGCATCGCGTCCACCGGCGATTTCCGGCCGGAGCGGTAGGGGCCGCAGTCGATTCTTGCCGTCTCAAATCCGAGGGCGGCGATCTGTTCGAACAGCGGGCCATCGCCGGGCATGCCTACAGCCGCGTCCCAGCCGCGCTGCCGTATGCCTGGCAGCAACTCCAGCAGCGCTTGCTGCGCGCCGCCTGGATCGCTGAACTGGTCCAGGATCAGCAGCCTCATACGCGAACCGCCAGAGCCAGGACCCAAAAGTACACCGGCAGCACGCGCCAATAAGTCAGTAGATCGCCAGAGGCCATCTGCACCACTTGCCCCGACCAGAAGCAGAGCACCCAGACGCCGAAAAACGACCGGCGCGCGTCGGGAGCCTGCGCCGCACGGCGTGCGGCTCGCAGGATGGCAACATTCATCCAGACCAAAGCGGCCAGGCCGGCGATACCGGTTTCCACCAGCAGGCTGAGGTACATGTTGTCGGCGACCACCGCGGTGCCCAGGTAATTGCTGTACGGCAGCGTCTTATAACCGACTCCGAACAGCAATTGCCACGGATGGGCAACCATCCAGTCCGCCAGAATTCGCCAACTCGCCACGCGTCCGGAGAGCACGCCTTCGGTGGATGAGAAGAGATACTGGGCCGACGCTTCCAGTCGCAGCCAGTACATCTGGATGAACTTGGGAAAGATACTCCAGGTCAGCAACGACGTACCCGCCAGACAGGCTGCCAGGGCCGGCGCCCTGCGCAGCAGCCGCAGCCGGCGCCGGTTCAACCACGCCAGCACCGACATCGCCACCATCACATTGATCAGCGATCCGCGCGAGTACGAGAGCACCAGCGCGGCGAAGAAGACCGCGCCTCCCGCCGCCATCGCCTTTCGCGAGACGGGCACGTCGGCGCGGGGCCGCGAAAAGCCAACGGCGATCATCACCAGAAAAAACGCGCAGAAATTGCCCAGCGTGCTGGCTTCATAAAACAGGCCCTGCGCGCGGCGGTACACACCCGAATCGAGCCAGATAAATTGGGGCCCGTAGCCGGCCGGGGCGGGAAACTGATAGTAGAAGCCCACGCAGGCGAACAGCGCTGAAGCCGCCGCCGCGACGTAGAGCCAGCGCGTCGCCCGAAACGAATCGGAGCCGGCGGATGGTCCGTGCGCCGTGTACAGGAAAACATAAACCGGAATGGCGAACAGAGCCACCCGCGCCAGGCTGCCCGCGGCGATTTCCGCGCCGGAGTGCAGTGCGGCCATTCCTACGCTGGCGGTGAGCACGGCTGTCAGTGCCAGTAGCGCTGCGTTCACACCCGACCACGCGAAACGCCATTCGCGCAGCCATATCAAACCACAGAAGACGCCCCAGGCAGCCAGCAGAAGAGAAGGGTGCGGCCCCGAATCGCCGATTGCAACCGGCAGCGGCGGCAGCAGCAGCGCTGCCGCCAAGAATGCGGCCAGCCATCGAGCCGGCCTTGCCAGCGTCCACCATGCGAAGGGAATCAGCACCACGGGCGACGCCAGCACTGCCTTGGCGCCCAAGCCCGGAACTGCCGCGATGGCGGCCGCCCATACGCCCAAGACGGCCACCCACGCCCAGTTTCCGTACGATTCGGAATGGGCAGCGGCATTCATCGGCCGCTCTCTCCAACCGCGCGAAACTCGCCGCGCCGCGAACCTGCCCGCTGCTCCTGGTAACTCATCTCCAGCGTCAAGTAAACCATCGGGAAGAGCAGGCCCAACAGCAGCGCTGCCGCCAGGTTGAGAGGCAGATTCGGCGAGGACGGCCTCTCCGGCACAATCGCCGGATCGATGAGTCTGAGCCGCTCGCCGCGGTAACCGGACTCGCCACGCGCTTCCCCCAGCCGCTGTACCATCGCCGTCAGTGCGGCATCGGCGGACTTTCGCTCGCTTCCGAGCTTGTCGCGGTCCGCCAGCCGCTGCGCGAGCAGCTTCTGCTGTTCCGCCTCCTGTCGATCGAGCGCAACGAGTTGCCTTCGCAGCTCCTGCAATCGCACGTGAGACGCGCTCGACCCCATGCTGGCGGGGACCTGCCGGGCACGCTCGGCAGATTCGGCAATTTCGAGTTCGGCGCTGGCGATCTGTTGCCGGAGGTTCGACCGCAGGTCAGCCGCCGCGGCCAGATCCGATTGCAGTGCATCCACTGGCTCGTCGGCCAACACGTGCGACCAGGCGGCGTCGGTCTCCTGCAAACGGGCCCGTGCCCGGCGCTCCTCCTGAGCGACGGCTTCCACCAGGTCCCGCGCACCCTCTGTCACGACCGCCCGATTCATTTCCACCGTCTCTTCGGCCAGGAATCGCGCCAGCGCTTGTGCCCTTTGTGGGTCCGGCAGGGTTGCGGCAATCTCCAGGATGCGCGTGTTGCGCACGATTTCAACCCGCAACACACTCTTCTGCAACGATTCGATCGGACGGTTCCCGAGTAACTGCCGCAGACCGAAGCGATCCACGGCCTTTTGAAACAATCCGCCGGCCGTGGCAAAGCGCTCGTAGGTCCTGAGAGACTCCAGGTAAATCGGGCTAACCGCCATCGCGGCGCGAATGTCCGCTCCTGCCGGAGGATCGATGACGATGCGAGCCGTCGCCGTGTATTGGCGAGGCATCAGGAAAGTCGCAACCAGCGCGAGAGTCACCGCAATCGCACAACTTGTTGCGATCGAGCGCCAGCGTAACTTGATGTAACCTACGTAATGAAACGCGTCCGTTGTGTCCGCCATCCTGTTTTCTTGAGATAGTGTAACCTATATGGAGTTTTTAGTGGCCTTGATTGTCCCATTAGTGACGTTAATTGTAACGCCAGGCCTGTTATTTTACTTCGATGTCACTCCCAAGTTACTGGTCTTGCTAGGGGCCACTGCCGCGCTGATGGTTGTCTGCGCTTATCGGAGCCGGGCCCCGACGCGCGGATTTTCCTGGTTTTCGCCGATAGTGCTCGCCGCTTTGGGCTCCGTTGCGCTGTCCACAATCTTCTCTTCCAACCCTGCCCTTTCGCTATTCGGCACTGCCTGGAGGCGTTACGGCGCGCTGTCCCAGGCTTCCATCCTAGCCATTGCTTTTCTCATCGCCACTCACATTGCGGGGCGGGTGAAACTAGCCACCGCCATCTTGCGAGGGATTTCAGCCAGCGCTTTGTTCGCCGCAATGTACGGGATTGCCCAGTACTGCGGGTGGGACCCACTGCTTCCGGTCTCGGCCTATCACATCGGGGAAGGCCTGTGGACCATTGTCCGGCCGCCCGGAACGCTTGGTTACTCCAGTTACTATGCCGTCTGGTTGGATATGGCCTGTTTTGCCAGTCTGGCCGGTCTGAAGCTCGATACCAATGTAACGTGGCGGTGGATTGCCGGCGCATCGGCGGTGGTATCCGTGTGGGCGGTCTTACTAAGCGGGACGCGCGGGGCTTACGCTGGCCTGCTGGCCGGCGCCACTGTCTGGCTCGTCTGGAGAGGACCCAGCGTGACGCGGCGACTCATCGCGGGTCTGGCAGTGGCGGCCCTGCTTGGCCTGGTCTTCTATTTCTCGCCCGCCGGGTGGCAACTGCGTAGCCGGGCGCGATGGTTCGCCGAGGATCCGTGGGGCGGTGCGCGGCTGTACCTGTGGCGCGACAGCGCGCGCATGGCGGCGACGCGGCTGGCCACAGGGCGTGGCCCGGAAGTCTTCAGCGCGGTGTTTCCGCATTATGAATCGCGACAACTGGCGGCGGCCTATCCTGATTTCGCCCACGAATCGCCGCACAACATTTTCCTCGACGCACTGGTGGCGCAAGGCCTTCCCGGCCTGGCGGCATTCTGCGGCATCTGTGCGGCCGGGTTTGCGGCAGCCTGGCGGCTGCGAGCGAGGCGAGACGCAGTGGCCGCGTGGGTGGCGGCAGCCCTGGCAGCGGGAGTCGTCAGCCAACAGTTTGTGGTGTTCACGATAGCCACGGCAATGATGTTCTATACCATCGTCGCCGTCGCAGTGGGGCTGGCCTGCGAGACGGCAGCGGCGCCGCAGCGGGGAGTCCCGAAAATCCCGGCGCTCGCGGTCGCCGCGACACTGGTCTGCCTTGGCGTACGCTTTGCCGTTTCGGATCGGGCTCTGGAGCTGGCCCGGCGCGATATCAACTCCGGGGACGCCGCATTGGCTGCCATGCACTACGTCCAATATGAACGCTGGCGGCTTCCGGGAACCGCCGCCGACCTCTGGTATTCCCGCGCATTGCTCGATCTGGCGCACCGGACCAAAAACCCGGCGACCGCGGTACGCGCTACAGCCGAAGCCGGCACGGCAGCGCTGCGGGCCACTGGCACCGCGGAATACCCCGCCAACGCCTGGTACAGCCTGGCGGCGTTCTTTGCTTCACAAGACGATGCCGCTGATGCTGAGATGAGCCTGCGCGCCGCGATTTCCGCCAATACTCAGTGGTTCAAACCGCACTGGGCCCTGGCGCAGTTGCTGCTGATCGAGTCTCGACTGGACGAAGCACAAGGGGAAGCCGCTCTGGCCGCGGTGCTGGATGGCGGGAAGTTTCCTGAAGTTACCGGCACCTGGCACGAGATCAGTGCGAAACAACGCCAAGTGGCCCCGCAACCTAAGTAAACTTTCATCGCGCAGTCCACGCAACTTAGGTAAAATCTCGTCGCCAAGGCGAGCGGGCCCGGTCTTCGCACTTAAAATAGAAAGCAGGAGAACCCAAATGAAACTGGTCTTAAGAGCTTTACTAATCCTCGCTTGTGTAGTTACGGCATTTGCCCAGACTCCCGTTGTGGCATCCGGCGGAGTCCTGAATGCAGCGAGCTTTGCGACTAACCAAGGCGTCGCTCCGGGTTCTCTGGTTTCGATCTTCGGGACCAACCTCGCCAGCAGTTTGGCCCAGGCCGATTCCATCCCTCTCTCCACGTCACTGGGCAACGTGACTGTGATGTTCAATAACATACCGGCGCCGCTGCTGTTCGTAAATCACGATCCCGTAAATGGCGATCAGATCAACGCCCAGTTGCCGTTTGCGATTGGCACCGGCAATGCGCAGGTGACCGTCACCCGCGGCAGTACCGTGTCGGCGCCTGTAAACCTCAACGTCATACCCGCGGCGCCGGGCATCTTCGCGGTGAATTTCGGAGTCGGCCAAGCCATCGCGTACGGCGGCAGTGACGGCCAGCTTGCGGCGGTCGCGGGCTCTGTTTCCGGCTTGACCACGCATCCAGCAAAGATAGGCGACCCGCAAACTCTGGAGATTCTCGCCACTGGTCTCGGTGCCGTGAATCCGCCGGTAACCACGGGGAGCGCTGTCACCGACGGCCAGATTCATTACACCGCGGTGAATCCCACCGTGATGGTTGGCGGCGTGGAGGCCCAGTTGGTCTTTTCCGGAATGCAGCCGCAGTTTCCCGGGGTGTACCAGATCAACATCATCCTCGCTCCCGGCACTCCAACGGGCAACGCGGTCCCACTCCAGTTGGTCATGAGCGGGATCACCACGACGGATCAAGTTACCATCGCGGTTGCAAATTAAGCCCGCCAGCCAGAGGTGGGACAGACGGTTCTGGTGGTCTGTCAGAGTGTCCTTTTTTAACGGGGCATGACAGACCACGAAAGGCGATGGTCTGTCCCACCTGTTACCAGGAGTTGCGTCCACTCAGTACTTCGGGGACCGTCTGTAACAGGACTTGCAGGTACATGCGCAATGAGCGGCTTCTTACCAGCTTAAGATCAAGGGCGCGGCGTTCGGCGTAGCTCAGCCGGTTGCGTCCCGACACCTGCCACAGCCCCGCCAGTCCCGGCTTGACTTGAAGGATCTCGTTTGCCGCGGCGCCATAGTACCGGTCGAGTTCGGTTGCGGTAAGAGGCCTGGGGCCAACCAGCGACATCTCGCCCGAGATCACGTGCCAGAGCTGGGGGATCTCATCCAGGGAATGGCGGCGACAGAAGCGCGCGAACCAATTGGTGACGCGGGGATCAGAATTCCGCTTGGTTTCAGGCCCTTGATCGTCGTGGATGTGCTCGATCCAACGAGGGCTTTTCCCGGCCTGCGGCGAGCTCTGGTCCCACATGGTGCGGAGCTTGAGCAGCCAGAGTGTCGATCCGCACCATCCTATGCGGCGGTGGGCGATCAGCGGCGAACGGCGCGATAGAAGCGATACAGCCACCGCACTGGCGCCTAATACGGGACTTATCGCCGCGAGTAAGACAGCGGAGGCAACTCGCTCGCCAATCCCGACCGCGTGCCAAAGCAGATCGGCGGCGGGCGGCGTTTCGCGAACAATCCCGATTGAACCCATAGCTAGGGCGATGTTAGCGCCGGCGATTATCGGGCTTGTTGGAAAGGTGTAAACAGAGCGTAAAATCGCATGGGCCGAGAAAGCAGCGGAGGCGGCGTCAGGCTGGCAGACGAATCAGAAAACGAGCGCCGCGACGGGTGCTTGAGTCGGCCCAAATCTCGCCGCCGTGATCGAGGATGGTGCGCCTCGAGAGGGCCAGACCAAGGCCCATCCCATGGCGTTTGCCGGCGGTGGCGAAAGGCTCGAACAGATGCGGACGCACTTCGCTGCTGATGCCGGCGCCGTCGTCCTCCACGCTAACGACGACGGAGTGGTCCTCGGATTCGGCCGAAACGCGCACGTGGCCTCCGTGCGGCAGAGCGTCGATCGAGTTGGCGATCAGATTCTGGAAGACTCGCTCGACGGACGGCCGGTCGAGGGTGAGTTCGATCTCGGAAGAAACATCGCACGCCAGAGAGACGCCGGGGCGGGCCGCGGCATCGGCGAGCGAGTCGCAGGCGGCGAGAACGACATCGCGCAAACGGCAGGCTTCACGGCGGCGGCTGCGACCGCGACTGGTGTCGGCCAGTTCCTGCAGCATCGCCAGAATCTGCCGCGACGAGGCGTAGATGCTGGAGGCCAGCTTTCTTACCTGGTCGATGGAGAGTTCCGCATCCACCAGCATTTCCGCGCCGCCGTAAATCGCCGCCAGAGGATTACGGAGGTCGTGGATGATGGAGGTGGACAGACGGCCGACGGTGGCGATCCGCTCCTGGCGAATCAGTTCCTGGCGCGCAATGCGCAGGGAAGCGCACATTTCGTTGAAGCTTTCGGCCAGCCGTCCCAGTTCGTCGGAGCTGGACACGGGGACCTGCGCGTCGTAGTCGCCGGTCGCGATTCGCTCGGCCGCCTGCTCCAGAGCGCGGAGGGGCTGTACGATGCGCCGGGCCAGCAGGTACGTGCCAGCGAGTCCGAGCGAGATCGCCAGCATCCAGATCAACACCATCTGGACGCGCAGGGTCGCCAAGCGCGAGTCGGCGGCCTGGAAGGAGCGCAGAATCCGGAGTTCGCCAACCTGGTGGCCCGCAATGTCGGCGAGTGGCATGACAAACTGCGCATAATTCGAATCGGCGATGCGCACCTGCTCCCGGCGGGTGAGATCCGCGGGCACGCTGACGGGAAGCGTGGATGCGATGGGCCGGCCACGCGAAAAGAAAACGAAGTCGCTTCCGGTGGCTTGCTTCAGTTCGCGCGCCAGGGTGGTATCCACTTCGAAACAGGCGACCAGCACATTGAGCAGCGCGGATCCGTGCGCGGCGGCCACATACACCGGCGTCACCACGGTCTGGTAAAGCCGTCCCTTTTCGATCACGAATCCGGTGGCCTGGCCGGGAAAGCGGCTGGCGGCGGCGGCGAGGGGGAAACTGGGAGCGGTCTCCAGCGCCGGGCCGAGCGAGGCGATCACCGCTCCGCCGGGCTCCAGGACGTAAAACAGAGTGCGGCTGGGAGCGATGCTGTTCCAGAGATCGCTGGCGGTGTCGCGGATGGTGTTCTGATCGCGCGTGCCGAATGCGGCCCGCACGTCGGACATGCGGCTCAGCACCAGGCTGACCGACGCCAGCCGCTCCGCACGCGCCCGCCACAGCGATTCATACGCGCGGGAACTGGCGGCCACTTCTTCATCCAGCATGACGGTGGCATTGCGCATGAAGTGGCTCTGCACCAGCCAGCCGGCGACAGCCAGCAGGCAGGTGATGGCCCCAGAGGTGGAGAGCATGATCTTCCACAGCAGCGACATGGATTGCAGGCGGCGCACGGCTATTTGTGAGCGGCGGGATAGAAGCCCGCGTCGTCCGGCGCAGGCGGGTAATCCTGCCCGTACTTGTTTTTATGCGGAATGGAGAGATAGCCGGTCTCGGAAATGGAGACTAGCGGAAGCGAAACACGCTCGCCGGTGATGGTGACGCGCCGGCCCGCGCTTCGCAACGCGGCTTGGGTGGCGCGTTCGTGAAAGAAGGTGAGATCGTGCGCACCCTCCGGCACGCCCGCGATCTCGAAACGTCCGTCCGCTTTAGTGATGCCGAACAGCGACGTGTCCAGCACCACGATCACCGCGCTCATACTGGAATGGATGTTACAAAACACACGCACGATGCCGGGGCGGCTGAAAAGAATGCTGCGCGTGGAGCCGGGCGGATACAGTCCCACGTCGAAAAGCTGGCCATCGTAATTGGAAAACGCGTTGTGGAAGACCGGATCGAGATTGGGAAAATCCACCGTAGAGCCCACGGTAACGATCAAAAGATGCGGCTGAAAGGCTTTGTCCTTCTGCAGCATGCGGACGTGCAGCGGAACTGGAGGCAGCGCCGCGCCGACCGGTTCCAGCCAGACTGCCACGCCGGAGTAGTCGTGGTGCTGGCGGACCGCCGGCGCGCGGGAATCGACCAGTTCCACGCGGCCCGACAGCGTGGCGGCGAAGCCCGGACTCGCCAGCACGGCGCTAAAACAGATACGCGAAAGCAAGGTCATAATGAGGGTTGAGGCGAGTTGGCGACCCAATGTAAGCCGTCTGGACGATTGCCGACTCAAAGCTGGCCACCACGTTCGAGACAATCTGGTACATGGCGTTAGCGCCATAGGATTCGTTTCTGGAGATCAAGCCGGTTTGCAGGTCGCGGTTGCGGTCGTCTTCCTCGCCGCCAAACAGGTGAAACGACAGGCGGCGGGTGGCGCGATATTCGAGTTGCGCCCAGCCGCCGGCGCCATGCACCGCCCTCGGGGCGCCAAGGTAGGACACCACGACACCTTGGCGAAGGCCGCCAATCACGCCCAGGTTTTCGCCGAGGAAAGCGGCGCCGGTAAGCGTGAAGGCGCGCGCCAGGGGAATGCGCCAGTCCACGGAAGCAATGCGCGACGGCACGGTAACCCCAAGTAACTGCGAGTTACTGACATGAAAACCGGGCGCAATCTCGAAGTCGCCGTTGTCACCGGACTTCATCCAAAACACGAATCTACCTTCGAGCGCCGGCCGGCCGGCGGGTGCGTAGGAGGAGTATTCGGCGGGTACGTTGCCGGTCTCGCCGGTTTCGAGGACCCCGGCTTGGGCGCGGAGCCCGGCGGAATCGCCGAACAGAAATCGCCGCTCGATGCGGGCCTGCGGCCGCCAGAGCCAAAGGTTGCCAGCGCCGGTGAGCGGCGAGTAGCCGACTTGGGCCAGTGAATCCGGCTCGCGGGGCGCCAGGATGGGCTTGTCTTGCGCCACGGTAAAGGTTGTGTTCGTCCACTGAAAACTGAGAGACGCGATCCTCAAACGGACTAACTGATCCAGCGAGGTACCCGAGCCGCCGAACAGGTCCACGTATGCGTCGCCGGAGACTTCGGCGCCCGCTATGCGCTCCGGGGATTGAAACTTCAACCCGACGATGGTTTGGCGCAGAGTGGCGCCATCGGAACGCGCGGCGGCTTGGGGAGCAGCGGTCGTCGGGTCCTGCTCGCCGCCGCCGTATTTGCCGTTCATATACGAATTGAACAGAACCATGCCTGCGAGCTGGATCGCCGAATGGTGGTCGGATTCGATGCGGTCCTGGGCCAGGTCGTGGATCCTCTGTTCCGCTACATCGACCCGCTCCGCAACAGGCGAGGCCGCCGGAGCGGATGCCGCGGTGGGAGCGGCGGCCGCGGAAGCGATTTGCTCGCGCAGCGAGCGGATCTCCGACATCAGTTCGCGGTTCTGTTGTTCCAGAACGTCGAGGCGCTGCAGGATACGGTCCAGGTCCGCCGGCTCGCGCGATTGCGCGGCCAATACGCCGGGAACCAACGCCAGCAAGAAGAAACGCAGCTTAAGGTGCATGGATCAATTCCTTGACCTTGCGCCGTATGGCGCTCGGCGAGTATGGCTTGGGGAAGAACGCGTTCGCGCCCAGGCTCAGGGCGCGTTCTGGAGAATCCGGGTCTGGATCCCCGCTGGTGACCAGGATGGGCAATTGGGCGAAGCGCGGCTGGTTTCTCAACCGCGAAATCAACTCAAAGCCGTCCATCGACGGCAGGTGAATATCGGTGATGACCGCTGCGATTTCGGTCGAGTCCAGAATAAGCAGCGCTTCTTCCGCCGTCGACGTGTGAGCGAGGCGCGGCTCCGTATCGCCGTCGAAAGCGATTTCCATCGTGGAGATGCAATGGGATTCGTCTTCGACCAAAAGTATCGTGCGGCGCGGTGCCATTCCTCCACGTCCTTAAGGGATAAAACGATAACCAACGCCGTGCATGGTCACGAAATGGCGGGGGGTTTCCGATTCCGTCTCCAGCTTCTGGCGCAGGCGCACGACGTGGGCGTCCACCGTTCGCGTATTCGGAAAGGCGTCGTAGCCCCATACCGAGTTGAGGAGCACGTCGCGGCTCAAAGCCCGGTCGGGGTTCTGCACGAAGAACACCAGCAGTTTGTACTCCGCCCTGGTGAGCTTAACCTCATCGCCGTGTTTGCGCACCACGGAACGGTCGAGGTCGACTTCCACGTCGGAAAACGTGATGGCGTGGCTGGCTTCGGGAGTCGTGCGGCGCAGGACCGCCCTGATCCGCGCCAGCAGCTCGCGGGTGCCGAAGGGCTTGACAATATAGTCGTCAGCTCCAATTTCGAGCATCAGCACCTTGTCGATCTCGTCGCCGATGGCGCTGAGCACGATCAGCGGCGTCTGCACGCCGGCGTTCCGCAGCGCTTTGCAAACGTCCACGCCGCTCAGGCCGGGCATGCGGAGGTCAACCACGATCAGGTTGGGGCGCGCGGTCATGGCTTCCTGCAAGCCGGTCTTGCCATCGGCCGCGAAGATTGCGCGAAACCCCTCCTTTTCCAGCATCACGCCGATTACTTCGCGAATGCCGGCATCATCGTCGATGACCAGGATGGTCTGCATTCCTCAGGCCACTAATTCTATCCGATTCCCCACGGCCGCGCACGCTCGATACGAAGCCAAAGCGTCCCCCTCGCGTGCACCCCGCGGCGGCTGATAACGGCAGCCATTGCCGCAGACGGATTCCAAGTGCCGGTGCCCAAAAGCGCCCAGCTTCTTGCGCAGGCGGGCCAGGTGCACGTCCAGCGTGCGGGTTCGAATCTGCCCGCCGTAGCCCCAGACGGCTAACAGAAGATCCGTCCGGGTGAAGATCTCGCCGTTGTGCGCTGCCAGAAAGCTCAATAGCAGGTATTCCTTGGCGGTCAGCGAGATGGATTCGGAATCCAGCGTCACCGCGTGATTCGAGAAGTCAATCGTCAGACGGGCATCCTGGTAGGGTTCCCGATTCGTGTTAGCGGCCCAAAGTGGTTCCATGTTGGTGCAACTCCTCGATACGGATGTTAACGGGAAGACTACTCAGAGGTCGTTGGGAATTTGTAAAGAGGGTGTAAAAGTATCGGAGTTCCCGGTAGCGTCGGCGGTCTTGCCAATGTACTGACTGTTTCGTACCAGACTTTCGACTCCTCAGAACGACCAAAGCACGCTCGAGTAGCCTGTGTGGGCGTGAAAGCCCTGGTCATAACCCAGCAGGTGAAACAGTTCGCCGTAGCCATAGAACTGCCATCCTACGTTCCATCGCAGCTTAGGCGTCAGCCGGATCGAAAGCCGTGCCATCGGAGACTGATAGGTGAGCGGGAAGGTCTGCACGGAGTCGAGCAGCTCCGCGATCGGGTCGGTTACTCCAACCGGCACCGCCGAGGCGCGGCCGTCGCCGGTGTCCTTGGTGATAGTGTAGCCGGCGTATAGGTCGGCGCGACGGCCAATTCCGAAACGTACGCCCGCGTTGGCGGCGTGGATGTTACTGATGTAAATCGAATCGTAACTGGTCTGGAGCTGCGGGGTTTGGACACCGGCGAAGAAGGCCAGCCCGCCCACCGTATCCAGGTGTAGCTTCGAGTAACTGGCATCGAAGGTCAGCCAGTTTCGCAAGGCGAACGACGCTGCTGCGTTGTATTGCCGCGATCGCGAACTGTAGGTCGTGAAAGAAAGCGGAGCGTTCTCGTTGTACAGCTCCTTGTAACCGGCAGAGAGCTGTAGCCTGCGCTTGCGGTACTGGATGCGCCCGCCGAGCGTGTGATAGTTGCGGTCACTCATCGGCGTGAGCGGGCGATCGGCATGGCCAATCGCGCCTTCCAGGTTGATCGTCAGCGGCTGAAGCGGACGGAAACGGACGCCGAAACTGTCGGCGTTCAGGCGGCTTGTCTGTTGGTAAAGGTCGCTCACCGCGCTGCCGGCCACAGACGGAAACGAGAACGCCTCCAGAAAACGAATCTGGCGGTCGGAAACGGTGAAGCCGGCATATACGCTGAGCCACTTATTGAAACGGTAGTTCAGGTCGGTAGAATTGGCGACGGTGCGGACGCCGAGAAATTTGAAGTTCAGCGTGGTCGCGGCGCCGGTGCCGTTATCGAATTCGGTGAAGTAGGAATCGCCGTCGATGCGTGTGTCATGCACCGCCGTGTTGTTGACGATGCTCAACCGGCTGGTGGGGAAAACGCTGAAGTTGAAATCGCCAGCCACCACCGGCCGCTGCGCATCGCCACTCACCACGATCTGGCGGTTGTCCGCGGCGCCAATACTGTTGAGGCCGGTGGTCACCTCATTCAGCGCAAATCCGCCCGTGCCCAGGTTGTAGGTCAGGCGCGCGTTCAGCGCCCAGTATTTGTGGCTGCCATAAACGTTGCCGAACCAGCCGGGATTCGATCCATGGTTCGGTTCCGTGCGTTGGAATTGCGTGAGCACCGTGGGATCTGTCGACACACCGGAGGTTTCATTGCCGGTCAAGCTGTAGCCCGAGTCGTCCTTGAAGAAATCCCAGGTGTGACGGGCGATGAAACGGAGACCGCTCCAATCGGCCAGGATGCCGATGCGGTACTCATTCCACTGCTGCTTCACGTTTTCAAACACCGGGAAGGCGGAGGAAAACGTATCGAAACCCTGTACGGTGGAAAGAGCCGGCCCGTTCTGTGTGTTGCGGCTGTAACCCAGTTCCACCTGGAAGTGCGACTGTGGAAAGAGCGTCAGAGAGTGATCCTGTAACCCGCGCACGGTGTCCATCAGATGTTCGCCGCCGGAGATCGCCAGGCCGGGGTTGTAGTAATCGTTCTCGCGCCAGAGCATGTCGTAACGGTAGAGGCCATTCTTCTGTATGCGCAGGCTGGCCGTTTCATAAGGGTCGTTGCCGAGCCCGATGGTAGAGAGTACAACCTCGTCAAACCAGCGGCCATGGCCCTCCTTCGAATTGATACTCAGGTTGGTCGCCAGCAGGCGGATGCCGTCACCGTAATTGACGTCGCTGCGGTAAGTATCCGCGCTGCCGCCGGTCAGGCGCCACCGGTACCCAAGTTCGAACGAGTCGACGATATTGTAGTTGACGAAATCGTCGCCGCGCGCAATGCCCACCGCTTCAGGCGTGGGCGCAATCGCCTGCTGCGCCCGAAGGGCTCCACAGACGGCGACAATCAGGCAGCAGCGCTTGAACATGGCGGTCATCGCAGAAAGGTCTCGTCGGCGTTCGAGCCGTGGATGCGCACGTGGCATGTGGTGCAGCGCTGGTAGCGCGGATCGAGCAGGTTGTGCTGCGACGTCTGAATGGGAACGCCGTTGATGCGAGTTCCGGAAGCGCCGCCGTTGTGGCATCCCAGGCACAGGGTGAACACGACCGGCCGCCGCAGCAGGCGCTCATTCGTCGAGCCGTGGGGAAAGTGACAGACTTCGCAGCCTTCCACGCGCACGGGCGGGTGCTCATATACGAACGGGCCGCGCATATCCACGTGGCACTTCAGGCAGGCTTCTTCATTGCCCAGCGCCTGGTCCACCATGCGCGGGTGATCCGACATGCGCCAGGTGGGAGCGAATGCGCCATGGGGATTGTGGCAATCCGAACAGTCCATAAAGCCTTCATTGACGCGGTGCTTGCTCGGCATTTCGAACTGCGCACGGATGCCGGCGTGGCATCCGTAACACAGCTCCGTCTGCTTTTTGGCGAGCAGAAACTTGGGGGTTGGCGAATGATGAATGGAATGGCAGGAAGTGCAGGCGACATCGGCGAGCGTGTGCTCCGAGCGGCGTATGTTGGCCTTTTGAAAATCGCGGGCATGGCAGGTGAGGCAGGCTTCAAGCGCCGCAGCCTGCGGCATCAGGGAGAACGCATTGGGAATGGTGGCTTTGCCGCCGCGCGCGGCCACGTGCGCTTCGCCCGGCCCGTGGCAGCTCTCGCAACCAGTGCGGCTGGGTGGCAAATCGCCGGATGCCACACTTTTGAAATGCGGGTTCTTATAAAAGTTCAGCCAGACGTCGGCATGGCAGGTCTTGCAGGCGTTGCTGCCCACGTATCCCCCAGCGCCCGATGTGCCGGGGTTCTGTGCGGCAACGCCCACAGCCATAACTTCCAGTAACAGCCCGCACACGTTGAGTATCATGGCCCAGCGCATCATCACCCAATGATACTGGCAGGTAGGAGCCGATCTTTCGAATCGCAAGACAGTTTACGGCAGAGTTTACCTATGTTCCAGGCATGTTATGGACGGCATCAGACTCTCGGTTCTAAGGTGTTACACACGCAAATCGAATTGGCAGGTTATAAGAGAATCAGTGAGACTGAACAGACTACGACCCACACTGCCAACGATTGTTCTTCCTCTGCTGCTTTCGATCTGGTCGCCCGCGCGGCTGGCGGCCCAGCTCGCCGGCATCGTCGGAAGTGTCTTCGATCCCTCCGGAGCCTCGATTAACGGCGCCACGGTTCGCGCCACCAACACCGGCACGGGCCTGGAATGGCAAACCAAAACCAGTCCGCAGGGCGATTATTCGCTCGGGCTTCTTCCGCCAGGAGTATATGTGGTGGACGCTGCGGCCGCCGGCTTTTCTCCCTCGCGCACAGACGGCATCAAATTGGCGGTAAATTCGACGCTCCACATCGATCTGCGGTTGGCGCTGCCGGAGGTCAAAGAGAATCTGCAGGTGGAGGCGGTGGCGCCTCTGGTCGAGGCCGAAACATCCGAGCAAGGCCTCGTGGTCAGCGGACAGATGATCGGCGATCTTCCGCTCAATGGACGCGATTTTCTGCGGCTCGCGAAACTGGCTCCGGGCGTATCCGGCGCGACCGATAATCCCGCCTCACCGGCCGGCCCCTTCAACGTAAACGGCCAGCGGGACCTTTCCAACAATATTCTGATCGACGGGATCAACGTGAATGCGGGCGGCAGCGCCAACGGACGCATCAGCCTCGCGCCCGGCAACGATCCGGCCGTCGGTCAGTCGGGCAGCAGCGTGGCGTTGGTCTCAGTGGACGCGGTTTCCGAATTCAAGGTGCAGACGCAGATGCAAACCGCAGAGTTCGGCGGCTTCTCGGGCGCCGTCATCAATGTAAACACCAAGAGCGGGACCAACGGGTTCCACGGCAGCGGCTTCGAGTTTCTTCGCAACAGCGATCTGGACGCCAATAACTTCTTCAACAACGCCAACGGCGTTTCGAGGACGCCTTCTCGCAATAATTTCTTCGGCGGCACCATCGGCGGCCCTATCCGCAAGGACCGCACGTTCTTCTTCGCCTCGTTCGAAGGCTTGCGCCAGCGCGTCGGAGTGAATGCCAACGCGCGGGTACCCTCGCTGGCCGCCCGCGCCGAAGCCAGCCCGGCCATCCAGCCTCTGATCGACGAATACCCTCTGCCGACCGGCCCAGACAACGGTGATGGCACCGCGAGCTATTTCGCCACCGCTACCAACCTGGTCGGCGAAACCGACTTCAGCGCTCGTCTCGACCACCGTTTTTCCAACAACGACGATTTTTTCGCGCGATATTCGTTCAGCGACTCACTCGGCCTGCTCCGCTCGTTTTACCTCAACACTCTTTCCCGCAACCGCTCCAGGCTGCAAAGCTTGAGCCTCTCGGAAGTGCACCGCTTCAACACGAATCTGTTCAACGAGGCGCGATTCGGGTTCGTACGGAGCGCCAATATCTCGGTGGGGGCCGCCGACAGCTTCGGCGGCGCCGAGCCGATTCCGTTGAATGCGGCGGGTGACGCTACTCTGCCGGGGATGGATATCTTCAGCCTGCCCTTCGCCGAATCGCCCGACCCCCCGGAGTTGCAGAACAATAATCTGTTCAGCTTCAACGACGACGTAACTTACATCCACGGGCGGCATACCTTCAAATCCGGCTTCTGGGTGCGGCGCACACAGGGCAACGTCAACCTCCAGCCGCTTTCTAGCGGCGTCTATTTCTTCGATACGGTCGCCGACCTGGTCAACAATAATCCCGCCTCTTACTTCAACCAAATCGCGGAAACCGGTTTCGGCGTGCGATTCACCAATCTTGCCTTTTACGGCCAGGACGACTTCCGTATCACGCCCCGGCTGAAGCTCAACCTCGGGCTGCGTTATGAGCTCGACACGGTGCCGGCCGAGGCCCACGGCCGCTTCAGTCCCATCGTGGGGCTGAATCACTTCGCCACCGCGACTTTGGGGCCTCCCGGCGCACCCGTGCACAATGGCAACTATGACAACTTTGCCCCCCGCGTTGGCTTCGCCTACGAGCTTACCAGCGATGCGAAGACCGTCTTGCGCGGCGGGGCCGGTGTCTATTACGATCTGCCGACGATCAATGCCACGCAACTGGCGTTTGGGCCACCCTTCAAGATCACCAATTTTCTCCTCGGCAGCGCGCTGGGAGGTCCCGTGACCGTGCCGGTCGACCCGGGGCTGCTCGTCACCGCGATCACCGGCATGCCGCCGTTTGGCAGCGCCACAGTTTACGATCCCACCAACTTTCGAACCCCCTTCACTTATGAGTACAGCCTGAACCTGCAACGGCAGCTCGATAGCAAGACGATCGCGCAGGCCAGCTACATCGGAGCACTCGGCCGGAACCTGATCCACATGCAGCCTTTGAACCTGCTCGACCCGGTAACCGGCACCGCGCCCAACCCGAACTTCTCGGCCGGCGCCATCGAGTTGATCGAAACCAGCGCCGTCTCCAATTACAATGCCCTCCAGGCAAATGTCGTACGGCGGCTGAGTTACGGCCTGGAAGTAACAGCTTCGTACACCTGGGCGCACTCGCTCGACGATGCGTCGAACCCTACCGGCACTTCCATCAACTCTTCTTACACCGGCTCCAATCCGTACGATTTTCGCGCCGAGTACGCTTCGAGCGACTTCGATGTCCGTCATAACCTGGCAGCCGCTTTCACCTACGAGCTGCCGGGCAAATCAACGCACTTTGGGAATCCAGCCGCGAGGTTCCTGGGAGGCTGGTCGCTGGAGGGCATTTTCACCACGCAAACGGGCGTGCCGTACACGCCTCTGATTGGCGAGGACGTTGCCGGAAACGGCGATCAGTATGCCGCCAACAATCAGCGCCCCAACCTGGTCGCCGGCCAGCCGCTCTATATCGCTTCTCCGGCGCCGCCGTTCCTTGTCGCCAATCCGGCGGCGTTCGCCATTCCAGCGGCCGGCACCTACGGCAGTGCCGGTCGTAACATCCTGCGAGCCTCCGGGCTCAACCAGTTCGATGTGGCCCTGCACAAGACCGTGAAGGCCAGCGAGCGGTTCTCCGTGCAGTTCCGGGCGGAGCTTTTCAATGTATACAATCACCCCAATTTTGCGACGCCGGCCGCGTCGGGGAACAACCTGCTCACGGCCGGAAGCTCCTTTGGGCTCTCCCAGGAAATGGCCAACGCGTCGAGCGGCGGATTGCTGCTGCCTCTATTCAACAGCGGCGGTCCGCGCAGCATTCAACTCGCTCTCAAACTGCTGTTCTAGCGTCGAGGCGGACGGAGCGCTGCTGGCCGCCGCCAGATTGACCACTGCACCCCTGACGGCAAACCGTAGCAAGACGCTCAATTGCCGGCAGCTCAGCCAGGCACTCTGGTTCATGAAACGAGCGCCTTGCCCTGAGTCACGCTATGAAGCGGTCAGCAACAATCTGACAGATCCAACAACCAAGGAACAAGCACGTGTCGCACTCCGGCGAATACTGCTAAGATGCCTTTGCAGCGACATGACGACCCAAAGCGCTGATATCTATGTATTGATGAGCTTGCACCGGATCGAAACGTTCAGGGCCCTACCGCGGCGTGAACGCCCCAACGGCCTCTAGCATGGCTTTCTTCTGGAATCGACCGTTTTTTAACCGGCGGCCCGAAAGGGGTCCCGCGACAAACCAGGTTGACTGGCGTAGCGCTTCAATACCGGCGGCCATCAGTGGATCAAGCCGGCACCTCCCAAGCTCCAATAACTGGGCGCTGATCACGCTCTTTGGTACGATCGCGGTGCTGTACTTCGCCCGGCAAATTCTGATCCCCCTGGCATTTGCTCTCATCCTGACGTTCGTTTTGACCCCTGTGGTGGCGCTGCTCGAAAGATCACGGATCGGCCGCATACCTTCCGTCGCTTTGACCGTCCTGGTAACGATGGCGGTGACCGGTTGCGTTGGCGGGATCATCGCAATTCAGTTGGTCGACGTCGCCCAGGAGCTTCCCAGATACCGCCAGAACATTCAAGCCAAGATGGAGGCGCTGCGCATTCCCACGAAGGGACCGTTAGGCCTGGCCGCCAACAGTTTTAAGGAGATTGCGCACGACTTTTCCACTCTGGGGGCGCCCTCTCCGGAGCCGGGCCCTCCTCTGCAGAATCGGAAGCAGCACACTGCGCCGAGTGCTTCCGGGCTTCCTCTGCCCGTACAGATCGTGCAACCGCCGCCCAGTGAATTGGAGTACGCTCGCGATCTGGTTCAGCCCGTTCTCCGGCCTCTGGCACTGACAGGGCTTGTCCTCATCTTCACGGTCTTCATGTTGATCAAGAGGTTCGACTTGAGACATCGTCTCTTCCGGCTGGTTGGACTCGGTCAGATCAACATCATGACGCAAGTGCTCGACGACGCGGCACAACGTGTCAGCCGATACCTGTTGATGCAGTTCCTGGTTAATGCCGGCTTTGGAGTTCTGTTCGGATTCGGTCTGTACTTGATTGGCGTGCCCTATGCCGCGCTCTGGGGAGGCGTCGCCGGCCTCCTGCGCATCGTGCCGTATATCGGCACGATGGTTGCCGCCGCGCTGCCGATCGCACTCTCGTTGGCGGCTTTTAACACCTGGTTGCCGCCGCTGCTGGTGTTCCTGCTGTTTGCCGGCCTGGAACTGATCACTGGCAACGTCGTCGAGCCGTGGCTTTACGGGGCAAACACGGGAATCTCTTCATTGGCACTGCTGGTGGCGGCTGTCTTTTGGACGCTTCTGTGGGGACCCGCCGGTCTCATCCTGTCTACACCTCTGACGGTTTGCGTGGTTGTGCTGGGCCGCTACGTTCCTCAACTCTCTTTTCTTCATGTCCTGCTGGGGGATGAAGTATTTCTGGGGCCAGAAGCTCAGATTTACCAGCGCTTACTGGCGATGGACCAGTCGGAGGCGCACGCTATCGTAGACCGGTTCTTGAAAGAGAAACCCCTGGTGGAGCTATACGATTCGGTGCTTATTCCTGCTCTGAGTCTGGTCGAGCAGGATCGCCATAAAGGGGCGATCGACACCATCAGAGAGGAGTTTCTCTTTCTCAGCATCAACGAAATGATTACCGAGCTTTCGGAGTACCAACTGGTGCACGGTTCACCCCAAGCCGAAGGTACCGCGGCGGCATCGGGACCGGCGGAGCGTCTCAGCACCAGGATCATCTGCCTTCCCGCGAACGATCGGGCCGATGAGGTGACGGCCGCTATGCTGGCGCAGATCCTGGAGCAGGCGGGCTACGCGGCTCTGTCTCTTCCCATAGCCCATGCTTCCCTCGTGGAGATGCTGGCGTTGCTTGAGATAAGACCGGACGACGTCATCTGCATCTCCGCGTTGCCGCCTTTTGCCTTTCCACCCGCGCGGACGATGTGCAAACTGATTCGGGAACGCTTTCCAACGGTCAAGCTTGTAGTCGGAGTCTGGGGGTTCAGTGGCGACACGGAGAGAGCCAAGACGCGTTTCGAACGAACCCAACCAGATCGATTGCTGACCAGCCTGGCGCAGGCTGTCGAGCAGATTCAAGAACTGCTTCGCCCCAAGGCGTCATGACCCGGGCGCATCGCTCCGATCTCCAGTTATGCGCCTATCCAAGAACTTTTCGCACATCACCCCAATCAAGTTCACGTTGGGGCTTTGGGAGGGCGGCTGGGTGTATGCTGAACAGGACCTGGGAGCCCAAGATGGAAATTCCGGCCGAGGTGGTAGCCGACGAATGAGAGAAGTCGAGTTGTTGATAGGCGGCATAATCGTCGGGCTGATGATTGCGATGCCCGTGGGACCGGTAAACATCCTGTGCATTCACCGGACGATCGAGGCAGGATGGAGGTCGGGCGTGATGTCCGGCGTCGGAGCGGCGGCGGCCGATATGCTCTACGGCGGTGTCGCGGGCTTCAGCATCACGCTCGTCGTGCAGTTCCTGATACGCGAACAATTCTGGATTCGCTTTTTCGGCGGCATTCTGCTGGTCGTTATCGGCATCTCGTACTTCTTCAAACGGCCCGAGCCGCTGAGCGCGCAAAAGCAAGACCGCGGGAGCGCGTACTCGGATTTGAGGTCGACATTTCTCTTGACCCTTACGAATCCGACGACGGTGTTGTCGTTTCTCGCCCTCCTGGCGGCGCTCGGCATGGGGAATCAGAGGCAGTGGTGGTTGACCGTGTTCCTCGTAGCCGGGATCTTCTGCGGTTCGATGGCGTGGTGGATTGTGCTGAGCAGCATCGTGAACCAATTCCGCGGCCGGTTCAACGATCGCATCCTGCTATTGATGAACCGCTTCGCCGGGTTGGCGATCGGGGGTTTCGGCGTCGCCGTTTGCATCCTTAGCCGCACTCGGCTGTGACGCTGGTCACTACACTCTGATTGCCTTTGGCCGAAGAACCAGGAGAAGAATTGCGTCCTGCCGCAGCGAGTTTCTCACTGACAGCTTTCAACGACCACGAAGGTAATGTCGTCAGTTTGCGGCATGCCCTGAGTGAATTCCTCAATGGCTTTCAAGAACCCCTGCTCGAGCGCCCGACCTCCCGAGGGTGCCTCTTGCCGGACGATTCTTAGCAGTCTTTCCTCTCCGAACATCTCTTCCTGCGGGTTTCGCGCGTCAGTAAGGCCGTCGGAATACACCACTAGAGTGTCTCCTTTGTCGAGACGGAA
>Ga0181520_10002772_pt1 | contig 31919 bp, 23 predicted proteins | sample PEATcosm2014_Bin_29_FD_132451 | JGI IMG/M metagenome (GOLD analysis project Ga0181520, IMG submission 132451) | Peatland microbial communities from MTU Mesocosm Facility, Houghton, MI, USA - PEATcosm2014_Bin02_30_metaG | ecosystem: Environmental > Terrestrial > Soil > Wetlands > Peat | place...
ATGGTCGTAATGCCGCTTAACCAGCCGCATCATGAACATGAGGCCGGGAATCAAGAGGAGCGTGATCCAGGCTCCTTCGGTGAACTTGGCGATAAGGACGACGATCACTGTGATCCCGGTCGCGACGGCTCCCAATCCATTGACGAACATGCTCTTGTATGCGCCGGGTCCGCGCACGCGTTTCCAGTGCATCACCATCCCGGCCTGGGAGAGCGTAAAGGCCATGAATGCGCCCACAGCGTAGAGAGGAATCAGGCGGTCGGTAACCCCGCCAAAAACAACGAGCAGCGCGCCTGCCAACAGGGCCAGCGCATAGACCCCTTGGGTATAGACCAGCCTGCGCCCTCGGATCGCCAGGCCGTGCGGCAGAAAACCGTTCTGCGCAATCGCCCGAGCCAGTCTCGGGAAATCGGCATACGCCGTGTTAGCGGACAATGCCAGAACTATCAAAATGGACCCAATGGACACTCCGTAGAACAAACCTTTGCCGGCGATGGCGGCGAGCAACTGCGAGAGGACACTTCGATAGCCCTGCTCGCCGGGAGGCGTAGCGGCGATGCCATAGGCCTTGCAAAGGAATGCGATGCCGAGCAGCATCGCCATGAGAATTCCAATCACCAGGCTGAGGGTGCGGCGTGCGGTGCGGGAGGCTGGTTCCTTGAAGGCCATGACGCCATTGCTGACCGCCTCCACCCCGGTCATGGCCGTGCACCCGCTGGCGAAAGCTCGCAGCAGCAGCCAGATACCCAGGCCTTCGGTCGCACCGGCCAGCCGGAGAGGACCGGCCACGGGCAAGGGATGGCCGCCCGCCGCCAGTGTTTTGACAGCGCCCAGCGCAATCATGGCAAGCATGCAGAAGATGAACAGATATGTTGGAATCAGGAACACTCCGCCCGTTTCGGCGATGCCTCGGAGGTTCACCAGCGTCACCACAATCAGGATCGTCAGGCACAGAGCCAGCGTATGCTCCTCTAGCGAGGGCACAGCGGAAATCAGTGCGCCCACACCGGCTGAAATGCCCACGGCTGCGGTCAGGACGTAATCCACCATCAGCGAGGCGGCGGCTAACAATCCGGCCCACACGCCCAGGTGTTCGCTTGCTACGGTGTACGATCCACCGCCCCGCGGATACGCCATGATGGTTTGGCGGTAGGAGAAGTAAACGATGGCGAGCAGCGCGATGATACTGATGCTGATTGGGACTATGTAAGCCACTCCGGCCATTCCCAGGGGAATCAGGAGCGTCAAGGCGGCCTCCGGCCCGTAGGCAGCGGAGCTGAGCGCATCCAGGCCGAAAATGGGAACCCCTTTGGCGGGACCTATCCTCTCGGCTTTTTCGTCCTCGGTCGCCAGCGGCCGGCCCAGCAGCAGGTCCATGAGAGCCATGGGTCTATTCTCCCCCAGACCGATGTTGGGGATCTTCATGACCTTGCAGTGTGGCGCGAGAACCACTTCCACACCCATAATCGTCGCCCCACTCTAATTCCCCGGACTAGAAGGAGCCGCCTTCGCCGTGATTGATCCGGCAATTGGTCCACTCTGTACGTAGACGCGCAAAGTAACTTGGCCGAACTTCCCCGATAGTCCTGATTAGTCCACTCTCGTGCCGGCACGGGCGCAAAGATCGAGAAACACCGGATGCCGAAGATCCGATTTGCACTCCTGCTCGTAATCCATAATGTTGGCGAATCGATGGTGAACGCTCCGACCCAGTGAGGCTGCAATGGCAAAGTGGCTACTCGTCCTTGTGATCCTTTGCGCCGCATCAGCGCGATCTCAAACCGCGGCTCCTGAATCTATCGGGTTGAGACGCGTCGGCCCCACGCCCGAGACAGACAAGCAGATCCAGACACTGCAAGACCATGTAAAGGAAGCGCCAGGCGATTACGCAGGATACGACCGGTTGGGATCCGCCTTCTTTCAGAAGGCCAGAGAGACCGGCGACATCGGCTTTTACGACTTGGCCGAGCAAACCCTCCACAAGGCCCTCGCTCTGGCGCCGCCAGACTTCCGAGCGGCAGACCCTCTAGTTCACATGGCGTTGGTGTATATGGGCGAACACCGCTTCTCGGACGCCCTCGCCGACGCACAAAAGGCGATCGGCATAGGCTCCGGAAATCTGGCCGCGTTCGCCGTGGAAGGCGACGCTTACACCGATATGGGCGATTACGATGAGGCGGCAGCGGCGTATAACACCTTGCAGTCCCTTGGTCCGGCGATCTCATCGCCCTTGGCGCTGGCTTACATGCGCGACAGTCGCCTATCCTATCTGTGCTACTTGCGTGGAGATTCCGCGGAAGCCATCCGTCTGATGAAGAGTGCTATCGCGGCGGCGCTTCAAACCAATGTTCCCCGAGAGAATCTCGCGTGGCTTTATTTCGAATTAGGCGAACGCTATTTCCAAACCGGCGACCTGGAGAAAGCCGATTGGTCGTACCGTTCAGGCATAAGATCCGATCCGAATCACTATCGCTCTCTGGCCGGTCTGGCGAAGGTTCGGGCCGCGCAAGGAGAACTCGATGAATCGATTCGGCTCTATCGGCGCTCGATTGCCATCATTCCTTTTCCCGTCTATGTTGCCGAGTTGGGCGACGTCTACAAGAAAGCGGGACGAGTGAAAGAAGCTCACCAGCAGTACGACCTGGTCGAGTACATCGGACACCTCAGCAAGCTAAATCAAGTGCTGGCAAATCGGGAACTAGCCCTGTTCTATGCAGATCGAGGGATCAAGCTGCCAGAGGCTCTGGAGCTTGCCAATAAAGAACTTGAAGTCCGGCACGATATTTACACATGGGACACCCTGGCTTGGGTCCTCTACAGGAATGGCCGATTTCAGGAAGCGGCTGAAGCGATTAACAAAGCTCTTGCCTTGCACACCAATGATCCGCTGCTCCTCTTTCATGCCGGCATGATCTACCACAGCTTGGCCAGGGATGCCGATGCCAAAGCGTTTCTGAGCCTTGCGTTGGAGACAAGCCCCCACTTCCACGTCCTTCAAGCTGAAGTGGCCGCCCGGACCTTAGAGGATATCGCCCGATCGCAGAACCGGGATTTGAGGTCAAGCAATGCGCAACGATAAGAACAATCATCGCCGGTCGGGAATGGCTTTGCCGCTGCTTGGCCTGATCTTGAGTGCCGCGACCTCTCTAGCCCATCCCATGGGTAATTTCAGTGTCAATCATTATTCTAAACTCAAGATCGGTCAAGGGTCGGTTGAGATCCGGTATCTGCTCGATATGGCTGAGATCCCCACTTTTCAGGAGATCCGTCAGTTAGACATTGCTCCGACGGCTGACGCGCCCAGCACTTACCTGGACAGGCAGGAGCGCTTCTTGAAGGAAGGCATCTCCCTGGAAATCGATGGCCAATATGTCCGGTTGGAAACGAGATCTCGCCAAGCCGCATTTGCAGACGGCGCCGGCGGTCTGCCCACGATGAAGATCGGCTTCGTGTTCCAGGGCACGCTCCCTATCACTGCGGGCGTTCACAAACTCGCCTACTTCGATAACAACTTTCCGGGACGGGCAGGTTGGAAGGAGATCGTAGTTCGCAGCGACGGAGTTGCGATTCTGGACAGTTCCGCGGCCAGCGCAGATCGCAGTCAGGAACTGACCAACTACTCCAGCGATGTGTTGAACAGCCCTCCACAGCAACTATCTGCCGTCGTTGGCTACGGGGTGGCCCCCGTTGAACCGGAGAAGCGTGTCTTAGCGGCGGCGACTGCCCCCTTTGACCGCCCGATCAGCCGTGGAACGAATACGGCGCGTCCTGCAGCCGCGCCTCAGAAACAGAGCCGGCCTTTACATACACTTTCAGCGCCCGAAACGGAAGGCACGGCTTTCCAATCTGGCAGCGGCCTCTTACCAACCGTTACTTTGCTGCCAGGGGCATCGAAAGCGCAGAACACCCCCCGCAGCCGTTTCACCGAGCTGATCTCGACGCAAGGCAAGTTGAGCTTCTGGGTATTGCTCTCGGCGGCTCTGATCGCGGCGGGTCTGGGCGCGCTTCATGCTTTGGAGCCAGGACACGGCAAGACCGTGGTTGCTGCGTACCTCGTAGGATCACGCGGTACAGCAAAACATGCGGTGCTACTTGGAGTCGTTGTCACCGCTGCACACACGGCGGGCGTATACCTGTTGGGAGCTTTGACCCTGTATGCATCACGATACATTGTTCCCGAGCAACTCTATCCCTGGCTTGGAGCAATTTCCGGCCTGAGCGTCGCCGGAATCGGCACTTTCGTCTTTCTCAGGCACTGGACCGGGGAAAGCGCCGAGCATTCACATACTCCGGGCGAACGGCATTCGCACTGGTTGTTTTCCGTCTTCAAGCCAGTTGCTCCCAGCCGAACTACCTTTACGGAACAAGGCGATCCCGCGGCGACCTGTACCGATTGCAGACCAACCGAGCGTGCGCTGTCATTACGTGAGCTCTGCCTGCTGGGCATCACGGGAGGAATTGTCCCTTGTCCGGCCGCGCTGGTCGTGCTGCTTAGCGCTTTCTCGCTTCACCGGATAGGATTCGGGTTGTTCTTGATTACCGCCTTCAGTTTGGGGCTAGCAGTGGTGCTGGTGACGGTTGGCCTGACGATGGTCTACGCCAAACGAGTGATGTCATCTCGTGTGCGCGCCGGCAATACCGCCCTCCGCTATCTTCCGTTGTTGTCATCCGGGTTCATGGTGGTGCTGGGCGCGGGGATAACGATCTCGGCCGTCGCCTCTGTCCACATCGGGCATGGCTTTCTCTCCACGGAGCGACTAATTCCATTCGCGACAGTCATCTTGCTGGGATTGTTCTTGGGAATGCGTCATTCCACGGACCCCGACCACGTGGTGGCGGTATCCACCATTGTGAGCCGTCAAAGGTCCATCCGGAGCTCGGCGACGATTGGGTTGTTATGGGGACTGGGACACACGCTCACGATCTTTCTCGTCGGCTCGGCGATCATCATCTTCGGTGTCGTTATCCCGCCCCGACTTGGGCTGAGCATGGAGTTTTGCGTTGCCTTGATGCTTATCCTGCTAGGCGTACTGAACCTTACTGGTGTCATGCGTTGGATTACGGAGCACCTTACTCCGGTGAAACGTGTCTCCGAGAACCCTGGTAAGACAAAACGAGGAGCAGCGGGCCGCATTACCCTCTCCCTTGACAGGACTATCGGACAACTCGGCCTCTATCAGACCGTTCGGCCGTTAGTGGTCGGCCTCGTACATGGCTTGGCCGGCTCGGCAGCGGTCGCCTTACTGGTGCTTTCCACGATCAAGAGTCCGCTCTGGTCGACGGCTTACCTGCTAGTTTTCGGTTTCGGCACCATGGTGGGGATGATGCTCATGACCGCCGCAATCTCCATACCTCTGGTTTACACCGGGAAGAGATTCTTCAAGATCAATCGGCATCTAACTGCGATTTCCGGTCTCGCCAGCATGGCTTTTGGCGCCTTTCTCGTCTACCACATCGGTTTTGTCGACGGGCTCTTCACTTCACAGGTGCATTGGATCCCGCAATAAACTCGGTATAAGTGTCGGTTTTCACTGTTATGGATGCGTTCATACTTCTCCATGAACACGAAGGGGAAGTCGGATCACGGATGGTGCAAAAAGAGTTGTCCTTTGCTGCATCCGTTTAGAGTAGTGACAACGTAACCTAAGTACGTAGGCTAGCCGGAGCAACTGCAACGGGGTTCGCGCATTGGCAGTTGACTTCATGGCGATGTCAACGAATTCTACAGAGAGGTGTTTCAATGAAAGAGCTGAATCCAATCGTGGCCGTCGCCATGTCGGTGCTGATGCTGGCACCGTCCAGCCTGTTCGCATCGAGCCATCGCGAGGCTCCCATCACGGCATTGGACCGTAGCGCGGATGTCACCGACTGGTATGCATTTGTCAGCTATGACAATCCCAACAACGTCACCATGATTCTGAATGTCGATCCGCTCCTGGAGCCATCCAATGGACCCAACTACTTTCCCTTCGATGACAACGTGGTCTACCAGATGATCGTTGACAACAACCAAAGCGGAACGGCCGGGATCACTTTTCAATTCCGGTTTACCACTACAATCCGCAATCCTCAGTTGCCGGTTGGCTTCATTGGCGGCATTGCGGGGATTGCTCCGATAACCTCACTGAGCGGCACCGGTTCCGATGGCTTGAGCCTTAGCCAGACCTACACCGTAACCATGATCAAAAATGGCGTCTCAACGGTGCTGAACAGCGGCGGGCCAACGCTTTACGCAGTTCCGTCGAACGTGGGTCCCCAGACCATGCCGAACTACCAATTGCTGTTCGAACAGGGGATTTACACCCTGGACGACGGAATCAAGGTTTGGGCGGGAACCGCGGACGACCCATTCTATATCGATTTAGGTGCCACTTTTGACTCCGTGAATTACCGCAGCGGTGTCGGGCCGGTCCTCTCACCGGCAATCGATGCAGACGATACCCACAACTACGCTCCCGACGCCGTGGGCGGCTTCAACGTCAACTCCATTGTGCTCGAAGTTCCCATCTCGATGCTGACGGTAGACGGCCAAGTCCACCCCGCCAGCGACAAGCGCGCGGTCATTGGGACCTATGGCAGCACAGTTCGCCGTGAAATCACGGTGCGGCGCTCGCCGATTCCCGGCGAAAGCCGAGGCGCGCTTCAGCAGGTGAACCGGGAAGGTAATTCGTTGATTAACGAACTGATCATCGGCACTGGCTTTAAGGATCGCTTCAGCGAGGATGTTCCGATTCACGACTCGCAATTCGCCAGCTTCGTGCTCCAACCTACGTTTGCCGGTGTATTAAGCAGCGTGGGCGTTCCGGTTCCTCCCAATCCTCGCACTGACTTGCTGCTTCTGGTGCAGTACCAGGCTCCTATCTGTCCTGGATGCGGGCCAACTGATGCGGGGCCGATCGCCGATTTACTACGCCTCAACACGGGCATTCCCGCAACCCCGGTCGGCATGCAGAAGCGGCTCGGTTTCATCGCCGGCGACAATGCTGGTTACCCCAACGGACGCAGGCCGATAGACGATGTGGTGGACATCTCCCTCCGAGCCGTCGAAGGCATCCTGGTGGATTCCACGAAGTACGGATTGGCGCTTGGAGATGGCGTAAACACCAAAACTGAAGGCTTCAACAATTCCTTCCCCTACGTGATGCAGGCCAATAGTGGACGCAACAGCGTTCACACGGGACCTGGACAGGCCGGCTGCACCGGACAACCCGGCGGCATCTGCCCGGTGAAGTAGCGAACCCCGGTGGCCGCTGTGTGAAACAGCGGCCACGCTTGTTCTCGAGAAATGAGGGATGCCATGAAAAGAAGTATTCCGGTGCTGTACTTGATGGTTGCTACTTTGGCCGCCGCGCAGAGCATAACCGGAGCGGCAAACACGGACAATTTCGAAACGGAGAAGATACGAGTGGCGAAGCTGTTGGGCGAGCACGACTACCCGGCCGCGCTGGAAGCCGCTAAGGCGCTCAACAAGAGAGCGCTTGACGATGTTATGGTATACGGCTTGTTAACCGACGCGAATGTGGAGCTCGGCAATTACAAGGACGCGGAAGACTCGGCACAGTGGATGCTAAATCTTCGCCGCGGCAATCGGCCTGCCTTCATCTGGACGGCTCGTTTGCGTGAGCTATTCGGGGATGCGGAGGGCGCCTATGAGATGTTGGATCTGGCTTTTCAGTCCACGGCGCCGACTGAGACCGAGGAACGCGCAAGCCTCCTCACGCAGATGGGCCATCTTCGATTGGCCTCCGGCAACGCCGATGCGGCGGAGAAGCTCTTCCAGCAGGCTTTGAAAGCTCTTCCGGGCTACCCCTCCGCTTTGGGAAATCTAGCCCAGGCTCGCATCGCACAGAAGCGTTACGCGGAAGCGGTAGCCCTCTTTCAGCAACGCTATCGGGGCGAACCGCATGCCGGCAATCTCTATGATCTGGCCGAAGCGCTCCAACTGGCAGGACGCGAAAGCGACGCGAAGCTGGCGTTCGCCGGCTTTGAAGCCGAGGCACTGATGGAATCGAGCAGGAAAGACAACTCCAACCGCAAACTGGTTTTCTACTATGCCGACCACGCTCAACAACCAGCCAAGGCTCTAAAAGTAGCGCAACAAGAGTACGCATGGCGCCATGACGTATATACGCTCGATGCATACGCCTGGGCGTTGCACGTCAACGGCCAGGACGCGGAGGCACGCAAGCAGATTGACACGGCCCTGGCCGTCGGCATTCGTGACGCAAGACTGTTTCAGCACGCGGGGGAGATCGCCCTGAAGGCGGGCGATGTTGCAGCCGCGGAACACTACCTCAAACAGTCCGTTGAGTTAAACACGCCGGACTCAGCGCAGGCACGGATCCCACCAGCCAGCCTTCCCCAAGCGGGCCTACGATAGAGGCTGCCGAACGCAGGATGTCGACGGCCCAGACCTCGCACGCCTCGCCGCGGCCCGCGGCCATGGGGCGTACGGCGCAGCGACCGCGGCGCGGGTGCGCACCCGGCCGACTTGCCGAACCGAAAGCCCCGGCGTTGCGCACGGCGCACTGATGCGGCTCAGCCGCTCGCCAGTGTGAATTGTCTGACGCTCGGATTGTCCGCATCTTCCCCGATTGCACGTGGACGGTCTTCGCCAAACAACGCGCACAGCCACTGCTCGGCGGCCTGCTCATTCCACGGGAGATAACCATCGGAGTCTGCGAAGCACAGCGACGCATACCAGCACCTTTGCTGTGCCAGTCGGATGAAAATGAGCGATACCTTCGTGGGTAAATGTAGCGCGGAACCTTTGCGGATATAGTACTGATTGGCTGCCGCCCGACGACCGTCGACAGCGCGAGAGCTGTCCCAAGCACCGGTTCCCGCGTTCGACCGCAAGAGCTTGGCCACGTTCGGGACGGACCAATCCGAGCCCAGGATGCGCCCCTCCGTGCGCGGTCCGGCGATCGGGATTTTGTGCATATCTCGATGATCTCACGGTCAATAGGAGCTGAATTTGAGGGTGAGTGTATTTCAGACGGACTGCGCCGGCCAGGGGCAGCGAGGCTCCCGCTCGCCTTGCTCCTGTTCACCGGTCTGCACTTGTTCGTCCTGCCGTATGCCACCAAGCGGGGCAGCGGGCGACGCACCGACTGAACGGGCGGCCGGCCGCACGTTTCTTCTGGCGCCGCCTACAGGCCACGCCGACGAGCGCCTGACCGCGCACCGCCGGCCGTTTAGGTCGTAGGGGTGCTAGGAGGCGGCGAGGTTGGCGATGGTGAGCCTGTTGAGTCGAGAGGCCGGCGTGGTGATGTTGTTCACCAAGGCCACCCACCGCGAGAGGTCGCGCCGAGTACCCCAGGCGCCAGCGCATCTAAAATAGATGCGAGAGTTGGAGCTGCCCATGAAACGACCCGTCCCGGGGGAATCTGCCTCTGCATTAATCGACGACAGGATCAGGGAACTTGCGGACTGGCGCGGAAAGACGCTTGCCAAAGTGCGCCAAATCGTACACCAGGCAGACCCTGAGATTGTCGAAGAGTGGAAGTGGATGGGGACTCCCGTCTGGTCGCACGGCGGCATCGTCTGCACGGGAGAGACGTACAAGAACGTCGTCAAGATGACATTTGGCAAGGGAGCTGCGTTGAGGGACCCGTCGGGTCTATTCAACTCCAGCCTCGACGGGAATGTCAGGCGCGCCATCGACATCCACGAAGGCGAAAAGGTCGATGAGCCGGCCTTGAAGGATCTCATCCACGCCGCGGTGGCGCTCAATCTCGAAAGCAAGAGCAAACCGAAGCCCCGGCGAGCGAGCGGTAAGCGGGCCGGCTAGCTTCATCGACGCGTGAGACTGTTCCCGACAAGTAAACAGATAAACTGGCAAGCCACACTTGCAAGTTTAACTGCGTTGATGTATCCTGGGACCGTCATGCCGCGAAAGACTCTCGAAACCGAGGTGGCCGATCTCACTCACGCCGTCGGGCTATTGGCGCGTCGCGTGCGCGCGGCCGCCGCCTCGCATGAGCTTTCCTGGAGCGAGGCCGCCGTCCTGTCGCGCCTCGCCAAAGACGGGCCCGCCACCACCGCCGAGCTGGCGCGGGCCGAGGCCATGAAGCCGCAGTCGATGGGAACCACCATCGCGGCACTCGAGGAGTGGGGCTTGGTCCAGCGCAAGCCGCATCCGACCGATGGCCGCCAGATGAATATCGAGCTGACCGCCAAAGGCATCGCCGTGCGAAAGAGCGTCAAGGACGCCAAGCGGACGTGGCTGGCGCAGGCGATCGCCCAGCTCGACGAACGGGAGCGCGAAACGTTGTTCGCGGCCGGCGAGATCATCACGCGTCTGGTGGAGTTGTGAGCAAGCCCGCCACCGGTTCGGATGTTCGGCACGGTCCTCTCGCTTCGATTTCGCATGCCTGGCGGGCGCTGCGGCACCGCAATTTCAAGCTCTACTTCGCCGGTCAGGGCATCTCGCTGATCGGCACCTGGATGACGCGGCTGGCGACAAGCTGGCTGGTCTACCGGCTCACCCATTCGGCCCTGCTGCTGGGGGTCGTCAGCTTCGCGGGGCAGATCGTCTCGTTTGCGCTGGGGCCGTTTGCGGGCGTGTGGGTCGAGCGCCTCAATCGTCGCAAGCTGCCGGTGTGGACACAAGCCGCCGCCGCGGTCCAGTCGCTCGCCATGGCCGCGCTCACGCCCGCCCACGTCATCACCCTTTGGGAAATCGTGGCGCTCGCGGTCATGCAAGGATTGATCAATGCGTTCGACATGCCGGCGCGCCAGTCCTTTCTGGTGCAGATGGTCGAGGACCGTAACGACTTCAGCAATGCCATCGCCATCAACTCCTCCATGGCCAATAGCGCGCGGCTGATCGGCCCGGCGATTGCCGGCGTGGTGATCGGAGCGGTCGGCGAAGGCTGGTGCTTCCTGATGGATGGCGTCAGCTATTTCGCGGTGATCGCATCCCTGCTGCTGATGCGCATCCGGCCCATGGAGATCCGCCGGAGCGCCAGCGGCATGCTCGAACAGGTCCGCGAGGGGTGGGACTACATCCGCGCATTCCGGCCCATCCGCACGATTCTTGCGCTCCTGGCGCTGATCAGCCTGATGGGCTTCCCTTACGCCGTACTACTGCCGGTCTTCGCCGGCCAGGTGCTGCACGGCGGGCCGCACACGCTCGGCTGGCTCACGGGAGCTTCGGGGATCGGCGCGCTCATCTCGGGGCTTTCGCTGACATTGCGCAAGTCTGTGGTCGGGCTGGCACGCATGGGCCAAATCGCCATTGCGATGCTCGGATGCGCATTGATTCTCTTCGGCCTGTCGCGGACTTTGTGGCTGTCGCTTGTACTGATGGTCTTCGTGGGCTTCGGTTTGATGCAGGGCGCGGCGGTCAGCAATACGGTCATCCAGTCGCTGGTGCCGGAAGACAAACGCGCCCGCGTGATGAGTTACTACACGATGGCCTTTTTCGGCGCGGCGCCGTTCGGCAGCCTGCTGGCCGGCACGCTGGCGAACCGGATCGGAGCGCCTCACACGGTCATCGTCACCGGCGCGTGTTGTCTTGCCGGCTCGCTATGGTTCGCGTTCGAGCTGCCGAAAATCGGAGCGATCATGCGGCCGATCTACACGGAGATGGGGCTGCTGCCCACGCGCGATGTGGGCGCGCTTTCCGTAGATCGCGAGCCGGCCTTATAACCCGCAACTGAACGCCGCAGGTCTGACGCGGCTACATCCGCTGGTACGGGGCGGGCGGCGCGGGGCGGAAGGCCTGCACGGCAAGCTCGCCAGCGGGCATATTCGCAAACGCCGCCCCGACGATTTCGCGCAGCCGCTCCGGCGCGCCCAGCGCGCGCAGGTTGAGCAGGATCTCGTGCTCCGCCGCGGGCGAAGCATCTAGCACGCCCTCGACCGCCGGCTCGCGCCGGTTCCCCGTCAGCGCCGCTTTGACGTACCCGGATTCGCATTGCGCCAGCGCCTTCAGGTGTACGATGCGGATTCCCGCCGCGGTCAGCGCGCGATCCAACTCGTCCACCAGCGGCCCCAGGACCATCCCCGGAGAGGCCGGCGGGCTCGGCCGCACCGTCACGCGCGCGTTGAGCCATCCCAGCGCGGCTTCCGCCTCGGCGTAGCGCGCGTAATCCACCTCGATCGTCTTGGTCCCCGCGCGGATGCCGCCGGCCAGCAGGCTATCCAGCCAGCCCGCGATATCCACGTCGCGATCGACCACGAGGTCCGCCTCCGCCACCTGGCGATCGAAGAGAAAACGCAGATCGGGATCGTCCGGTACCTCGTGGACCAACACCGTCAGGGGCGCGATGCGATAGCTCGCTCCGTAGTCCCGCAAGAGCGGGCGCAGCGTGGTGGCCACCACATCCGTGCAGCTTCCCACGGCCTCGGCGAAGATGACTTCCGGCGCGTGCGTCCGCAACCGCTCGAGCGCCTCGATCAACTCCGGAAACCGGCAGCAGAAACATCCCCCGCTCACCTGGTCGGCCGGAACGCCGTTGTGGCGCGCCATTTCGGTATCCACAAGTTCGTCGCCCTGGTCGTTCAGCACCGCTGCCACGGAGACCCTGCGCGCCTGAAGAATGCGCGCCGCTTTCAAAATCAGGGTGGTCTTGCCCGCGCCGAGAAAGCCGCCGATCACCGCCACGAGTGGCTTCACACCTCGAGCTCCTGGCCTTCTCCGACCGTCTTCGCGGGCGCCGATTTCTTACCGTTCACCGTGCATACTTCGACCGCCAGCGTTCCATGGTCTACGTGGATCGTGGCGCCCGCCGCCGTCACCTGGAAGGTGCCCCAGCCGGTGGCGGTCGCCCAGAAACAGCGATGCCCCGAGGGCGCCTTGATCTCGACGCTGTGCTCGCCGCCGTGGTAGCGGAAGCCGCTCATCGCCAGCACGCCGCTCCAGGCCGACATGGCCCGCGCATAGTGATGGCCGCATTCCGGCTCGCTCCAGGGGTTGCGCTTTTCGCCATCGAAGCGCAGCCGCGCGTTGCGGTAGAACTCCAGCCCTTCGCGCGTCATCCCTGTGAAGAGCATGTGCGAGGCCACCAGGTATTCGATGCCGGTCCATCCGGCTTCCGAGAAGTAAGGGAAGGGAATGCGCGGACGCTCCGAGCGGCCGTAATCGCACACCACCACCGCGGCTTCGTCGTTGAGCGCGTAAGTGCGCTCCACGGATTGATGCTCGCTCAGCGTGCGGCGGTAGTTGTAGCGATAAACCGAGCCCAGCGTCTTGCGAACATTAGCCGGCGCGACCAGCGGCCCCAGGCCCGCCACTTCCGCCAGGTATTGGCCGATCAACTGGTCCGCCAGGCATCCTTCGCCGACCTGGTACTGCGGGTTGAGCGTATCCTCCGCACCCATGTCGCCACGCAGCGAAGGCGCGATGTCCTCTTTCTTCACGCCGCGGACTTTCTGCACGTAATATTCGCCATTGAAGAGGTTCGCGTCGATCCACCGGCTGCCGCTCTCGAACACCCGCCGGTATTCCACCGCCGAGGCGCTATCGCCCACCGCGCGCGCCATCTCTTCGCCTGCGCGCAGACCGCCCAGATAGTAGATTCCGCACAGCGGGTTGGGCCCGTAGAATTCCACGTCGTAGGTGTTGTGCTGCACGCCTTCCATGACGCCATCGCGGTTGGCATCCCACCCGCCCGGCGTCCAGGCGAATTCGAGCGCCCGTTTGATGCCCGGCCACAGCGTGCGCAGCCAATCGGTATCGCCGCTCAGCCGCCAATCGAGATAAGCGTGAAGAATCTGGCCCATCTGGCCATCGGCGGCGGCGAAACCCCACAGCGGCTGCTTGTGCGGCAGGTTCTCGCGGAAGTGCAGCGCGCCCGCTGTGTCCAGATCGTAGCCGAAGCTGGTGGCGCGCAGCGAGCGCGCGAAGCTGGGGAACAGGTGCGGCGTGGTGGTCTCGTAATTCCACACGTGCGCGCAGCTTCCATGGCAGCAGCCGGCGTGGTCGTTGGCGCCCTCGAAGCCGTGGAACTCGCCATCGGCCGTGCGGAAGCAGACTTGCGTCACGAGCGTCGAGAGATTGGCCGTGGCGGCATCCTTCACCGCGCCGGGAATCGAGGATTCGCCGAGCGCCGCGGCGAAGCGGCGGGTCTTGGCCTCCAGCGCGGCCAGGTGTTCGGTAGCATATTCGGCCGCGGCCCAGGCATCCGCGAAACGGGTGCTGTACCAGTTGCCAATGAGCGCATCCTCGTCGCCCTGGGGCGCCGTCCAGCCGCAGCGTCGCGGCGTGCGGTTGGGGAAGTGCCAGGCCAGCAGGAACGTGTAATCGGCATGGTCGCCGGGTTCGAGCGTGCGCCCCAGCGAGAGCGCGCCGACCCCGTTGCGCCGGGCCGGCTCGGGTCCCAGTTCGCCATCGGCCGAGAAATCGTCCCAATAGAGCATGGGCGAATTCCACCAGCGGTCGAGCTGCCAGCCGCGCAGGTAGGTGATGCGCGCGTCGCCGGGGTCGAGCGCGGCCAGCACAAAGCTGCCCTTGAGCGCATCGTCGGCCGGCAGTTCGGGGCTGCTCATGTACAGGCCGTCCAGGTGCGCCGCGGTGCGATGCTCGTTGACGCGTGTGTCGGCGGCCGGCGTGCGGCCGGTGGGGTTATCGATGGACCAGGCGATGGAGACTTTGGCCGGCGCCGCGCCCGGGTTGGTCACGCGATAGCGCAGGATCGCCACCGGCAGGCCGGAATCGTCCGGCTCGTGCGGGATAAACGGGGAGAAGGCGTCGAGCGAGACGCGCACGGGCAATTCGGGATCGGTGAAATCGATGTGCGCCAGCGGAAATTCGCCCTTGAAGGTGGCGGATGCCAGCCGCACCAACCCCGGCGCATTCTGCGTGCCCAGGCCGCTCGACCCTTCGTAGGGCGGCTGTATGCGCGATTCCAGAACCCGCACCACCGGCTTGCCGGCGCCGGCCTGTGCCCAGATGGCGGGAAACGCGTAGCTCGGCGCATTGCCTTTGTCGGGGCGATTGAAAATCTCCCAATCGCGGAGCTGGCCGCGGCCGCCCAGGCTGATCGATCCCGCGCAGACCCCGCCCAGTGGAAATGCGATGGCGGTGAGATGGCGGCCCGTGAAGACGCGGGGGAAGGGCAGGTCCGGCAGTGCCGGTAACCGCGGCGGGGCCGGCGGAGCGGTCCGCGTTTGCGCGGCGGCGCCAGCCAGCGCAACCTGCTGAAGAAAGGTGCGGCGCTTGGTGGACATCAGCAATAGCTTAGTCCAAATCCACCGCTCGTGCGCCCACGCCCGAGCCGCTACTTCGCCGCGTCCGGAAGCTGGTTTCGAAGGCGCCCGTGCTGATCGGGCGGATGGATGGCGTGCGCCGGCGCCGTTCCCAGGTAGCTGGCCACTTCCCTCACTTTTTGGCCGTCCGGCTCATCCAGCACCAGCTCGACATCCACCCGCTGCCCCTGCCGCGCATAAATGAAGATGCCCGCCTGCAGATACGAGCCATCCAGACGGAAACTCTGGGCGAGCGGGCCGCCGTCGCGGATCTGCAGGAGTCCGCGGACGGCCTGTGTCACGGCGGGCGAATTCCGATCCCAGCGGATGTGCAGTTCGCCATCGGCTTCGATGGCGTTAAGCCCCAGCGGCGGCGCGGGAGGGGCGGGGAGCAACGGGCGGACGAGCGTCTCGAACCCCGGCATCCATAGGGCGCGCATTTCAAAAGCGGCCGTGGCGACGACCAGCAGCAGGGCCGCCGGGAAAACATAACGCCGGCCTGGCCAGGGGCGTTCCATCGGCTCCGGCGCGGGTTCAGCCAACTCCGGCTCGAGCGCCACCGGCTCCCGCTCCGGAACGACCGGTGCTACCGGCTCGGCCTCGGCCCGTTCCTCGCTGTAGGGTAAGTCCAACTGCTCGGAGTGGCGCCAGTCGACAAGCGGAGCTGCGGGTTCCGCTGGAGCTGCCGGCTGCATTCCGGCGGCCGGCGCAGGTGCTGGAGACTCCGTCTGCCGCGATGGCTCGGGTCTTGACTCGGGCAGCGGCGGTCTCGGCCCGGCCGGTTCGACCTCCGCCGGCTCCGCCGCCCTTACCCGGCCCACCGGCCTCAACGGCGCGGGGACCATAGGCAGCGGCGTCAACTCGAACTCCTGGCGCGTGGCCGCTCCCTTTATGCTCTTATCCGCTTCCCGGAAGAAGAAGCCGCAGCGCGTGGGGCGAAACGTGTGCGGCTTGAGCACCAGCGCAACCTGCCAGGGTTTGCTGAAGTAGCGCTTGTGAATGGCAATATCCGCATCCGAGAGAAAGATCTCGCTGCGCGTGTGGGAGTGGTACCATCCCACCGGCCCCATTCCCGCCGGATGCTCCGCCGCCACTAGCTCCGCGAGCCGCGCATGGTCGTTTTCGGAGAGTGTAAACGAAGGGCCCAGGGCGTGCTCGCATTCGAGCGGCACGTGCCCCAGTATCGACAGCTCGCCCTGCTCCCATTTCCCCAGCAGGATTCCGCCGATCTCGGCGCCTCCTTTGGGCAGGGAGAAAAACGCCTCCGTGACGGCCAGGCGGATGTCGTCCAGAACACGCCTGGAGTACTCAATAGCGAAAGGGCACTCCGCGACGCTCCACGTCCCGGTAGCACTCTCTACGCCGCTTTCCATTCCCGCCGCCGGCGTCAGGCCTTGGCCGGGGCCGCGCCGACCTTGCGGTAATCCACGACCAGGCTGGAGATCTTCTCGCCGATCACTTCGATGCGCTTCAAATCGCGCGTGCCCACGCCCAGCTCTTCGGCCAGCCGCAGAGTGTTGTCGCAGGTCTCGAAGGGCGCCTTGCCGCGGTCGGCCATGGCGTCGAAGCCCATGAGCGCCGCTCCCACCGCGTCCACGCAGACCGCATTCAGGCCGGCCACCAGGGCATGCGGCGTGACGTGCTTGTTGCGCGGTCCGATGGTCTCGGCGTGGGTCATGGATTCGATTCCATCGATCATGGCCAGGTGTATGGGCCGCGCCGCCACCAGGTCAGCCACGGCGCGCGGTACGCGATAGCCGCCTTCCCGCGGGCTCTTGGGGTCCTTTTCGGGCAGCGAGGTTTTGGAAGGCTGGCGGTTCCCGGAGTGAATGGGCATCCGTCCGCCCAGGGGCAGCAGGCCGGGCTCATCCACGCCGGCGCCATCGCCGTAGATAGTGCAGGGCGTGATCCCGAAACAGTTCTTGGCCGACATGGTGACCCCGGCGGTCAAGTGCTCTTTCAGTTTCCCAATGGAAACGAAAACGTCGCAGTCGCGATACGAATGGTTGAGATCGTAGGCCGGGAAGAGGTGCCCGCCATGCGGCACCGGGAAACGCGCGTACTCCTTGCCGCGACCCAGGAAATTGGTGTTCTCGAATTCCACGCGCGGCGCCGCGGTCGAGAACTCGCGCGGATCCCAACCCGCCAGAATCATGTACTCTTCGAGCGGCTCGGCCGATTTCCAGGGGCTTTCGAGCAGCCGTATGCGAGTAGCGCCGGCCTGGCCCAGCAGGTGCACGGTAGCGCCGATCACGGCCGGATGAACCCAGGCGGTCTGCCCGATGGGAAGGTAGCCCAAGCGGTCATCCGGGTTTCCCGTGAGGTTTATTTTGATGGCTACCGTTTTCCCCTTCACGAGCCGGCCCAGGCCCCCGAGCTGGTCGAACATCTTGTTCAGGGCCGGTACGACTTCCGAGCCGTACGAATCGCAGCGCCCCAGCGCTACCGGTGCCGTGGGAGCTTCCGCGCGGGCCCGTGAGGGAGAACCCAGCACGGCTCCGGCGGCGGCCCAGCCCGCTCCGGCCAGCAATTCACGGCGCGAAATGGATGTCTTTGTCATGCCGTCACCTCCAAAGCTGCGTACACCGAAAACGACGGTAGATGGTATTCTACATCCTTGCCCACGCGCACCGGTTCGAGCGGCCGCGCCGTGCCGCTTTCCATGGTGTGAATCTGTACCGCACCGTGGGGGTATTGAATCCTTAAACTCACCACGCTGCCGCTCACACCCCCGCCTCTCCGACCGCCGGCGAATTCCACGAATTGGATGAGGCTGGCCGTCCCTCGCGGATCGGCCGAATAATGCACCCACAGCGACGAGCCGTTGAAGACGCGCACCGGGTCGTAGCGCCGGCTTATCAGGTTGTGGCTATCCAGCGCCACAAAATAGGGATCGTCCCAATCGCGCTGCGGGGAGGCCACGCCGCCCTTGCCGAAGGCGCGCAGGTCGTAGCCGGCCACCGCGCAATCCAGGTTGCGTTCGCCGGGGAAGGCCGCCGCGGCGGCGCGCGAGACGATCAGCAATCCGCCGCCGCGGGCGAAAGCGGAGAGTTTGGTGGTCAGGGTTGCAGACGGCTTTTCGGGATCCACCCACAGCACCGCGCGCAGCCCGCCGAGGTCGTCCGATCCCGCCACGCTGCGGTCGATCACGCGATAGAGCAGGTTTCGACGGGCCGCCAGGTTGAGCACTTCGGTGCTCATGAATTCGTTGTCGCCCGCGAAGGTCGAGATCACTCCCAAGGGGCCGCGTTGGCGATACGAACGCCAGGCGGCGCGCTTCTCGAAGAACGCCAGCGTGTCGCTCATCTGCTGCCAGGTGGCCAGCGCTTCCGCGTTCCCGGCGGCGATGCCGGCGGCCAGTTTGGGATCCAGCGAGATCATCCACCGCGCGCCGGTGGCGGCGCAATCGGCGATCGCCAATCGGTAGGCCCGGGCGGTAAGCACCTGGTCGCCGGGAGGGTCGCAGCCCAGCCACACCTGTTTCGAGGGAGCGCGCGAGGCGGCCAGCCGCGCCACCCAGGAGGTCGAATCGATCCACGGAACGCCGGTCGGACCGGCTTCGGCGTTAGCGCCGCGCTCCATCGGCTTGATCTGCGGCCACGCCACTTCGGTCACCGCGACGATCGGCGCGCTGCCATCCCAACGGACTTTGGCCAAGGGCGCGGGCGACAGGCTGCTCCACTCGCGAACCTCCAGGCCAGCCGCGCGAGCGGCGGCGTCAATAGATTGGCCGGGATCGTTGATAAGCAAGCAGTTAATGGGGCTGCCCGCCAGCAGCTTCAGATGGTCCGGTGTCCATCCGGCCGGCCAACGGAAGGGAACCAGCCGATTCGGTGCGATTTCCGAAGCCAATGCTATCTCCTTGCGGGCCGATCACCCGCTGCGTCGAACGCCATTTTAGCACCGGCGTCCACCTGAGCGCCCTGACAGCCGAGGCGCCAAGTGAGCAATTAGCCGTGCAAAATCCTGTGCACCGATATACAATTTGGATAAGGAGAATCCTTAATGGCTGATCACTCACGTAGAAGTCTGTTTCAACTCGCCGGCGCCGCTGCCTTGCTCCGGGGCCAGATCGCTTTGGCGCAGCAATCCGCACCGCCACCCACCAAGCAAGGGCGGGGAACTAACAGTCGGGGTCCGGGCGGCAGGGGAGGCCTGGATGAACCGTTCCCGGCACTGGAGCGGCATTCCACGGTGGCCGTTATCAGTGGCGCAGAACGCCGCAAGAACGTCCACGACGCCCTGGTGGCGATCGACAAACAGATTCTTCCCGGCCTGAAGTCCAAGAAGTTCGTGGTGATCAAGCCCAACAATGTCAGCACGGTCAACCAGCTAGCGGCTACCCACGTGGATGCCCTGCGCGGCATTCTGGATTACCTGGCGCCGCGTTTCAAGGGACCCGTTACGATCGCCGAAGCTTCCGCCGGACAGACTCACGAGGGCTTCGAGAACTTTAAGTACCCTCCGCTGCTCAAAGAGTACGCCAAGCAGAAAGTCAGCCTGGTGGATTTGAACGAGGATGCGCGCTTCGAAACCATCGCGCTGCTCGACGGGGACATGCACCCCATTCCCTGCCGGATAGCCAGGATGCTGGTGGATCCGGATGCCTTCGTCATCAGCTCGGCCATGCTGAAGACGCACAACACCGTGATTGCCACTCTATCGGTGAAGAACATGGTACTCGGCGCGCCCCTGCACCAGGCGCCCAAGGACACCGCGCGCTGGAACGAGAAGCGCAAGTTCCACTTCGGCGTCCGCCAGACTCACTACAATATGCTGCTGACGGCGCAGAAGCTCCAGCCGCACTGGGGAGTGGCGCTGATCGACGGTTTCGAGGGCATGGAAGGCAACGGCCCCGGTTCGGGAACTCCGGTCAGCTCCAAGATCGCCATCGCTTCGACGGATTTCATTGCGGCAGACCGCGTGGGCGTTGAGGCCATGAGCATCAATCCGGATTGGCTCGGCTATCTGAAGTACAGCTCCGCGCTGGGCCTGGGGCAGTACGACCTCTCGAAGATCGACGTCGTTGGCGCCAAGCTGGCGGATGTGAAGAAGCCGTACCGCATGCACGCCGATATTGAGCTCGAGCTCGAGTGGCAGGGTCCCATGACGGAATTGCCGCCTCAGATCGGCTGGCTTACCCCGTTCAGCGAATATCCGCCCTGCGCGTAGAAACGCGGCAAGCTGAAGCATATAGCATGCTTCAGCTTGCCCGAATACCTCAAAAAGGCCTGTAGAGTTCCCTCCTGCCGCACTGGCCTAGAGCTGTCGGATCGTCTCCGACAGGAACCAGGTTCTGCGTTCCGTTTCGTCGATCCACACCTCTAGCAGGCTGGTAGTGGCCACGTCCTTGTGCTCGTCGCATACTTCGTGCTTTTCGCGCATGGAGCGCGTCAGCGCCTGGTTATCGGCGGCGAGTTCCGCCAGCATGTCCTTGGGAGTGACGAATTCCGCGTCATTGTCCTTCAGTGTTTGATGGCGCGCGATGTCGCCGATGGAATGCAGCGTGGTTGCGCCGATTTTGCGCGCCCGCTCAGCGATTACGTCGGTCATCGCGAAGATCTGATCGCCGTGCTCATCGAGCAGCAGATGGTAGTCGCGAAAATGACTACCGCTCATGTGCCAGTGGAAATTCTTCGTCTTGACATAAAGTGCGAATACATCGGCCAGCAATTCACGCAAAGCGCCGGAGACAGCCGCGACGGAATCGGGGCTGAGATCGGTGGGCGTCTTGAGATTGGCCGGCGTTTCAAAGCCGTTCGTTCCTTTGGCTCGGGGGTGAGCCGTCTCGGTTTTCATTGGTTCCTCCGGTAAAACGTCTGGGTTTTCGGAAACTCTCGTTGGCAAGTTACGGGGTTGTCAAAGCGAACGCCGTTCCGGGCAATCGCATCCGGTTCGCAATTCACTCCCATGATGCCGCGTTTCTCGCTGTCGGGCGCACGGCTCTCCGGACGCGAAGGTTTGAAAATTGACGCCCAACCGCGCGGACGGCCTGCAAAAGTACAGCTCGCAGACGAAAAAGCCAGGCTGGTACGAAGCTTACCGAGATCCCGAAACGATCCATGTCAGAATAATCGGCGGTCTCCAAGGCGATGCGCTTTCTTACGAACTCCGTCCTACTAGCGGCCCTGCTTGGCTCGGGCATCCCTGCGTCGACCGCGGCCTCGGGCTTCGCCGTCGGTCCGCAATACGATTCGACGCATGTCTACGTAGCGCCGGCGGATTTCGATCGCTTCGTGGCCAGCTTTCTCGCCACTTTCGGCGGCACGGCCGGGAAGCGTGGAGTCTTCACGGTGACGCCTGTGCCGAGCAGCACGATCTCGCAACTGGTGGCAACCCCGGAGGGCATACTCTCCGTGTTCGGCTTCGAGACCCCGATTCCGTACCCTTTCGGCGCGGAGCGGACCGGCTACCTGGTCACGGACCTGGATGGCGCGGTTCGCGCCGCCCGCGCAGCCGGCGCCGCCGTGCTCGTCAGTCCATTCAACGATGCGATCGGCCGGGACGCCATCATCCAGTGGCCCGGCGGCGTGAATATGCAGCTCTACTGGCACACCACGCCGCCGTCCTATGCTCCCTTGAAGACGATTCCGGAAAACCGTGTCTACGTTTCTCTGGACAGGGTGGCGGCGTTCACCACTAGCTTTCTCGCCTTTTCCGAAGGCCGGACCGTCTCCGACGATGCGCACGCACCGGGTATCGAGATCGGGCGCCCGGCCGACACTTATCGGCGCATCCGCATCGAATCGACGTTCGGGAAGCTGACCGTTCTGGTGACGGACGGACATCTTCCCTATCCCTATGGCAGGGAAATCGTGGGATACGAGGTTGCGGATTTGGGGCAGACGCTCGCTAAGGGCAAGGCTGCCGGGGTTACGATTCTCGGCGGCCGCTATGCGACCGGTGAACGGAGCGCAGCCATCGTGCAATTCCCCGGCGGATATATCGCCGAGATTCATGCCCCGGCGTCCCAGGCGAGGCATTGAGCGCGGGCGCGCCCGGAAACCGCCTCTACCGAACTACCGGCAGCCACACCGCGCTGGCCCGCTCCGCGGAGCGGAACACGGATTGGGTCGCCTTGATATAGTCGGCCGGCTTGGCGAAGAAGATGTTCCCCACGTAGCTCTGCGGGTTGCGGTCGTAAAGAGGGAACCAGCTCGATTGGATCTGCACCATGATCCGATGGCCGGGAAGAAACACATGGTTGGCGGTGGGCAGCGCAAAGCGGTAGCGCTGCGGCTGGCCCGCGGGGATGGCCGAAGGGTGCTCGAAACTCTCGCGATAGCGGCCCCGGAATATGTCCATCGAGATCGCCAGCTCATAGCCGCCCAGGACCGGCTGGCTGGGCACCTCGTCGGGGAAGACGTCGATCAGCTTTACCACCCAATCGGCATCCGTCCCGGTGGTGGCCGCGAACAATTCCGCGACCGGCGCTCCGGCGATGCGCACAGGCGCGGTGAGCACGGGCGTCTGGTAGGTCAGCACGTCGGTGCGGTCCTCCACCGAGCGCTGATCCATGACTAGCCACTGCTTCCAATTGTCCGAGTCGGCAAAGCGCACCGGCCGCGGAACATACGGCACGGGCTTGGCGGGATCGGAAACATAGCTGTCCGCGACCGCGCCCGGCTGCGCCGGCTTATCGAAACTCAGCCCGGAATCCGCCGCCAGATAGAGCGGCTTCAGGCCCGCGGCACAGCCCGATTCGCAGGCCGGCGGCCACTCCTTCAGGCGGTCCCAATGGTTCTCACCGGTGTTGTAGATGACGACGGGCGGAGTGTCGGCCCGCGACGCGCCGCTCTTCAGATATTGATCGAAGAACGGCTTGAGAACCTCGCGGCGGAATTCTAGAGCCGTATCGCCATTCCACCGCAGCGGCCCGAGATTGAAGCCCTCGTAATTCACCTGGCTGTGCCGCCAGGGTCCCATCGCCAGGTGGTTGTTGCCGGCCAGGCCCTTGGCCTTCAAAGCCATGTAGCAGTGAATGGCGCCCCACATGTCCTCCTGGTCCCACAGGCCTTGCAGCCACAGGGTGGGAACTTGCGAGGGACGCTCGGCCACCAGCTTATCGAGCGCCTGTCCCTGCCAAAACGCGTCGTAGGCTGGATGCTCCATCACGCGGTGCGCCCAGGGGAGCTGGTCGAGCCCGTGGAGCAAGGCGTAAGCCCCGGCCGAACCGGCGCGGCGGAAGGCATCGTAATCGTCGTATTGGCCGCGCGGCACGGAGTCGCCTTCGTCCCTCTTGCTCGTCTGCTCGGTAAAGTAATCGAAATTCACCTGGCGGAAGGCGCCGTAGTGGAACCAGTCGTCGCCCATCCAGCCATCCACCATGGGGCTTTCGGGCGCCGCCACCTTCAGCGCCGGGTGCGGCCCCAGCAGGGCCATCACGACCGTGAAGCCCTCGTACGACGAGCCGATCATGCCCACGCGGCCGTTCGATTCGGGCGTGTTCTTGACCAGCCAGTCGATGGTGTCGTAGGCGTCAGTGGTGTGATCGGTCGAGGTCGGGTTCAGCGGGCCGCGCACCGGCCGCGTCATCACGTAATCGCCCTCGGAGCCGTACTTGCCGCGCACGTCTTGGAAGACGCGGATATAGCCATCGGCTACGAACAGCTCGTCCCCCTGCGGCAGCGTCGCGAGCATGTGCGGGCTAAGATTGCGCGAGGTGCGTCGCGCGGCGTCATACGGCGTTCGGGTGAGCAGAATGGGTGCATCTTTGGCACCCTTGGGCACCACGATCACGGTGTAGAGCTTCACGCCGTCGCGCATGGGGATCATGGCCTCGCGCTTGACGTAATCGTAGCCGGTCATCGGCGGCTTGAACTTCGCCGGGATGTCGCCGCCGCTCTGCTGGCCCAAAACACCCAGCGCCGCCGCCAGGCTGGCGCCCAGGGCTATCCATATCGTTCTCATGCCGCTCCGCCGCATCACTCTTCTACTGTAGCGAAGCTCGCCGTGGGGCATGCTTTAGCTTGCCCGGACCCACCGTTGCGCTATCCTCTTGGGTGATCGCTCGGGGGTTGACGATGACATCACGCGAACGCTGGCGGGCCGTATTGGCCGGGGAAAAGCCGGACCGAACGCCCTGCGATTACTGGGGTACCGGCGAAATCACCGCGCGTCTCCTGCGCGATCTCGGATGCGCCACTGAAGCCGACCTGTGGAAGTGCCTGGGCGTCGACAAGTGCATCCACATCGCCCCGCGCCATCCCCGCGCCACCGAGGATACCTGGCACATGCAGTCGCTCTTCAGCATCTGGGGAATCGGCACGGCGCAGATTCCTTACGCGGATGGCCTTGGCGTCTACGAAGAGGCTGTCGTGCATCCGCTCGCCGAAGCGCGCAGCGTGGCGGACGTCGAGCGCTTCCCGTGGCCCTCCCCGGACGATTGGGATTACAGCGGCTTGCAAGCCGAGTGCGACCGGTGGCCCGATAACCCCATCCTGGCCGGCAGCAGCGAGGCATTCTACTTATATTCGCGGCTGCGCGGCATGGAGCGGGCGCTCGAAGATTTGGTGGAAGAGCCGGCCATCGCCGATGCGATTCTGGAGCACATCTGCGAACTCGACCGCGGCGTCTTCCAGCGCATTCTGGACCGCGTCGCCGGCCGCATCGAGCTGGTTTACGTGGCCGAGGACCTGGGCACGCAGGAATCGCTGCTGATGAGCCCGCGGCTATTCCGCCAATTCCTCAAGCCCCGCATCAAGCGCCTGGCCGACGTGGTGCATGGCTACGGCGTGAAGGTGATGCATCACGACGATGGCGCCATACGCCCGCTCATCCCGGATCTCATCGAGGCGGGGATCGACATACTGAACCCGATTCAATGGCGCTGCCGCGGCATGGAGCGTGAAGCTCTGGCGCGCGATTTCGGGCCGTCGCTCATCTTCCACGGCGGCGTGGACAACCAGCACACGCTCCCCTTCGGCACGCCGCGGGATGTGCGGGACCAGATAGCCGAGAATCTCCGCCTCTTCCGCAACGCCAAAGGCTACATCGTGGCGCCCTGCCACAACATGCAAGCCAACACGCCGACCGCCAACGTCGTGGCGCTGTATGCGGCGGTGCGGGAACTCGGATAGCGGCACTCGCTCCGCAAGGCGTGTTACACTCCACTTGGTTTCAAATCCAGCAAGTCCGGAAGCACATGCCGACAAACGTTTCTTTAGTCCTGAAGTCCCTGACCTTCGCGGCTCTGCTCGCACAGACGGCAGCGGCCCAGAAGGCGGCCCCGGCGGTAACGCCGCCCAGCGGTCCCTTCACCTGCACCGAACTGATCGGGCTTTACTCCAGCGGCGAGTGGTGGGACGCAGGTTTTTACGATGCTCTTGGCGATCTCAAGACCAGGTGGCAGGGGCGATTTTCGCACTACGGCTACACGTACGAATACGCCAAGCCTGACAGCTATACGTGGAGCCCGACCAACCTCGGCGGGGTGAATAATGTCCGGCTGACCGTCCCTTGCGCTCAAAACGGGAACGCGCCCGACAGGATTGTCTATCAGGCGTGGTCATGGGAGTTGACCTCCGAAAAGGCCTGGGTCGATAGTCTGGAGGCCACGCTAGCCACCATTCGCGCCCAGCGCCCCAGCGCCAAGCGGATCGACATCATGACCATCATCCGTTGTCCCATGAACGCATGGTGCCATTCCGACAAACCCCCGCTCGGTCCCAACACCGACCATGACGCCAAGAAGCAGGACTGTCATGTTCCCGAGTACGTGGATTCGGCTCTGGCCAAGGTGGCGGCGAACCATCCCGGCCTGGTCTCGGTGACGCCTAGGTTCGAAGCCGTGAGTTGCGCCGCAAAGATCGACGGCATCCACTTACACGAACAGAACGGGCCGTCAGCCGCTCCCATCGCGACTTATTACAAAGCCAGGCCTTGATCGGGAGGCAACACCAACTCCCACTCCCTTACGGGCGTGGCTCTGACTGAGCCGCGACCGTGATGGAGCGGTTGGCTGCTTCCGTTCCCGCCAGCGGCATCGTACGCACGGCCAGGATCAGGTCGTGCGCCTCGCCTTCTTTCGCGCCGCTGTAGTAGCCTACCCGGGTATTCGGCGCATAATAGAAGGACGCGCCATCCTTCGAGGGATGCCGTGCGTCCTCGCCATCGGCCGACTTTCCCGCCACCATCTCTCCATGGCCGCGTATCAGAAAGTAGATCTCCTCTTCGTGCGCATGAACGTGCGGAATGTTAGTGCCGCCGGGGGCGAAATCCATGAGATACAGGCTGACGACTTCAGTGCTCGCCGCCAACTTATCGGTCTGTGGCGAATGGTGGCCCATCAGCAGCTTGAATTGCGTGGTTGGCCCGTGTGTCGGAAGTAACTGCGGTGGGACGTCGTTGACATTCGCCAACAGTAGTTTGGGCGTGGGAATTACTTGTTTGCCGGCAGGGATCTTGAAGCCCATCACGATCACTCGCACGGAACTGTCCGAACTGTTCGCGATCCCGTGTTTAATGTCGATGGGCAGGTACATGAAGTCGTCCTTCTTCACTGGAACCTTCTGATCCCCGTAAATCAGCGTTCCATTCCCGTCGAGGACGTAGTAGATCTGCTCTTCGGCCGGATAGCTCACCACGGCACTGGACCCGCCGGCGCCGACCGTCAGTTCACCGTACCGCGCAAGGCATTGCAACTTGTCGAGGTCTTTGTCCCCGATACCGAAGAGAGGCTTGTAAGTGGCGGCTTTCGCCTTTAGGGTGAGGTCGTCGCGCCGCGGCTTAGTATCGGACAATGACCGCTGCAGGAAGAACGGCTCCGCGGCACAAAGGCAGGAAGCGGCCAGCAGGGCCGTGAAAACGAGCCGCGGATAAGTCTTCGAAATAGATCTGCGCATAGTATCTCTTTCGAGATTACTCCGATTCGCTCCATTTCGCGGGGCCGCCCATCGCCCTGACGCGCTCCCAGGCCTTCACTTCGCTACCGGAAACACCGACACGCGCAGCCTGGCGCAGCCCATGGGGATCAGCGTGATCTCCTCCACCGGCTCCGCCGTCACGGCCGGGCTTTCCGGCGCCTCTCCGATGAGGCCGTTCGCCTCCATCTTCCACGACGGCAGCCGCCGCGCTTGGGTCACGATCCGCACCGGGGCGGCATCCGCGGCGAAAGGCTGCGCGCGAAGCGTTCCCTTCTCGAAACGCATGGCGGATTTCAACAACGTGTAATTCCACGGCGTCTCCGCGAACACTTCGAAGGCCGGCCACTTCTCGTTATTGCCATAGCGCTGCCAGCGCTCGCCGATCCTCAGCGAATACTCGAGTGGGCCGCGGTACACCGAAACCGCGTTGCCACTCTTCGGCCACGTTTTGATTTCGATCCGCATGGGCAGCGTGAGCTTCACCCGGTCGCCATTCTTCCAGGTCCGGTCGATCGAGATCCAGCCCTGGCTCGCGCTACCGGCCGGCTTGCCGTTCACCGTCGCGGACGCCCCCGCGGCCCACGCTGGCACACGCAGCTTGAGCGGGAACGCTACGTCCGACTTCATCTCGAGCGCCAGCGCCACCGTTTCGTCGAAGGGATAATCGGTCGTTTCGACGATCCTGACCGCCGTGCCGTCGCCGGCCTTCGCCTCCACGCTGCTGGGGGCGTACAGAACGGCGGCGATGCCGTTATCCGCCGTCGCCATCCACAGATGCTCGGCGTAATAGGGCCATGCGTGCGCCACGTTGTGCTGGCAGCAGCGGTATTGATACGGATTGTACGAGAACATGTCGCCGCCGTTTTCGATCATGGGCGACTTGCTGGCGCGGTCGAGCTGCACCTGGTTGGGCGCCGTGAGGTAGTGCAGGCCCTTGAGGTCCGGCGTCATCGCGGCGGGCAGCGAATTGAACGCCACTTCCTCCGCCCGGTCGGCCCATACGGTGTCGCCGGTTATCTTCACCAGCCTCTCATCGCTCAGCAGGAACTCCGCCATCGAGCACGTCTCGGCCGCCTGCCGCGGGCCGGTGTAGCCCGGGCGCGCGTTCTCGTCGGCCGCGAACATGCCGCCCGGCATCTGCCCATATTCGTCCATCACCAGGCGGTAATTGCGTTCCGTGGCCTCGATGAACTTGCGATCGTTGGCTTGCTGAAAGTACTCTGCCGGCTCGCGAAAGCCCTGCGAGATGTTGACGCCGTGCCAGGTCGGAATATTTCCGAACCAATCGGCAGTGCGCTCGTGATTCACCCGGGCGAGATCCAGCAGCCACGCCTGCCCGGTCCGGTTGTAAAGCCAGTAGATGGAATCGAGATTGTCGCCGCCGCGGTACTTCTGCCAGCTCGCCGGCAAAAAAGCCTCTCGCGGAATCGAGCGCTGCCACTCGAAATACTTCAGCATGAACGGAATCACGCGCTTGTCTCCAGTGGCCTCGTAGAGCGTGCGCAGCGGGTAGAGCATGATCATGTTGGGCCACAAGTCTATGGTTTCGGCCGGCTTGTCGGCGCGCATCTCGGGCTGGTCGCCGCGCCGTATGGCCAGGTTCTTGCGCGTCCCGAAATAGCCGTCACTCTGCTGATTGGCAATCACCGCATCCAGCCACTTGCGCGCTTCGGCGATAATGCGCGCGTCGCCGAGCACGAATCCCAGATCGGTGAAGCCCTTCAGCCAGTAGGGCGCTTCTTCCCATCCGCGGTCCGCCGACCCCGGCGTCACCCAGCCGTTGCCTTCGTATTTGCAATATTGGCTGATCTCGCTCAGGCGCCCCGAGAAGCCCTCGGCTTCGAGCTGAAGCTGCGTTCGCAGCCAGCTCTCCGGGCGTATGGCGCCGATCGGCAGCTTGATCAGCGGGCTGGGCGCCAGCGGGGAGCGATTTCCCGGATAGAAGCGGTTCTCGCCGTAGGCCGTGCCGAGTATCAGGAGGACCAGCAAAGTGGCGCGCATCATCTCTCCAGAGTACTCGAAGGCGGTGCACCCATCGCTGGTCCGGCAGCCGTGGAATTCGCGGCTGAAATGTGTTCTCGTAGAGCTCTATGAAACCGTCGGCTTGTCTCCTTTTCTCCCTGATCTGGATCTGCGCCGCGGCTTGGCCTGGAAAGGCGCTCGCCGCGGATCGCGTCAAGACCGCCAATGGCCTGATCGAGGCCACCACTCCGCCGGATTCGGGCGTTCGCAGTTTCAAGGGAATCCCATTCGCCCAGCCGCCCGTGGGCGATCTGCGCTGGAGAGAGCCGCAGCCGGTGAAGAATTGGAAGGGCGCGCGCAGCGCCGATGCGTTCGGTCCCACCTGCATGCAGCGAACCTCGCCCACCGCCGACTATTGGTTTCGCGGCAAGGGCATGAGCGAGGATTGCCTCTATCTGAACGTCTGGACGCCGGCCAAATCGGGCAAGGAGCGGCTGCCGGTTCTGGTGTACATTTTCGGCGGCGGATTTCAGAACGGCGATGGCTCGGAGCCGCGCTACGATGGCGGGAACATGGCGCGCAAGGGCATGGTGGCGGTTTCGGTAAACTACCGGACTAACATCTTCGGCTTCTTCTCCCATCCCGAGCTGACCAGGGAATCCCCGCACCACGCGTCCGGCAATTACGGCCTGCTCGACCAGGTTGCCGCGCTCTTCTGGGTGCGGCGGAACATCGCGGCCTTCGGCGGCGATCCCAAGCGAGTCACTATCGCGGGTGAATCGGCCGGTTCGATGTCCGTCAGCGCGCTGATGGCGTCTCCGCTATCCCGGGGGCTGATCGCCGGTGCCATCGGCGAGAGCGGCGCTCTGCTCTCGACCCTGCCGCCACGCCCGCTTTCCGAAGCCGAGCAGGAGGGCGCCAAATTCGGCACCGCGGCCGGAGCGGCATCGCTCGCGGCGCTTCGTTCCATGACCGCACCGCAGATTCAAGAGATCCTGGCCAAGAACCCCACCTTACGCTTCAACACTGACCTGGACGGTTACTTCCTGCCGAAACCCGTGGCGGAGATCTACTCGGCCGGTGAGCAATCCAAGGTTCCTTTGCTGGCCGGATCGAATTCCGAGGAGCAGCCGGCGCGCAATGTTCTCGGGACCTCCGAGCCGACTCCCGAGGAGTTCGCCAATGCCGTGAAGAGGCTCTATGGCGAGCGCGCCGCCGAAATCCTCAAAGTGTACGCGCCCACCACCACGGAAGAGGTTCTCGACGCCGCCACGGACCTTGCATCCGCGCGCTTCGTCGGCCACAGCACCTGGAAATGGACCGAACTCCACATGAAGACCGGTGGCAAGTCGGTGTACCGCTATCTCTACGCGCATCCCCGGCCCAAGTTCCTTCCGGCTGTCGCGGCGGCCGCCGATGCTGCTGTGCCTCCGGCGCCCCGCGGGGCGGCGCACTCAGCCGAGATCCAATACGTCATGGGCAATCTCGGGCTCGACAAACGCTATGCATGGCAACCCGAAGACTATAAGATGTCCGAGATCCTGCAGGCCTACTTCGTGAATTTCATCAAGACCGGGAATCCCAATGGCTCCGGTTTGCCGGAGTGGCCCACGTACGCGAGCGACACCAATTTCCAGCGCATGCGCCTGGATCTCGACTGCCGCGTGGAACCCGAGCCGCACCGCGATCGCTATCTGGCGCTGGATGCGACTTACGCCAAGTAACAACGGCGCCGCCGCTTACTTATAGCCGTCTCTGAGCGCCTTCAGCTTCGCCCACGCGGCGGCGCGCGCCTTCTTGTTGGCTTCGGTGGCGTCGGGCTGCTCGCCGGCCCGCATGAAGCCGTGCGCGGCGCCTTCGTATTCGACCGTCTCGAAGAACTTGCCCGCCGCCTTCATCTGCTCCTTGGTGGCTGGAACGGTGGCGCCGATGCGCGCATCGGTCCCGGCGTAAAACCCGTAGACTGGCGCCGTGATGTTGGGAATCGCCGCCGCAACCGGCCCGCTGCCGTAGAACACGAAGGCGGCCGAGAGGTCCTTGCGATTGGTCGCGAAGCGGAACGATTGCCCGCCGCCCCAGGAGAAGCCCACCACGCAAACCTTTCCGTTGCAGCCGGGGAGGCCGCGGAGATGGTCGGTGACCGCATTCAGATCCGCGGTGATCTGGTCCGGGGGCAGTTTGCCGATGGCCGCGCCCACTTCGCTCGCCGGAAGATCCTTGGTGCGTCCGCCGTTCGGCGCCATGCCGGAGAGCAGGTCGGGCGCGATCGCCAGGTAGCCCGCTTCGGCAAATTCATCGGCCACGTCCTCCACCCAGTCGGTCATGCCGAAGATTTCGTGGATCACCACGATACCGGGCGCCTTCCGACCAGCCTGCGGATGTGCCTGGAACGATTCGACGGACCGGCCGTCGTGTTTCACCGAAACCCACTCATGCCGCCGCGGCGATTTGTCCACGGCCTGCCGGGCCCAATCCTGCCCGCTCAGAGAAGCCACGCTCAAGCCTGTTGCGGTGGCGCCGATCGCGCTCCCTTCCAGAAACCGCCTTCTTGAAACCGTCTGCATTTCGGACGTCCTCCGCCGATATTCTCGAACGGTTGGTACATCCGGCGCAACCGGAAAAGTATTTTCAGGCCGGAAATGGGCAAGCTAAAGCATGCCCCACCTAGCTCAGCGCCGCCAGCTCTTCCAGGCTGAGCCGTCCGGTGTAAATCGCCATGCCCAGCGCGGCGTGCACGCCCATAGCCAGCAGCGCGCGAACTTCCTCCAGCGTGGTGATGCCGCCGGCCGCGGTGAGCTCCAGCGTCGTAGCCGCGCGTAAGCGGCGGAACCAGGCCAGATCCGTCCCCTGCATCATGCCTTCTTTATCCACGTAGGTGCACAGGAAGCCCGCGCAGTA
>Ga0181520_10002773_pt1 | contig 31916 bp, 28 predicted proteins | sample PEATcosm2014_Bin_29_FD_132451 | JGI IMG/M metagenome (GOLD analysis project Ga0181520, IMG submission 132451) | Peatland microbial communities from MTU Mesocosm Facility, Houghton, MI, USA - PEATcosm2014_Bin02_30_metaG | ecosystem: Environmental > Terrestrial > Soil > Wetlands > Peat | place...
CGGGATAAGGTACTCTTCGCCGGCCCGCACCGGAATCCGCTGGTCTTCCATGATCAGCGTGTAGCAGCCCTCGACGACCAGCATATATTCTTCGTACTCGTGGGCGTGCGGCGCGGAGGAGGCATCTTTGCGGCAGCTCCAGAAGGCCATCTGATGGCCGTCCGCACCGTCAAAGACAAAGCCCTCAACGCCTGGAGTCGCCTGATGGGAGGCGGCGATCCGGTTGGCGGGATGCTTCATGAATTCAGGAATGTCTTGCATGACTGTAGGATATTTTCGCACGTTTTTTATGGCGAATCTGATGTTTATAAACGAAATGGAACGGTGGAGCCGCAGGTCCTTCGACTCCGTTGGACGCAAAAAGCGCGTCTCACCTCCGCTCAGGATGACAGTCCGTTGGGGATTTGTACTTTGAATTCATGGCGCTGGAGAGTGATATGCGTGGACCGGGAGGTCCACGCTACAGCCGGTCTGGAGACCGGCGCTACATTTTGGCTGGGGCGCTAGAGATGATTCGGGATGGAAGGCGGCGTGATCTGCGCGATCAGCCAGTCGATGGCCTGGGATTGGTTTTCGATTTTGATGCGCAGGCGGGCGGTGGTGAGCGGCATGGACGGAGGGATGAGCGCGGTCAGGCTTCCTAGCCGGACGAGGTCTTTTTCGGTGGTGATGAGCGATTTGGCTCCGGCGGCTTGAGCGTTGGTGAGCAGCTCGTCCAGAGCCGGCCGGGTGTAAGGGAAGTGGTCGGGGAAGGCGAAGCGCGCGGCGATCTCGATGCCGCCGGCTTCCAGCCCCGCGAAGAACTGCTCCGGGCGGGCGATGCCGCAGAAGGCCGCGACGGGGCTAATCACGGCGGGAAGTTCCATGATGCGGTGGAAGAGCCAGACAGGCTTCTCCCAACCCCAGAGGTGCAGGGCAACCTCCAACTCCGGCTCGTTGGCGGGAATGGCGATTACGTCCGCGCGCCGGGCGGCTTCGAGCGGCTCGCGCAGGTTGCCGGCAGGGAGTAGCCAGTCCTGCCAATCGCTGCTATTGAGCAGAAGGATATCCACGTCGCGCGCGAGCTGGCGATGCTGGAAGCCGTCGTCGAGCAGATGAACCAGCGGGAACGGGGGCGGCGGTTCCTGATCGGCGGAGGATTCAATGGGCGGAGGGTCAACCTCCAACTCCGGCTTTACCAGAACCATGGCGCTTCCCGGCTTTTCCACCATGGCGCTTCCAGGCATTTCCGGAGTGTCTGCAGGCTTCCGTTCTTCGGCGGCATGAAGCTCGGCGGCCTTGACGGCTTCAAACTCGGCTTCGGCCATCAGGCCGGCGTGATAGCGCTGCGGAGCGACATAGACCGGCACCTCAGCCTCGCGGGCGATCAGCAGCGGTTCGTCGCCAAACTCCTCGGCGCAGCCCTCTTCATCGACGCGGGCGGCCAGATAGCTTTCGCGGCCGTAGCCCCGGCTGAGTACGTCCACGCGAATGCCGCGCCGCTCAAGCGCCCAGGCCAGAGCGATGGTCAGCGGCGTTTTGCCGGAGCCGCCGGTGGAGAGATTGCCGATGCTGATGACCGGATGGCGCAGCCGCTGCGCAGGCCAAAGCAGGCTCAATTCGCGAAAGGCTAGCGCCAGGCGGTAGAGCGGATTGAGCGGCGCAAGGAGGCGGCGCGCGGAGGTTTCGATCATGCTTGGTGGTCCCTTGTCTTCCTTATCGGCGCCGGGAGCGAAACGACTGGAAGAATATGCACGGGCAGGCCTGTGGAAAAGCTTGGATCCCATCATCGAGCGGAACCCTCCACCAGCAACTGCTGGAGTGCCTGAACGCTGCGAGCGGTGGCTCCGGCCTGGCTGGCGAAGACCTGCTTCGCGCGCTCGCCCATGGCTTGCGCCTCGCTCCGGTTCTGGAGCAAATCAATCAGAGCAGCGGCCAAATCATCGCGGCCAGCGATGCGCATTGCGCGGTGGGCCAGCAGATCGTCCGCAATTGCGCGAAAGTTGAAGGTGTGCGGCCCCATCACAATCGGCACGCCAAACTGCGCCGGCTCGAGCGGATTGTGCCCGCCGGCCGGAATCAAACTGCCGCCGACAAAGGCTGCCGAGGCCAGCGAATAGACCGAGGCCAGTTCGCCAATGGTATCGAGAAGAACGATTTGGCCGGCGGCGAGCGGCTTCAGTTGCCGGGGGGATTCTCCTCGCCACTCCGAGCGGCGCAGCCATGGAAGGCCGGAGGCATCCAGCAGCGCGGCGACGGCGCTGAAGCGCTCCGGATGGCGAACGGCGAGCACCAGCACCAGTTGCGGATCGGCCTGGAGCAACTGTGGCCAAGCCTCTAGCAGCGCGGCCTCTTCGCCCTCCAGCGTGCTGCCCGCGACGACGAAGCGCAGAGCCGGAGCGAGCGCCTTCAGTTGGAGGGTCGCCTCGGCTTCTTCCGCCGAGCGCACGTCGAACTTCAGATTCCCGGCCAAGGTGACGCGCTCCGGCCGGCAGCCAATGGCCGTGAGCCGCTCGGCGTCGGTTGTGCTTTGCGCGAGGACGCGGCTGAGGCGGCTAAGGAAAGGTCGCCAGAGCCAGCGGAGAAGACGGTAGCGCGGCCAGGATCGGTCGCTGATGCGCGCGTTGACGACGGCGACAGGGATTCCGCGCCGGTGGCAGCCGCTGAGCAGGTTGGGCCAGAACTCGGTTTCGGCCAGCACAAGCATCCGCGGCTGAAGCGCGTTCAGCACGGCGCGGACGGCCCACGGCAGGTCCAGCGGGCAATAGAAGACGCGCTCCGCACCGAAGCGCTCGCGGGCCAGCGCCTGGCCGGTGCGGGTGGTGGTGGAGACGACGATCCGGGTTTCGGGCAGCGCGGCGTCCAGTGTTTTGACCAGGCGGCTGACGGCCAGCACCTCGCCCACTGAGACGGCATGAACCCAGATCAGCGGGCGGCCCTTGGAAAAGCTGGGGCGATGCAGTCCCAACCGTTGAAGCAGTCCTTCGCGGTACTTGTGCGTCGTGGCCATGCGGAAGAGCCACCACGGCGCGCTGAGCACAAGCGCCGCCAGCAAAGCCAAATTGTATAAAAACAAAATCATGGCGGACGAAACTTCCGAATTTCTGTCTGATCCTCCAATGATACAGTCGCACCGGAAGGGCGTTACTCGTAATAAGTAGCGGTGGTCGAGTCCGTCTCCCAGATGGTCGCGTCTTTGACGCGCACACGACCCTGGGTGACCGCGGCGAGATGCTCATTGGTCTGGTCGAAGAAGTAGCGCGCCAGGTTCTCGGCCGAGGGGTTCAGCACGATGAACGGCTCCAGATCATTGAGCATCTGGTGGTCAATGCGCTCGACGACCGGGCGCAGCACCTGCTTGAGCAGTTTGAAGTCGAGCAGAAGGCCAGCCGCGTCCAGCTCACTGCCGGCGAGCGTGACGCGGACTTTGTAGTTGTGGCCGTGCGGGTTCTCGCACTTGCCCTTGTAGTTGCGGAGGTAGTGTCCGGAGGAGAAATCCGCCTCCACGGTGACTTCATACATTGGCTTGGCTCGATTCTAGGCGGCGTGCGCCGCTGCTTCTATTTTAAGCGGCTTCCGTCCATCTACGCCTGCGGCGCGGGCGAGGTGGCGTTGTTCGCGCTAAAGCCCGTTCTTTATGATCAGTACCTTGCGGCAGGACTGAAGTCGCGCCCCGACGCTTGTGGACCTTTATCGAGTTTGTCAACGGATGAATAAAAAACCGCAGGTCCTTCGACTCCCTTCGCTGCGCTTCGGTCGCTCAGGATGACAGAGCGGGTGGAGTTGCGCTTCGGGCGCTCAGGATGACAGAGTGGGTGGAATTGCGATTCGGTTGCTCAGGAGGACAAAGCGTGTGGAATGGCACTTCGGTCGCTCAGGATGACAGAGCGGGTGGAGTAGCGCTTCGGTTGCTCAGGAGGACAGGTTTTTTTTGATGCAATCTTGAGGAAGCAAATCGAAGATTACCGAGTTGCGGCGATTGACCGCTGATCCATATTCCCTGATCCCTGCTCCCTGTCTTCCTGGTCCTTGTACTGGAGCTGGTAGAGCTTCCAGTAGAGGCCGCGCTGGGCGAGGAGCTGCTGGTGGGTGCCTTGTTCGCGCAACTGGGATTTGTGCATGACGAGGATGGTTTCGGCGCGCTGGACGGTGCTGAGGCGGTGGGCGATGAGCACGCTGGTGCGGCCTTCGACCATGCGCTCCAAGGCGCCGCGGATGCGCAGTTCGGTGTCGGTATCGACGCTGGAGGTAGCCTCGTCGAGGATGAGGATACGCGGGTTATAGGCGAGCGCGCGGGCGAAGTTGATGAGCTGCTTTTGGCCGGTGGAGAGCGAGTTGCCGCGCTCGCGGACCGGCTCGTTGAATTGCTGGGGCAGGCTCTCGATGAAGTCGAGAACGTTGACGTCGCGGGCGGCCTGGCGGAGAGTGTCGGCGGTGAGGTCTTCGTTGCCGAAGCGGATGTTCTCGGCGATGGAGCCGGTGAAGAGGAATGGATCTTGCAGGACGACGGCGAAGTGCTGGCGGAGGGCGGCGAGATCGTGCTGGCGGAGGTCGATGCCGTCGACCAGGATTTGGCCGGCGGTGACGTCGTAGAAGCGCATCATCAGGCTGGTGAGGGTGGTTTTGCCCGCGCCGGTGTGTCCTACGATGGCGACGGTTTGGCCGGGTTCTACGGTGAAGGAGACGTCTTTGAGGATCCACTCGATGCCGGGGATGGCGGCGAGGGCGGCATTTCCCGCAGGGGCTAAAGCCCCATCTTTTTGGGCTGGGTCAATGTACGGGCTAAAGCCCGTACCCTTCACGCTAAAGCCCGTACCCTTCATGGCCTGGTCTACGGCGGCTTGCTGGGCTTCGGTGAGCTTTTGATAGGTGAACCAGACGTGGCGGAATACGATGCGGTTGCTGCCGTCGCCGGGCTGCGGCTGGGCGGGCGAGACGATCTCCGGCTCGGTGTCGAGCAGTTTGAAGATGCGCTCCGAGGCGGCCATGGCCGATTGCAGGATGTTGTACTTGTCGCTCATGTCCTGGATGGGCCGCCAGAAGCGGAGCGAGTATTGCACGAACATATTCAGCACGCCGATGGTGACCACGCCGGAGAGGACGCCGAAGCCGCCGCGCCAGATGACCAGCGCGATGGCCACGGCGCTGAGCAGATCGACAGCGGGATAAAAGAGCGCGTAGGCGAAGATGGTGTCCTTGAAGGCGATCATGTGCTGGCGATTGACGACTTCGAAGTCGTCAAAGGCGCGCTGCTCGCGGTTGAACAGTTGCACCACGCTCATGCCGGAGATGTGCTCCTGGGTGAAGCTGTTGATGCGTCCGATGGCGGCGCGGACGCGGCGGAAGCTCGCGCGGACGTGGTCGCGGAAGAGGCGCGTGACGACAAGGATCAACGGCAGGACGGAGAAGGCCCAGAGCGAGAGCCGCCAGTTGATGCTAAGCATCAGCACGGCCATGATGGTGAGGTTGAGAAAGTCATCGATGATGGCCAGCACGCCGGCGGTGAACATTTCGTTGATGGCGTCCACGTCCGAGGTGATGCGGGTGACGAGGCGGCCGACGGGGTGTGCGTCAAAGAAGCCGATATGCATGCGCTGCATATGGCGGAAGATCTCGCGGCGCAGGTCGAACATGAGCTTCTGGCCGGTCCACTGCATCAGGTAGGTCTGGATGAATTGGAAGAGGTAAGCGCCGAGCAGGACGGCGATGTAGACCTCGGCCAGTTGGGTGATGCCCTGGATGGGGTCGTTGGAGAGGTGACGGGTGAGCGCGTTGCGCGTGCCCAGGCCGCGAGCCAGCAGGTTGGTGGAGAGCGGCGAGCCGGAGGCGGAAGGGAAGTAGCGGTCGATGGCCACCATGACCAGGAATGGGCCTGAGACGTCGCAGAGGGATTTGAGGCTGATGGCGAGGGTGGAGACGGCGGCCTGAATCCAATAGGGGCGCAGATAATGGCCGAGCCGGCGCATCAGCCGGGAGTCGTAGACTTTGCCGACCGGGTCGTCATCGGGCTTTTGGGGCTTCTTCGGTTCCTTTTCGGCCATGGGTGAGGCGCTGCTGTCTCTATTGTACGGAGTGGATTTCAGTGAGCGGGGGAATCGAAGGCACTCGTGCAAAATCGCTCCACCAATCAGGCGTTAAAAAAGGTGTGATTTGTAGCCATGCAAGGCTGCAAAATAAAGCATTCCCGCCCAGTGGTTCAAAATGTTCACCGGGAGCGCCCTCAATTTGGGTTGGGAAAGATCGCCGATACCGAGAGCACCCGCCGAGATGAAATGACCGAGTTCCATCTGATTATCGTAAAAAATATCGGATTATGACACTTTCGAAAGTGTCACAATCACTGAAGCGCCTTGATCGCGTGCGGATAGAATTCCGTTTATGGATAGATTGCTCATCGCCGGATAACTCATCCTTGGCGTGCTTTGAGAAGGGTGAGTTATCCGGCGAAAACCAGGACGAAACCAATTGCAGCAATAGGAGTGAGAGGCAGAAAGGCATGTCGAATCAGATTCCCCCACAAACACGGATCTCGATTGCTTGTGATTCCGACCGAGACTCCATCTATGCAATGCGGCACGAGGTCTATGCCGAGGAGTTGCACCAGCACTCGACGACACTTGACCACATGCTGAGGGATTCGCTGGATGCATTGAACGAGTACATTGTGGCGAAGGTTGACGGCCAACTGGCGGGCTTTGTCAGCATTACTCCTCCGGGCTTGGGGAAGTACTCGATTGACAAGTATGTAACGCGAGAGAAGCTAGACATTTCGTTTGATGAGGGTTTGTACGAAATACGAATTCTGACCGTTGCGCGAGCGCATCGCGGCACCAGTCTGGCAGCCGCTTTGATGGTTGCGGCTGGGCGATGGGCGGAAGAGAGGGGCGCCACGCATCTTGTTGCGATGGGACGCACTGAAGTGCTGAGTATCTATCTAAAGCAAGGGTTCAAAGCTTCGGGCTGCCGGATAAAGGCCGGGGCTGTAACCTTTGAGCTGCTCAGCGCTCCGATTCAGCAACTGCGCACAGAGATCGAGCGCCGCCGCTCCTTTTACCAGAAAGTTGAGGAAAGGCTGGAATGGGGCCTTCCGTTTCCTTTCTTCAAACCGCCGTGCTGCTTTCACGGCGGCGCCTTTTTTGATGCCATCGGCACAGACTTTGAGAGCCTGGAGCGCAAAGACTCGATTGTGAATGCAGATGTGCTGGATGCATGGTTTCCGCCTTCTCCAATGGCGCTGGATGCATTGCGTGAGCACTTGCCATGGCTGATGAGAACATCACCGCCGACTCAATGCGAAGGATTGCGAAGGGCCATCGCGCGGCACCGTGGAGTGAGCGAGGAAACGATATTGCCCGGAGCCGGCTCATCTGATCTGATTTACCTTGCCTTCCGGAAATGGCTGAACCGGAAGTCGCGCGTGCTTGTGCTGGACCCAATGTATGGGGAATATGTCCATGTTCTCGAAAACGTGATTGGCTGCCAGGTTGACAGAATGGTTCTCGCGAGGCGAGACAGTTACGTGGTTGACCTTGACGAACTCCGGGCACGGGCTGCGCAGGGCTATGACCTGATTGTTCTGGTCAATCCGAACAACCCCACCGGACAATACATTGCTCGCAACAAGTTGATAGATACCCTTTCCAATATTCCCCGAAGCACCAGGGTCTGGGTCGATGAGGCCTATATCGAATATGTTGGCTCAGAGGAGTCTATCGAGCACTTTGCCGCGGCAAGCGAGAATGTACTGGTCTGCAAAACGATGTCGAAGGTGTATGCTTTGAGCGGCATGCGGGCAGCGTATCTCTGCGGGTCTCAGCGGCAACTTTCTGAGCTGATTCCGATTACACCGCCATGGGCAGTAAGCCTGCCCGCGCAGGTTGCCGCAGTCAAGGCGCTAGGGGACGGCGCATACTATCGGGAGCGCTACCGGGAGACGCGCATACTCCGGCAGCAGTTGACGGAAGGGCTTCGAGAGATTGGCATCCGCGAGATTGTGCCAGGAGAGGCCAATTTTGTGATGTTTCACCTCGAGCAGGATCAACCATCCGCGGCCACGGTGCTGAGTGAAGCCCGGAGGCAAGGTGTATTCCTTCGTGACGTCTCCTCGATGGGATGCGATGTAGGACTGCGAGCGCTCAGGCTCACCGTTAAAGACGAAGAAACAAACCAGCGCACCCTGGCGACGCTTCAAAGCGCGCTTTTGTTGCGCCGTCCCTGACGGGACGCCGGATCGATTGATGGTGCGCGCCGCAGCCTTTCTCAAAGAGTTGGTTGAATCGAAGGCGCGAGGCCGGCGCTGCCGCGAATTTGGCGCGCTGATGGATGCCGCGGCGGCGCTTGAAAAAGCTTGCTTGCTGTTAGAATCGCTTGGACGGGCATGAAGGATCGGAAGAATCTTATGGGGTCCGGAGTTCAAATTATTGGTGCGGGAATTGCCGGGCTGACGGCGGCTCTTGCCTTGCGGCGCGCAGGTTTCGACTGCGAGATCCATGAGCGAATGACGGAGTTTAACCAGCTTGGCGCGGGGATTATTCTTGGGCCGAATGCAGTTCACCTGCTCTCAATACTCGGAGTTGACCTTTTTTCGGTAGGCCAGCCGGTGACCAAGGTCCGCACACTCGATCTTCGTGGGCGCGTAATCCAGGAATCAGATCTGAGCCGCGTCACTGGCTCTTCGCCGGGCGCTCTGGCGTTTGATCGAACAGAACTGCATCAAGCTCTGATTCAGGCGCTTCCCTCCGGGTTTGTGCAACTTGGATCGCCGTACAAGGTTGAAGAGAGCTTTGCCGAGGACAGGTTTCTTATCGGCGCCGATGGAATTTATTCGACAGTGCGGCAAAAGATTGCCGGACCCTTGGCAATTCGTTATAGCGGCTGCACCTGCTGGCGCGCCATTTGTCAAAACCCCGGCGTCGATGGGGCATTTGAGCAATGGGCCGGCCGTTCTCGAATTGGCGTGATTCCACTCACCGGTAACCGCATTTATGTCTACCTGGTGAGAACCGCCCCACAAGCATCGCCACGATCAAACAATATGGCGTTCATTCGCAATGATTTCACTTTCTGCTCGAGCGAGGCTCTGCGGGTGGTCGATGCGCTGGCTGAGACACCGCTTCTTCATCATGATTTGGAAGAGCTGGCAAGGCCAGTTTGGGGAGCGGGAAAAACGCTGCTGATTGGAGACGCAGCACACGCGATGACTCCAAACCTTGGCCAGGGTGCTGGGATGGCAATCGAGGACGCATTCGTGCTGCCGGCAACTCTTCAAGCCCCGGACCCGGCTGCTGAGTTGAAGCGCATCCGGCACAGCCGTGTGTTGCAACTGCAAAGAGCGTCCCGCCTGCTGGGCCAGGTGGCGCATTGGGAGCACCCCTGGTCATGCGCTCTTCGCGATTGCTTGCTTCGTGCAATTCCTTCCTGGGTCAGCGAGCGCCAATACGCCAGGATGATTGAACAAGGAATCTCTCTTTCAAGCCGGCATTAGGGCCTGTTCACAGATTTTTCGGAGTTGATGAGCAGGCAGATGCCTGATTTTTCCGGCGTATCAAGCCGAGAACGCCATCCGTAAAAAGAATTTTTGCGTCAAAAATCGGCTTCCAGGCGTCACTATAGAGATAACGGCTGAAGAGATTTTGTGTGAGGAAGAACGCATTGAGACGCATTCATGGAATGGTTTGTTGGACGATACTGGCGCTGGCGGTTGTGGGCTGCGAGACGAAGCCGGCGGCCAAGGCGGGCGCGGGCATGCAGGCGATGCCGGTGCAGACGGCGACGGTGAGCTTGCAGCCGGTGGCGCAATCGAGCGAGTATGTGGCGACGATCAAGTCGCGGCGCTCGGCGACGCTGCTGCCGCAGGTGAGCGGATTGATTACGCAGATACTGGTGCGCTCGGGCGATGTGGTGAAGGCCGGGCAGGTGCTGATGGAGATTGATCCGCGCTTGCAGAAGGCGACGGTGGACGCGGCGCGCGCGACGGAGCGGCAGAAGAAGGCTCTTTACGATTACAACGCGATTGAAGTTGACCGGCAGCGCAAGCTCTTTGAGGCGGGCGTGACCAGCCGCGACGCCTACGATCAGGCCAAGCAGGCGCACGACAACGCCAAATCGGATTACGAGTCGGCGGTGGAACTGCGCAAGACGCAGGAGGAGCAACTGGCCTACTACAGCATCCGCGCGCCGTTTGACGGGGTGGTGGGCGACATTCCGGTGCATGTGGGCGACTTTGCTTCGCCGATGAATGCGCCGGCCACGGTGCTGACCACGGTGGACGAGGGCAAGGAGCTTGAGGCGTATATTGAAATTCCCACGGAGCGGGCGGGGCAGGCGCGCCTGGGGATGGATGTGGAGCTGACCGACAACGAAGGCAAGCTGCTGGACAAGACGAAGATCAACTTTATATCGCCGCAGGTGGACGGCAGCTTGCAGGGGATTCTGGTGAAGGCGCCGGTGAATGCCTCGCCGGAGCTGCTGCGCACGGCGCAGATGATCAAGGCGCGGGTGATCTGGAGCACGGTGCCGATGGCGGTGGTGCCGGTGCTGGCGGTGGTGCGGCAGGGCGGGCAGAGCTTTGTGTATGTGCTGCGCAAGCAGGGTCCGATGACCTTGGCGGTGCAGACTTCAGTTGCGCTGGGGGATACGATGGGCAACAGCTACGCGGTCACTTCGGGGTTGAACGCGGGTGACAAGGTGGTAGTGTCGAGCACGCAGTTCCTTGTGAATGGGATGCCGGTTGTGCCGCTGGGGGGATGAGGGTTGGTGCATCCCCGGTCTCAAAATCGAGACCGGGGGCACCCAATAGATGTAACGGCAAAACCAAATGCAACCTCAACCACGGGTCCTTCGACTGCGCAGTTCGCAATAAGCGCGAACTGCTTCGCTCAGGATGACAGTTTATTAGAGTTATTGACAGAGCTATTGAGTTCATACCAGTTTTCTGGAAATGGAGTAACCCTTGTTTGTTGATTTCTTTATTCATCGGCCGGTCTTTGCGACGGTTTGCGCGCTGCTGATTATTCTTGCCGGGGCGGTGTGCATTCCCACGCTTCCGGTGGCCATGTATCCGACGCTGGCGCCGCCGCAGGTTTCGGTTGCGTGCAACTATGTGGGCGCGAATGCCGACACCGTGGAGAAGGCGGTGACGATACCGCTGGAAGAGGCGATCAACGGCGTGGAGGGGATGCGCTACATCAGCTCGTCGAGCACCAACAGCGGAACCAGCTCGATTACGGTGACCTTTCAGACCGGCTACGATCTGGACATAGCCGCGGTGGACGTGCAGAACCGCGTGGCTACCGCCGAGGGGCGGCTGCCGGCGGCGGTCAACCAGACCGGCATCAGCATTACCAAGAGCAACAGCAACTTTGTCTTCGGCGCGGGCTTTTATACGCTGGACGGGCGCTATTCCTCCGAGTTCATTTCGAATTATCTGGATGTTTACGTGAAGGACGCGCTGAAGCGCGTGCCGGGCGTGGGCGACGTGATGATCTTTGGCGAGCGCAAGTACGCGATGCGCATTTGGCTGGACCCGGTGAGGCTGGCGGCGCGCAACCTGACGGCGACCGACGTAGTGAATGCGCTGAGCGAGCAGAATGTGGAGATTCCCGCCGGGCAGCTTGGGCAGCCGCCGGCGGACAAGAAGCAGTCGTTTCAGGTTCCGGTGCGCGTGGTGGGCCGGCTGACCTCGCCTGCCGAGTTCGACAAGATTATTGTGAAAAGCAGCTCGAATGGTTTGGTGCAGTTGAAGGATGTGGGCCACTCCGAGGTGGGCGCGGAGGATTATAGCTCGGAGCTGAAGTATATGGGCATGGAGGCGCATGGGGTGGGCGTGATGCAACTGTCGAACGCCAATGCGCTGGAGGTGGATCGAGCGGCCAAAGCGGTACTGGAGAAACTGTCAAAGAATTTTCCGCCTGGGCTGAAGTATGCGATTGCATTTGATTCGACGACGGTGGTGGGCGATTCGATCCGCGAGGTGCTTTCGACGCTGGCGGTTGCGGTGTTGATCGTCATCACGGTGATCTTTCTTTTTCTGCTGGACTGGCGCGCCACGATTATTCCCGCCGTCACCATTCCGGTTTCGCTGATTGGCACCTTTGCCTTCATCAAGCTCTTCGGCTTCTCCATCAACTCGTTGACGCTGTTCGGCATAACGCTAGCTACGGGACTGGTGGTGGATGATGCGATTGTAGTGATTGAGAACGTGCAGCGGCATATGCACATGGAACACTCCGATCCGCACGCCGCCACCTCGCGCGCCATGGGCGAAGTGACGAGCGCGGTGATCGCCACATCGCTGGTTCTGATTGCGGTCTTTGTGCCGGTCTCTTTTTTTCCGGGAACGACGGGAATTTTATACCGGCAATTTTCGCTGACCATTGCTTTTGCGATTGCCATTTCGGCCTTTAACGCACTGACGCTTTCGCCGGCGCTTTCGGCGCTGTTTTTGCGCGGCGAAGAGGATCGGCCCAAGCAGCTTGACTTTTTGCACATTGCGCCGCTCTCGCGGCTGTTTGCCCGCTTCATCCACTCAACCGACGCGCAGATCAGCTGGCTCTCCGAGACGTACGGAAAGATGATTCATGGCGCGCTGCGGGTGCGCTATCTGCTGCTGCTGCTGTTTTTCGCCGGATTGGGCGCCACCGTTTATGTGTATCAAAGCGTGCCGACCGGCTTTATTCCACAGGAGGACCAGAGCTTTCTGATGGTGATTGTGCAGGCGCCGCCGGGATCATCACTGGCCTACACGGGGAATCTGGCGGAGCGCGCCGAGGCCATCATTCACTCCAATCCGGATATTGCCGGATCCTTTTCGGTGACGGGCTTCAGCATGACCGGCAACTCGTCGAACGCGGGCATGATGTTCATCTCGACCAAGCCCAGCGATGAGCGGCGCGCGAAAGGCCACTCGGCGGCGGACATTGTAGCCGACCTGTCGCCCAAGCTGATGAGCCTGATGTTCGCGCCCAATGGCGGCCTGGTGATGATTGTTCAGCCTCCGGCGGTGAACGGCGTGGGCAGCTTTGGCGGATTCGATTTTGAGCTGCAGGATACGGGCATGAATACGCTGAGCGACCTGGATCGCGTGGCGCATCAGATGGTGGGCGCGAGCCGCCAGGGCAAAGAGCTAAGCAGCTTATACACTTCTTTCTCGGCCAACGATCCGCAGGTGCTGGTGACGATTGATCGCGAGAAGGCCAAGTCGATGAACATCCCCCTGTCGCAGATCACCACCACATTGAGCGTCTTCATGGGTTCGGAGTACATTAACGACTTTGATTACAACAATCGCACCTATCGCGTTTTTGTGCAGGCCGATCAACCCTTCCGCATGAAGGCGCGCGATCTGCACAGCTATTATGTGCGCTCGGACTCAGGGCAAATGGTTCCGCTGGATAATATCGTCACGGTGACGGAGAGCGCCGGTCCGCCGGTGATCTCGCACTATAACCTCTTCCGTTCGGTGGATATCTCGGGCTCGCCCGCGCCGGGACGCAGCTCCGGGCAGGGATTGGCGTCGATGGAGGCGCTGGCCACCAAGACGATGATGCCGGGCATGAAGTATGAGTGGACCGGATTGACGCTGGACGAGATTGAATCGAGCGGCAAGACGATTCTGATCTTTGGCCTGGGATTGCTGGTCGTCTATCTGACGCTTTCGGCGCAGTACGAGAGCTTTGCGCTGCCGTTCATCATTTTGCTGGCCGTGCCGATGGCCGTGCTGGGCGCGCTGGGTTTGGTGGCGGCGCGCGGGCTGTCGAACGATGTGTATTGCCAGATTGGGCTGGTAATGCTGATCGGCTTGTCGGCCAAGAACTCGATTCTGATTGTGGAGTTTGCCGAACAGTTGCGCGCGAAGGGCCGCTCGATTGCCGACGCCGCATCCGAGGCCGGCGCGCTGCGCTTGCGGCCGATTCTGATGACCTCTACCGCTTTTATTTTGGGCGTGCTGCCGCTGGTTTTTGCCACCGGCGCGGGCGCGCTGGGACGGCGCTCGGTGGGCACTACGATTGTGGGCGGAATGCTGCTTTCGACGGTGCTGAATCTCTTCTTCATCCCGGTGCTGTATGTGATTTTGAGCCGGTTGCTGGGGCGCGGGGATGCGGCTGCAACAGATGAAAGTGATGCACCAGAAACGATGGAGGCGGTTTAAGATCAATATGAGATGGGTGCCCCACCTTCGCCACGTTTTTATTTTTGCGGCTAGGGTGGGATATGTTCGCCTTCAGGGGCTAAAGCCCACGTGAATAATGATCCATTTGCGGCACGACTGAAGTCGTGCCCTGACGCTTCTTGGCGCTGTGCATAGTATTTCCATAGTCTATAAAGTGTGCCTTTCAAAACATCGGCAAAACCAAAATTTTCTTTGGAATTCACTGCGCCCTCTGATGCGCGATCACATAATCCTTGATGCGCTCGTAGACTTCGCTGGTGACGATGCCGTGCTCGACTAAGTCCTGCTTGGTGCGGTAGGGGCGAAAGCGGACGATGCGACCGGCCCAACTGGGCGTCATGCCGGGAATCTTCAGCAGCTCTTCCACGCTCGAGTGATTGATGTCGATGCGCACCTCCGGCGGCGGGGCGTTCTGAGAGGTGTTGGGCAGGCCGCGCGTGTCGCGATCCTGATTTTGCGCCAGTCCGGCCAGAGAAACACAGAATACTGCAAATGCAACCATTGCAAATAATTCAGCTCGATTGCATGGTGATCGAACAACCGAAAAGCAGCCGCAGGTCCTTCGACTTCGCTGCGCTACGCTCAGGATGACAGATTTTTGTATTGCGATGATTATTTGGTAGATCAACAATCTCGTCCCTTTCGCACGGATTCATTCTCCGCTCTTTGCACACTCTCCGCAAGAACAATTTGACAGAGCGCCCCGACATGCCTTAGAGTTTGAATCAGATGCAGAGCCACCGCCATTTCGGTCACCACCATCATCATGGAAACCCCATGCCGGCGGACTGCTATGGCCTGATGTGAAAGGCCAGAGAGATCAAGGAATCCTGAAGCCCGCCGGCGACCACGCTGAGCGGGCTTTTTCATGCGTGGACGGCGATCCGATCAACCCCAAAAAATCCCCAATGAAGGAAGAAAATGAGCAACCCTGTAATTGATTTCGACAAGATGGACGGCCTGGTTCCGGGCATCGTCCAGGACGCGCAGACCGGCGAGATGCTGATGCTGGGCTTTTTGAATGCCACGAGTTACGCCAAGACGCTGGAGACGGGCTTTGTCACCTTCTGGAGCCGCACGCGGCAGAAGCTGTGGATGAAGGGCGAAACCAGCGGCAACCGCCTGAAGGTGGTGACTGCCGCAACCGATTGCGATAACGACACGCTGCTCTTCCGCGTGGTTGTCGAGGGCGACGGACTGGTTTGCCATGAAGGCACCGTCAGTTGCTTCACCAAAAATATTTCGCTGGATGCAACCGGCACAGAGAAAGAGGTAACTCGTGGCTAACAAACTTAGACTCGGCATTCCCAAAGGAAGCCTGCAAGATGCGACCATTGCTTTGTTCAAGCGCGCCGGCTGGAATATCTATGCCGATGGGCGCTCGTACTTTCCTTCGATCGACGACCCGGAGATCGAGTGCATGTTGATTCGCGCGCAGGAGATGGCGCGCTACGTCGATCATGGCGTGCTGGACGCGGGGCTGACCGGCATTGATTGGGTGGTCGAGAGCGGGCTGGATTTGACCAGCATCACTTCGCTGACTTATTCCAAGCAGAGCCGGCGCAAGGTGCGCTGGGTGCTGGCCGTGCCGGAGAACTCGGGCTTTGAAAAGGCCGAGGATTTGGAAGGCAAGATTGTGGCGACGGAGTTGGTGGAAGTGAGCAAGCGCTACTTTGCATCGAAGGGCGTGAACGTGAAGGTCGAGTTCAGTTGGGGCGCGACGGAAGTGAAGCCGCCGACGCTGGCCGATGCGATTGTGGAAGTCACGGAGACGGGCAGTTCGTTGAAGGCCAATCGGCTGAAGATCATCGACACCATCATGGAAAGCGAGACGCACCTGATCGCCGGCAAGAACGCGATGGCCGATGAGTGGAAGCGTGAAAAGATTGCGCAGATTGCATTGATGCTGCGCGGAGCGATTGATGCGCAATCGCAGGTGGGGCTGATGCTGAACGTGAAGCGTGAAGATTTGGAGACGGTGCTGGCCGTGCTGCCCGCGCTCAACTCGCCGACGATCTCGCAGCTCTCGAATTCGGAGTGGGTCGCAGTGAACACCATCGTGGAAGAACGCGTGGCGCGCGATGTGATTCCCAAGCTCAAGGCAGCGCGCGCCGCGGGCATTGTTGAGTATCCACTGAATAAAGTGGTGCTGTAAACAACGATCAGCGGAATGAAAATTCTGTGCCCCATCCATCGTAAAGTGCGCGATGGATGGGCGAGCACCCATCGCAAGAATGATCTTCCGATTTCGGAGAAGGTGCATGAAAATCATCAGAACCAGAGGCCGGAGCGCACGGCAAACATCTGATCTTTTGGCCACGCTGGAACGGCGCGGTGGCGCGGCACTGGATAGCGTGCTGCCCACGGTCAAGAAGATTGTGCAGGATGTTCGCAAGCAGGGCGACCGCGCGCTTTTGCGTTATGCCACGAGGTTCGACGGACTCAGCGGCGTGGATGCGTTGCGCGTAACGCCGGAGGAAATGGCCGCCGCGTGGAATGAAATTACACCCGCGATGCAGCGGGCGCTGACCACGGCAGCCGATCAGATTCGCAACTTCGCGGTGGCGCAATTGCCCGCCTCTTTCAGCGATGAATCCACGCCTGGTTTGATGACAGGGCAACTTGTGCGTCCGCTCGGCGCGGTGGGTTGTTATGTTCCAAGTGGCCGTCATCCGCTGCCTTCCACGCTGCTGATGACGGCGATTCCTGCGCAGGTGGCGGGCGTTGCGCGCATCGCCGTGGTCTCGCCCAAGCCCGCGCCGGAGACGCTGGCCGCCGCGCATTTGCTCGGCATCACCGAGTTTTATCGCCTGGGCGGCGCGCACGCTGTGGCCGCGTTGGCTTACGGAACCGCGAGCGTTACGCGCGTGGACAAGATCGTAGGGCCAGGAAATCTTTTTGTCACCGCGGCCAAGCGGCTGGTGGCTTTTGATTGCTCCATTGATATGCTCGCTGGACCTACGGAGATTGTGGTCACGAGCGAGCGCGGCAATGCGGATGAGATTGCATCTGACCTTGTTGCGCAAGCCGAGCACGATCCGGAGGCGCTGGCCATCTTCATTACTACACAAGAAAAGCTGGCCAAAGAAGTGATCGCAGAGACGAAAAAACGCAGCTGGAAAAATGTTGTTGCGCATGAGGCGCTTGGTAAGAACGGTTTGGTTATTCTTGCGGCAAGCGTGGAGGAAGCGCACGCAATTACCAATCGATTGGCCGCTGAGCATCTTACCGTGGATGCAGCGAGTGATTTGGATTGGGTGATGAATGCGGGCTCGGTTTTCATTGGCCGATGGAGCGCGCAGCCGATGGGCGATTACATCTCTGGGCCGAATCACACGCTGCCCACGGGCGGCATGGCACGGGTACGCGGCGGATTGAGCGTGAATGATTTCGTCAAGCTCATCACCGTGCAGCAGTACAACGCGCAAGCGATGCGTGTGCTGGGTCCGCCGGCTGTTTTGCTTGCCGAAGCGGAAGGACTCATCGGACATGCGGAGGCGATTCGCACAAGACTGAAGAAGAGGAATTCTCGTGACTGAAATTGTTTCTGCAATCAGACCGACGCCGCGTGCGCGTGTGCAAACGATGATGGAGTATCATCCTCCGCTTGGAGATCGCAGCACGCTGCGACTGGACTTTAACGAAAACACTGTGGCCTGCTCGCCCAAAGTGCGCGAGGTGCTGGGGCGCATCAGCGCGGGCAGCTTGACGCGCTATCCGGAGCGCGCGCCGGTGGAGGCTATCGTCGCCACTCATCTTGGCCTTGCTGCTGAGCAGGTCGCGCTTACGAACGGCGTGGACGAGGCGATTCACGTGCTCTTCGAGGCCTTTCTTGAAGCGGGCGATGAATTGCTGCTGCCCGTGCCGACGTATACGATGTATGAGGTCTATTCGTCGGCGACAGATGCGCGCGTGGTTGCCGTGCAGGCAGATGATGATTTGAAATTCCCTTTCGAAAATCTGCTTGATGCAATCACGCCGCGCACCAAGATCATCGCCATCGCCAATCCCAACAGCCCTGCCGGCTCAGTGGCCACGCGCGCGCAGTTGGTTGAGATTGCCACGCGCGCGCCGCACGCGGTTGTGCTGGTGGATGAAGCTTACTTTCATTTTCACAATGAGACGGTGATGGATCTGATCAGCGTGATTCCGAATCTGATGCTGGCGCGGACGTTTTCAAAAGCCTACGGGTTGGCTGGATTGCGGCTTGGATTGCTGGCTGGTCCGGTGGAGTTGATGCAATGGGTGCGGCGCGTGCTTTCGCCGTATAGCGTGAACTCGATGGCGCTGGCTTGTTTGCCGCCTGCGCTGGAAGACACGGCGTATCTTGATTGGTATGTGAGTGAAGTGCTGGCGGCGCGCGGCGAATTCGAAGCGGCTCTCGATGCGGCTCAAGTGCGCCGCTGGCCGAGCCACGCGAATTTTGTGCTGGTGGAGATCGGTGCGCGGCACAAGGAGTTCACGCGCTTGATGAGCGCGCGCGGCGTGCTGGTGCGCGACCGGTCAAGCGATCCGGGATGCGATGGCCGCGTGCGCATTACGATTGGAACACGAGAGCAGATGCGGCTGGCGATTGCGGCGCTCAATGAAGTGATGGCCACGCTGCGGGCTGAAGGAGAGGCGCAATGAACGAGAGTGAAGACAAACGCACCGCGGGTTTTGAGCGCAACACCACCGAGACGAAGATTGCGATCAAGCTGACGATTGAAGGCGGCGGCCACTACAAGATTTCGACCGGCATTCGATTCTTCGATCACATGCTGGAGTTGTTCACGCGGCACGGCGCATTTGATCTTGAGTTGAAGTGCGACGGTGATCTCGATGTCGATCAGCACCACACGGTCGAGGATGTGGGCATTGCGCTGGGCGAGTGCTTCGATCGCGCGCTGGGCGACAAGCGCGGCATTTTGCGGGCCGGATATTTTCTGATGCCGATGGATGAGACGCTGGCGATTGCCGCAGTGGACTTGAGCGGACGCGCGGCCTACGCGGTGGATACCAAGGTGCGCACGCGGCTGGTTGGCGATCTGCAAACGGAATTGGTGACGGATTTTTTTGAGGGATTTGCACGCGGCGCGCGCGCCAATGTTCACGTGAAGACGATGTATGGGCGCTCGAATCATCACAAGATCGAGGCGATCTTCAAGGCCTTTGCAAGGGCGATGCGCGTGGCGTGCTCGCGGGATAAACAATTGGGAGAGATGTTGCCATCGACAAAGGGGCTGCTGTGAAGCACACCTGAGAATCTGTTTCTTAACAAAGGTTGTGTTGAAGGGTACGGGCTTTAGCCTGTACATCAAAGGCAGCAAGAGTAGTGGGCTTTAGCCACTGAGGGATGTATTTGTAGTAGTTATCTTTCCCTCGACGGCTAAAGCCGAAAAATCAGAATTGGATCTCAATGTACGGGCTGAAGCCCGTACCCTTCAACTTCAGAAGCAGTTCAATTCAGGAGCAGTTCGGAGATTTTTGATGCGCGTAACGGTGATTGATTACAAGGCGGGCAATCTTACTTCGGTGCTGAAGGCGCTCACGCACGTGGGCGCGGAATGTACGGTCACGGACGGCAACCTTGCGCTCGTGGAGAACGCGGAGCGCATTGTGCTGCCGGGCGTGGGGCATTTTCAGGCAACGGAGCGGCTGGATGCGACGGGACTCACGGGGGCGATTCGCGCGGCGATTGCGCGGGGCGTGCCGTTCCTGGGGATTTGCGTGGGGATGCAGTGGCTCTATGCGGGATCGAGCGAAGCGCCTGCGCAGAAGGGGCTTGGAGCATTCACGGAATCATGCGAACATTTTTCGGAGAGCACGGAAAAAGTTCCGCACGTTGGCTGGAATTCTTTGGAAGTGCGCGCCGATTCGCGCTTGCTCGCTGGGGTTCATGCGGGCGAGCACGTCTACTTTACGCATTCGTTCCGCGCGCCCGTCACTGCCGATACCGCGGCTACTACGTTTTACATAGAGCCTTTCGCGGCAGCGGTGGAGCGCGCGAACGTGATGGGCACTCAATTTCATCCGGAGAAGTCCGGCGCTACCGGGCTGAAGATTCTCAAGAACTTTTTGGAGGTGTGAGAATGAAATTTACTTACTCGATTACCTTGACAGACTATCAAAATGCTCAGCGACTAGCTTGGCATCGAACACTTCTTCGTCGAATTATTTACTATTCTAATTACTGGCTTATTCCAGTTTTAATTAGCACACTTGCGATTGTATTTTTTAGCCGTTTGGGAATATTCGGCTTATTCTTTGAGCATTCACCTATTATCTATGCATTTGCATTTGGATTTGTCGTGTCAGTAGTAATTAATACTATTTTATCTCCTCATCAATCAGTAAAGAGGTACCGTGAACTATTTGATAAAAATTTTCCGCCCGATAAGCGCGCATCTTGGTGCATAATCGATGATGACGGAATACTGTCTGCAACCATTGGTTCTGATGAAGTAAAGAGACCATGGCAGGAAGTTGTTCATTTTGCGCAAAACGACAAAATTACTTTGTTGTTCCTGAGCAAAAAGAAATTTTATTTTATACCAACAAACGCACTGAGTATGGAGCAACGCGTGGAGCTACTTGGCTATGTTGATCGATATGTGAGGAAAGAAAAATGATTACCAAAAGAATCATCGCCTGCCTGGACGTGCATAATGGGCGCATTGTGAAGGGCGTGCAGTTTCATCCGGAGAAGTCCGGCGCTACCGGGCTGAAGATTCTCAAGAATTTTCTGGAGGTGGTAAGATGAAGATCAACTACACACTTACGCTTGCAGACTATAAGGCGGCATTACGACTCCATTCTCGCCAAACGTTTGGCAGACGCCTCAGTCTTATTCTGATATACATTGCGGTGCCGATTTTGGCAATACTTGGACTTATTATTTGGCCGTTCCTTCACATAACAGACCAAACCCCTACATGGATAATAATTCTTATGAACGGAATCGAAATTTTATTAGTTTACCTTTCGATTGCGGCACCCATCTCACGATTTCTACAGATACGCAAAAATTTCAAAAGGCTTTTCCCATCTGCGCGAACTGATCGAAACAGTTCAATTGATATTGGTGATGAATGTATTCTTTCCGGGTTGCCAGGAGTGAGCGAAGTTAAGACATTTTGGCCAGGGATTTTTTGGTTTGCTCAGGACAATCAAGTTACGATGATTTACTTGAATAGGAAAGCATTCCTGTTCTTCCCGACATCTGCATTGTCTCCAGATCAGCGTATAGAACTCAACAATATTGTCACTCGCCACGGATTGAGGAAAGAAAAATGATTACCAAAAGAATCATCGCCTGTTTGGACGTGCATGATGGGCGCGTTGTGAAGGGCGTGCAGTTTGTCGATTTGATTGATGCGGGCGATCCGGCTACGCAGGCGGCGCGTCATGCGCGCGAGGGCGCGGACGAGATTGTGCTGCTGGATATTACCGCGACGCACGAGGGCCGCGCGACGCTGCTGGATACAGTGCGTAGAACGGCGCGCGAGTTGTTCGTTCCCTTCTGCGTGGGCGGCGGCATTCGCACGGCGGATGATGCGGCGCAGGTCTTTGAGGCGGGCGCGGACAAGGTGAGCGTGAACTCGGCCGCGCTAAAAAATCCGCAGCTCATCGATGAAATTGGCCGCAGCTTTGGCGCGCAGGCGGTGGTTGTGGCCATCGATGCGCGGCGCGATCCGGAGGCGGCCGATCCGGTGCGCGAGGCGCAAGTGTATGTGCAGGGCGGGCGCAAGCTGGCTGGGCGGCGCGTGGTGGAGTGGGCGCGCGAAGCAGAGCAGCGCGGCGCGGGCGAGATTCTGTTGACCTCGATGAACTCCGACGGAATGCGCACGGGCTTTGATTGCGAGCTGACCGCAGCGGTGAGCGAGGCGGTCGGCATTCCGGTGATTGCCTCGGGCGGCGCGGGAACGGTGGAGCATTTTGTCGATGTCTTTGGGCGCGGACGGGCCGACGCGGCGTTGGCAGCCAGTATTTTTCATTTCAAAATTTCGAGCGCGCGATCGCTCAAAGAAGAGCTCGCAAAAGCGGGCGTTTCGGTGAGGCTTCCATGCTGATTCCTTCGATTGATTTGCTGGGAGGACAGATTGTCCAGCTTGTGCAGGGTGAGAAGTTACGCCTTGCCTTTGATGATTTTGAATTCTGGATTGAAAAGTTCTCAAGATTTCCTTTAGTCCAGTTGATTGATCTGGACGCGGCGATGCGGCAAGGGGATAATTCAAAACTTGTCGCGCAGATTGCCAAGCGGCTACCGGTGCAGGCGGGCGGCGGGATTGCCTCGATTGAGCGCGCGCGGCAGGTGCTGGATGCGGGCGCGCAACGCGTGATTATCGGCTCGGCGTTGTTCTCCGCAGAGGGCACGGTGAATACGGAATTTGCGGCGGAGCTTGCAAGCAGCGTTGGAGCAGAACGCGTGGTGGCCGGCATCGATACGAAGAATGGACGGATTGCGGTGAAGGGATGGAAGGCGCAGGTGGAGCTGACGCCGGATGATGCGATTCCGCGGCTTGAGCCGCACGCCGCGGCGTTTCTTTACACGCATGTGGATGGCGAAGGAATGCTGGGCGGCTTTCCGATTGATGTGGCAGCGCGGCTGCGCAAGCTGACCGCGAAGCAGTTGATTGTTGCGGGTGGAATTCGGTCGCAGGAAGAGGTGGATGCGCTGGATGCGATTGGAGCCGATGCGGTGGTGGGCATGGCGGTTTATACGGATCTGTTGAAGGTTTGATGGGATTCATCCCACCCATTCCGCAAAAGCGCGGAATGGATGGGGCACCCAGCTTGGTGGATTGATGAAATGAAGACGCGGGTCCTTCGACTCCACTTTGCTCTGAATGAACTTGGGCCAGTTGAAAAAAACGTTGGTCATTTATTTGACAAATATGGATGATTGGGCAGGTCTTTTAGCAAGTTTGCTTCCGCTGCGCGGAAATCGCGAGTTAGCAAGTTCGCGGTAGTTCATGGCAATCGAAAGTTGTAAACCACTCGAATGCGCGGAAATCGCGAGTTAGCAAGTTCGCGGTAGTTCATGGCAATCGAAAGTTGCGGCAACCACTCGAATACGCGGGAATCGCGAGTTAGCAAGTTCGCGGCAGTTCATGGCAATCGAAAGTTGCAGCAACCACGTGAAGCATTCTGGATGACAGTTTATTGGATTGAAAGAGAAATTACTTTTGCGCTTCGCCGACGGCGCGGCTGGTCTCGACGCGCGAGGCGCGCAGCAGGCGGGCGATTTGCTTCAAGTGCAACTGCACGGCATAGGCGCGCAGCATCTCGGCTTGGGTGAATTGAAAGCCGGTGGGGCGCACTTCGGCCATGCGCGCCTCCAGTTGCGCGATGTCTTCTTCCAGATGCAAACCTGGCGGCGGAATGTGAAAGCGCCATGCGTAGGTGCACTCGGCGATGTAGTGGAAGCCTGCGCGAATATCGATGGCCAAGCGACCGAGGGCGGGCTCAAGCTGCTGCGCGTAGCCGTCTTCGTGGCTGTCTTTCACGGCCAGCTCGAGGGCGATGAGAGCATCGAATTGCGAGCGTCCGAATTGCGAGAGCATCTCGAGGCCTTCGCGCCAGCCGGGTCCGGAAGGCTCGTTGCGCGAGGCTTGCAGCAGTTGATTATTGGCGCGCATCTGCTTCAATACATCTTCGCGCAGCGCGGGCAGATTATGCTCGGGTGAGCCGCGAAAGCCTTTCAGAATGCCTTCAAAGAATGTGCCGAGCAATAGGAATTCCTTGGCCAATCCATCGCGCAGGCGCAGGCGGGCGCGGTCGGGAAAGACCAGTGTGGTGATGACGAGCGCAACAAAGATGCCGAGGAAGACTTCGATGACGCGATGCAGGGCAAGCGTCCAATGCGAGCCGGAGTTGACCAGCATCACGATGGAGATGGTGACTCCAGCGAGGCGCGAGCTGTTGCGCAGGCCGAGCAAACCGCAGAGGAGCATGGCCGCCAGCACGGCCAGAATATAGTTCCACGGCAGCACGCCGAAGAGCGAGCAGGAGAAGCCGAGCGCCGCGCCGATCAGCGTGCCGAAGACGCGGTCGCGCGAGGCGGAGACGGTGGCGCCGAAGTTGGATTGCAGCACGATGATGGAACTGATCGAGCCCCAGTAACCGTCGCGCATGCCAAAGCGCATGGCGATCCACCAACTGAGCGCGGCGGCGAGCGCGGTTTTGGCGGCGTGGGTGAGCAGGCGGCGGCGCTCCCAGGTGAGCCAGCCGGAGTTCTCCGGCTGTTGCACGCGCAGTTTGATGGCCAACTGCTGCTGAGAGAGCGATTTGTCTGCCTTCAAGCGCATCTTTGGCCTTTGCACCGTGAGAGTCTGATACAGATAGGATGCCGTATGGCGGCGGTTGGGCGCGGTGATTGATCTCACTTCAGCAATTTTCTGGCGGCGGGGCATGGAAAAATCGCCGGTCGAAGCGGGCTTGTTTGTGTAGCATTGAAGTATGTTGCGTGTTGGGTACCCAGCCATTTTGGCGGAAGAATTGTTCAGCGATTTTCCTGCGGATGTTGAGTTGATTGCATTGCGGGACGGCCTCGATCACGCGGTCGAAGTTGATGTGTGGCTGCCGGACCCTTATCCGGCGAAGGCGATGCGCATCTGGCCTTATTTGCGCGGCGTGCGGCTGGTGCTGTCGCTGATGGCGGGCACGGAGTGGATTCCCGCGACGGTGGGGCCGCGCGTGACCATTTGCAGCGGGCGCGGCGCGCACAGCATTTCAACCGCCGAGTGGACGATTGGCGCGATTCTTTCTGTGCTGAAAAATATTCCGTTCTTTTTGGATGTGCAGCGCGAGGGCTTGTGGAAGCGGCGCTTTGAAGTGCCCGCGCGCTATGCGCAGATCAACGGCGATACGCGACCGCTCTATCCGCCGGTGATGCTGGAAGAGCTGACGGGCAAGCGCGTGCTGCTGGTGGGGCATGGCTCCATCGGCAAAGAGATTGAGCGGATGCTTGCGCCTTTCAGCGTGGAACTGACGCGCGTGGCGCGCACGGCGCGCGAGGGCGTGCATGCGGTGAGTGAACTGGACAGCTTGTTGCCGCAAGCGGAGATTGTGATTTTGATTTTGCCATCGACGGCGGAGTCGCATCATTTGATCGGCGCGCGCCAGCTTGCGTTGATGCACCAGGGCGCGCTGCTGGTGAATGCGGCGCGCGGGCCTGTGGTGGATACGGATGCGCTGGTGGCGGCGTTGCAGGCCGGCCGCATCCGCGCGGCGCTGGACGTGACGGAGCCGGAGCCGCTGCCTGAAGGGCATCCATTGTGGAACTGCCCGAATCTGTTGATTACGCCGCACGTTGCCGGATCAAGCCCGCAGTTTGCGCCGCGCGCCGTGAAGGTTGCAGAAGAGGAATTGCGGCGCTTTATGAAGGGCGAGCCGCTGCGCAATGTGGTGCAGGCGGCGGGCTAAATTTGTGCAGTGTGCGGCGTGGACGGGCAGGCCGGCGCTAGATGGTGTTGATTGCCAATTCCGATCTTCGAGCCGCGCGCTGCCACTCGCGAATGCCATAGACGGATAGAATGTTGAGTCCTATGTAAAGCAATGCGGTGAGCTGAAGATCCTGGTAGATGAACTCGCCCACATAGACGAAGTTGACCACAATCCAGAGCCACCAATTCGAGATATATTTGCGCATCTCCCACCAACTGCCGACCATGCTGAAGCAGGTGAGCGTGGAGTCCAGATACGGGAGGGCGGCGTGAATGTGCTTCATCCAGAAGCCGAGCACAAAACTGCTGAGAACGCCGATGGCCAAACCGGCGATCAGACTGAAGCGCGGCTGGCGGACGACGCGCACTTCGCCCACCAGACAATAGCCGCGATGCCAGTACCACCAGCCATAAAACGTCAGGGGCAATGTGCTGAGAATAAGCAGCGCGCCGGCATACAATCGGGCTTGATAGAAGACGGCCAGATAAGCGAAGTCAGAGATCAAGCCCACAGGCCAGCAGGAGATTTTGCGCTTGGCGGTGAGCCATGTGCTGACTACGCAGGTGAGCACGCCGACGATTTCCAGCCAGTTATTCATCGCGTAATGAATGATTGCCGTGCGGTTCATTGCGGTCCAACTTTCTTGTGCGCGGCGGGGTGAATTGCGGGGTTGCGGTTTTCAGCCCAGCGGTGAATGGCATCGAGCAGCTTTTCTCCGGCCGATGAATGGAACCAGCGCGCATGGCCCACGAGATAGTCATCCACGCAGACGCGGGCGTTTTTTTCTGATTGCAGAACGCCGAGAAAATAATCGGCCTCGGTGAGCGCGAATTCAGCGTGGCAGAGCGCGGTCATGGGCGCGAGAGCCGCGGCCTCTTCGTCGCTGAGCGGGCGCAGGGAATCGTAGCCGTCGAGCAGCGCGTTCAAATGATCGAAATGTATAGGTAAGTTTGTCGCAACCTTCAACTCGGTTTCTGATCCCTGATCCCTGATCCCTGATTCCTGTTTCAGTTCAAGCCACTCGACGATGTTGCGCTCGATGGCCAGGGCCAGATCATGCACCGCGCTTGTGCAGTCGGCGAGTCCGAAGTCGATGACAGCGACAGCGTGCGCATCGTGGCTTGTGTCACTCCATAAAAGATTGGAAGCGTGCAGATCATTGTGCGTCCAGAGCGGGGCGAGCGCGGGCAGGAGCGGCAGTAACTCGGCATGAAAGGGCGCGAGCAGTTCCAGCGCTTCTTCGCAGTGTTTACGCACGAACGCATTGCCGGCCAGCACAGGCCGCGCGGAGAGATAATTGTCCATGGCCGCGCGCGGATTGGCGCCGGCAAAGATGGTGAAGCTTGAGACGAGTGGTTGGGTCGAGCGGCGCGGCGCGAGGAAGCCCTCCGCGGCCAGATGCAATTGCGCCAGCAGGCGGCCGGCGGAATGCGCAGCTGCCGCGGAGCGGAAGGGCGTCCATGAAAGCGCGTCCTCGTAGGCGTCCACACCCGCGGGCACTTCATGTACTTCGTAGGTCCAATTGCCGATCTCGATGGCGCTCTCGCCGGATGCGGAGGTAAAGACGTGCGGAACTGGAGCGCCGTGCGCGCGCAGATGATGCATGAAGTGATGCTCTTCGAGCAGTCCCTCGCGGTTGCGGACGGAATGATGATGGCGCTTGATGAAGACGCGACCCCAGCGCGTGGCTACTACGCTGGCCGCGGAGAAGGGACGTGGACTCGTCGAGAGAATTTCAGTGGGCTGGGCGCAACCAGGAAAGATGACCAGCAGCGCGCGCGCTTCAGCGAGCGTGAGGGCGGGCCAGTCCGGCTTGACGCGGGTTTTGTCCATGCCGTGGGTGGTTGCGGTCATTGAGATCACTCAGAGAGTCAAGTGTGCTGGTTGAGGTTCGATCTTTCCCAGCTCCCAAAATCGGGAACTGGGGCACCCGGCTTGCGATGAACAAAGTAGTTCGCGAAAAAATTGATCAACAAAAACGGCAAGTTAGCTTCCGCTTCGCGGAGATCGCGAGTTAGCAAGTTGGCGGCCTTTCATTTCTGTCAAAACTTTCCGCCGTGCTGTAAAGATGATTCGGTTTGGGTTGGTGGATTCACACCCATTCGCAAAGAGCGCGAATGGATGGGGCATCCGGTTTTATTGTTGCAAACTCAGAAGGTGTAGTGCGCGGAGAGGCGCACGGTGGTGGGCGCGCCGAGGTGAATGAAGGTGTCGCCGTAGTTGGCGCCGGTGTCCTTCCAATAGCGTTTGTCGGTGATGTTATCGGCGTAGATGCGGAAGGTTAGATGGCCCTGCTCGCCGCCTGGAGTGTAGCGCGCGCCGAGGTTGAAGAGGTTGTAACCGGAGACGCTGACCGCGTCGTCGCGCGTGGCTTCCTTGCGACCGGTGTATCCCCAGCCGGGCAGCAAGTGCAGGTTGTGGGACTTCGGCATTCGAATGTCCGCGAAGAGCGCCGTGCGCAGATGCGGCACATTGAGCACTTGCTTGTTATCGAAGGCGGGCGTGCCGGTTTCCGTGGAGATGGCGCGGGTGGCGGCGGCGGATGCGTTTAATTGCAGCCAGTTTGTGAGCTTGCCCTGCGCGTTCGCTTCGATGCCGTCGTGCGTGTCGTGGCCAGCGGATTCAAAGCAGAGATCGCCGGGATTGACTGGCCCACCGGTGGTGTAATTGTATGGGCAAAAACTGTCAGGCGCTTGAATCACCTTGGGATAAAAGAAGGGCGCGCGCATATGGTAGAAGGCGGTGGTCAGGAGAATTTTTTGCCCCGGCTCGAACTTTGCGCCGACCTCGGCTTGGCGCGTGAAGAATGGACTCAGGTATTGATTGCCATTATCGGTGAACCAGGAGGCCTCCGGCGCAAGCGAGAGAAGGACTCCGTAGTTGCCGTAGAGCGTGAGGTTGGTGATTGGATTGAAGGTGACGGCGTACTGCGGCAGCCAGAAGTGTTTATCGTTGAATACCGGCGGCGCGGCATTTGCATTTCCGAAGGGAGTGCTGGTCGCGTAAGGAGAGTAGTTATGGTCGCGCATGGAATCCTCGCGCCCGCCGGCGAAGAGTTGAATGCGCCCCGGAAGATGGATGCGGTCTTGCACAACCGCGGAGGCCTGGTGATTGTCTTCATAGAGCCGGCGCGGTCCAGCCTGGTCCGGTGTGTTGGTAACCGGATCGATCTCCATCGGATAGGGCGTGATTGGCTGATAGATATTTTCTGATCCGACATAGGCGTAGACGGGGCCATCCTGAATGTTATCCGCCGCGCCGACGGACCATGCGCCCGGCTCCTGAACACTCATGTGGAATAACTCACCGCCGCCGGTCAGGTCGTGTGTGACCTTGCCTATCTTGAGATGGCCGGTGAGGATGGCTTCGGCCTGCGCGTTGATGAGCAGCACGCCGGGTTCGCGCCAGTCATAGGCGTCATAGCTTCCGTCGGGCGCATAGAGATATTCGGGCGATTGTCCGGGGCCTGGAATTTGCGCGCACTCTGCTTCATAGCCGCAGCCATAGGCGTAGACCACATTGTCGTCGCGCAGCGAATGGCTGTAACTGGCCGCGGCAAAGGCCTTCCAGTGGGCTGAGAGATCATAGTCGAAGCGCGCATTGCTGTTGGTGGTGTCAAAGATATTGGGCTTTTGCCAGGACTGTTCGCCAAGCATGGTGGAAGGATGCAGGCGCGTAATATCGGGAACCAGCGGCTCCGCGGGCGTTCCATCCGCCTCCGTCTCCTGGCCTAGCAACTGATAGCCGCAGACCGAACGCTGATCGGCGTGCTGATATTCGAAGTCGACTTTGAGAATGGCCTTGGGCGTGATCTTCCAATCGACCGCGCCCGCGCCCACGGCGCGCCATCCATTATCGTTGACCACATAACTCATCATGTGTTCGCCGGCCAGATTGACGCGCGCGCCCACCTGCTTGCGGCTGCCGAAGAGATGGCCGAGATCGACCGCGCCGTAGTTTGAACCGCGCTGATCGGTGGCGACATCCAACGCTTCCACCGCTTGCGGGCGCTTGGTCTGGTAATTAATCAGCCCTCCGCCGGAGGCCATTCCGCTCTCCAGGCTGGAGATGCCTTTGAGAATCTCGACGCTCTGCTTGTTTTCAAGCGGCACATTTTGCTGGCCGACAACGGTGAGTCCGTTGACCAGAAAGCCGGTGTTTTGATCGAGCGTGTAGCCGCGAATCTGGTAGTCGCCGTAGTAGCCCACGGGCGCGTAATCCTCGCCCACCGAGGCGTCGTTCTTCACCACATCGGTGAGCAGGCGCGCGCCTTGGTCGTCGAGCAGATCGCGCGTAATCACCCCGGCGGAAAGCGGCAACTCGGAGAGCGGCGCGCCGTCGAGCGAACCCACCGTGACTGCGTCGGGCAGATACTCCTCGGTTTTGCCTTGCACCACCACGGTCGTCGTCACACGCGGAATCTTGGTGGCCGGCGTGGCGGAATTTTGCTTGGTGGCGGGCTGAGCGGCGCTGGTGGCGGGCGCGGAAGTTTGCGCTGACGCGCTCAAAGGCGCGATAACGCAGAGCAGCGAAAGAACGCGGACGGGCAGTGAGGCAGCAAAACGAGACATGAATTCCCCTTGGCTTAACTGGGAAACAGGAGAGCTCACGCGAGGAATCGAAGAAGAAGGCTGCCAGAATTGGAAAGCTTCCCACGCCGGTATTATCCGGATCGGGTTCGAGGGTATCTCTCAGCCCCACCTGTGTGGAGCACCCCTGTTTCAATAGTTTTATTGGAACACTGTGGGGCGGGAATTGCAAACTGGCGGGGGCGGGGGGGGAAGAAATACTGGAATTGCGGTCGCGTCAGCCGTGCTACTTCAAGGTCAGGACAGCCGTTGCTGTTTCTGTTTTGTAAGCAAGGCCCTGATCTTGTTCAAAACCTTTAAATCCCTGAGGAGCTTTGATCACCCACAGTTTTTTGTTGAGCAATCCATCCGGCGAAACGCCATGAATCAAGTACACATAGATTTCATCCCCAACCCAGACGGCAAGGTAATTCTGTATGGCGTCTTCACGAAGATGGCCCGCGGCGATTTGCTTTACCGTCGAAAACTCAAACGCCGCACATTCATGTTTCTTCGTAGGTAATTTGACGCCCCGCATATCGATGATCGATGAAGTTCCGGTGCGGCGATCTACGTGGTAAAACGAGTCATATATCACAAAACCATTCATTCCGTTTTTTGTCATGATTTGCATGACTTTTTCCGGCGTAGCCTGACCTGATGGAATTTCCATATCTACCGCCATGCCCAAGTTGTGGGAATCGAGATAGTCGCCTGATACTTTTTGCAGCGGACCGGGAGCTAGCCCTTCCGTCACCTTTGTCACCTTCAGGTCAGAACTTACCTTATAGATCACAATGGAAGCCGATTGCCGGTAATGCGGATGATACAGAATTACAACTTCCTTGGCTCCATCATTATCGATGTCAACATCCAGGACGCCTTCGATACGCGTCTTATAGTGATCATTTCCGAAGACCTCCGGGTAGTCCTTTTCCAAAATATATCTTCTGACCGCTTCCAGGCGCGCGTCATTCTGCTGCCCGAAAGCGTATCCGATAAGCGAACAGAAGATTAGCAGTAAAAAAGCACGCTTCATAGCCAAACCTTTCTTTAATAATATATGTCGAATGTCTGAAAAGTTGAAAACCTTCCCTCAGGGGCTAAAGCCCATCCCTTTTTCAGCATCTTGTGGCACGACTAAAAGTATGTGTTGAAAACAAAGGATTTGGCAGCATGGTTACACCTGCTGTTACATTTTTCTTCGATTTGCCTGTTTTCCGCTCCCAAAACCGAGTATTTGACGGAGAGGGAGACTATGAAAGCACATCTGTACATCAGAATCAAAATGCAGGACGGGAGCCGCCCATTCTGCGAACCAGTCTACAGCGCCAATCGGAAGTTGAAGCCGGGGTACGCCATCGTCAAGGGCAAGCCGGAACACCACCAAGAGGGAGTTTACCATCTCCGCTACCTCCGGGGCGAGAAGCGGGTTTGGGAGTCCGTGGGGTCTGATGCTCAGGAGGCTTTACTGCGCCAGCACCAGCGGGAGCTAATCCTAGACGGTCAAAAAGCCGGGGTACAGGTCGTGGAGCCTATCACCACGGGGCGCGACCTTGGCGCTTCGATTGACTCCTACCTTTCCGGTGTCTCAGTAGCCCGGAGTTCCAACACATACGTACAGTACGAGTATGCGTTGCGGATATTCAAACAGGTTTGCACCAAGCGTACCCTTGAGGGCATCACTCGTGAGGATGTACTTAACCTCAGAGACTACTTTATTGGCAAGGGGAACTCAAACTATACTATTTCGCACCATCTGACCAATCTGC
>Ga0181520_10002774_pt1 | contig 31916 bp, 25 predicted proteins | sample PEATcosm2014_Bin_29_FD_132451 | JGI IMG/M metagenome (GOLD analysis project Ga0181520, IMG submission 132451) | Peatland microbial communities from MTU Mesocosm Facility, Houghton, MI, USA - PEATcosm2014_Bin02_30_metaG | ecosystem: Environmental > Terrestrial > Soil > Wetlands > Peat | place...
ATTGCACATACGCCCAGGCCAACCCCAGCGTTGCCACCGCGGCAGGCGCAATAAAGCACACCCCTGCCGCCGCCAGCCCCAGCCAACCAAGCCGCGTATAGCCCAATGCCATCGCCACCTGCGTCGAGCTCGGCCCGGGCAGTAGGTTGCAGGCTCCCACCAGATCCAGAAAGCTCTCGCGGTTCATCCAGCGTCGCCGGGCCACCGCCTCCCGCTCCATTAGCCCCAGGTGCGCCGCCGGGCCGCCAAACGCCGTCAGCCCCAGCCGCAGAAACAGCCCGGCAATTTCCCCTGGCGAAGACCGGCCGTTCTCTTCACCCATGCCCTCATCCCTCTGTATGGAGTCGTGCTCGCTTACCCACTTCGCCGTTGCCGTCCTGCTGTGTCCTACAGTTCCTTCGACTGGTACCACGGCCGGCGCCGGCCCACCTTCAGGCCCGCGTCAACCAGCACCGCCAGCGTTCCCAGCAGCATGCACAGATCCACCCGGGCTTCGTGCAGAAAACTCCCCCATCCGTAGTGCGCCAGCTTAATCGGTGCAAACGGCCCAAGCGGCCGCCCCAGCAGAATGGGCAACTTCGTTGTCACCAATGCCGCCAAAATCACAGTCAGCAGTGCCAATGCCGCATCGCCGGCATAGATCCCCAGCATCACGGCTAGTCCGCCCGCAATCTCCACCACCGCTACCAGTTGTGCCAGCACCTGCGGAAAGGGCAGTCCAACTGCTGCAAACCGCCCCGCACCCAACTCTTGAGGCCGAACAAATTTCAGAATCCCCTCTGTCATGAAGACCAGCCCAACCATCACCCGTATCAGCATCATGGGGAGATCGCGGCGCATCGCTGCCTCCAGTGGCTGTGCGAGTCAATTCGGCCTGCTCAACTCGCATGCAAGACCTGTGCCGGGGAATTCTGCAAAGAGCATACCGCAATCTTCTTGCGCCTGGCTCGCTCCAATCGGCCGTCGTGCCCTTGGGAACGTAATTCGAGACTTTCATGCATGAAGCGCCGATCAAGTCCCAGGTTGGGCCATCGCTCCCGTTCGGTCTCAATTCCCTGAGCGCACCCCCAAACGGAAGGTCGAAATGCGGCTTATCTGGCCAGCAACCGGGCGATCGGCAAAGCCAACTCCTCCGGTTTCGTCGCTGGCCCAAACCGTCTCACCACCACGCCCTGCCGGTCCACAAGAAACTTCGTGAAATTCCACGCCACTCTTCCAATGCCGAACAGCCCTGGTCTTTCCTTTTTCAGAAATCGATACAGAGGGTGCGCATTGGGGCCGTTCACTTCGATCTTGCCGAACATCGGAAATTTCACGCCATAGCATTTCCCGCAGAACGCCTCGATTTGCTCGGCGCCGCCCGGCTCTTGCCCGCCGAACTGGTTGCACGGAAAACCCAGCACCTCAAGCCCGCGATCCCGGTAGCTCTCGTAGAGGCTCTCCAGCCCCGTGTACTGCGGCGTCAACCCGCACTTGCTCGCTGTGTTCACAATCAGAAGTACCCGGCCCCGGAATTCCCCCAGCTTCAGCGTCCGCCCGTCCAGCAGGGAAGCCGAGAATTCGTAAATCGTCTTCCCCGCCTCGCTGCCCATCGCGATTCGCTCCGTTATTGAGGATGCCATGTCCCTCTCACCCGCGTCTAAATGCCATGCTTCCGCCTTCAATCCCAACCCAATCCGGGCTCACCCCGCCTCCGTCCGTTAGACTGAATAATGGGTCCTCGCGCATCGGGTTTTCATGGCTCTTCGCCGCGGAATCCTGCGCTTGGAGTTCAAGGTCTGCCCGCTGCCCAAGCCGGGTTGCGCAGCAGCGAAATTGCTTGAAGCGCGCGGCTTCTGCGCCGCTTAATGCTCCGGCTCTTCGGGCCTCGAGCCCGCGGTCCTGTCCGGGGTCCCTGGCGAAGAGACCTCGTCGCTGGGGTGATAAAATCAGTATTTCCGCGAGGCAGAATCAGATTCTTTCGGGGCAGGGCCAGATTTTTCAGCAATTGATGAGGGTGTCGATATTCTTCCCGTGAAGCCGATCATGAAGGCGAACTATGTCCCGCACCAGCACTTGTGCTCGCCGGAGGGCTCCAGCACGGTGAAGACCAGGCACACCAGGAGCGCCCGTCCGGGTCGCACCGGCCCCCTTGCGCCTCCATTCGCCCGGCTTTTTCTGCTGGCGCTTGTGGCAGCGGCCTCCATCGCCTCCGCCTTCGCCCAGCAGTCGCAGACCATCGACTCCATCCGCGTGATCGGTAACCGTCGCATCCCCAAGGAGACCGTACTCGCCCGTCTCTTCACTCACCCCGGCGACACCTACGACCCCATCTCCATTGAGCGCGACTTCAACTCGCTCTGGAATACCGGCTACTTCGAAAACCTTCGCATCGAGCGCGAAGACACTGAGAAGGGTATCATCCTCGACATCTTCGTCAAGGAAAAGCCAACTATCCGCGAAATCAACTACAAGGGCCTCAACGCGGTGTCGAACTCCGACGTCCTCGACCGTCTCAAGAAGGAGAAGGTCGGCCTCTCCGTTGAGAGCCAGTACGACCCCGCCAAGATCCTCCGCGCCACCGCCGTAATCAAGCAGCTCCTGTCCGAGCACGGCCATCAGTTCGCAACCGTCAAGCTCGACGTGAAAGACATTCCTCCCGCCTCGGTTCAGGTGAACTTCAACATTAAGGAAGGTCCCACCGTCAAGGTCGGCCAGATTAAGTTCGTCGGCAACCAGCACATCAACAGTCTTGAGCTGCGCCGCGCAATGAAAAACCTCAAGCCGATTGGCATCCCCTACTCCATCATCTTCGAGGACCTCTTCGCACAGACCTTCGATGCCTCCAAGCTCGAAGAGGACACTGAGCGCGTCCGCCAGGCCTACCGCGACAAGGGCTACTACAACACCGCCATTGAAGAGCCCCGTACGCAGGTCCGTGATGAAGGCGGCCTCAATTGGTTCACCTTCCGTCCCAACAGGGGCAAGCGGATTGACATCCTCATGCCCGTTGAAGAAGGCGACCGCTATCGCCTCGGCACCGTCACCTTCTCGGGCAACACTCACCTGAACAACTCCAAGGCCCTCCGCGCTCAGTTTGCCGTCAAAGACGGAGACTGGTTCAATGCCACTCTTATGGCCAAGGGCCTCGAGAACCTGAAGAAGGCCTACGGCGGGTTGGGCTACATCGACTTCGGCGCAATCCCCAAGCCCACCTTCGACGAACAGAAGAAGACCGTCTCGCTCGACATCGACATCGATGAGGGCAAGCAATTCAACGTCTCCCGCATCGAGTTCCAGGGCAACACCATCACCCGCGACAAGGTCATTCGACGCGAGCTCATGCTCGACGAAGGTTCGGTCTACAATTCACAGCTCTGGGAATTCAGCCTCCTCCGCCTCAATCAGCTCGAGTACTTCGAGCCTCTCAAGGTCGACCAGGACTCCGAGGCCCATCAGGATGCCGAGGCTGGAACCGTCGAGCTCCTCCTCAAGGTGAAAGAGAAAGGCAAGAACTCCATCGGTCTCAACGGCGGCGTCAGCGGTCTATCCGGCGCATTCCTTGGTGCCAACTACCAGACCAACAACTTCCTCGGTCTCGGCGAAACGCTCAGCGTTCAGGCCAACCTCGGAAACGTTGCTAAAACATTCCTCTTTGGCTTCACGCAACCCTACGTGCGCAACAGGCCGCTCAATATCGGCTTCCAGGTCTTCAACTCCAAGCAGGACTTCAACGCTGCCAAGAACTATCAGGCCACCACCGGACAGTCCGTCAATCTCACTGCGGCGCAGCAGTCGCTCACGCAGAACTACAATCAGGCCTCCAAAGGCTTCAACTTCTCCGTCAACTATCCTCTGCCGCGCCGTGCATTCCAGCGCGTTGGCATGACCTACTCGCTCAATAAGTCCAACATCACAGCATTCAGCCAGGCTTCGTCGACTTACTTTTCGACCATTAGCTTCCGCTCCGGCATTCAGGGCAGCAACCCGCTGGCGGGCATTGTCACTAGTTCGGCTTCCTTCAGCTACACCTACAACACCATCAACAACCCCCTGCGCCCCCGCGATGGCAAAGAGTACTCGGCCGTCTTCCAGGTCGCCGGCATTGGCGGCAACGTCCGCTACATTACGCCTCTGTTCGCATACAAGAGCTTCCGCTCCATGCACTACCTGACACCCTCCAAGGCCGGCCGCAACGTTCTCGGCCTCCGTGCCCAGATCGGCTATGTGCGGGGATTCGGCGGCGACGTCGCGCCCCCCAACAATCGCTACTACTCCGGCGGTGAAGGTGAGTTGCGCGGATTCGACATCCGCGGCGCAACTCCCTACGGATACATTCCCAATCGCGTCCCCTTCCAGCTCACCAACCCCGATGGCACATGCGTCCCGCGTGATCCCACCAATCCGCAGTTGAACCAGTGCGTTCAGGTTTTTCTGCCCGTCTATGGCGTCGTTTCCATCGGCGGCGACACCAACCTCACCGCCAATGCCGAGTACCGTATTCCAATCGCTGGGCCGGTTACCTTCTCCTTCTTTGACGATTTCGGCATCGATACTGCTCTCGACAAGGGCCAGCTCAAGCAGAGCCCGCAGGGCTTCGCCACTCTCACCGCGCCTCTCTACGGCTGCCCCGTCTACAATAACGGCGCCTGCCAGGGCGGAATCCCCGGCACGGAGGTCGGCTTCCAGAGAGACATTCGCCCCATCTCCGGCACCAACTTCGTGCCTCGCATGTCCCTCGGAGGTGAACTCTCCGTGATCATGCCGGTCATCAACGCGCCCTTCCGCCTCTACTACGCTTACAACCCTCTCCGTCTCTACGAGCGGCCCTATTGCAACGACGTCAACCTCGGCCAGAACAAGCAGAGCTGCTCCGCCGAGCTCATCACTCGCGATCTTTTCCCGCCCGGAGGCGCCGGCGACTACACCTACCAGGAAGCCATACAGGCCTACGGCTCGCAGTACCTCTTCCGCGAGCCCCGCAAGACCTTCCGACTCACCGTCTCTACCACCTTCTAAACGCGGGCGAGCCCAAAAGCTCGCCCTCAACCCATCTGCCGCGGCGCCAGGAATTCACGAATCCTGGTTCACGATTTCTTGGTTTGACGCTCCTACCCCGCCCCCCTATAATTCAGCTAGTTCCTGCTGATGTCTCCGGTCGCGTCTGTCATCGAACCGCTGCCTTTTCCGGCTCGGATCTCGTCCAATCAGGGAGTGACAAGGCGTTAGGTTTGCTCAGGAGGCACACGCGCGGCCTGACCATCGGTCGCCGCCGTCGAAACAGGAATCTCCGAAGGAGTTTTTCAGCACAATGAAGCGTTCGCTTGTTTGCTTTCTCATGCTGGCCTCAGGCCTTGCCCTGAGCGCAGTTGCTCAAACACCGGCCACCACCGCCGGTGTCGCCGTCCCCAACGCAAAAGTTGCCGTCATTGTCTTCTCTACTGCCGTTGGCCAGACCAACGAGTTTCAGCGCGACTTTGCCGACCTGCAGAAGAAGTACGCGCCCAAGGGCGCCCAGCTCGATGTCATGAAAACTGAGATCGAAGCGCTTGAGAAGCAGCTCCAGGCCACGGCCGACAAGCTCAGCGACTCGGAGCGCGCCAGCAAGGCCAAGGCGATCGACGACAAGAAAAAGCAGGCCCAGCGCATCGCTGAGGACGCACAGAAGGATTATGGCGACGAGATGAACGATACGTTCAACAAGGTCGCCACCAAGGTCCTCGATGTGATGAATGCCTACGCCACCCAGCAGGGCTACACCCTCATCATCGACGGCAGCGGCAGCCAGCAGCAGGCTCCTGTCGTTCTCTACGCCAGCCCCGCCACGGACATCACCAAGGCCATCATCGATGCCTACAACGTCAAGTCGGGCGTTCCTGCGCCGCCGCCACCGCCTCCGGCCACCCCCTCACCAGCTCGGACAGCGCCAGCCAAGCCCGCTGCTCCCGCCGCTCACTAAGGCTCGATCTGTTCAAATGACGCAACGGCAAGAGGCCCCGTCATCGGGGCCTCTTGCTGTTTCAGCTCATCCCGCTTCGCTTTCTTCCTTGCTGCCGTCGCCGGATTCGCTCGTACCCTTTTACCTTGCGATTGGCTCCTTCGTCACGGCACACTGGAGATCACCATGGATCCGCAACTGGCCACGGAAATCTCGGCTGGCTTGGGGGCTGCTGCAGGACTTGCCCTTGCCGCGGGCGGATGCGCTTACGCTGCTCTCTCGCCTGCCTCGCGGATCTTCGGTGAATCCTTCATTGCGCCCCGTCTTCCAGGCCAGCTCGCCCTCACCTTCGACGATGGCCCCAATCCCGCCTGGACCCCCCGCCTTCTCGATGTCCTCGCCAATTACGGTGTTCGAGCCACATTCTTCCTCGTCGGCAGCCATGCCTATTCTGAGCCCGCGCTGGTCCGCCGCATCGTTGCCGCCGGACACCTCGTCGGCAACCACTCCTGGAGCCATCCCAATCTCGCTCTCACGCAGGGCAGCCGCATTGAAGAGGAACTCCTTCGCACCAGCTGCACGCTCGAGCAAATCACCAGCAGGCCTGTCCTCTTCTTTCGCCCGCCTTTTGGCGCCCGCAGACCCATCGTGCTCCACACTGCGCGCGACCTTGGCATGACTCCTGTCCTCTGGAATGCCATGACCTCCGATTGGAGCAACCCCTCCGCCGAGTCGATCGCCCACCATCTCGTCCGCTCCATCGATCGTGCCGAGCGCTCCGGCTCGGCCGCGAATGTCGTCCTCCACGACGCCAGCCATCTCGATCGCGCTGCCTGGCGTGCGCCCTCGGTCAACGCCGTAAGCCAACTCGCCAAGCGCTACAAGTTCACCCACCGCTTTGTCACGCTCGACGAGTGGAGCGAAAGCCCAGCCGCGAAGCTTTAGCCGGCGTTCATCTTTTTGAACGCCCCTCGCGCTGCCGCGATCGTTCGACCTATCTCTTCCTCGCCGTGCGCCGTCCCTAGAAACGCCGCCTCAAACTGGGAAGGCGGTAGCCAGACGCCGCGGTCGAGCATGGCCCGATGGAAGCGGCCAAACGCAGCCGTGTCCGACCGGGTAGCCTGCTCGTAATTCGTCACCGTTTCCGGCGTGAAGAACCAGGTCCACATCGATCCCACCCGGTTCAGCGTCAGCGGCACTCCAGCCTTCTCCGCCTCCGCCTTCACGCCTTCGGCAACCGCCTTCGCAGTCGCCTCGAGCCGCGAATAGACCTCCGCCGCATGTTCCTGCAAATAGCCAACTGTCGCAATGCCCGCCGCCATTGCCAATGGATTCCCGCTCAGCGTTCCCGCCTGGTACACCGGCCCCAGAGGCGCAAGCATATCCATGTACCGCCGCTTCCCGCCGAAGACCCCCACGGGCAATCCTCCGCCGACAATCTTGCCCAATGTCACCAGGTCCGGATCTAACCCATAGAGTTCCATCGCCCCACCCAACGCAACGCGAAATCCCGTCATCACCTCATCCACAATCAACAGCGCACCATCCCGCGCCGTCAACGCCCGCAACCCCGCCAGAAACCCTTCACCTGGCACAATGCACCCGGCATTCCCGACAACCGGCTCCACAATGATGGCCGCAATCTCGTCCGGATGCGCCGCAAAAGCCTCTTCAACCGCGGCGATATCGTTGTAAGGCAGCGCCAGCGTCAGCGCCGCAATCTCTTCCGGCACCCCCGCCGATCCGGGAATCCCAAACGTCGCGACCCCTGACCCTGCCTTCACCAGCAGCCCGTCCGAGTGCCCGTGGTAGCAGCCTTCGAACTTGATAATGATCTTCCCGCCCGTAGCCGCGCGCGCCAGCCGGATCGCCGACATGGTCGCCTCGGTCCCCGAGCTCACAAAGCGCATCTTCTCGATCGCCGGATAGCAGGCGACGATTCGCTCCGCCAGATCCCCCTCCGCAGCCGTCGAAGCGCCAAAGCTCGCCGAATTGCGCGCCGCCCGCTCAATCGCCTCCACCACCGGCGGAAACGCGTGCCCCAGAATCATCGGCCCCCACGAACCGACATAGTCGACGTAGCGGTTGCCATCGGCGTCCCAAACCCACGCGCCCTCGGCCCGCTCCCAAAACGGAGGCGCGCCGCCCACCGCTCTGAACGCCCGCACCGGCGAGTTCACCCCGCCAGGAAAATACCGCTCTGCTCGCTCTTGAAGCTGCTTCGACTTCGCTCCCGATCGTGCTGTAATCTCTTCGCTCATCCTGACGCCAGTATAGAATCCCGCCCTCTCTATCCCTGGTCACCTTCAACCCCGGCCGCCACGCTTGCATCGTCCCCGCTCTCACCCGCATCCTTCTTGGTAGTGAACCCCGTTTCCCAACTCGGCCCTGACCAGCTCGGCGATCGCCTCCTCGTCGTCTACGACGGCTACTGCGGCCTCTGCAACGCCTCCATCCGCTGGCTCATCCGCCGCGACCGAAAAGACCGCTTGCGCTTCGCGCCTTTCAGCGATCCCGCCTTCGCCGCTCTTCTCGCTGCAAACCCCCAACCGTCTGACTCCTCCGGTGCCCCTGGCTCCATCCTCGTCGTCCGCCTGCCGTTCTCCGCAAGTCCCCAGGTTCTCGTCCGCTCTCGAGCCGTCCTTGCTGCGCTTTGCGAATTGCCCCAACCCTGGCCTGCTGTAGCCGCTTTCCTCGGACTTGTTCCCGTCTTCCTTGCCGATCCTGTCTACCGCATCATCGCCCGCTGGCGCTACCGCATCTGGGGCCGTTTGGAGGTCTGCCCCCTCCCCACGCCCGGCCAGCAGCGCCATTTCCTTTCCAGCACTGAAGCTCCTCCCAAATCCTGCTAGAATCGTGCTTTCCGGCCCATCCGGCTTCGGCCACTCTACTCGCAGAAGGCCCGCATCGTGCCCAACCCAGCCAAATCGCCCGCGCCAATCACCAGATCCCTGACTTACGCCGACGCTGGCGTCGACATCTCCTCGGGCGACCGCGCCAAGGAGCGCATTAAGTACCTGGCCCAGAAGACTTTCAACCGCAACGTCCTCGGCGGAATGGGCGGCTTTGGCGCTCTCTTCCGCCTCGATCTCCAGCGCTTCAAGAACCCCATCCTCGTCAGCTCGGCAGACGGCGTCGGGACCAAGCTCAAAATTGCCTTCGAGCTCGGCCTCCACCATACCGTCGGCGCCGACCTCGTCAACCACTGCGTCAACGACATCGCCGTCCAGGGGGCCACCCCTCTTTTCTTCCTCGACTACTTTGCCAGCGGCCGTCTCGACCCCGAAGTCACCGAGAGCGTCATCACCGGCATGGCCGAGGCCTGCCGCGCCAACGCCCTGGCCCTCGTCGGTGGCGAAACCGCCCAAATGCCCGGCTTCTACGCCGACGGTGAATACGACCTCGCCGGCTTCATTGTCGGCGCTGTCGATCGCGACAAGATGATCACAGGCGACCCCATCAAGCCCGGCGATGTCCTCATCGGCATGCCCTCCACCGGCCTCCACACCAACGGCTATTCGCTTGCCCGCAAGCTCCTCTTTGAGGTCGGCGGCTACAAGCCCACGCAATACGTCACCGCCATCAAAGAGAAGGCCGGCGCTGCCCTCATGAAGACCCACCGCAGCTACCTCCACGTGATTCAGAAGCTCACCGCGGCTGGCGTCACGGTTGGCATGGCCCACATCACCGGCGGCGGCATCACGGAGAACCTGCCCCGCATTCTGCCCAAGAACTGTGCCGCGCAAATCGAGCTCGGTTCCTGGCCCGTGCTGCCCATCTTCGACCACCTGCAAGCCCTCGGCCAGGTCTCCGAGCCAGAGATGCTGCGCACCTTCAACATGGGAATCGGCCTGATCGCTGCCATCCCTGCCGCCAAGTTCGCCCGCGCCAAGAACCTGCTCGACCGCGCCGAAGAAAAGTTCTACGTCGTTGGCCGCGTCGTCAAAGGCGAACACAAACGCGTGCAATACACCTGAGCCCAGTTCCGCCGGTCTCTTGACCCGCGCTTGCCGGCTCGCTGACCCGCTATCTCGCTGACTCGCTACACCTCATGTCCGCTCACCAATCAGCTCCGCATACCACTCGCCTCGGCATCCTCCTCTCCGGCCGCGGCTCCAACTTCCTCGCCATCGCCGAGTCCATCCGATCCGGTCGCCTCCCCGGCATCGAAATTGCTATCGTCATTTCCAACGTCCCCGGCGCACCAGGAATCGCCGCCGCTGAACACCTCGGCTTGCCCATCGCCGTCCTTGAATCCCGAGGCCGTTCCCGCGAAGCCCACGACGCCGATCTCATCGCCTGCCTCCACTCGCATCAGGTCGACCTCGTCTGCCTCGCCGGCTATATGCGCCTGCTCTCGCCCGCCTTCATCGTCGCCTTCCCCAACCGCATCCTCAACATCCACCCCTCGCTTCTGCCCGCCTTTCCTGGTCTCGATGCCCAGCAGCAGGCCTTCGACTACGGAGTCAAGGTCGCGGGCTGCACCGTCCACTTCGTCGATGAGCACCTCGACCACGGCGCCATCATCCTCCAGCGCGCCATCCCCGTACTCGACTCCGACGACTCCCACTCCCTCGCCGCCCGCATTCTCGCCGAAGAGCACATCGCCTACACCGAGGCCATCTCCCGTATGGTCAGCGGAAAGTTTGAAATCCGCGACCGCCGCTACGTCCCCCGAAAATCGTAGCGCCGGTCTCCGGCCGGGGTCCCCGGCGAGCGGTCTTGGCTCGCTGGGGTGGTGATCGGCCGTACCGAGGCCTCCCGACCCTCAAACACTTCGCTAATCGGCACCTCCACCCCCTCCTGTCAAGCTCCGCCCGAGCCCTTGTTCGCCTAAACCACTGATTCCAGGCATCCTGCCCCGTCCTGCCCGTTTGCGTAGAAATCCCTCTCATTCCCCTACTCTTGGGAAGAAAACCCCTTAGCCGACCACACTGCCGGCGTGAGTGCCCCACCGCGAGAGGAATGCCTCTCCGCGGCCCGTCGCGCCTGCAGTTTTCTGAGGGGCATGAGCCCTGGGGCTCACTCATCGCAAATCAACCTCTGCGGCGCGGGCCGCTCAACCAGTTTCAAAGGAGCATCTCAATGAACCTGATCTCAAACATCTGGAACCATCCACGCACCTCGGCCGCCGGCCTGCTCATCGCCGCCGTCACCATTGCCGGAGTCCTCTCGCAGCAGGGCATCACTCTCGGCGCCGCCGGCACCGGAACTGTAATCTCTCTTGTCAGCGCCCTGGCTACCGCCCTCCTTGGCCTCTTGGCCAAGGACCCTGCTCCAAGCCCAACCTCGGGCACCTCTGCCAAACTCGGCGTTCTCATGCTTTGCGCCGTCCTCATCGCGGGCACCATGCCGCTTGCTGGCTGCTCGGGCATAACCGTCGCCCAGGATATTGTCAACTGGACCCCGGCGCTTCAAACCGCCGTCGGCGTCGTCGACACAACCGCCTCCGTGCTTGCGCCTGCCGATGCGCCCATCTTCCAGGCCGCCACCGCCAGCTTCGATGCAGCCACCAATCTGCTCGTCGCTCAATGCAAAGCCTACCTGGCCAATCCCTCCGCAAGCCTGCTTGCCCAGTTGCAAAGCCAGATAGTCACTTTTCAGCAACAGGTGAACGCCGCGCTTCTCCAGTCCGCTCGAATCGTCAACCCCAACAGCCAAACGCACGCGCTTGCCGCAATCAATGGCGTCGCCACCATCATCAACGCCATCTTTGCCCTCATCGAGTCCATCTCGAGCAAAGCCACCGCGGCTCAAATGGCATCGCAGGCCAGCATCAAAAGCTCTCAGGTGCAGCCGTATCTTGACGAAGGCCAGGCAGCCCGCCTCGTTGCCGAACACTACAGCGAGCCGGTCTTTCTCGCCCGCATCCAGGTTGCCCAGGCGCAGGCCGCCGCAATTCACTCCGGCTTTTAAACCAGGGTCGCGCAAGGACCATGAGTCAGGGCACGACTTCAGTCGTGCCGTAGATAGCTGAAAATGATGCTGGGCTTTAGCCCCTGAGGGATCTTTTTCGCAACCCCAAACACACGACAGGCGGCCCACTCGAGCCGCCTGTTCGTGCTTCACAACTCCACATCCACTACGCCCAACTGAATCCGCTCGCCTTCAACGGCAGCGTCCTCACCCGCATCCAAATCGCCCAGGCCCAATCCGCCGCAATCCGCTCCGGCTTCTAAGAGCTTTTTGAATGAGTCCGCCGAATCGCGGTTCTGAAAGTGCACGACTTGACGGGGCCCCCGGCGACATCCCTTTTTTGCTGGGGTGGCCTCGGCAGTGTCATAAATGTGCGTTGAATGGAGTATTGCTTCACTTGGGTAGTGCCGATAATCTGATTTACAACTTGAGGGAGCGAAGTGATATGTTGGTGGCGTCGAATTCTGAACCAGTATTGGTGCATCCGGAAGGCTCACAATGCCATCTACAGGAAGAGGCGAACGAGATGAGCCTCCAGCGCTTCGCTGGATTTTGGCGCAGATTTTCGCCTTGATTCGTCAGTTCGGGAACTCGTTCATTTGGGCACCCGTTATTTGCTTTATGATTTACGAGGTGGCGGAGACCTTCCGAGCGTTTGCCGGACACGTATCAGTTGCCGACTTGGCGCTCAAAATCTCTGCGCACTTTAACTTTGTGGTCACAGCTAGCCTAGTCACGTCGGGGCTAACCACAGCCCTTTGGGCAAACGAATATCGGAGACATAAGAACACGCGAAAGCGTCTAACTTCACGAACGGAGTCTCTGGAAAAGAGGATCGACCGAAACAGGGAGTCGAGTCTTCTCACACCCGAAGGCATGACGAGGGAGGAAGATCAATGATTTCGGAGTCGCAACTCGCAGATTTCCTGCAATTCGCGGTAGTTGCCCTTTTTATGATTGTGGTGATTTTCAAGATACTCCCCGCGGTTCGCTTGGACGCATTCCGGCAGGAAATGTTTGAAATTAGGGATGAACTGTTCGACCTTGCGGCAGATGGCCAGATTTCCTTTCAACACCCCGCCTACATTCTCTTGAGAAGGCAGATGAACGGGTTCATTAGGCACGGTCATCAATTAACCGCATTCCGAATGTTAATGTCTGTCATTATTCACAAGATCTCCGGTGAGCAGGACCCGAGTAGATGGCACACCGAATGGGATAATGCTCTTACCTCCACGGATAACGAACATGTTCGCAGACAGCTTGAGAGAATTCATCACAAGGGCATGCGCCTAGCGACGATGCGGCTCTTGCTTGGTTCGCCTATTTTGTGGATCATGATGCTCATTTTCATGGCGCAGATTATGTTCCAAGGGGCAGCTAAGGGAGTGCGGCAACTCTTGAAAGCGGCGTCAAGGAAAGCCCTTAACGGACCGATCAATTATAGGTCCATCGAAGATGTGGCGCAGGGACAGTTTGCCTGAGCTATCGGTTCTGCGATCCCCAAATGTGTCCAAACGGGGCGCATGAACTCCAAGGCGCGTTCTGAGCGACCCCTGGATGGGTATTGGTCGAAAGAATGGTCTCGGTCTCAGACAGGAGATTCGTGAGCGCGGTGAGCTGCCCGAGTGTTGACGCCTTTTCCCGAAGACACGAGCGGTGGAGCTCGATCGCAAGCGGTCGATGTTTTCATTCAACGCAGTTTTCGTACACCATCCAACAGTCGCCCTTCACGCCCACCCAAATCCGCTGCTCTTCAGCGGCAGCGTCCGAATCCGCTTCCCTGTCGCCGCAAAGATCGCGTTCGTCACCGCCGGCAGCGTCGGCGGAAGCGTCGGTTCGCCCAACCCAGTCGGCGAGTATTCGGTCTTGAGCCAGATGACTTCGATCTCCGGCACCTGCCGCATCCGCATCAGCGGGTGGTTTTGGAAGTTCGACTGTTGGATCTGTCCATCCACCAGCGTGATCTCCTGTGCCAGGTGTCCCATGCCTTCCATAATGCCCCCCTGCACAAGGTTCTCTGCCGCCCCCGGGTTGATGATCTGGCTGCCGATATCCGTCACCGCCCACACTTTGTGCACCGTAACCTTGCCCGCCGCGTCCACGCTTACGTCTGCAACTTCTGCCACATAGCCCAGATGGCAGAACCACGCGGCAATCCCCATCCCGCGCCCCGGCGTCTTCTTCCGGTTTGCCCACCCGGACTTGTCTGCAGCCATCTGCAGCACGCCTTTAAACCGCTCTGGAATCAGCGCGCCCGGTCCCACCGGCTCGTGGTCGCCCACAGCATCTTCGCCGTCTGACTTCCAGGGCGCCTTTTTGTTGCTCAGCAGCTCAAGCTGAAACTCGACCGGATCGCGTCCGGCCGCATGAGCCATCTCGTCCAGGAACGACTGCGCAACCCAGCAGTAGGCGTTGTCGCCCGGCGCACGCAATGCTCCGGTGCGCAGCATGAGCGGCTGTGCAGAGGTAAACAGCGCATAAACCGGTGGAAAGCCGGCCGGAAACGCATCCCGTCCAATACCGCCGCCGGAAGTCGAGTGCTTCGCATCCCCGTAGGTGACAAAATGTTGTCGCCACGCGGTCAGCTTGCCCTGTGCATCCACTCCGCCCTTCAGTCCGAAGGTTCCGCCCGGACGGAAGGGATCGTGGGTAATGTCATCTTCGCGCGACCACAGCAGCTTCACCGGCGCATCTACGCGCTTGGCAATCCATGCAGCCTCCACCAGCCAGTCGTTCTGCAGCCGCCTGCCAAAGCTGCCACCCGACCGCACCATGTGGGTAGTGATATCGCTCTGTTGGATTCCCAGCGTTCTCGCAACCAATCCGACACCGTCGCCCGGCAGCGTGCTGGTTGACCACATCTCCAGCTTGCCGTCCTTCCAGTGCGCCGTCGCGCCCTGCGGCTCCATGGTCACGTGCGCAATGAACGGATATTCATACGTCGCCTCCACCACCTTCGCCGCGCTCTTCAGCGCACCGTCCACGTCGCCGTACTTGCGCACGGTGGTTCCCGGCGGAGCCTTCAGCAACTCAGCGGCGCCCTTCTTGAACCCCTCACTGCTCTGCGTTGCCGCTGGGCCCAGATCCCACTCAACCTTCAACTGTTTGCGCGCCTGCTGCGCATGCCACCAGCTGTCCGCCACAATGGCGATGCCCGGTTCCATGCCCGGCTCCCATGGCGTATAGGCCGCGGGAGTAATGCCCCCGTCAATCACCAGCACCTGCCGCACGCCCGGCAGCGCTTTGATCGCGTCGACATTCGCCGATTTCACTTTGCCCGCGAAGACCGGAGCCTTCTCAATGCTCGCGTACAGCATCCCCGGCAGTTGCACATCGATTCCGAAGACCGGCTTGCCGGTGACAATGCCGTGCGCGTCCACGTTGGGTTGCGAGTGGCCGATGATCCGGTAGTCCTTCGGATCCTTGAGCTTGACGCTGCTCAGCGCGGGCGCTGGCAGTGCCGCAGCCTTCTCCGCAAGCTCGCCGTACCCCGCAGACTTCCCTGAACTCGCATGTACAACCCGGCCCAATTGCGTTGTGCATTCGCCCTCCGGCACGCTCCACGTTTGTGCGGCAGCGGTAATCAGCAACTGCCGCCCGGCTGCGCCCACGCGCCGCATCGGCTCCCAACCGGTCGGCGTGTTCGAGGATCCCCCGGAATACTGCGGGCCATAAATCTTCTCGTTCAACTCGGCCTGCTGCACGCGAACGTTCTTCCACTCCACGTCGAGCTCTTCGGCAATCAGCATGGGAAACATGTTCCGCATGCCCTGGCCCGACTCCGAGGCGCGCGCCATGATGGTCACCAAGCCATCCGGCGCGATGTGAATGAAAGCCTGCGGCGTAAGACCTGGCCCACCCGGACCCTGCGCTTCTGCCACCGGCGAAAAATGGAAATTCAGCGCAAGTCCGCCACCGGCGAGAGCGCTCAACTGAAGAAACGATCTGCGATCGATTTGCATGATTCGAGCCTCCCTTCTACTTGCCCGTCGGAACAGTTGCGTTGCTGGCAATTGCCGTTCCACCCGCTGCTGCTGCGTGAATCGCCTGGCGAATCCGCGGGTAAGTCCCGCATCGGCACAGGTTCCCGCTCATCGCCGCATCGATATCCGCGTCAGTCGGATGCGGCGTGTGCTCCAGAAGCGCCGCCGCCGCCATGATTTGCCCTGCCTGGCAGTATCCGCACTGCGGAACGTCCAGAGCCTCCCACGCCACCTGCACCGGATGCAGCCCGTCTGGCGAAAGCCCTTCGATCGTGGTCACCGCCTGGCTCCCCACCGAACCCACCGTCGTCGTGCACGAGCGCACTGCCTTGCCTCCGATCATCACCGTGCACGCCCCGCACAGGCCTATGCCACACCCGAACTTGGTGCCCGTGTAGTTCAATTCGTCGCGCAGCACCCAAAGCAGCGGCGTATCCGGCTCCACATCCACCGTCATCGCCTTTTTATTCAAATTCAATGTCAGAGGCATTTGCGTTCCTCCCGCTGGGGATACAGAATCATTCCGAGCAAGCGCATTCAACCCGGTTCGAGATAAGAGATGCCCAGAATTAAGAGAAGGACAGACACGATCTACATCCTGGACGTTCGACCCGGCCACCCAGTCTCGCCTAGCGGCCAAATCAAATCGCATGCCAAAAAGAATAAGGCTCGAAGCCGAATTCCGCAGCCTCGTGCCCTCCTATCTGCTTCTATCGGCTGCCCGTCTTTGCTCTACCTGCTTATTGTTACGTACCGTCGGCCTGCGTAAATCCTGTAGCCGCCCGCGGCATCGGCCACCAACTGCAACGGCCGCGGCCGTGCGAGCCCAGCGTCGGTCGCCGCGCTCACCGTTAGCACGTCGTGCGCGCCTTCATCCGTTACCACCAGCTTATCGCCATCGACGAACCCTATTCCGTAAACTCCGGCAGCCAGCTTTTGCCCGCCGATCTTGATCGCCTCTTCGGTGATGAAATAGGCCTGGTATTTCGCCGCAATCCCCGTCGAGTAGCCGCTCGTATCCACCAGTGTCGTCAATAGATACGTCCCGTCGGCAAACTTCACGCCGCCCGAGTTGCGCAGTTGCGTCGTCGCCGATTGCCCCTTGTAATACACCTTGTCAGGCACCAGCTTTTCCATGTCAGCCTGCTTCAGAACCGTGTCCCCGGCCTGTGCCTTCACGCCCGCCGGAACCACCAACATCAACCCGGCCGCCATCGTTGCCGCGGCCAACTTCAAGAATCCTAAAGAACGCATATCCATTCCTCCACCTTGCTGCTGCGTATCGGAGTATATCCCACTCCCCGCGACCCCGGCACCAGTCTCACGGTCGATACAAATCCACGTACTCGTTCACCGCCATCCGCTCCAGCCGACCCCGATCCAGCGACGCTTCCAGAATCCTCTCCTGTTGCGACTCCCCGAACCGCCTCCGCAGGTTCGTCTTGAACTTCTCGATCAGCAGCGGCAGTCCTTCCTCGCGTCTCCGTCGATGTCCGATCGGATACTCAACCGTCCGCTCCAGCTCCGTGCCGTCCTCCAGCACAATCCGCAGCGAATTCGCAATCGACCTCATGTTCGGGTCGTGATAGTCCTGCGTAAACGGCGGTACTTCGCTGCACTCGGTCATGTCCCGCAGCGCATCGATCCGCTTGCCCCACACCGGGTCCAGCGCCAGCGCATCTTCATAGTCCGCTGCCGTCAGCCGCCCAAACAGCAGCGGCACGGCAATCATGTACTGCACGCAGTGGTCGCGGTCCGCCGGGTTTGCCAGCGGTCCCTTCTTGTCGATGATCCGCAGGCAGGCCTCATGCGTCCTTAGTTCAATCTTCTTGATCGTCGCCGCCGTCAGCCCCCGCGCCGCCAGCTCCTTGTGCAACTCCACCGCTGCCTCCACGGCCGTCTGCGCGTGAAACTCCGCCGGGTAACTCACCTTGAACAGCACGTTCTCCATCACATACTCGCCATACGGTCTCTGGAACCGGAACTCCTGCCCTCGAAACGAAACATCGTAGAAGCCCCACGTCTTCGCGGTCAGAGCCGACAGGTACCCCATCTCCCCCGCCCTCGCCATCAGCGCCAGCCTCACCGCCCGGCTCGTCGCGTCGCCCGCCGCCCAGCTTTTGCGGCTTCCCGTGTTGGGCGCATGCCGGTATGTTCGCAAACTCTGCCCATCCACCCACGCCAGGCTCAGTGCGTTGATCGTCTCCTCCCGCGTCAACCCCAGCAGCCAGCTCACCACCGCTGTCGACGCCACCTTCACCAGCACCACGTGGTCGAGGCCCACCTTGTTGAACGAGTTCTCCAGCGCCAGGCACCCTTGAATCTCGTGTGCCTTGATCATCGCCTCCAGCACCCGCCTCATCGTCAGCGGGGCGCGACCCTCGGCCACTGCATTCCTTGACAGCCAGTCCGCCACCGCCAATATCCCGCCCAAATTGTCCGATGGATGTCCCCACTCCGCCGCAAGCCACGTGTCGTTGAAGTCCAGCCACCGTATCATCGCCCCAATATTGAACGCTGCCTGCACCGGATCGAGCTCATAGCTGGTGCCCGGAACCCGCGCCCCGTTCTTCACCACCGTCCCCGCCACAATCGGCCCCAGCAGCTTCGTACACGCCGGATACTCCAGCGCCTCCAACCCGCACCCCAGCGTATCCATCAAGCAGTGCTGCGCCGTCTTCAGCGCCAGCTCACTCTTTACCTCGTACCCCAGCGCGTACTCTGCGATATCCACCAGCACCTTATCCGGCACCGGCCTCTCATTACTGATGTGCGTCGACAATTCTCTTTCCTCTTTCAATAGAAGGCGGATTCAAAAATGAGCGGGTGCCCCAGGTCCCTCGCCTTTGGGGACCTGGGAGTCAACAACCCTCAACCCGCCCGTCTTACCCAAACCAATATGATCGGGTGCCCCATCCTGGCCGCGTCTTTGTTTCTTGCGGCTAGGGTGGGAGCCAACGAACCTCAGCCCGCCCATCGCTGACTCGCTGACCTGCTGACTCGCTGACCCGCTACGTTCTCTCCCCAGTCCCCACAAACTCCTGATCCTCCGGCCCTGTCAGGCCGACTCCGAAAAACATCCCCATCAGACGTTGTGCCCACCAAGCCCTTCGGCAACACCCTGCAGCAGATTCTCGAACTCGCTGATCTCTCGGTGCGAAGGCAACATACCCTTCACGACATTCACGTTCCAGCCAAATGGTTCCATCTCTTCGGCATAATAGACAGACGCGGTCAGCCCTTGAGAGCGGAGCGTCTTTGCAAATTCCTCAGCTGAACTCTCGGCTTGAAAAACTACGCTGAAGTCAATATCCCGCGGCTTCGTCAGGTCATCGCCCTGTTCTTCCATCCTCCGCAGCGCATCCCCGGTATCGTCGTCAGGATAGATCATTTTCTGACACTCACAATCACGCCAGCAAACTCGCTAACCCGCTAGCCCCGCTGCTCAATCCCAACGAAGAGAAGATCCTCAGGCCCCGTGTAATTCGCGCTCGGCCTGATGATCTTCCCGTCCTGCCTCTGCTCAATCACGTGCGCGCTCCACCCCGCCGTCCGCGCAATCACAAACAGCGGCGTAAACAGGTCCACCGGAACGCCCATCTCCTCGTACGCCACCGCGCTGAACCAATCGAGGTTCGGAAACATCCGCTTCGTCTCCATCATCACGCTCTCAATCCGCTCCGCCACATCGAAAAGTCGCGCGTCCCCACCAGCCTCCGCCAGCTCCCACGCCACTCCTTTCACGATCTCGCTCCGCGGGTCGCTGATCGTGTACACCGGGTGCCCAAACCCGATGATCACCTCTTTCGCCGCAACCCGCGCGCGAATATCCGCCTCCGCCTCATCCGGCGTCGCATAACGCCGCTGAATCTCCAGCGCCACCTCGTTCGCGCCCCCGTGTTTAGGCCCCTTCAGCGCGCCAATCGCTCCGGTGATCGCCGAGTGCATGTCCGACCCGGTCCCCGCGATCACCCGCGCCGTAAACGTCGACGCGTTGAACTCGTGCTCCGCGTATAGAATCAGCGACGTCTGCATCGCCCGCGTCCACAGTTCGCTCGGTTCAGTCCCGTGCAGCAGCTCCAGAAAATGCCCCGCAATCGAATTCGTCCCGCCCCCCACTTCAATCCGCTTTCCGTTCCACGCATAATGCAGCCAGTAGCACAGCATCGACCCCTGGCACGCCAGCAGCCGGTCCGCAATCGCCCGTGCGCCCTCGTCGTCGTGCGCCAGGGCCTCCGGCTCAATACATCCCAGCACCGAGACTCCCGTCCGCAACACATCCATCGCATTCGTTGTCGCCGGCAGCAGCTCCAGCGCCTGCTTCACCGCCGTTGGCAGCCCGCGTAGCCCCTTCAGTTTCGTCTTGTAGTCCGCAAGCTCCGCCCGGTTCGGCAGCTTTCCATGAACCAGCAGGTGCGCGACCTCCTCAAACTCGCACTCCCGCGCCAGGTCCTTGATGTCGTATCCGCGATAGTGCAGATCGTTGCCCGTGTGCCCAACGGTGCACAGCGCCGTGTTCCCCGCCGGCGTCCCCGACAGCGCCACAGATTTTTTCGGCTTAAACGCAGGTGCTGAAACTTGCGATTCCGTATCGCTCATAAAACTCCTCGAATCCAATTTACGAATAAGAATATTAAAGACGATCGCGAACAAGCCAAGGATTTCTGCACATCTCGCTTTGTATCAGGGCCTGACTTCAGTCAGGCCGATAACGCCAACTAAAACTTCAGGGCTTTAGCCCCTGAGGGGCGCATTTTGTGCGGCCTCAACCGTCCTCGCAGTCGGGAATATTCTTTTGGAGAAAGCAAAAAGCAAAAGAGTCGCCGCAAGGGCCGTCGTCGGAGCGATCTCAAAAATGAACGTGAGAAAGTTGTATTCCGCAAAGAATGTGCTGGGAAAGATGAACTCGGTTACTTCGTTCCAAACCACGATTTTCGAGTCACCGCCCAAGACACCCCCGCACCCCGCCCAACCATAGAGAATCGACGTGAACAGAACCCCGAGACCGGCCCACAGCGCAAAACTGCGAGGGTTGCGGCCTCGCCTTGCACCAAACCAGATCGCCCACGATGAAGCGATGGTGCCGATTACAGCCGTCCTCAAGATCGCGACGTCTTGCTCAAAAAAGCTCTTGAAAGGCCACAGCGGGTCCGCACCGTTCAAGCCGTAGAAATAATGAATTGCCAAAGCACATCCCAAACAGGTCCCGAGTAACACAGCGACGATGGAGGCACATCGGACGATTTGTTCACGAAAATGCATCAACAATCCCTCCGGAAACCTCTATGTCGTTGCGAGGCCGTTATCTACTCCTTCCCCTTCGCAAACAGCTCATCCAGCTTCCGCTCATACGCGTGGTAATCCAAATACCGGTACAGCTCCTCGCGAGTCTGCATCAGCCCGACCATGCTCGCCTGCGTCCCTTCGGCCCGAATCGCCTCATACACCTTCAACGCCGCCGCATTCATCGCCCTGTACGCCGCGCAGCAGTAGAGCACAATATCCACGCCCGCGCCCTTCAGCTCCTCGCGCGTCCACAACGGCGTCTTCCCAAACTCGGTGATGTTCGCCAGAATGGGCACGCCCACTGCCTTCCGAAACGCCTCATACTGCCCCAGCTCCGTCACCGCCTCGGCAAAGATCATCTCCGCGCCCGCTGCCACATACGCCTGCGCCCGTTCAATCGCCGCCGCCAGCCCCTCGCCGGCCAGCGCATCCGTCCGCGCCATGATCACAAAACTCTCATCCGTCCGCGCATCCACGGCCGCCTTCACCCGGTCCACCATCTCCGCCGTCGGCACCAGCTCCTTCCCCGGCCGATGCCCGCAGCGCTTCTGCCCCACCTGGTCTTCCATGTGCACGGCCGCCGCACCCGCCTTGCTCATCTGCTTGATCGTCCGCGCAATGTTCAGCGCTCCGCCCCACCCCGTGTCGATATCCACCAGCAACGGCAGCCCCGTCGCATCCGTAATCCGACGCACGTCCGTCAGCACGTCTTCCATCGTGCTGATTCCCAGGTCCGGAACCCCCAGCGAGTTCGCCGCCACACCCCCGCCCGACAGATAAATCGCCCTGAACCCTGCCGCCTCCGCCAACCGCGCCGTGTACGCGTTGATCGCGCCCGCCACCTGCAGCGGCTGCTCCTCGCGCACCGCCGCGCGAAACTTCCCCCCGGCAGAATCTCGTCCAAAGCTCCCCTGCATGGAATGCTGCCCCTCGCGCGCATCATACCAGCCCCTCGCGATTCATCCCACACCCCAGACCCTAGACCCTAGACCCTACACCCTGTTCCTGTGCGACAATCATCCCGTCCGGGGCGTCCAACCAAAGCACCTCCAATCGTCCCCGAGGAGAAACCCCCATGAAGCGTGTCCTCATCTGTTGTACCGCCGTTCTCGCTGCCGCCACCTTCGTCGCCGCCCAGCCCCCAGCCCCCAAGCCCCCACCCAAGAGCCCCCCCGCCACTGAGTCCGCCACCATCGCCGGAAAAGCCATCTCCATCGCCTACGCCTCGCCTCGGGTCAACGGCCGCGCCGGACAGATCTTCACCAAAGATGGCCTCATCAGCCACAACCCCCACTATCCGGTCTGGCGCGGCGGCGCGAATGCTGCCACCACCCTGCACTCGGACGCCGACCTCGACATCGGCGGCCTCGCCGTTCCCGCCGGCACCTATACGCTCTTCGTCGACATCTCCGACCCCGACAACTGGATGCTGATCGTCAACAAGAAGACCGGCGAATGGGGCCTGGCCTACGACGGAACCCAGGATCTGGGCAAAGTGAAATTCCCCACCTCCACCACACCGTCGCTGGTCGAAGACCTCAAGTACACCATCACCGATCTCGGCGGTGGAAAGGGTTCCATCACTCTCGCCTGGGAGAACAAATCCGCAACAGTGAACTTCCACGTGAAGTAGGTCCGTGATTTCGCCCCTCAGCACAACGCCGGGCGGCGTCCGCGCATTTGCGTCGCCCCGCCGATACAATAGAAGTAATCGGATATTTCCCGCTGGAGAGGCCAAAACCCCTTGCCGATGTACCCCTATCGCTGCACCGCGTGCGGCCACAAATTTGAAAAGATCCAAAGCTTCTCCGCCGAGCCGGAGACCGTCTGTCCCAAGTGTGGCGGCCCGCTCGAGCGCGTGCTCACCGCTCCGGGACTGAACTTCAAAGGCGCCGGCTGGTACATCAACGACTACGCCCCTAAGAGCTCCAGCTCCGGCGATTCGTCTTCCAACTCCAGTGACTCCCCTTCCAATTCAAGCGATTCCTCTTCCGACTCCAAAAAGTCCTCCGACAAGCCCGCCGACAAGAGCTCCACCTCATCCACCAGCGACCCCTCGTCATCGACCCCGTCCGCTCCTTCCACAGCGCCATCCCCACCCAGCTCTACCCCTTCCACGAGCTCCACCTCCTAGCGCCTCCTCGTTCCACGTTCCCGCAGACCCATCCGTGCAGCCGCTAAGATAGTGGTTGCGCATGGCCCTCCTCGATCCCATTCCGTCCTCCGTCGAGCACGCCGATTCCGCCGCGCTTGAATGGGATCATCTGCTGGCTCTGGTCGGAGGTTTCTCCAGTTCCCCCATTGGCCGCCAGGCCGTCCTCTCGCTCTGGCCCTCCTCCGACGAATTCTGGATCGCCCTTCAGCATCAGCTCGTCGCCGAGCTTCGCCTCTTGCTCGCCGAACAGATATCCATCCCGCTCGGCGGCCTCTTTGACCCCACCCTGCTCGCCGACAAATCCCGCATCCCCGGTGCCGCTCTCGAAGCCGCCGAGTTCCAGGCCATCGCCCGCCTCGCCAACGACGTCGCCTCCTGGCAATCCATGCTCCAGTCGCCCCCGGCGCGTCTCGCTGGCAAGCTCCCCGGCCTCTCCGAGCGTTCCGCCTCGCTCACCACCTCGCTCCGCCCGCTCGCCGGGGTCCCCAACGACAGGTCTTCGTCGTTGGGGTGGCTAGCAGAGACCATCGAACGCACCATCCAGCCCGACGGCACACTGGCCGACAGCGCCTCGCCCGAACTGCGTCGCATCCGCCGCGAGCAGGAGCGCCAGCAGCGCGTCATTGAAGAGTCCCTCCGCGCCGCGCTCCGCAAGCTCTCCTCCGACGGCTCAACCCAGGACGACGTCATCACCATCCGCGGCGACCGCTTTGTCATCCCCGTTCGCTCCGAGCTCAAGCGCCGCGTCTCCGGCGTCGTCCACGGTACAAGCTCATCCGGCCAGACAGTCTTCGTCGAACCCCTTGAAACCATCGAGCAGAACAACGAACTGGTCCGCCTCCTCGAAGAAGAGCAGGCCGAAATCCACCGCATCTTCGTTGCTCTCACGCGTCAGGTCGGCACCTTCGCGCAATCCCTCGTCGATGGCGCTCGCGTCCTCGCTTTGGTTGACAGCCTGCTCGCCCGCGCCCGCTTCGCCCGCGACTTCGACTGCGTCGCGCCCGTCTTTGGTCCCGACTCTCTGCGCCTTGAGGCCGCCCGCCATCCGCTCCTCGAAAAGCGCCTCCGAACGGAAGGAGGCGCCATCGTTCCCATCACCCTCGAGCTCACCGCCACCCATCGTCAGCTCATCATCTCCGGCCCCAATACGGGCGGCAAAACCGTCACCCTCAAGACCACCGCACTGCTCGCCATGATGGCCCAGGCCGGCCTGCCCGTCCCAGCCGCCGCGGCGCATCTCCCTGTCTTCACCGCCTTCCTCGCCGACATCGGCGATGCCCAATCCATCGAGGCTGCGCTCTCCACCTTCTCCGCCCACATCCTCAATCTCAACCGGCTCTCTACGCTCGCCGACGCCCGCTCCCTCGTCCTCCTCGACGAGCTCGGCTCCTCCACCGATCCCGAAGAAGGCTCCGCCCTGGCTGTTGCCATCGCCAGCCACTTCCTCGCCGCGCAGGCTTGGTCGCTCATCTCCACCCACCACACCTCGCTCAAGGTCTACGCGTCCACCACCCCCGGCGTCCTCAACGCCGCCGCCGGCTTCGACGAGACCACCCTCGCCCCCAATTACCAGCTCCACCTCGGCGTCCCCGGCGCATCCGCCGGCATCCAAACCGCCGCACGCCTGGGTCTCAATTCGGAAATCATCGCCGCCGCGCGTCAGCGCCTCGGCTCGCAACAGGTCGACATCGCTCGCTTCCTCGAGCGCCTTCACAACGAAGTCGCCCAACTTGAATCCGAACGCAAAGCGACCCGCGAAGAGCAGTATGCGCTCAACCAGCTCCGCGCCAGGCTCGGCCGCGAAGGCGACACTGAGCTGCGCAATCGCACCCGCGAGCTCGAATCCAAGCTCGCCTCATTGCTCAAGGATTTCGAATTTCAGATGCGCGAAACCGTCCGCGCCATCGAAGATAGGGTCGCCCAGCAGAAGCTCTCCAAAGAAGCCGAGCGTCGCATCCTGCGTCTCCGCCGCGAGTTTCAGGAGAGCTTCAACCAGACCGTTGTCGCTCATCGCACCGGCTCTGACATTGGCGACGCCAACGCCCAGCCGCACCTTCTCCGTCATATCGCCGCAGGCGATCAGGTCCTCATAAAATCCATGGGCAAAGTCGGTGTTGTGACGCGTGAGATCGAGAAAGACCTCTTCGAAGTCGCCCTTGGTCCCATCAAGATGCGCGTCAAGCGCGACGAGCTCTCCGCGCCTTCTCAATCGCCAACTCAAACTCCGGAGTCCGGCCCTGCCAAGCGCGCCGATCCTCTCGCCGCCGTGCGCAAACAGAAGGGCGTTCACGTCACCGTCACCAGCGCAAACACCGACGACTTGCGCACGGAGATCAACCTCATCGGCCGCACCGTTGACGAAGCCACCGAGGAACTCGAAAAGTACCTCGATCGCGCCTTCCTTGCCGGCCTGCCGCGCGTCCGCATCATCCACGGCCATGGTGCCGGCATCCTTCGCCGCGGCGTCCGCGAATTCCTCCGCTCCCACCCCCACGTCGCCACCCTCGCCGAAGCTCCCCAAAACGAAGGCGGCCAAGGCGCAACGCTCGTCGAACTCCGCCAGTAGTTGCGGATTCAGCGCAGAGAGATCCCCGAAATCTACCCGAGAGAAAATCCATTCGGCCGCAAATTCCTCATACGTCATACTCGGGTGACAATTCCGTGACAACTCCCCAGCCCCCTCCATCTATCATCAAAGTCAGCCATCTTGGCGGAGGTCCCCATGCGCAAATTCACCCTGTTTTTAATCTTCTGTGCCGCTAGCCTTGGCCTCAGCGCCCAGTCCACATCCATCTACAACTTCACCATGGATTCAATCGACAGCAAGCCCGTAAGCCTGAGCAGCTTTAGCGGCAAAGTCGTCCTGATAGTCAACGTAGCCAGCAAGTGCGGCTTCACCCCGCAATACGCCGCCCTCGAATCCCTCTACGAAAAATACAAGGACAAGGGATTCGTCATCGTCGGCGTTCCGGCCAATAACTTCATGTCTCAGGAGCCCGGCACCAACGAGGAAATCAAGACGTTTTGCACCAACAAGTACAACGTCACCTTCCCCATGATGTCCAAGGTCTCGGTCAAAGGAGACGACAAGGCGCCGCTCTACACCTTCCTCACCGACAAGTCCTCTGACCCGCAGTTTGGCGGCGACATCAAGTGGAACTTCACCAAGTTTCTCTTCGATCGCAGTGGCAATCCCGTCGCGCGGTTCGAGCCGGCCACCACGCCTGACTCGCCCCAGGTGATCGCAGCCATCGAGACCGCGCTCGCAAAATAACGAGTGTCCTGTACCCGCAGTTCACAACAAAATAGCTGCTGTCATCCTGAGCGATCCGGGGTCCCCGGCGACAGGTCTTAGTCGCTGGGGTGGGGAACGGGGCCCCAGGCGTACTCTTCAGCCTGGGGGTGGTGAGTCGAAAGCCTGCCCTGAGCGAAGCCGAAGGGGATCTGCGGTTGCACTTCGGAAGATAGCAGCGAACTTCAGACTCAGGACAGTAGAGAGCAGTAGCATCTACATCGACGCGGCAGGTGCAACCGCGCCTGCCGTGTGGCACTCCACCAGTCTTCCGCCCACTTTGCCGGCCACTGTGGTCTTTCCGCCGTCATCAACCGCTGCCACCTGCTTCAGCTCCTTCAGCAATTTCACCAGCCGCGCAAATCCCTGCTCCCGCGCCGTCTTGTTTCCTGGCACCGTGTTTCCCGGATCCTCGCCCGCCCGCATGAACCCATGCCCTGCACCATCGTAGGTCACGGGCTCATATGTCTTGCCCGCAGCCTTCATGGCCTCAGTCGTGGCCGGAACCGTCGCCCCAATGCGTCCGTCATTCCCCGCGTAAAACCCATACACCGGGGCAGTAATCGTGGAAACATCCGCCGGCCCCGGCCCATAGAAAACGAATGCCGCCGATAGATCCTTGCGATGCGCTGCGAAGGCGAACGACTTACCCCCGCCCCAGCAGAACCCCACAACCGCGATCTTCCCATTCGCCGCTGGCAGGTGCTTCCCATAGTCGGCCGCCGCATCCAGATCGGCCAACACTACCGCAGGGTCCAGCATCGACACAGCCTTCGTCGTTGCATCCATGCTTGTGAACTCGCTCGACCCGCCACCCCCGGGCCCGAATCCCGAGAGCAGCTCGGGAGCAACCACAATAAATCCCTCCGCCGCCAGTTCGTCCGCCATCTCTTTGGCCCAGTCGCTCAGCCCGAAGATCTCGTGGATCATGATCACCACCGAGGCCTTCCCCTTCACCTCCGGGTACACCACAAATGCCTGCAGTTTGCGATCGCCATGCTTTAGGGCCACGTACTCGCGGTGGCGCGGCGATGCTTCGAGCCGGGCTTTTGCCCAGTCCTGTCCGTAAAGTGACATTGTTGTTGTAAGTGCAAGCAGCACAACGACCAGCGAACGCAGCGCAATGTTCAACGAACGAAGGGGGAAGTACGCAGTCGGTTTCATGCGCACCAGTCTAGCCGGGTAGCACGATGCCTGCAAGAAGTATTCCTGAAGCCAGCACCGGCCCATGAGCCCACCACCTCGTCTTCGATGATCGTAAGCTTGCTGCAAAAGAAACGGGCCTTGCGGGAATAAATCCGCAAGACCCCATCCTGAGCACGAACACATCCTCCATGGCCAACTCGCTGTCTTGCTGACTCGCTGACTCGCTGCGTTTACGCCATCGCTTCCCGACCCATCGGCTCAAATACCAGCGCATTCGACTTGCGATCCGCATCGATCCGTACATGCGATCCGTGCAGTACCTCGCCATTGAGGATCTTGATCGCCAGCGGATCCTGCACCATCCGCTGTAGTGCCCTCTTCAGCGGACGCGCGCCATAAGCCGCATCCGATCCGGCCTTGAGAATCAGTTGCCGCGCGGACTCCGTCAACTCCAGCGAGATCTGACGGTCTTCCAGCAGCTTCCGCACCTCGTTCAGCCGCAGTTCCAGAATCTGGCCCATCTGCGCCTGTCCCAGTGGACGGAAGATCACTGTGTCATCCACGCGATTCAGAAACTCCGGCCTGAAGTGCTCCCGCAGCACCCGCATCACGCTCTCCCGCGCCATGTCGAAATCGTGTTCGGTCATCAGCGCTTCACCCGCAAGTGCAGCCGCTCCCAGGTTCGAGGTCATAATCAGCACCGTGTTCTTGAAGTCCACGGTCCGTCCCTTCGCGTCGGTCAGGCGTCCATCGTCCATCACCTGCAGCAGGATGTTGAACACGTCTGGATGCGCCTTCTCAATTTCGTCGAACAGAATCACGGCATAAGGCCGGCGATGAATCGCCTCGGTCAACTGCCCGCCTTCGTCGTAACCCACGTATCCGGGAGGCGCGCCGATCAGCCTTGCCACGGCGTGCTTCTCCATGTACTCGCTCATGTCGATCCGCACCAGTGCCTGCTCGTCGTCGAACAGAAACTCAGCCAGCGCCCGTGCCGTCTCTGTCTTGCCCACTCCCGTCGGCCCCAGGAAGATGAAGCTGCCGATCGGCCGTCGCGGATCGCTCAGCCCCGCGCGAGAACGCCGAATCGCATTCGCGACCACGGTCAGTGCCGCATCCTGCCCAATCACCCGCTCCTTCAGCCGCTGCTCCATCTCGACGAGCTTCTTCACTTCGCCTTCGAGCATCCGAGACACAGGAATCCCCGTCCACTTGCTCACGATGGCCGCGATGTCCTCTTCATCGACTTCTTCCTTCAGCATCCGCGCGACGCTTGCATTCCCAGCCTGCTCCGCGTCCAGCCTTTTCAGCTCTGCTTCCAGCTTCGGCAGCTCGCCATACTGGATCTGCGCAGCCCGCTCCAGTTGTCCCTTCCGCGTCTGGTCTTCCGCCTCAAAGCGAAGCGCCTCAATCCGCTTCTTCAGCTCGCTGATTCGGCTGATCGCTTCGCGCTCTTTGGTCCACCGGGCGCGCAACGCCGTAATCTTTTCCGTCAGCGTTGCCAGCTCGCGCTCCACTTCGTCGCGCCGGGCAATGCTGTTCGAGTCGGTCTCGCGCTTCAGTGCCTCGCGTTCGATTTCGAGCGAGGTCTTCTCACGCTCAAGCTGGTCGATCTCTGTGGGTACCGACCCAATCTGAATCGCCAGCGATGCCGCGGCCTCGTCCACCAGGTCAATTGCCTTGTCCGGCAGGAACCGATCGCTGATGTAACGATGCGACAGCGTCGCCGCCGCGACAATTGCCGAGTCTTTGATGCGCACGTTGTGGTGCGCCTCATATCGGTCCTTCAGTCCCCGCAGAATTGCAATCGTATCCTCGACGTTCGGCTCGCCCACATACACAATCTGGAACCGCCGCTCCAGCGCCTTGTCCTTCTCGATGTACTTGCGGTACTCATTGAGCGTGGTCGCGCCGATGGCTCGCAGCTCACCGCGTGCCAGCGCCGGCTTCAGCATGTTGCTCGCGTCAATCGCGCCCTCTGCCGCGCCCGCGCCAACCAGAGTGTGCAGTTCATCGATAAACAGCACGACTTGACCGTTCGACTCTTCGATCTCCTTCAGCACGGCCTTCAGGCGGTCTTCAAACTCCCCGCGATACTTTGCCCCGGCCAGCATCGATCCGAGGTCGAGCGAAATCACCCGCTTGTCGCGCAAACTCTCCGGCACGTCGCCCGAAACAATCCTCCGCGCCAGACCCTCCACAATCGCCGTCTTGCCCACGCCCGGCTCGCCAATCAGCACCGGATTGTTCTTCGTCCGTCGGCTCAGCACCTGGATCACGCGCCGAATCTCCTCGTCGCGCCCAATCACCGGATCGAGCTTGCCGCGCCGCGCGAGTTCCGTCAGGTCCTTTGCATACTTCTCCAGCGCCTGGAACTTTCCTTCGGGATTCTGGTCCGTTACGCGCTGCGACCCGCGCACGGCCGTCAACGCCTTCAGAATCGCTTCGTGCGTCGCGCCTAGCGCCAGCAGCGCATCGTGCGCCGCATCGCCCTTCAAGTGAGCCGCGCCCAATAACAAATGTTCTGTGGACACGTACTCGTCTTTGAAGTTCGTGGCCTCGCGAGAGGCTTGTTCCAGCACCTTGTTGAGCGCCTGGCTCAAGCCGGGTTGGCTGGACGATCCTGCCACACGAGGCAGTTTCTCCTCGATCTGGTGCAGGTCGCTCTCCAGCCGCTCGGTGGGCACACCAATCTTTTCCAGCACAGCAGGGATCACGCCCTCGCGGTCCTCAATAAGCGCCAGCAGCAAATGAACTGGCAGTACCTCGGGGTTGCCGAGCTCGGCAGCGCGCGTCTGCGCCTGCTGCATCGCCTGCTGCGACTTCACCGTGAATTTGTCCCAACGAATCGCCATCTTCCCTGCTCCTGGCTTCCAGCTCTTTCTGCCTGCTTCCCGCGCGGCAGTTCCTATTCACAAAGATTCTCTTCCTATCCCGTTTGTTGCGCAAAACAGAAGCGCCGGAGGGAAAAATCGCATAGCCCTCCGGCGCGTTGCTCGAATCGGCCACAGCCGCAGCCATCACACCAGAGAACTGACAACTGTGAACTGCGAACTGTGAACTGTTCTTACCGCACCCCAGCTAATTCCGGCTCTTCCACTCGGGCTTGGCCGCCCACGTTGATCTTGATCTGCTTGGGCTGCGCCTCGGGCTTCTTCGCCAGCTCCAGCTTCAGAACACCGGCGTTATAACTCGCCTGCACGCTCTCCGTGTTCACCGTGCTGGGCAGCGTGAAAGCTCTGAAGAAGCTCCCGTAACGCCGCTCAATCCGGTGGAAGTTCTCTTCCTTCTCTTCCTTCTCGAACTTGCGCTCACCCTTCACGGTCAGCGTATTGTTCTCCACGCGAATGTCCAGGTCCTTCTCATCGATGCCCGGAACTTCGAGCTTCAACACAACCTTCTGCGCGTCTTCATAGATATCGACCGCCGGCACAAAACTGGCAGTCGTCAGCGGGCTCTCCCCGTCGTTCATGGCGCGGAACAGCGAATTCAGGCGATCCTGCATCGTCACAACTTCACGGAACGGGTCCCAACGAGTAATTGCCATTGCATTCATCCTCCAGATCGATAATTCGGAATCGACAGCGGCCGGACCTCCAGGCCCAGCCAGTCAATCGATCTGATGACAGTATAGCATAAACGATGCATAAAATATGAGCGTATTACACTCACTTTTTCAAGATGCGAGTATCTTGAGCAGAATCTGCTGTTTAACTGGCTCTAGGCGTGGCTTGGGAGACCTAACGTAGCTTCGAGGAAGGGTGGATCCGCACTCCAGCCTTCTGGAAGGTCGCCGCTTCCTGTTGGTCGCGGCGACCTGAAAACATTGGACTTGGGGCACATCGACCCCGGAACCGCTTCATACTTCAAAGTGGCAGACGAAGCTCTTGATCTGGAAGGTGCAACTGGCGTCCGGATCGCCGGCTTTCTTGGGCTTGACAACAAGAAGGCCCGGGTCGCCTCCAGACAAGCGGATGGCCCCGCCGTTCTCCACCACGCTCGTGACGGCGCGCTGAATCGCCTCGACGCGATCCGCTGGTATGCCGCCTCCGGCCTCCAGGTTACGCCTCTGCTCGGGGTCGAGAGCAAAGTGTGTGGTCATGAACACGCGCCAGTCTTTGGCGAGCACCTGTTTGCCTGCCGGGTCTTCCAGGGCAAGGTTCAGCAGTCGGTTGATGTTGTCTACGGTGGGGGTCAACATGGCTTTTCTTTTCTCCA